>ERZ1740068.98-NODE-98-length-53726-cov-26.282872_pt1 | contig 53726 bp, 43 predicted proteins | sample MGYA00581735_ERZ1740068 | MGnify/ENA primary metagenome ERZ1740068 (study PRJEB43018, sample SAMN04849740) | marine metagenome | isolation source: floating plastic debris | place: Pacific Ocean | collected 2008-08-30 | study: EMG produced TPA metagenomics assembly...
TGCGGTGCGTTTTGGCGGCGATCGTCGATCGTAATATTCGAGGATCTTTCACGGCCAAAACACACCCTACCAAATTCAAGAACGCACCCTAAAACTTTACTTTTGCGCAGAAGCGTGTTGAGACCATTCTTCTTGAGCTTGAGACCAAACATCAATTATTCGGTTTGAAAATAGTTGAAGTCTCTCCGACTCATCCTTGGCATTTGCATATCCCCCGCTACATTGGCAGTACAGAAAAAGCTGAGCTTGAAATTGCTGAGAGATATTTCGTGATTGTGTCCACATCTTCTGCGAATTTGTCTGACTAAGTAGTGTTGTAGATAGAGCGGCAACACCACTGATAGTAGGGACAATCCAGCTAAATGAACCAAGCACCTTGCTTGCAGATAGCGCCGAGAGAATAGTTGTGCCGACGGCAAGTGTAATACTTGTATTTTGTAGCCTTCTATATCTTTTTTTATGGCGATCAGCGCGCTTAGCAAAATCATGAATTAGATGTTCGCACTGTTCAATAGCTTGCTTTTCTCGATCTTCTAAAGTTGCCGTAGGAGATGGCAATATGTACTTCGTTAGCTGTTTTTGTGGCTTAGGGGTCATTACTCCGTATTACGCTATTTTTTATCTTTAAAATGTAGCGACGTAGTAGAAAGGGCTGCATTTAATGACAAGACAACCCTCCTACACTATTGACCTACGCCTTCGCCAACTCCTTCACCTCCTCAGAAGCAGCCTCAGCCGACCCAGCCTCCGACGGCGGAACCACCTGCCAGAACATCGGCAGAAACTCCGCCCAGTTCTCCAGAATCCGCTTCGCCTTCAGACTGCCCCGCGCCGCCTGCGCCGTCACCAAACCCTTCAACTGCGCCTCACCCGCAGGCGAAACCACCCGCTGAATCGACACGATCTCCGGATTTACCTTCGCCGGGAAACTGCCGTCCTCATCCAGGAAATACCCCAGACCGCCCGTCATCCCCGCGCCGACATTGCGACCCACCGGCCCCAGGACGACAACGACACCACCCGTCATGTACTCACAACAGTGGTCGCCCGCACCCTCGATCACCGCCTGCGCCTTCGAGTTACGCACCGCGAAACGCTCGCCCGCACGACCCCGCGCGAATAGCGTTCCGCCCGTCGCACCGTAGAGACAGGTGTTGCCGAGGATGACGTTGTCCGCCGCCAGGATCGACGAACCCATCGGCGGCGCAATGCGGATCTCGCCGCCATTCATGCCCTTACCGACGTAGTCGTTCGCCTCGCCTTCCAGCATCAGCGTCACACCCGACAGCGTGAACGCGCCGAAGCTCTGACCGGCACTGCCCGTAAAGCGTAGGTCGATCTCACCCTGGAAGCCGTCGTTGCCGTGGCGTTTGGCGATTTGGCCGGAGACGCGCGCACCGACGCTGCGATCGGTGTTGACGATCGCGATCGTCTTCTCAATGTGCAGGTGATTCTCGATCGCGGCCAAAATCTCGGGGTCGGCCAAGATCTCGTCGTCGAGGACGTGGCCGTTGGTGTGGACATCTTGGTAGATCGCCCAGTCGCGGTTTTCACCTTGGGGCAGCTTCAGCAGACAGTCGAGATCGAGTGCCGAAACCTTGCTGAGCTGGACGCCGCGTGCTTTTAGCAGGTCGGAGCGACCGACGATATCGCGCAGCGACTTGTAGCCGAGCTTCGCGAGCAGCGATCGCACTTCCTGCGCCACATAGAGGAAGAAGTTGACCACGTGCTCGGGAATGCCGGGGAAGCGCTTACGCAGATCGTCGCGCTGGGTCGTCACGCCCACCGGGCAGCTATTCAAGTGGCAGACGCGGGCCATCACGCAGCCTTCGGCGATCATCGCGATCGTGCCGAAGCCGTATTCATCCGCGCCGAGCATCGCCGCCTGGACGACATCCCAACCGGTCTTCATGCCGCCGTCGGCGCGCAGCACCACGCGCTCGCGCAGACCGTTGGAAATCAGCACGCGCTGCACTTCCGCCAAACCCAGCTCCCAGGGGCTACCGGCGTGCTTGATCGAGCTGAGCGGGCTCGCGCCGGTGCCGCCGTCGTGGCCGGAGATTTGGATCACGTCGGCATTGGCTTTGGCGACGCCCGCCGCGATCGTGCCGATGCCCACCGAGGAGACCAGCTTCACCGAAACACCTGCTGCCGGGTTGATTTGGTGCAGGTCGTAGATGAGCTGCGCTAGATCTTCGATCGAGTAGATATCGTGGTGCGGCGGCGGCGAAATCAGCGTGACGCCCGGTTTCGAGCGGCGCAGCGAAGCGATGTATTCGCTGACCTTCTTGCCGGGTAGCTGACCGCCTTCGCCGGGTTTCGCGCCCTGGGCGACCTTGATTTCTAGCTGGCGGCCGCTCATCAGGTACTCGGGCGTAACGCCAAAGCGGCCCGAAGCAATTTGCTTGATCGCCGAGCAGGCGGTGTCGCCGTTTTTTAGGCCCATCAGCGCCGGACGGGCGGCGGAGCGACCGTTTTCGTCCACGTCGTTGAGCGGCGCAAACCGCGTCGGATCTTCGCCGCCTTCACCGGAGTTGGACTTACCGCCGATACGATTCATCGCGATCGCCAGCACCTCGTGAGCTTCGGGCGAGAGCGCACCGAGAGACATACCACCGGTGCAGAAGACCTTGAGGATGTCCTCGATCGGCTCGACCTCATCAACCGGGATGGACTCGCGATCGCTCTCAAAGTCCAGCAGGTCGCGCAGGGTCGCGATCGGAGCCTCTTCGAGATACTTACTGTAAAACTCGTAGTGGTCGTAGTTGCCGCCGTCGCGAATCGCCTTGTGCAGGAGCTTGCTCATCTCAGGGCTGTTGCTGTGGTACTCGCCTTTTTTGCGGCACTTGATAAAGCCAAAGTCCGCTAGCTTCTTCGATTTCGGGAAGGCGTTTTTAACGAACTCAGCCGTTTCGCGCTCCAAATCGGCCAGGGTCAGGCCGCCGATGCGCGAGGTGGTTCCCTTCAGCGCCAGGTCGATCACTTCTTGGCCAAGGCCGATCGCCTCAAATATTTGCGCGCCCTGGTAGCTGGACAGCAGTGAAATCCCCATTTTCGAGAGGATTTTCATCAGACCGGCTTCGGCGGCTTTGCGGTAGTTGGCGTATGCACCGGGGATCGAAACGGTGGGAATCCGCCCGTTCTCCATAAACTTCTGAACTTTCTCGTCGGCGTGCCAGTGACGGATCGACTCCATTGCCAGATAGGGGCATACAGCCGACGCGCCGAAGCCAATCAGGCAAGCGTAGTGGTGGGTGCTCCAACACTGGGCGGTATCGACGACGATCGAGGCGCGCATCCGCAGACCTTGTGAGATCAGATGGTGGTGTACCGCGCCGGTGGCGACGAGGGGCGAGATATAGAGGCTGTCGGGGGTGATGCCATCTTCGCTGCGATCGCTCAGCACCAGCACTTCCGCGCCGTTGTTCACCGCTTCGACGGCAGCGACACAAAGGGCGTCGATCGCGGCTTTGATGCCGGTCTCTACGGGGTATAGCGTCGAGAGGTTGACGGTTTCCAGTACCGAGTTGTGAATGCCGCTCAGGTCGTCTTCGGTCAGCACCGGGCTGTCGAGAGTCAGCAGGCGATCGACGCCGGGATTGGGATCGAGCAGGTTGCCGCGTCGTCCGAGCGACATCTTCAGCGACATCACCAGACCTTCGCGTAGCGGGTCGATCGGCGGATTCGTCACCTGGGCGAAGCGCTGCTTGAAGTAGTCGTAAATCGGGTGGGGTTTGTCTGAGAGCACCGCCAGCGGAATATCGTCGCCCATCGAGTAGGTGGGCTCCTTGCCGTCGAGCGCCATGCCCGCGATCACCATCTCCACGTCTTCTTTGCCGTAGCCGAAGGCCGTTTGCTGGGTCAGCAGCTTGTCGGCATCGGCCTCGAATTTCGTGCCGTCACTGCGACCGAGGATCGGACGGGCTTTAAGCCATTCGCCATAAGGGTTGCGCGAGGCGATCGCCCGCTTCACGTCCCAATTTTTCAGCAGCTTGCCGTTTTCGAGGTCGACGACGATCGTTTGGCCGGGGCCGAGACGGCCTTTTTCAACGATCGTCGATTCGTCCAGCGGCACCGTACCGGCTTCCGAGCCGACGATCACCATGCCGTCGCTGGTGATGGCGTAGCGCGCCGGACGCAGACCGTTGCGATCGAGGCCCGCGCCGATGGTTTTACCGTCGCAGAAGGCCAGCAGCGCCGGGCCGTCCCAAGCTTCCTGATGGCCGCTGTAGTACTCGTAAAAGTCAACAACCTCGGGATACTGTTCCAGCGCCGGTTGGTTCATGTAGGCTTCCGGCACCAGGATCGCCAGCGCTTCCATCGGCGTACGGCCCGATCGAACCAATAGCTCGAGGACGTTATCGAGGTTTGCCGAGTCGCTGTTATTGAGATCGACGACGGGCAATAGTTCGCGGATGCGATCGCCCCAAGTGGGGTTCGACAGCTCCGCACCGCGCGAGAGCATCCAGTTGACGTTGCCCAGCAGCGTGTTGATCTCGCCGTTGTGGCCGAGCAAACGCATCGGTTGAGCCAGCGGCCAGCGGGGCATCGTGTTGGTGCTGAAGCGGCGGTGATAGACCGCAAAAGCCGAAGTGTACTCGGGATCTTTGAGATCGAGGTAAAAGTCACCGAGGATCTCGGCGCGCACCATCGCTTTGTAGACGATCGTCTTCGCCGACAGCGAGCAGATATAGAAGTTGACTCCCCACTCGATATCGTCACGGTCGTTCATGACCTTGCCGATCGAGCGGCGTCCGAGGAACAGGTGGCGCTCCAGGTCGTCGCCGGAAAAGTTGCTGGTGACGACAAACTGCTCGATCGTCGGCTGGAGTTCCGCCGCTTGTTTGCCCAGCACGCCCGGAGCAACGGGAACCGGACGCCAGCCAACCAGCGTAAATCCTTCAGATTCTAAAGTTTGCTTAACGATATCGCGTGCGACAGCGGCGGTTTCGCTATCTTGAGGCAAGAACGTCATGCCGATAGCGGTCGTCGCGCGATTGAGTGCCGCTATGCCAGACGCCGCCGCCCAGCGATCGATCGGCGTCCACGGCACGGCAGCCAAGATCCCCGAACCGTCGCCCGAGTCGTAGTCGGCGCTACAGCCACCCCGGTGCTCCATACAGCCCAGCGAACGCAGCGCATTTTCGATCGTTGCGTGATTCGCCTCACCGGACTGCTGAGCGATAAAGCCAACACCGCAGGCATCGCGCTCCTCTTCGAGCCAGCGCGGCCCCGTAGTTGCACTCGCCTCTGGCAAAACGGAAGAGTTAGAGTAGCCTGCCATATTGGTTGCGGTCATGTCAGTAGGTTGGGTCGCGGAATGAGCGCGGCGTTCGACGCGGTATCGGGCCATCGTGGTTCCTCGTAGCGGGGAAAATTGAAATCTCGGCGAAGCCCGAGCGCGCGGGACGCCTAGATCTATCGAGACGGTTGCGCGAGCAGGCCGAATCAGCGACTCGGCAACGAGCAGCGGTCGGGCATGGTGAGTTCGCAGTTGCGGGCGATCGCGCCGGTTGGGGCGCATCGTTTCGAGGCGACCCGTCAAGTGCGAGGCATAGCCTAAATGCGGCGGACGAATCGTTTGAGCTGTAACTTCACAGTGAGCCGAGTTTAGAGGATAAATACTAAATGAAAACTCATCGACTCGCAAAGTTGTCGATCGCAAAACGACAGGTGCAGAAAGTCCGTCAGCTTACGTGCATTTAATTCCGTGCGGGTCAGCCGCAGTGCAATAACGAAAGAGACGGCGGATCTAAAGGGGTTAACCTCGTCTTAAGTTTCTCTTTCGTTCCACCTTATAATGCCGCACCCATCCCGCTTTTTCATCCCTCAAAGCCGTTCGTAGTCAAACGCTGACGAGACAAGCGGTACACGCGCCAAAGTTCTGAAGAATGGGGCCTGCCAGGCCAGAACTTTCGCCTTAATGCGAGCGATCGCCATAAGCACCGACCTCCGGCAAGAAAGGTGAAATTTCTGCTTCGATCCGCGCGCCGAGCTGTAAAAGCATAGCTTCGAGCACGGGGTCTGGCTGTAATCGCAAATACGTTTGCCCGATTTCTAAAGAAACGTGGCGGTTCCCGAGGTGGTAGGCGAGCTGGAGCAGGTGGTGCGCCGATCGCGCTGTGACGGTGTAGACCGGCTCTGGGCGAGCGAGAATCTCGACCGCGATCGACTCGTCAGAATCCGTCAGGCAATCCCCAGGGCACAGCACCGTGCCGCGCGGCAGATCGAGATGAAACGTCTCCCCGGCTTCGTTGGTAAAGCGGTGGCGAACGCGGCGGCGATCGTCAGCCGAGAGCGACAGCTGGTGATGGGTCGGGCGATCGCGAGTTTGGTATTGGGTTAAAAGGTAGGCCATCGGGCAACGGGCAATATCGCCTCATAATCAGTCGGTAGCGAGCTTGTCCTGGAGCTGTTGCAGCGCAGCCCAGCGGGCATCTACCAGCGGCGTCGCGGCGTCGCTCACTTCAACGCCCGCACAGTCCGTTTGACAGTGTTTGGGGTGGGGCAGCGCGAGGCAGAGCTGCTCGTAGATCCACTCGCCCACATCGAAGCTACCGTAAGGGTCGATCGACTCTACCAAGTCTTCCATCGGCACTTCGCGCTCTTCTTCAAAGTCCTCAAGCCCCGCGTGCTCGTCGAGCCAGATCATTTCCTGGGGCGCGACGCTCAGGCGGTGGTTGTACTGCTGGAGGCAGCGATCGCAGGTCAGCGTCACGATCGTATTCACCTGGCCCGACACTTCCAGGTAAGTTCCCTGGTGCGCGATACGGATGCGGCCCCTTACGGGCATCAGCGTCGTCAGGTCGGGTAGCGTCTCCTCAAACTCGATTTCGGCAGTTGCGTCGGGCTTTTGCAACAGGTCGGGAATATGGATCGACAGCATGACGGAAAGGTCGAAAAAGCAGTGAGAAAGTTCAGTCGTGCGGGCAGGGTCGGGCTAGCTCGGAGTGGCCGGTTGCTTGAGCTCGATCGACAGCTTGCGGTGGGGCTCCTGGCCGTGGCTGTGGTTGGTCAGATCGGGGTAATCCTGCAAAATGCCGTGCACCGTACGGCGTTCGGCTGAAGTGAGCCCGCCGAGATCGACCGTTTCGCCCGTCGCGCGCACCTGCTCGATCGCCGTTTCGACGATTGCTTGCAGCTCGCGCCGACGCGCCTTGCGGTAGTCGCCGATCTCTAGAGTGTAAGAGCACTGTAGTTCGCGATCGACCTCTAGATTGAGCGTGGCGTTGGCTAGATATTGCAGAGCGTCGAGGGCGTGCTCCGATCGCGCGCAGAGCGCTTCGGTCACTTCCGCCATGCGTGCCGTCGGCTCGATCGTCAGCCACATCTCGCCATCGACTTCGCTCGCCGCAATCTCAGCCGGGAGACCGCCGAGCCGCAGCACCGAGGCCAGCCACGCGCTCCCCCGCTCGCTCGCCTGCTGTATTTCCGTCATTGGCAACCTCCCCGAACACGAAGTGAAGTGTGCGTCGTTCCGAATAAGACTGTAGACGATCTGCCGGAGAACCTGCACCCGTGCGGCAGCAGCTCGGCAGTGACTCCGGACAGTCGCCCGCAGCGACCGAGACGACAAAACCTGCCGACAAGCGACAGGTTTGGGCGTGGCACGGGTATTGAGAAAACCGCTAGCGGCTGCAGATGCAGCTAGCTCGCTTTGCTTTTTTTCGACTTCTTACGCTCGAAGGGCAGTGCTTCGCGACCGTCTTCTCCAGCCTCTTTCGCCTGGGCGTCCACAATTTTCTGCAAGTTCTCCGGTAGTGGCTCGCGAGACAGGATAAAGGTTTGCAGCGTTTGGAAGACGTTGGCGATCGTCATGTACATCAACACGCCAGCAGGCAGCGGGAAAAACAAGAACATGCCCGAGAAGAGCACCGGCGTCACTTTGCCGATGGTCTCCTGCTGCGGGTTGGCGCTGGGCGTTTTGCCCTGGCCGGATAGAAGCTGATTGACGTAGAGCGTGATGCCGAAAGTCAGCACCATCGCGACGATGTCCCAGTGGATTGCGCCGTCTTCGCCGCGCGCGCCGACTCGACCGAGCGCTTCGATAAAGAGGAATCCCTTTTCCGCCGCAAGCCCGTGAATGGTTCCCTCTACCTTGGCTTTGCCGGGCTGGAGCGCCTGGAGCTGGCCGTCTTCGGTAATCGATAGGCGCTCTGCACCTTCAGTCACCGTCCATTCCGGACGCAAATCCGATGCCGTACCGTAGGAATCGACCTTGCTCTCGAGCGGCTCGCCATCAAGAGTCTGGAATTCAGCAGATGTCGTGTCGCCGACAATCAGGCGGTTACCGGCAGGCAGCAGAGCGGCAACTTTGGTGTGAACGTTGTCCGACAGGTAGATATTTTTGGCTTCGGTGGCAAATACCTGGGGCTGGATGCGCTCGATCTGCTCCTGGGGGAAGATCTCGACGTCGATGCTGTAAGTGATATCCGAGAACGGCGATCCTCGCAGCGTTGCAAACAGCGCGAACAGGACGGGCATCTGCACGAGTACGGGCAAGCAGCCTGCGAGCGGGTTGCCGAACTCTTTATAGATCGCGCTCATCTCGGACTGCTGTCGCGCCGGGTCGTCTTTATAGCGCTCCTGGACTTCCTTGACGCGCTTTTGCATCTCGGGCTGAGCGACGCGCATCCGGCGCATGTTGCGAATCGAACCGGCGCTGAGTGGGTACAGCGCGAATCGAATCACGAGAGTCAGCGCCACGATCGCCAAGCCGTAGCTCGGCACGATTCCATAGAACAAGTCTAGGATCGGAACCATGACGTTGTTGGACAAAAAGCCGATACCGAAATCCATGCGCCTCTACTGTGCTAAATGCTGAAACTCTGAGTTTTGCGTAGCGCTTCTACTCCGCGATCGAGCAGCGGAGCGGCCCCCTGCGAGGAGCGCGTCCGAAGCTTGCCAAAGCGCCGACCAACAAAGGGTCGAGACCTGACTCGCAAACTCCGAGAAGCCAGGTCTACTTTACATGACGAAACGGTTGGCGCACAGTGGCGAAACCGTACTCGCGGGGTACGGGCCAATGGGGGAGCCAACCTGGTTTCGCGCCGGGCTCGTGCGAGAAACTAGCGCTTGCTGGCGACCCGGCTGGCATCGCGCGACGCGGTCGGTATGCGCTCTTGGATGTAGCTAGCGACCTCGCGGAAGTTCGGGAGCGAGCGCATCTCGAGGCGACTGCCGTCGGTCAAGGTCAAGACCATATCGCCCCAGAGGCCGAAGCCGCGCGGGACAGTAACGAGCGAGGCGACCTCTTTGTAGATAATCTCGGTGCGATCGTTGCCGCGCCAGCCGCCCGTAACAGAAATGCGGCGACTCGTAATCCGAAAACGCAGCCAAATTGCACGAATGACCGCGCCGAACGTCAGGGGAAGACCCATAATCGTAAACCCGATCGCGATATTGAGAATCAGATCTCCGATGTGCGGCCCACCCTCGTAGTAAACCTCTTCACGAATCCCCATAGCCCACCTCGGCTTTTGTAACTAATTGTTTCAATTCTTGCAGAAACTGCGCCCAATTGCACTCGGCAGCGGCGGGATGGACGATGGTAATGATGTCGTACCCTGAATCGACCTGCGGGAGCAGTTGCCGCCATACAGCGCGGATTCGGCGCTTAATCCGGTTGCGCACGACGGCGCGCTTGCTCACTTTGCGGCTGACGGAGATGCCGATGCGCGTCGCGTCTCGGGTGGTGATTCGAGTCGCGGGTTGGGTCGCACCATCGACTGACCTGCGGCGATCGTGCACGCGCAGACTCAAAAACGCGCCGCGCACGCGCCGACTCCTTTTGTAGACGTTGCTGAAGTCGTTGCGATGGCGCAAGCGATGGTGGCGTGGCAGCACGACGCAGTGCCGAAGCTGCTACACCGACAGGCGCGCGCGGCCTTTGCGTCGGCGAGACTTGATGACGCGGCGACCGTTTTTAGTGCGCAGGCGGACGCGGAAACCAGATACGCGCTTGCGCTTGCGGCTCGTGCCGTGCAGTGTGCGTTGGGGCATGGTGTTTCTCCTGAGATTGAGGGGGTTGGCGGGCTGTGCGGATAGCGACGATCGCCGCTCGCCTTAACCCACACAGTCGGACAAGACTCGCGAATGACGAAAAGTCGCGGTTTCACATACTAGCAAAAGAACCGATTTCGATCGACATAACCGAGGCGAATTCGGGGAGTCAACAGCAAAGCGCCCGCCGGTTGTGGTGCGGGCGCTTTGCTGTTGGCCGATGTGGCGGATCTAATGTGGCGGATCTTCGGTGCGATCGCGCCTGCTTGATGCTCGGCGGTCGGGCGCTAACTAGATGCTAGTTGCCGATGCCGATTACCCAAGTGCCGAGATAGCGGGCGATCGGCAGGTCGCCGGGGCTGAAAGCGCGGGCATTGAAGAAGTACATGCCACCAAAGCGCGGATTGCTGACGTTCGAGAGAACGATCTCGACCTTCTGGCCTGCCGGGACGGGCTCTTTCGGGAAGATATCGATAACGTGGTTCTCTTCGTCCCAGATGACCGTTTCGACCTCGACGTCTTCATAACTGCGGCCTTCCTTGATGCGGACGCGCACGGGTTGGCGACGAATTCGGCGCAGGCGGCGCTCTAGATCTTCATCGAGTTCGATGTCGAACTCACCGTCGTAGTAGTCGGGATACTCGATCGAGAACTGCGAGACGGCGAAAGTCATTTTCGTCGCCGGGATGCGCAAGCGGTAGCGATCGCGCGGGTGGCCGTTCGAGCCGTAGTCCAGCGCGAAGTCGAGCGTGTTCCCCTGGCCGGGGCCGCCGAACAGTACGAAACCTTCCGCTGCGGCCTTGGGGATCGCGCTACCGAAGAGCGCGGCGGCGGAAAGCGTGATGGAGGCGAGTGCCACCGAAAGAGTACGGTTCATGGTTCAAAAGTGTCGAAATGTGTCGTGTCAGGGCTGAAAAAGGCTTGAAACGAGTTTGAGACCTGTTTGGCGAAGCTTATGGGACGGCTGCCTAGCTGATTTATGTGAACAAATTTATCAAACTCAGTGTGACGTGTCATCCGCAATCCGGAATCGCGTGCCTCGGGACAGGCAATTTCGTGGCGGTGATATGCCGACGAGCGCGATCGCCGGTCGGCTCCATTCGGGTTTGCCGTTAAGTCCGCTGGGCAACCGTGTCTCGTTCGTCGTAACCCAAGCCAGGAGCGGCCAGAGATCGATTTAAAAACGTTCCAAATCTCGTCTGGAAAGCTTTGGGATCGCGACATAAAAGTTTGCCCTTTCATCGGTCTTTTTTCTGAAGCGGAAATCTTGTCATGTTTCCGTGATTTTCAAGCAAGAAAAAGCAACTAAAAACTTTACGTTGTGAAAAGCACGAACTCTTATCGATCGCCTAGGATCTAGGTTGCGAAGAAGCGGGCTGGAGTTCCGGAAATTACGGCCAATTTCAGCGTTTTTTTCACGTCCATCTAGAGGTTTAGATGGAGGCGAAACGTTAGACCCGATCGAACCCGATCGAGGCCGCCGCTTCTTCGCTCGTTCACAGACGGGCACTAATTTATGAAAGTTGCAGTCGCAAAAGAACTCGCTGCCGGTGAAAGTCGCGTTGCCCTCATTCCCGACGTTGTCAGCCGCCTGGTCGATCGCGGGTTTGAAATTCTCGTGGAGTCGGGTGCGGGCGATCGCGCCTACTTCACCGACGAGCAGTACGAAGCGGCGGGGGCGAGCGTCCTGGCCGACACGGCGCGAGTCTGGAGCGAGGCCGACGCGATCGTCAAGGTCGCACCGCCCGCCGAGGCCGAAATCGCGCAGATGCGATCGGGCAGCGTCGTTATCGGCTTTTGCAATCCCCTCGGAGCGCCCGAGACGATCGCCCAGCTCGCCGATCGGGGCGTTACGACGTTCGCAATGGAGCTGATCCCACGCACTAGCCGCGCCCAGAGCATGGACGCGCTCTCGTCCCAGGCAGGCTTGGCAGGCTACAAAGCCGTGCTGCTCGCGGCGTCGTCGCTGCCGAAGTTCTTCCCGATGTTGACCACGGCGGCGGGAACGATCCGACCGGCGAAGGTGTTCGTCATCGGTGCGGGCGTTGCCGGTTTGCAGGCGATCGCCACCAGCCGCCGCCTCGGCGCAGTCGTCGAAGCCTTCGATATTCGCCCCGCCGTCAAAGAGGAAGTCCAAAGCCTCGGCGCGAAGTTCGTCGAGGTGAAGCTCGAGGAAGAAACCGTCGCAGCGGGCGGCTACGCGCGCGAAATCTCCGACGACTCGAAGCGCCGCACCCAGGAGACGATCGCCGATCGTGTCGCGCAATCGGACGTGGTGATTACCACCGCGCAGGTTCCCGGCAAAGTCGCGCCGCGCATCGTCACCGACGCGATGATTGCCGCAATGAAACCCGGTTCGGTCGTGGTCGATTTGGCCGCGAATCAGGGCGGCAACTGCGAGGGCTCCGAGTCCGGTCGCACGGTGTTTCGCCACGGTGTAACCATAGTTGGCGCGGAGAATTTGCCCGCGACGATGCCGGTTCACGCCAGCCAAACCTACGCCAAAAATATCGCCACGCTGCTGCAACTGGCGCAGGGTGAAAACGGCGAATTCGCGCTCGACTTCGACGACGACATTATCGACAGCGCCTGCATCACTCACGCGGGCGAGATCCGTAACGATCGCGTGCGATCGCTCGTCGAATCGTCGCAGCAAGAATCGACCGTTAGCTAAGAAACGGCCCGAGATCTCTGAGGTTTTAGAAATCTCTGCCATCTTGAGGTCTCGACAGCAGTTCTTAATTTGGACTTCACGATCTATATCGAGAATTTTGCATGAACGACCCCACTATTGCGGCGCTCTTTATCTTCGTCTTGGCCTCCTTTGCGGGCTTTGAGGTGATTAATAAAGTGCCGCCGACGCTGCACACGCCATTGATGTCCGGCGCGAACGCCATCTCTGGTATCGCCGTCCTCGGCGCGATCGTCATCGCTGGAGACACCCACACCACCGTGACGACGATCCTCGGCGCGATCGCGATTGTCCTCGCCACGATTAACGTGGTCGGTGGCTTCCTCGTCACCGATCGCATGCTGCAAATGTTCAAGAAAAAAGAGGTGAAGGCATGATCGGTTCTTCTTTGGCGGCGATCGCCGCACCTACGGCCTCGGCGGGGCTCGAAAACCTCGTCGGCAATGGCATCCAGATCGGCTATCTAATCTCCGCCTGTCTGTTTTTCGTGGGCATTAAGCGGCTCGGTTCGCCCGCCACGGCGCGCCAGGGCAATACGATTTCGTCGGTGGCGATGCTGCTGGCGATCGTCGTGACGCTGCTCGATTTCCAAGTCGTCAATTACGTCACGATTCTCGGCTGCATCGCGATCGGCTCCGCGATCGGCGCGGTGATGGCGCAGCGCGTCGAGATGACCGCAATGCCGCAGCTCGTCGGCCTGTTCAACGGCCTGGGCGGTGCGGCGTCGGCGCTGGTGGCGATCGGCGAACTCTGGCGGCACTTCGGCACCAGCGACGTACCCGACACCGGCAGCATGGTTTCGATCTTGCTGGGCGTGCTGATCGGTGGCGTCACCCTCTCCGGCTCGCTAATCGCCTTTGCCAAACTGCAAGGTACGCTTCCCGGCGCGCCGATGACGTTCCCGTTCCAGCAGGCGTTTAACGCGGCGCTGCTGGTTAGCTTTCTGGTCGGCAGCGGCCTGCTGCTGACCGACAGCCTCAATCAGTCGATGTTCCTCGGCACGATCGCGATTTCCCTCGTGCTGGGCGTGATGTTCGTCCTGCCGATCGGCGGCGGCGATATGCCGGTGGTGATTTCCCTGCTGAACTCCCTGTCCGGTCTGGCGGCGAGCGCAGCGGGCTTCGTGGTCGGCAACAGCATGTTGATTATCGCGGGGGCGCTGGTCGGTGCGTCGGGCATCATCCTGACGGTCATCATGTGTAAAGGCATGAACCGATCGCTGACGAACGTGTTGTTTGCGGCGTTTGGCTCCGGCGAAACGGGTGGCGCGACGGCCGGTGCGTCCGGTGGTGGCGTGCAGAAACCTGTCAAGACGGTCGATCCCGAAGAGGGCGCGATGATGCTGGGTTACGCGCGATCGGTCGTGATCGTTCCCGGTTACGGTATGGCCGTCGCGCAGGCGCAGCACGCGGTGCGCGAACTGTCGGATCAGCTCGATCGCCTCGGTGTCGAAGTCCGTTACGCCATCCACCCGGTCGCGGGACGGATGCCCGGACACATGAACGTCCTACTGGCGGAAGCGAACGTACCTTACGATCGCCTCTACGACATGGAAGACATCAACCCGCAATTCGAGCAAACCGATGTGGCGCTGGTGATTGGCGCGAACGACGTGGTGAACCCGGCGGCGCGTACGGCCAAGGACAGCCCGATTTACGGGATGCCGATTTTGGAAGCCGATCGCGCCAAGCATACGATTGTCATCAAGCGATCGCTCGGCACGGGCTTTGCGGGCGTGCAGAACGAGCTGTTCTTCGGCGACAAGACGATGATGATGTTCGGCAGTGCTAAGGACATGCTCTCGAAGCTCGTCTCGGAAGTGAAAGAGCTGTAGCCAGCTTCGGCGAGTCGCAGCACGACCGCTCCGAGAAGAAACCGCATTTCTGCGACCCTTGCCCCAAACTGGGAAAGTGGCCTCGCGGGAGTGCGGTTTGTTTTTGCATGTCTTTTTTGCATGTCTTTTTTTGCTTTGGGAGCGGCGCTAGTCGCCAAAGCGTGGCGTCGCCTTATCGCGACCGGAATTTTTCTGGCATTGGCCGTGCAGGTTGACGCAAAAGGGGCAGCAGTAGCTCAGAATCCCGGAAATCCAGCGATCGCGGTTCATCGTTCCCTCGATCGCGGCTTTCCCGTGGTTAATCAAGAACAGGACAGAACCCACAATCAGGCAAACGTGCAGCGCGCTGACGTAGTTCCGGGGAGTTGCGCGGGGAAAAAGAGAAAGTCGCACCGGCTGTAAATTTTTATAAAGAGCGCGTTAATGATACCCGCCCAGCTTTCGACAGTTTGTGCGTGTTCGGACAGCTTTCGGCACGCGGTTTCCGCGTCCTCGCAGCCGCGATCGCGGACGTCGCTCCTAGTGGACTGGGCTTACCGATTGGGTATTGCGCTAGGGTCTGCGCTCGATTAAGTCTGTAGCCCTTACTCCACGAGGACTCTAGGCCCGAGTGATTTGGGAGGCGAGCATGTAATCGCTTATTCCGTAAAGGTTCCGGCGCGAATTGAGGACACGCCCTAGGTCTGCGCCAACAGCTCGATCGCGCGACGGACGAACGGGTCGCGATCCGTACCCAGATCGGCGATCGTATCCGGCTTGTCCGTCACCAGATAATCCGGCTCGATGCCCTGCTTGTTGATATCGCGGTGGTTCGGCGTTTCGTATTTCGCCACCGTCACCGCCAGCCCCGCGTCGCCCGTCAGGTCGAACAGCGACTGGATCAGCCCCTTACCGAAGGTGCGATCGCCCACCAGCAGCGCCCGCCCGTTGTCTTGCAGCGCCCCGGCCAAAATCTCGCTGGCGCTGGCCGTGCCGCGATTGACTAGCACCACGAGCGGCGCGTCGGTCAAGGCATTGTGGACGGCTTCATAGCTCTCCAAGATCGATTGGCGATTGACGGTGTAAACGATCGTCGAGTCGTTGAGCCAGAGCCGCGCGATCTCGATGCCCGCCGTCAGCAGACCGCCAGGATTGCTTCGCAGGTCGAGGACGTAGGCGTTTGCGCCCCGATCTTCAAGGTCGGCGATCGATTCGGCAACGGACTCGGTGGCGGTGGCGTTGAATTGGCTCAGGCGGATATAGCCCAGCTTCAGCTCGGGGGCGAGGTCGGTGGTCAGCAAGTTCGCGACGACAGCGTCGATCGAGATGGCGGCGCGGGTGATGTCGATGTCTTCGATGCTGCGGTCTAGACTGCGCTGTACTCGCAGGACGACATGGGTGCCGATCGCGCCGCGCATTCGGGTCGCGGCTTCGTCGAGGCTGAGTCTGTCGGTGGGGACGCCGTCGATATTGAGGATATAGTCGCCGGGTTCGATGCCTGCAGCCTCGGCGGGCGATCCGGCGATCGGGGCGATCGTCCGCAGTTGTTTAGTCTCCGGATCGAAGGCGATTTGCAGGCCGACCCCGGTCAGCTCGCCGGAAGTGGTGACGCGCAGGTTGCGATAGGCGTCGGGGCGCAGCAGCCGCGTAAACGGCTCGTCGAGCAGGCCGAGCATCTCGTCTACGGTGTCGTAGGCGGCTTCCATCGTGTCCATGCGGCGGCGCAGGTACTGCTCGCGCAGTCGCCACCAGTTCTGGCCGTTGAAGTTTTCGTCTACGTAGGCGCGATTGACGATGCGCCAGGCTTCGGCAACGAGCTGCCGCTGGGGGCTCAGGGCGTCGGCAGGAGCGACGTCGCCGAACCAGCTCGCGATCGCGACGATCGCCAGCAGAAGACCAAACCAAAATCCGCGTTTTTGCATCCGAAACCGAGCGCGCACGGCGCAACCGAGAGCCTGTGGGAGTCGCGGGAAGCTGCGGACGAGCGGCAAGCGATCCCGTACTAAATAACTTTAGATAACTTAAACGACTCCGGGCACGTTCGATCGCTCGCGATGCGCCGATCGCGGTCGAGTTTGAGGTGTCGTGGCAACGGAGGCAGCTAGTAGAGCGCCAAGATTCCCAGATCGGGGTTGTCAGTCAAAGTTTGGATATCGGCAGCGTGGACTCGCAATATGGTTTCAATATCGTTAGTGGAACAATTGCCACGACGAATCCAAACGACCTTAGGCGGAGAGCCTCTAAGCGTAAGTAGTTCGTTATAGTCGCTGTCTTTTGTGACCACCATTAAGTGGTTGCGCCGAGCGTAGTCCCAAACCTCGAGATCCTCGGCGCTGTCGAGCCCAACTTTGTAAACGTGGGTAGAGCCCGGAAAAAGATCGGCTAGCCGCCGCACTAACCTGGGCGAAAGATTGTGATCGAAGAGCAGCTTCATTGCACTTGCATGAGCAGAATCCGTTGCTCGCGCTCGGCAGCATAACTCAAGCACGCAAAGATATCTTCCTGAGTCAGGTAAGGAAAGTCTTCCAAGATTTCTGCATAGGTCATGCCGGATGCCAGGTAAGACAACACGTCATAGACGGTAATTCGCATCCCGCGAATGCAAGGTTTACCGCTACGTTTACCCGGCTCTAGAGTGATTCGTTCGCGATATTCCATAATGTTCGCCAAGTCGTTTTTCGCGGCCCGCTCCGCCCTAATTATCCGCACCAAACCAGCGGGCGTACAGCTCGTCGTAGATACCGTTCTCACGCAGCTCCAGAAGCGCCGCGTTGACCTCCTCGCGGTAGGCGCTGTTTTCTGGCAGGACGATGCCGTAGTTTTGGTTCTCGAACACTGCGCCGACTACCTCGACTTCGCCCGCCCCGGCGTTGAGGGAGTAGTGCTGCAACACCGGCGCGTCGTAGACCACCGCATCCAGATTTCCGAAGCGCAGCTCTCGGTAGAGCACGTCGGTGCTTTGGAAGCTGGTGGCGCGGATATCGCGATCGATCAAGAACTTCTCGGCGGTGCTGGCGTCGATCGTGCCGACGATTTTGCCTTGGAGGTCTTTTGGGTCGCCGATGGTATTTTCCAGGCGATCGACCGTAAACGTCGTCGTCACCGTGGCGATGAAATACGCGAAAACGAAGTAGCCCGCGCACATCCACACCAGCGCGAACAGCTTGCCGATCGCCGTCTGGGGCGCTTTGTCGCCGTAGCCGACCGTTGTGACCGTCACGGCCGACCACCAGAACGAGTCCCAAATGCCGCGAAAGTAGTCGCTGTGGAAGTCCGGGTTGCGGCGACGCTCCAGGAACCAGACCACGTGGGCGGCGATCGCCAGCGTCAGCACGAATAGCCCGATGCCGTAATAAAGCTGCGGTGTCGTGACGATCTGTATCAGACCGCCGATCAGTGACTCGATCGGATGACTCGGCAGATCGCGCACCATAATTTGCAAGCCGGAGTCGAAGAACGGGTGAGAAAAGTCCACCACTTCCTCGCGCGCCACGGTCATGCTGACGCCCGCGATGCCGATATCGGAGTCGCCAAGACGGACGTTTTCCAGCAGAGCATCGACGCTCTCGACCTTGTTCATGCGGTACTCGCGGCCGAGGTGCTTGGCGATCTCCACCCACAACTCGATGCTGAAGCCGGTGTAGGAGCCGTCTTCGTAGGTCACGAAGGGCGTAAAGGTTTTGGTGACCACCCGCAGCGGCGGCAGCTCGCCCGGCGGGAGATCGCTGCTTGCGCTCTCTGTCGTGGCCGGTTCTTCGAGCCAGGTGTCCACTGTCTCGCGGTTCTCGGCGATCCAGTCGGCGGCGCGCTGGCGTTGGGCTTCGGAGGACTCTGCGCCGTTAAATTTGGCCAGCAGGTCGGCTTCGATGTCGTCGATCGGGATAAACAGCCGATCGAGTAGTTGAGAGATCGCCGGGTGGCGGAGCAGAAACTCCTGGCGCGCCGCCGGTCGCAGCTCCGTGGCGACGAACCCGGTCAGGCAGGGATCGTCCGCGCAGCCCACCAGTCCCTCAATCGGCTTGGGAACCGGGCTGCCGAGTGCATCGTCGATCGCGATCGCCTCGGGCACGGTCAGCCAGCGGGTTTTTTCCTCCGGCTCGAGCAAGCGATTGATCTCGTGGGGCGTCCAGGCATAGAACAAGACCGGCTCGCCGCGCTCGTAGCGATCGAGCGTCTGGCGAATTTGGTAGTCGTAGTTCTGGCTGACCTGTTCGACCGTTTCGCCTAACTCGTAGGCTTCGATATGGCGGTCGATCGTCTCGGCGCAGACCCAGCCATCGTTGCAGCCGATCAGGTCGGCTTTGCCGTTGCCGTCGAGGTCGAACGCGGCGGCAACCTGGGGATCGCGTAGGTCGGTCAATGAGGCGATATCTAGTTTCTCGGCAGTGGCGCGGTCGATCCGGTAGCCCTGGATGGCCACGTCGGCGATCGGCGCTGCCAGGGCGATCGCCTCGCCGTCTTCGAGACCGTTCGCCGCATCGATCGCCGCATCGTGATCGGGCCATGTCTCGAGCCAGAGATCGGTCTCGCCGCGAGCGAGGGCCGCATAGAAGTCATTGGGCTCGAACACCTGGGACAGATTGACTTTGTAGCCCAGCTCTTCGAGAAGCTGCCGCGCGATCTCGACCTGGAGACTGCTGGTGTTCCACGGCGATCGCGCCAGGTTCACTTCGATCGGGTTACTGACACCCGAGAGCGGAAACAGGCCGAGCCAGAGCGTTGCCAAGCACGCACAAACACCCAACCAGAGCGCGCGCAGTTTCGCGGGAGAGATGCGTTGCTTCACCAGAGTTCAATGCCAAATTGGTTCGAGGCCCCCAAGAGCCGCCGGAATTGAAGTCGGGCTCCTCGGTCGGGCGGGCGATGCCGTCAGAATCTTACAGCACGAACATTTCGCACGCGCCCAACCCCGCCAGAAGGAGTCCAGCACTGCGATCGAGCCAGCGTTCGGTAAAGTGTGCGGCGAGCTGACGTCCGCAGGCCGCGCCGATGCCGATCGTGGCGAGGCTAGTCAAAGCGCTGAGCAAACTGGCCAGCTCGACGGGCACGGAAACGAGCCCCGCACTGATGCCCGTACAAAAGTTCGTTGCCGTGAGGGCCGCTCCCAGACCCCAAGCTTGCAGTAAAGATAGCGTGTTGGGTAGAGGATTGCGATCGCCGGGTACGATTCCTTTCGGCTTGGCCCGAGACTCATCCCGAGAGTCGGCAAGCGGCTCGATCGCCGGTTCGCCAGAAACCGGTTCGCCAGAAACCGGTTCGCCAGAGGCCGGTTCACCAGAGGCCGGTTCGCCAGAGACCGGCTTGCCAGGAAAGAGAGCGACAGGAAAGAGAGCAAAAGGCTCGCGCGCGGGTTTCTCCGGGACTCTAGCATCAGGCCGATCGCCGCGATCGCGCTGCCAGCTCGCCGCCCAGGCCGCGACGCCGATCGCCACCAGCAGCGCGCCGCCGACCCGCTCGGACGCGCCGTCGGGCAGAAAGGGCGAGAGGGACGCACCGCAGGAGATCGCCACGAAGGTACTCGCGCCCGATAGCAGCGCGATCGCCGCATTGGCGCGCCAGGTCACGATCGTGCCGCCAGCGCCGAGGGTCGCTGCGATCGCCAGGTTGTCAAGATTCGTAGACAGGGCGAGCAGGCTGGCGGTGACGAGGGCGTGCATGGCGGTGGGCGAGAGCTTCAGAGGGCGAGAGCTTCAGAGGGCGAGAGCTTCAGAAGGCAGGAATTTCCGGGCGGAAACTTCCGGGCAGGAATTTCCGGGCAGAAACTTCGGGGCGGGAACTTCGGGGCGAATCGTAGAATCGAATAGTTTGAGACTGGGCGGTGCAATCACCGTTCGGCCCTACACGACGTTTCAGGAAAGATTTATCGTGATGTTTTCGCTGCGACCGCGCGGATGGATGTGGGCTCTGCTGGCCGTTCTTGCCGTTGCGATCGCATCTGGCAGCATGATCCCCAACTTCAGCTCCACCACCGGCATCGGCGCGACCGACGGCAGCGCACGCGCCAGCGAGACCGCCCCCGGCCAACTGTTGCCGATCGAGCAGCGGGCTTGGCTCGGCGATCGCTGGGTGTACTTTGAAGTGGCGCGATCGCCCGCTCAGCAGGCGACGGGATTGATGTTTCGCGAAGCACTGAGCCGCGATCGGGGCATGTTTTTCCCGTTCGATCCGCCGCGCCCGGTACGCTTCTGGATGCGGAACGTGACAATTTCCCTCGATATGGTGTTCGTGCGTAACGAGCGGGTGGTCGCGATTTCGCCCGACGTGCCGCCCTGCACGACGCCCACTTGTCCGACCTACGGCCCGGAAAATACTGCCGTCGATGGGGTGATCGAGCTGGCGGGGGGGACGGCTGCGCGCTTCGGGATTGCCGTGGGCGATCGAGCGGAGTTCGAGTCGATCGATCCGACGCCGCCCGCCTGGTTTAGCGCGGCAGATTCGTCAGAACCGTCCGACCCCGCAGAGTAGGGGCCGTTACCAATAACCAGTACTTAAACCCGCCGCACTGACTCCGCATGAGTCACAGCCCTATCGCTTGAGCGGGTTCGGCGCTTCCTCCACGCGCGGCAGGCCGAGGCTGTAGTTGGAGACGCGATTGTCGAGGTTGTAGCGGAGCTGGCCGTCGAACAGCATCGATCGCACCAAGTGCTGGAGATCCGATCCGATCGTCCGCAGATTGTATTCCGACAATTCCTCGCCCTTGTAGTCCGCGACGAGTTCGGCGAACTTGGCGCGAACGGTTTCGAGCGCTGCGTCGTCCCAAACCAGCTCGTTATCGGGATCGATATCGAGAGTGAGGGTGTCCGCGCTGGGCACGAACTTGAGGCCTTGTACCTCGGCGGCGAAAATGCGAATGTGGCGCGTGGTGGATTTCAGCAGCATGGTCGGGCGATTAGAGATCTGAAGTCTGGAGTGGACGTGGGGGCCGCCGCCTCGAGCGACGAGCAGCGCCGAGCCGATGTCGGAGCGATCGCGACGCCGCCCGATAGACAAGAGGACAGCGCGCGACGCCTGGAAGCCGTCGGCCTGAGGGGTATTGTAAGTCTGTCATCGGCTTCGGCTCAAGTTGCCCCCGGTTGCCGGTTTGGCCGTTTCGGGCCGGGCTGGGCGCGAGGCGCGGCAGCAGCGGCGGCGGGGTTGAGGATTTGCCGCGGTCTCGACTACGATCGAAACGAGCTTGCACTCTACCGAACGAACTTCCCTCAATACTCCCAGACGCGAACCCTAAAACCGACCGCGATCGGTCGCCAGAGCGCATGCACGACCATCCAGATCCGCCCGAGCGCGATTTCGCCACGCCGGACTTTTTGCCCGTCCGCGACACCTACGAGACGATCGACCCGAGTGACGATATCGCCCAGCAGGCCGCCTCTGGCAGCGTGGCGGCGATCGTGCAAGTTCTCAACCAGCAGCTCGCCGAGCGCGGCGTCCGCACGCGGGCGATTTTTGAAGGGGGCTGCTTGCAGTTGCTCTGCGAGTCCGTCGATCGCGATGCCCTGACGCGCGAGACCCTGCTCGATCGCGTGCGCGCCCTGCTCGAAGACATCGACCCGGCCAAAATTCGCCGCGCCCGGGTCAACGCCCGCCTCGCCCGCGAACAACAGCTTCTCTGGCTCGACGATATTCGCCGCCAACCCAAGCAGCTTCTCTGGAGCGAGTCGCTGCGACTGCGCCCATCCGGCGGGCTACGGCGCTGGTGGAAGTCGATCGCTCGTCGCGATCGGCGCACCAAACCGATTGTGGCGCGATCGACCCCCCTTAGTTCGCGATCGTCCGGCCTCGGGCGCGGCATCGCCATCGGTCTCGCGATCGCCGTACTAGCCGGGCTGGCCTACCGTCAGTGGGGGGCGGGCCTCGCGCCCGGTGGCCCCGCCGCCCAGCAAACGCCCGGTTCGTCCGATCTGCAAAATTCGCCTGACCCGCTCGACTCGCCCGATTCGCCGAACTCCTCCGGCCCGGCAAGCTTCTACGAACCGCCCGCCGCCGACTCCGAATCCAATTCTTCAGCCGCTCCTCAAGCCGAGCCCGAAGCGGCCCCTGAAGTCAGTCCCGATCCGTTCGCTGCTGCCGTCGTGCTCGCGACCCAAGCAGCGAACGACGGCCAAACCGCTACAACCGCCTCCGAATGGCTCGACCTTTCGGCCCGCTGGCAGCGCGCCGCCGAGCTGATGGAGCAGCTCCCGACGGACGACGCCCGCTACCAAACCGCCCGCGATCGCGCCGCCACCTACCGCCAGAACAGCCAGATAGCCCAGCAGCAGGCCCGGTGAGGCAGGTCAGCTGACCGATTAGCTCGACTGGATTATGGGGCGGCTCCGGCGCGATCGCCCACGCCACCATGTCAGGATCTGTCCGGACTGCCGGTCTCGAAATTCCCGGTCTCGGAAATTGACACTTATAATGCTCGTACGTCGTTGAGATTTGTCCCTCAATCCCCAAAAGGGATCGGCATGGGATGCAGGCGACTCCTTTCGGAGCGCGCCCTGTTGCGCGATCGCACAGTTGCGAATTGCGCAGTTGCAATCTCAGACCACCGACGTTCACGGCTCCAAACACTTACCGCAACCGATCGTTATGTTACGGGGATCGATCCTGCAAACGCTTGTAGATTCGTGCCGCGAGCGCACGAACCAGTCACCGTTTAGCTACGGCGTTTATTACAAAAATACGCTCGTCTCGTTGTGCCACGCCCTCGAAGACAGCATCTTGGCAATGGACTGCCAGCCGATCGTCATGACGGCTTTCCAGCGCGGGAAGTGGTATCTCCAGGAGGCCGATCGCTACGCCGAAATTTCTGAAAAAGCCCGCCACGTCACGATTCTCGCCTCGCCCGATGCAGGCTTTGCCGAACACCCCACCGGGCAGAAGGACAACGTCTCTCTGGTATCGCTGCTGCCGGAAGATCCCGTGGCCCAAGAGTGGCACTTGGTTATCCTGTCGCCGACCTACACGGCAATGGTGATGTGTCAGGAGCTGACGGAAGAAGACTACGGCCCCGGTGGCCAGCCAGAAGACGACGTCGCCCGTAAGTTCTACGGGTTTTGGACGTTCGAGTCGGCGCTGATCGTCGAGACTGCCGGACTGATGCTGGACTGCTGCGATCGCTACGACCCTTCGCTGCGGCCGATCTTGCAGCCCCACGTCGATGAGATCGCCAACACCCTAGCCCAGCCGGACACCAGCGGGCTGCTGGGCGGTACGGTCAGCCGGGTGGTCAGCTACCTGCAGGAGCGCCAGCAGACCCTCGCCAATGACTTGCTAGAAGACGAGCACGCCCTCGGTCGCAACCTCAATGCCAACGAGCTACAGGCATTCCTGCGGATGGCGCAGTCGATCGATTTGAGCGATACGGCCAACCCGATGGCCGCTTCGGAGGTGGCGTCTCTGTGCGAGGCGCTCGGTCAGCTTCTCGACTTGCCCGCATGGCAAATCAAGCGCCTGCGACTGGCGGGTATGCTGCACCGCATCGACTACCTGCCCGGCACCGGCCAGCCCTTGATGGCGGTGACTCCAGATGCCGACGACGATCGCTTCGCTCCCTTTTGCCCGCTGCCCGCCGGAGCTCAGGCCCTGCGCGTGATGCCGAAGCTGCGCGCGATCGCCCAAATCGTCAACCACTACACCGAGCGCTGGGACGGCAGCGGCCAACCAGCGGGGCTAAGCGCCGACACCATCCCGCTCGAATCGCGCATCCTCGGCTTGATCGCGGCTTTCCAGCGCTACGCTGCCGAGGGCGCGCTGCGTCAGGGGCTCCCCGATGGAGAGGCGATCGCGGCGGCCCTAGAGCGCTGCAAAAACGAGACCGGCACGCACTGGGATCCGAAGCTGGTCGAGTCGCTACAATTATTGATCCTGGGACTACAGCAGGGACTGAGCCTACCGTCGGGCAACTTTAAGATCAGCGCGGGCCTCTGGTCGCTCGACGATGAGTCTTTTAGCACGCCAGCGACTGATAGTAACGTCTTGTCGCCGCGCCGTTCCTGAACCGCCGATCGCTGCTATCGTGCCCCAAGCACACCCCGACCTTACCTCTGCCGACTCGCCCGCAATGCCCTCTATTACGCCCGATACAATTCGCTCTGGAGAAATTCGCCAGCTCGCAGGTTGCGACCTCGAAGACTTCGATCTGTCCTCCGCTCAGCTTTCCGGTCTGTCTCTAATTGGGGCGAACTTGGTCGGCAGCGAGCTAACGAGCGCAAATCTCCAGGGAGCGAGCCTCCAGGGCGCAAATCTGCTCGGGGCGGCGCTGGTGCGTGCCGATCTGCGCGCCACCCTAACCGGAGCGAACCTAATGCAGGCCGATATGACAATGGCCGATCTGCGCGGCTGCAACCTGCGCGGTGCAAATCTGATGGGTGCGACGCTGCTGCGGGCTTCGCTGGGGGGTGCGTTCCTCAGTGGGGCGAACGCGATCGGCGCGAACCTGTCCGGGGCAGACCTGCGCGGCGCGGACTTGCGCGGCGCGAACCTGAGCAACGCCAACCTCGAAGGGGCCGACCTGAGCGGGGCGGATATGAGCGGGACGCTACTCCAGGAGGCCAATCTCCAGGAAACCAACCTCCAGCAGGTGAACCTGGTTGGGGCCAGCTGCACCCGCGCTAATTTCCTCTGTGCGAATACGGAAGGCGCGATCGCTCTCGGAGCTAGCTTTATGGGCGCTTGCATGACCGGCACGAATTTCGATCGTTTCTCGAACCCCAAGGCCGAGGGCTAGCGGGAATTCGAGCGTGTGGAACCTCCGATCGCGGCGCACGGCAGTGCGCCGTTTTTCGTCGTTAAGCGGAGCGCCTGAAGAGACCCCCCATCCCAAAGCACCCGTCGCTGCAACTTCACCGAAACTAGTGAGACGCCCGCGCCCTCTAAGTTCGCCCTAATTCGCGTCCGACTGGCGCGGCGCGAGTCGCAGGTGCAGCTCGTCCTGGAAGTACTCATCCGTGGCCTGGGTCGATTCGCTCAGGCTGCGTAGCGAGCGGATGGCGCGGGCGGGGTCGAACTCGGGCGTTACCGGGAGCGTGTTCCAGAACGCGGGGCCGACGAAGGCATTGGCCATCGTCAAGACCGTGCCGAAGTTGACGTGCAGGCGGCTGACGCTGGGGCGATCGAAGGGCTCGAAACCGGCCTGGAAGCTGAAGTCGTCCGAAAGCGACAGGTATGGCTCCGGCACGAGCGGCGAGATTAGCGGCGCTCCGGCCACGAGCAGCAGCGTATCGTCCGTGACCCAGGTGTGGGCGGCGAAGCTGGCTGGCGCGCCGAAGAAGGTCTGTGCGTTCCAGCTCGTCACCTCGAAGCCTTCAACGTCTTGCAGCTCGAGCGCGACCATTTCGTCGTCACCGCCCGTGTTTTCGCTCCAGAGGCGATCGAGGCCGCCCAGAAGCCGCTCGAACGTGGGGCGATCGCTCGTTTCCACGGTCATGGCGATACCGATGGGCGAGAAGCCGGTGAGCGGATGGTAGTCGTTACGGTTACTGGTCGTTGGGAAGACGAAAAAGGCCAGATCGCCATCGAACAGCGGCAGGATTTCCGTATCGAGGTCGAGGCCGAGGTTGGCGCGAATTTCGTCGCGCGCGATGTCGAGCTGGGTGGCGATCTGGGGGATGCGATCGTAGGCGGCCAGCAGCTCCGGCAGGATGATATCCAGGCCGCGCGTCGTCAGGGCCAGGGCGCTGGAGGCGGGGATCTGCGCCAGGGTCTCCTCGTCTGGGCGAGTGAGGGCCGTTAGCTGCGGCTGCGGCTCGTCAGTATAGGCCCGGAACTGCAAGCGCGCGCCGGAAGCCTCAAACCACAGAAATGCCTCTAGCGTTGAGGGCGTAAAGCTAATGTCGTCCCACATCGCGAAGGCGTCTGACGGGACGGTGCCGTCGGGAGCGGGCATATTCAGCAGCGGCAGGGCGCGGAACGCTTCGACTAGTCGGGGCATATCGGCATAGACGATCGCGGCGGCAGGGTCGGCAGGCTCGCGATCGAGCATCCGGCGGAAGTCGGGGTTTTGGGCCAGTGTCGGCGCGGGGAGCAGGACGTCGCCGACTTCGGACTCGATGGCCTCGGTCAGTTCGTTCGATTCGCTCGGCTCTCCCGGTTCGGCCAGCTCGGCGGGTTCGGCGGGTTCGGCTGGCGCATCCGGCAGCAGGGGGCTCCCCAGATCGAGATCGTCGATATAGAGCAGCAGATCCTTGGCGGAGGTGGCGAAGACCAGCCGATCGTCGAGCTGGGCGATCGCAAACTGTCTGCCCGGCGGGATAAAGGCGCTGGCGATTTCTTCAACCGGCTTCTCGGCCAGGGTTTCTTCGGGTTGGGCGATCGCCTTACGAGCGAACTCGATCGCGCCCGTCAGCGAGAGCGTCGGCAGCTCGTCGCTGGGCGGCTCGGGAGCTGGCTCTGGGGCGAGATCTGGGGCTGGCTCGGCCTCCGACTCAGAATCCGGGATTGCAAACGAGTCGGGCGTCGTAGTGGGCGGTTCCGTCTGCGGCTCGGACGGCTGCAGCACCAAAATCTCTACACCCCGGTAGGTTTGAGTTGCCGTATTCCCCGGCCAGCTCGCCGACAGCGCCTCGCGGTAGCCCGCCGCCGCCGCGCGATCGGCCAGCGGCGCGATCGACACGAGGTAGCTCCCCTGCTCCGATACGTCCGACCGCACCCAGGCGATCGCCACGTGCTCCCCCGCCCAGTCCCGCAGAGTCGCCTCGAAGTCGCGCCCCGGAATGGCGGGCATCATCGGAAAGCCGGGCAGACCTTCAATTTCTTGAGGGAACGTATCGAACTGATTGATGCCCTGCCAGTCTCCGCCGACATCGACGATAACCGTTGCGATCGTCTCTTCCGGCAGCATCTGACCGACCTTTGCCGCCGTTACGTCCATGGGCAGCAGATCGTCGGCCATCATCGCCCGCCCGGGCTCGCTGAGCGCGCTTGCGCCGAACCACACTGCTACCGCGCTGCCGACCGCCGCGCCCAGCGTCCGGAGCGCTCGGGACTGACGCCGACAGGGGGCTGCCGGGGTCGCGTTGTTGCGTCGTTCGCCAAACTCAAATTCCATAGCCCCAAACACGTCTCCGAAAAAGGCCGAGTATTGCTGCACCATAGGGCGCGGATTCCACTCTAACAACTGTATTTCCAGTTGACTTTCCGGAGGTGGCGGGTGCGCGCGATCGCTCGAGATCGGCAAGTTCGCCTCCCAGCGGCGATCGAGCGCTAGGATCGTCTGGCGCGATCTCGCAGTTTCGCGGTTTCAACGCGCCGCTGCCCCGTGCTCCGAATCTCGTTTCATGTTGTATCGACCTCGAGCGATGCCGAACCTGCCCCATCCGCGTCTTCTGCCGACCGCACTGGCGATCGCGATCTCCGTCCTGGCGATCGGCTGTCAGTCCGACGACCCGACCCTCGACGATCCGATCGCCAACGATGCCGCCAGCCCCACCAGCCCTGCCGACCCGACCAGCGAGCCCAACCCAGTGGCCGTCGAGGACGAGACTGGCAGCGACGCCGACGAGTCGCTCGAAGGCGACGGCGACGCGGCGGCAGACGAGGAAGAAGACGAGTTCGCCGACGGCAACTTCGGTGAAGTGGACGTAGACAACACCTACCGACCGCGCAACCTGGAATTCGAGGTGACGCTGCCTGACGAATACGAGATTCAGCCCCAGCGCGACGGGGTCGCCTTTATTTCCAACGATGGCGGCTTCGGCGGCGAAGTGGTGTTTTTCGAGGAGGGCGACCCCCTCGACGCTGACGATCTCGAGGATCGGCTCAAGGATATTTACGACGAGCTGCTCAATGGCGTGTCCTGGCAGCTTTCCGAGATTCAGCCCGACGGCAGCGTCCGCCTCGACTGGCGCGGCACGACTCCCGAGGGTAGCGAACTCGACGCCGTGAGCTATATCGAGCAGCGCGATGACGTGGTGTTTATTCTGAATGTTTATGGCATCGATCGTCCTTACGACTCGTTCCTCGACGACAGCCAGACGATTATCGGCAGCTATCTCACCTGGCCCGAGGAAGACGACCTCGAGGACGATCTCGAAGATCCGAGCTTCGACGAGTCTGAGGATGCCGAGTTGTGACCGCGTGAATCGGATCGCTTGACGAGCTTGCCCGAATTGCCCGAATCGCTCGAACGACTGAGCTTGCCCGAATCGCCCGAATCGCTCGAACCGCCCGCCGATGAAGCCACCCAACGCCCCCCAAGGCTCTCAAGATTCCTCACGAGATTCCCCCAAAGAATCCACACCCTCGACGTCGAGCGAGGTCACTAGCTGGCGCGCCTTCGTGCGTGGCAACCTCCAGCCCCTGGCGATCGCCTTTAGCATCGCGCTGCTGCTGCGGATTTTTATCGCCGAGCCGCGCTTTATTCCCTCGGCGTCGATGTTTCCGACCCTAGATCTGGGCGATCGGCTGCTGGTCGAGAAAGTGTCGTATCACTTACACGAGCCCCAGCGCGGCGAGATCGTCGTCTTCAGCCCGCCGGACTCGCTCCAGCGCCAGGGCTTTACGGCCAACCAGGCATTTATCAAGCGCGTCGTCGCCGTGGCGGGCGATACGATCGCCGTCGATCGCGGTCAGCTCCGGGTCAACCGCGCCCCGATCGCCGAAACTTACATCGCCGAACCGCCGAGCTACACCTGGGGGCCGTTTGTCGTGCCGCCGGGAGCCGTAGCCGTGATGGGCGACAACCGCAATAACAGCAACGACTCCCATGTCTGGGGCTTCCTGCCGACCGACCGGATTATCGGGCGAGCCTGCTTCCGGTTTTGGCCGCTCGATCGTTGGGGCGGGCTGGCGGCAGGTACGTCCTCTCCACCTCTCGAAGCGCTGGGTGACGGTTCGGACTGGCGACGGGTCTGACCTCACCACCGCTCGAAGCCCTCAGAGACGGCTCGGACGCGATTTCGTAGCGCGATCGGCAACCCCTAGAAGTCCGACTTCTCAGCCCCCGCGAGAAGCTCAGTCGTAGGACAGCAGCGAGACGATCGGCACGTCCGGGAGTTTGGCGCGGCCCCCTAAGCCCGTCAGCTCGATCGCAAAGCCAAACCCGGCCAGGGTTCCCCCCGCCCGCTCGACCAGCTCGACCGCCGCCGCCGCCGTACCGCCTGTCGCGATCAGATCGTCGAGGATAGCGACGCGCTGGCCGGGGACGATCGCGTCTTGGTGCAGCTCGAGGCGATCGGTGCCGTACTCCAGATCGTATTCGGCGGCGTAGGTGGCGGCGGGCAGCTTACCGGGCTTGCGAGCGGGCACGAATCCGACCCCGAGCCGATCGGCCACGGGCATCCCAAAAATAAACCCGCGCGACTCGATGCCGAGGATGAGATCCGGCGCGAGCGGTCGGCAAAGGTCGGTCAGGCCATCGATCGCGGCGCTCAGTCCCGCCGGGTTGGCGAGCAGCGGCGTGATGTCGCGAAACAGAATTCCGGGCCTTGGGAAGTCGGGAACGTCGCGAACGAGGCCAGCCAGGTCGAAAGAGCGATCGGTCATTGAGATTCACCGTTAAGCGAGACAAGATTCAGCATAGTCGCCAGAGCCGTCGCCAGAGCCGTCGCCAGAGTCGTCGAAGCGCGCCGAGCCAGACCCCGCCGCCAGAACTGCCCCGATTGACGTGCTGCCGCCCGTAGATCGAGCCAAGGGGTCGAGCCCGCGTCGAACGGTGGACGTCAAGCCACGCCCACCACCGCCCCGCGAGACATCACTGCTACACTATTCTCCGGGCGATTTGGCGGTTTCCGCGCGCCCGACGTCCACCGTTCGACGCCTGAGACCGACGGCTCTGCCCGTTCGCGATCGACCTTCTTACCGCCGAGTTTCCGCGCGCAATGCTCTCTACCCCCACCGCTGAATCTGCTCCCGCTTCACCCCTCGAGCGGCTTCCGGACTTCGATCTAACGGACAAGGGCTGCCCTCGCCGCGCCCGCACTCAGCTCGATCTGACCCTGCTGGCGATCGAAGCGATTAACCTCAAGGGAACCCACGACATCCTCAGCTTGGCCGATCGGCTCGGGTTCGGCGCGATCGTCCCCAACCGCGTAACGCTCTGGCGCATCCGCAACACCAACCCCCTGCGCCGCTTCAGCCGCCGCCGCCCCATGAGCCTCGAGGAGGCCAAAGTCCTAACCGCGATCGCCTGCCACATCACCCGCCGCATGAACGTCGTCATCCGCCAGCTTCTGGCCGAGGCCATTAAGTTGCGCGCGAAAGGCCGCCCCTACGACGACAGCCCCCACCTCGCCCACTACCTCGAGCGGTTCCGCGCCCACTTTCGCAGCCGGATGAACGCGCGCCGCGCCGCGATCGCCCTCTACGACACCAACGACAAGCTCGACGCCCTGGCGATCGAATTGCTCGGCAAGCTGCTGTTCTGCACGGGAACGGCTGGCCTCCAGCGGTTTTGGGCGAGCCTGTTCAACGGAGAAATTTCATGAGCGTCCGACGCAAGTACAGTTTGCCGGGCTGCACCCTCATCCTCGAAGGGGTCGCCGCCGACACCGACGAACGCCGCCCGACGATTTCGGCGGTGGTTAATGCCGAGTGTCATATCCACGGGCAGGGACATATCCTGTCGGGCGGCCAGGGCTTTCTGAGGCAGCTCGTCGAGACCCTCAGCGCCTACTCCCAGAGCCTGCTGAGCAGCATCGAGCCACTCGTCCCCGAGGGCCATATCCGCATCGAGCCGATCGCGCCGCTCCAGCACCGGCTGACGATTTCCGATCCGGGCCTGGATGCGCCCGTGTCCCTGGAGCTGACCACGCTCCAGCTTTTCGACCTGATCGAGAGCCTCGACCAGATGCTCTCCGATACGCGCACTTTGCCCGACTGGTCGCTCGACCTTCAGCCACTGACCCGCCACCAGGCACGCCTCGACCCACCGATCGCCGAGCGGGCCACTCCCGTGGCGGTTGGCGCATCGGGCTTGGCGATCGCGGCCCTGGCGATGTTCTTTATGCCCGTGCCGGAGGTGCGCCGCCCCGAGGAACCCGTGCCAGTCTCGACCGAGGCCACCACCGAAGACAGCACCGGCATCGAGCCGCCGGATGACGACGACCCCGATGCGATCGAGCCGCCGCTCGGCCCCGATGGCTCCGGAGCGGCCAGCTTCGAGGGCGCTGACGATAGCGACGAGGCGGCCGATCTCGATGGCGAAACAGGCGAGACGGATGAAGCCGACAGCACCGACAGCGCCGAAGCCGCAGCGGACGGGCTGGGCGAGTTGGGCGAGTTGGGCGAAACTATCACCGACAGCGATCGGCTCTACGCCTTGAGCATCAAGCTCGATCGCGAACTGACCCAAAACTGGGGCGAAGACGCCGAGCCGAGTAGCGATCGCGAATACCGCGTCAACGTCGGCCAAGACGGCGCGATCGTCGGCTTTATCAGCAGTAACGCCGCCGCCGAAACCTACCTAGACTCGACGCCACTGCCCGACCTGCTCTACGTCCCGGCCAATGCCGAGCGCGCTGACGCCGAAGCCCGCGCCGAATTTCGCGTCGTATTTTCCGAGTCCGGCACGATCGAAGTCAGCCCCTGGGACGGCTACGAGCGCGAGCCTAACGCCGCTCCCAGCCTCACCGAAGCCGATATTGTCGAAGCGCGCCTCGATGCTCTCAGCGACGACCTCTACGAGATTTTTCCGGAAGATCCGGGCATCGATCGCGAGCTGGAATATCGCCTCGGCGTCACGCCCGACGGCGTTCTGGCTCAGTGGGAGCCGCTGACGGGAGACGCGCGCACCTTCTACGACGAAACGCCGCTGCCCGAGCTGTACGAGCCCTCGGCGGCGATCGCCACTGACGAAGCCGGTGTGACCCTCGCGCCGCTGGTCGAGTTCCGCGTTGTCTTTACGCCCAGTGGCACGATCGAGATCGCTCCGTGGTTCGGACTGCCCGAGTAGGAGGCTGGCGATAGCGCGTGCCGTTCGCTCTCAATTGATAGCCCCTAGCCCGAGCGCAGCCACTGCAAAGCCGCGATCGCCTCGGGTTCGAGTGGCCGCGTCGGGTCGCCGCCAGTCGGCCAGTACACCAGCGAGCGATCGAGGCGGCAAGATCGGCCGCGGACGCTCGGCGCATCGAAAATAATGCAGGGAACCGCCAGCCGTTCGGCTAACGGCTCGATCTCTGACAGCAGAGATCCCCCAAGCCCTGCGCCGCCAAAGCAAAAAATCGCGTCGGGCTGCCAGATGTCGGCAAACAGTTCCGCCGATCCCAGGTCGCGTATCTCGACCGTCCGGCAGCAGTGGTGACGCAGCCGCCCGGCGATCGCCTCACGATCGACCGGCCCGACGCGCAAATCGAGCAGCATCACCGTCGCTTCGCGCTGCACTCGCGCGGCAAAACACAGCTCTACAGCTTCTGCTACGGGGGGATAGCGAAGGCTGTGAAGGTTTTGGCTCGCTCCCGCGCCGCTCTCCCAACGAGTCGGCGCGTCGATCGTCGCGATGGTTAAGTTGCGATCGGCCACGAGATTCGACAGCTTTAGCCGCTCGCCGCTCGCCTGTCGATCGCGATCGCGGGCGTAGTCGAGAAACACGACCTGAGGCGCGAGGCGCTCGATCTTGGCCAGCAGCTCGGCCACCGATGTCGCCACCGCCACGTAGCAGCCCGCTTGCCACAGCGCACCCAACTCGCGCGGCGATGCCAGCGTCCAGACGATCGCCCGATCGCAGGTCGTCGGCGCGCTTCCGGCAGTCGGCGACTCGTACGGCCCCGCCGTCTTCGATCGTTCGATCGGCGATCGTTCGATTGGCGATTGCTCGGCTAGCCTCGCCGCCCTAGTGACGCCTAGCTCTGCTAAGTCCGCTGTTGTCGCGACACCCGGCAGCAGCAGCGACAGCCTGCGACCCGCCCCGTCGCGCCACAAACTCGCATCGCCACCGATCGCGCCCACCAAAGTCTGCAAACCGTCGAGAGCCACCGCCTCTTCCGGCCCCTGTTCGTTTAGAGGCCGGTCATGGGGGGCGTCCGACCTGCCGCCCGCGATCGAGACGATCGCATCGCGCCCGACGACATCCGCCTCGATTTGGATGCTGGCCGCGAACCGCCCGCCCGCCACCTCGATCGCTGCTGTCAGCAAGTGCAGGGCATAGCGGCGATCGAGAGAGACCGACGCCGCCGTCGCCGCCACCTTCCGGGCAATATCGCGCCCCGCGAGCGCCCGCTCGAGCGCCTGCTGACAGAGTTCTTCCAAGGCGATCGGCTCGGGATAGAACGTCGTGCGCTCGGCCTGAACCCGCGTCAGCCAGTCCAGCCGCTCGAGTTCGTCGGCGATGCGTTCGGCACTGCGACGTAAGGCAGCTAGCCGGTCGCGCTGAGGTGCGCTCAGCGGTGCGAGGCGTACGTCTTCCAGGAGCGTCGCCAAACTGAGGACGCCCATCAGCGGCGTAGCGGCCTCGTGAGCAAAGCGTTCGACCCCGCTGTCAAAGTCGCGATCGCGCGCCTCCGGTAGCGCTAGCAAATCGACCAGGCCAATCGCCGCTCCTCGCCCGTCCACCGCGATCGCGTAACGCTCGGCAGGGCCGCGAGCCAAGCAGGCCATGTCGCAGAGGCGAGCCAGACTAACCGCCGCATCGACGCAGGGCGCAGCCGTCAGCGCTCCGGCGGCGATTGTTTCCAAACGCGTCTGTGGATGCAGTCCCTCCGCCAGCAGCCCGTGGGCGAACACCAGCCCCAGCGGCAGACGATCGCGATCGACCGCGATCGCCGGACGCCCACCCAGGCGAGCGAGCTGCCAGCGCGCCTCTGCCACCGAGACCCGTTCGCAAAGCTGGGCCGTCATTTCAATCGGCACAGAAAAAGAAGGAATGCTCAAGCGCGGTTCGACTCAGCAATTTGAACTCAGCGATTTACAAAGATTGCGTAATCTACCCAGCGCGGGGGTTCGATCGCAAGGGCTCCGGAATAAAGAATTAATTCAAAATGTTACTATCTCGATACCGCTCGACCGAAAGGCCGTCTTCAACTTACTTCAGCCCACCGCCCCGATCCGAGCCAGGAAGCGGGCTTCTCGCGCCACGGAGCCGCTTCGATCGGCCGCTCGCGCCACCGCAAGATCTGGCAAAAACTGAAAAGGCGCCTTAGAGTCGAGCGATTTGTCCGCCGTAAGCCCCCTTCGCGATGCCCGCATTGCCTGCGTTCGCTATTTGCGCGTTTGTAACCGATGAGACCCTCATCGAACAGCTTCGTGCGGCCCTCGACTCGGATCGCTATAACCTAACGGCCTGCAACTCGCACCGCGAGCTGATCGACACCCTCGCCAGCGAGTGGTCTCATTTCGACTGCCTCGTCCTCAACCTTCACGACAGCCTCCCGGCCCTGACTCGAGACCTGCGTCAAGCCGAGCTCCTGATGCCAACGGCGATCCTCTCTGCTTCCGGCGACGCCCCGAGCGAGGGGACGGGCGCGACGGGCGAGACCTCGAAGCCGACTGCCGCCGAATCAGCCTCGCAGTCCGTCCCCTCGCCGACCTCGCACTACTACCACCAGGCCGAAGTGCGCCACAACCTGGACTCGCCGACCAAAAGCCTCGATGCCTGCCTAGCTCAGGCCGTCAGTGATTTTTTGAATCTGAGCCCGTCCGAGCGTAGCGATAGTCTTCGACTTCAGCCGACGAATAAAGCGGCCTTGCTCCTCGAAGAAAAGCAGTGGATCCTCACCGAAAAACTCAAAGAGCGCTTGGGATACCTCGGCGTATACTACAAGCGAAATCCCCAGCGCTTTCTACGCAATCTTGCCTCCAACGACGCGATCGAACTCATCGAGCAGCTGCAAATCCTTTACCGGGATATCGTTCTTAGCTATTTCGACAAAAGCGGGCAGGCTAACTCGCGCATCGATGAATTTGTCTACCAGGCATTCTTTGCCGACATTTCCGTCACGCGCGTCGTTGAGATCCACATGAACCTGATGGACGAATTCTCAAAACAGCTACAATTAGAGGGCCGTAGCGAAGAGATTTTGCTCGACTACCGGCTGACCTTAATCGACGTTATCGCCCACCTGTGCGAGATTTATCGCCGATCTATCCCCCGCGACCCGAAGTCGTAACCCGCTCGCCCGACGCCTTCCTCGGCCTGTGACGCTGCTCGCATTTCAACAGCGCGCGCCACGATCTCGACTTTCCGTAGAGGGCGGACGAGCAGACTGCTGCGCTCTGCTTTTCTACGCCGATTCCAACCGAATTTCGGGTTTATGACACCTCCCAAAAAGACATACGTTCTTAAGCTATACGTGGCAGGAAATACGCCGAATTCAGTTCGCGCGCTCAGAATGCTCAACGATATTCTCGAGCGAGAATTTCAGGGCGTCTACGCACTTAAGGTGATTGATGTCTTCAAAAACCCCCAGCTTGCAGAAGAAGATAAAATTCTCGCAACGCCGACGCTCTCTAAAATCTTGCCCCCTCCCGTTCGCAAAATTATCGGCGACTTATCTAACAGAGAGAAAGTTTTAATCGGTCTCGACTTGCTCTATGAGGAGCTAACCGAACACGGTGCCGATATTTGAGCTCGCTCTTAATGCTTCGGAGTCTGTCTGCCAAAATTCGCCGTCACGATCGAAATCGCGCGATCGCGGCAGAGCCACCCGCTCGCGCTTTGCACACCGGGCTCTACCGGGGCCTCTGCTTGCTGCCCGTCGCACCCCTCACGCTCGCGACGCTCGCGAACTTGATTCTGTAGCGCTCGGAAACGCGTGGTTGACGACCTCGGCCTATTTTTTCATCATATACTCAGATAAAATTACGGACTGTTTTCGTCTTGCGTCAGGTTCGTCACAAAGCGCGAACAGCCGGGGATCGCCCTGCACTTTTTTAATAAATCCGGAACACTTCAGTCGGTCGGAGTTCGCACCGCGACCAGATAACAAAATTGATGGAAAACAACACCGATCGCAGTAACCCCCAGGAAGCGTGGGGCGTTCAGAAAATCCGGACGATGATCGAGGGGTTCGATGACATCAGCCACGGTGGCCTTCCGGCGGGACGCACGACCCTGGTCAGCGGCACGTCCGGCACGGGCAAGACCCTCTTCGCAATTCAGTTTCTCTACAACGGCATCACTTACTTCAACGAGGCCGGGGTCTTCGTCACCTTCGAGGAGTCTCCTGCCGACTTGATCAAAAATGCCCAGAGCTTCGGCTGGGACTTGCAGGGGCTGATCGACGAAGGCAAGCTGTTCATCCTCGATGCCTCGCCCGACCCGGAAGGTCAGGACGTGGTCGGCAACTTCGATCTGTCGGCGCTGATCGAGCGTATCCAGTACGGCATCCGTAAATACAAAGCCAAGCGCGTGTCGATCGACTCGGTGACGGCGGTCTTTCAGCAGTACGAAGCCGCGCCGGTGATCCGCCGCGAAATCTACCGCCTGGTGGCGAGGCTCAAGCAGCTCCACACGACGACGGTGATGACCACCGAGCGTATTGAAGAGTACGGCCCGGTGGCGCGTTTCGGTGTTGAAGAATTCGTCTCGGATAACGTGGCGATCGTCCGTAACGTCCTGGAAGGCGAGCGGCGGCGGCGAACGATCGAAATCCTGAAGCTGCGCGGCACGACTCATATGAAGGGCGAGTATCCCTTCACGATGACCAGCAACGGCATCAACATTTTCCCACTGGGGGCGATGCGCCTCACGCAGCGATCGTCGAACGTGCGCGTCTCGTCTGGCGTCGATACCCTCGACAACATGTGCGGCGGCGGCTTCTTCAAGGATTCGATTATCCTGGCGACCGGCGCGACCGGAACTGGGAAGACGCTGCTGGTCAGCAAGTTCACCCAGGAAGCCTGCCTCAAGGGCGAGCGAGCGATCCTGTTCGCCTACGAAGAGTCGCGGGCGCAGCTGCTCCGCAACGCCTACTCCTGGGGCATCGACTTCGAGGAAATGGAGCAGCGCGGCCTGCTGAAGATCCTCTGCGCCTATCCGGAGTCGGCGGGCCTCGAGGATCACCTGCAAATCATCAAAACCGAGATCGTTAACTTCAAGCCGTCGCGGATCGCGATCGACTCGCTCTCGGCCCTGGCACGCGGCGTCAGCAACAACGCCTTCCGCCAGTTTGTTATCGGCGTCACGGGCTACGCCAAGCAGGAAGAGATCACCGGCTTCTTTACCAACACCACCGATCAGTTCATGGGCTCGAACTCGATCACCGATTCGCACATCTCGACGATCACCGACACGATCATCATGCTCCAGTACGTGGAGATTCGCGGCGAAATGTCGCGGGCGATCAACGTCTTCAAGATGCGCGGCTCCTGGCATGACACGGGCATCCGCGAGTACACGATCAGCGCCAACGGCCCGGATATCAAAGACTCGTTCCGTAACTACGAGGGCATCATCAGCGGCTCGCCGTCGCGAATCTCGGTGGACGAGAAGAGCGAGCTGTCGCGGATCGTGCGTGGGGTGCAGCTCGGGACGCCGAAGCCGCTAACCGAGCCCGAAGATACGGAGAGCACCTGAGGCGATCGCGAGTTTTGAGGCCGATCGCGCCAGAGCGCAGCCGGAAAGAAGCCGGACAGCATGCCCTGGCGATCGCCAGGGCATGCTGTCGATGCCGATCGTTCGTGACGGTCGAGCCGCGAGCAACTTCAGATTTTCTACAGCAACGAAAGGCGATCGCAGCCACGACAATAGAGCCCGTGGACAACACAAACGGGGATATTGCCTTGGCCATTTTTCGGACGCCCGAGCTTGAAGACAAGGAAAACTCGGCGGCTCGCCTGCGGATCGAGACCCTGGGGGCCAGCATCGATCGCGTTGCCTCCGAAGCTGCCGATCGCGCCGAAGTCCTCCACGGGCTCGCCCAACCACAAAAAACCCTGCCCGCCAAATACTTCTACGACGCGCGCGGCTCGCAGCTATTCGAGGAAATCTGCGGCCTGCCGGAATATTACCCAACCCGCACCGAAGCCTGGATTCTCGATCGCTACGCTGTGGAAGTCGCCGACGCCACCGGCCCCTGCGAGCTGGTCGAACTCGGCAGCGGCAGCTCGACGAAAACGCGGGCGCTGCTCGACGCCTACCGCAACCTGGGCGGGGCGTTGCGCTACGTGCCGATCGATGTGAGCCGCACGATCCTGACCGAGAGCGCGAAACAGCTCCTGCGCGACTACCCGACGCTGGAAGTGCGCGGCGCGGTTGCCACCTACGATCGCGCCCTCGCCGCCCTGAGCTTTAAGTTCGCTCCCACCGACCTGCCGTCGCGGATGCTGGTGTTCCTCGGTAGCTCGTTGGGGAACTTGACGCTGGAGGAGTGCGATCGCTTTTTCGGGCAGGTGCGCGGCTTCCTCGACGCGGGCGAATATTTCTTGCTGGGGGTCGATTTGCACAAGTCCACGGCGCAGCTCGACGCGGCCTACAACGATTCGCGGGGCGTGACGGCGGCGTTTAATCTCAATATGTTGGCGCATCTAAATCGGCGGTTTGGGGCGGATTTCGATCGCGCGAACTTTCAGCACCGGGCGTTTTATAACGAAGGCGATCGGCAAATCGAGATGCATTTGCGCTGCCTGCATAGCCATGAGGTTCAGCTAGGCGATCGGCGGTTTGCCTTCACCGAAGGCGAGACGATCCGCACGGAAATCTCGCGTAAATTCGACGTGGACGCCGTGCGAGCGCAGCTCGATCGCTACGACCTCGAGCCGGTCAACATCTGGCGCGACCCCCAGGGCTGGTTCGCCTCGATCCTGTCGCGGCGGCGGGTTCGTTAAGCTAGTTGCGGGCTTCCCAACTCGCTCGCTTGGGACGCAAAATTTTGCGGGCGCACTGCCTGACGCCCCTACTGTTGATGCTCTGTGTTGACCTAAACACGCCGCTTTGAGGGATATCGTGCTGTCATCTCTGCCCGTGCCTCGTCTGAATCGCTGCGATCGCGCCGAGCTGCTCGCCTACTTCGAGAACGCCTGGGACATCGAAGACTGCCTGCTCGGGTCGCTGCGCTCCGATGACGCCTTCTATCTCAGCCCCGACCCGCTGCGAAACCGGCTGATTTTCTACCTCGGCCACTCGGCGGTTTTTTATATCAACAAATTGATACGGGTCGGCTGGCTCGATCGGCGCATCGAACCGCACTTCGAGATCCTGTTCGAGATCGGCGTCGATCCGTCCACGCCGGAAGAGCTGGAGTCAGCGATGGCAAACGTGCAGTGGCCAGAGGTCGATCGCGTCTGGGCTTACCGCCGCAGCGCCCGCGAGGAAGTCGCCCGCACGATCCGCACCGCAACGCTGGACGAAGCAAGCGATCGTCCCTTGCAAGACCGACCGCTCTGGGCGCTGATGATGGGCATCGAACACCAGCGCATCCACTTCGAGACCTCCTCGATGCTGCTGCGCCAGCTCGACGCCGATCGCCTGCGCCGCCCCGAGGAGTGGGGCTATGCCCCGACTGCGGGTAAAGCCAACAATACCCTCGTGCCGGTGGCTGGTGGCCGCGCGATGCTGGGCAAGCCGCGCAGCTCGGACACCTACGGCTGGGACAGCGACTACGGTTCGCGCGAAGTCACCGTCAAACCATTCCTGGCGGGCCAGACGCCGGTCACGAACGGCGAATTTTTCAAATTCGTGCGCGACGGCGGCTACGAGAATCCCGAATTTTGGGGCGCGCAACCACCGGATTCGTCGCACCCGAAGTTTTGGCAAATCGAGCGCGATCACGTCCGCTACCGCACCGTCTTTGAGGAGATCGACCTGCCGCTGAGCTGGCCGGTGGAGGTCAACCACCACGAGGCAATGGCCTACTGCCGGTGGTACGGCGAAAGGACGCGGCTGATGTCCGAGGCGGAGTGGCAGGTGGCGAGTCGCGCTGCATCCGATCGCTCAGACGCGGCAAACCTCGATTTACAGTTCGGCTCGCCCAGTCCGGTGGGCTCGTTCGAGCGCGAGCGCGACGGCCTCTACGACCTGCGCGGCAACGTCTGGGAATGGCTCGGCGACGACTTCACAGGGCTACCGGGCTTCGAGCCGCACCCGCTCTACGCCGACTACTCCGAGCCCTTTTTCAAAGATCGGCACGACGGCCAGCACAAGGTGATGCGCGGCGGCTCCTGGGCGAGTACCGGAGCGTATGCGTCCAGCCGCAACTGGTTTCGCCCGTATTTCTACCAGCACGCCGGATTCCGCATCGCGCGGGATGCTTGAGTAAACTTTCCAGGAAAAACACCATGTTTCGCCCCACGCCCATCCCCCCCGAACCCGGTCAAGAATCCGTCTGGGACTACCCCCGCCCCGCCTGCTGGCAGGCGACCGACAAGCGCATCAAAATCGTCTTCAACGATGTCGTTATCGCCGACACCCGAAACGCCAAGCGCGTCCTAGAAACGAGCCACCCGCCCAGCTACTACCTCCCGCCGGAGGACATCAACTTCGATTACCTCAAGGTGATGCCCCGCCAGACCTTCTGCGAGTGGAAAGGCATCGCGTCGTACCTGACAGTGGCAGTGGGCGATCGCACGGCGGAGAACGCCGCGTGGCAGTACGTCAACCCGACGCCGAACTTCGCTGAGATCGAAGACCACTGCGCTTTCTACGCGCAAATGATGGACGCCTGCACGGTCGATGGCCAGGGTAAACGCATCTAATTTAGTTAGCCACTATACAGAAAAATATCTTCATCCTTGAGATTCGATGAGTTCACCCGCTTTCCCACCCCATTTAGCCATCGACACTCTGTAGATCCTGTTCCGATCGCCTCAGCAGGTGGAGAAAATCTAAAAAGCAAGCTCTTTGTTAAGCCGAGTGGCGCAAGAGATGCCGAATTACTCCACAATTTGTTGTTTGGAGGCATTTGTTTTGGCTTTCGGACAATTTTTCTGTATGGAAAGATACGAAATTAGATGCGTTCACCCTGGGTCGATGGCGAACAGGTGACGCCCCAACCGGGCGGCTTCTACGGCGGCTGGATCACTTCGGACGTGGTCGGCCCTTTTAAGGGCGAGCCCGGTACGATGGGCTGGTAATCACCGTTCCCTAACGCTATGCCGCCGACCCTGCCGATCGCGATTAGCTTCGTCGCCTTTATGTTGCTGTTCACCGGGGTCGGCCTGTTCGCCGCCACGCGCAAGCAGAACACCACCGCTGACTACCTCCTCGCCAGCCGCAGCGTCAACCCCTGGCTGACCGGACTTTCGGCCTTCGCGACGGCGCACAGCGGCGGCATGTTCATCAGCTCGATCGGCTGGACGTATCAGGTGGGAATTTCGGGCGCTTGGTTGCTCGTGGGTTGGTTCCTCGGGGACTATATGGCCTGGTTTTTCGTCCATCGGCGGCTCCGCGTGGTCTCGGAGGAGACGAACTCGGAGACGATCGGGGCCTTTCTCGCCGGGGGAGATCGGCAGAATCGCCCGATCGCGGTAACGTCGGCACTAACGACGATCGCCTTCCTCGGAACCTACGCCGCAGCTCAGCTCCTGGCAGGCAGCAAAGCCCTCCACGCAACCTTCGGCTGGAGCTATGGCTTCGGGATCGTCCTCGGTGCGGTCATCGTTGTCGCCTACTGCTTCTCCGGCGGGATTCGCGCCTCGATTTGGACGGACGCGATCCAGGCGGTGGTAATGATGGTGGCGATGGTGGCGATGGTGGTGGTAGCGCTGGTGGCCTGTCGTGGCTTTGGCGGGATGTGGGAGCAGCTCGCAACGATCGACCCGTCGCTAATCGATCCCGTGCCGCAGGGGTTGCAGTTTGGTTTCGGGCTATTTTTGCTGAGCTGGCTGGTGGCGGGCTTCGGCGCGGTCGGACAGCCCCACATCATGGTGCGGGCGATGGCGATCGATCGCGCCGAGAATATGGGCATTACGCGCAATATTTACGCAGTGTCGTACGTGGTGTTTTCAGCGGCGGCGGTGCTGGTGGGGTTGAGTGCGCGAGTGCTGCTGCCGAACCTCATGCAGAACGGCGATCCGGAGCTGGCGCTGCCGATCCTGGCCGTAGACCTGCTGCCCGCGCTGGCCATCGGCGCGATCCTGGCCGGGGTGTTCGCAGCGGTGGTCTCGACGGCGGACTCGCAGATTTTGTCCTGCTCGGCGGCGCTCACCCAAGATTTATTTCCCCGCTGGTCGCACTCCTACAAACTCGCGAAGGTGGGGACGATCCTCGTGACGGCGATCGTCTTGGCGATCGCGCTGGCGAGCAATAAAGAAGTATTCGCGCTGGGGGTCTTCGCCTGGTCGGCGTTGGGGTCGGGGCTGGGGCCGCTGCTGGTGGTGCGGGCGTGGCGGTGGCCGGTGGGCAATAGCGTCGCGGTGGCGATGATACTGGTGGGGATTGCGGTGGCGGCAGTCTGGAATGCGGTGTTGGGACTCTCGGGGTCGATCTACGAGGTGCTGCCGGGGATGGCGGCAGGGTTTGCGGTGTACGGCGCGGCGCGGGCGTTTGGTGCGGGAGGCGATCGCCGAGCGGCGGGCGAACCGTAATGGCGCATCGCGACGCCCAGCAGATGGGCGAGATCGGAAACGTCAGCCCTCCTGATGCTCCTGGCGGGCTGGCAGTTCGTGAGCCAGGGCTGGGGGCGGCCACGAATTAAGACCGACAGCGCTTACCCGATGGGGGTTTCAGCCCCTAGCCTTATTTTGGGTCGGGCGCTCAACTGCTTACCTCGTAAGGTGATGGCGACACTACAGCTCCAGCGCGCCCATCGCCGCCTTAATCAAAGTGTAAAAACGCGGCTCCGACACCGCCACCTCCCGCGCGTCGTCGCGGCTCGTGCCCAGCAGCCCCGTCTTGCTACCCTTGACCACCGACAGCACCTGGCCGCGATCGTTGCGAATACGCAGCTCGCGCCCGCGATCGCCGGAATACAGCCCGCAGTTGTACGTTCGCGACTCGTGGCGAAACGAAGCGTGCTTGAGACGCTTGGGCGGTTTCGCGGCGGTTGCGGCCTGCGGGGCGATCGCGGTGGCGAGCGCGGGCTCGGACGTGATTGCGGGTTCGGACTCGCGGGATGGGGCTGCGGGTGAAGGCGCGGGCAGGGCAGTTTTCTCGGTGGCGCGCACGCCCAGCAGACACAGCTCGACGCTGACTTTGCCCTGCCACTCGTTCTCTTGCAGCTTAAAAGCCACATCCAGCGGCGACGGCAGCGGGCAATATTCCGCCCAGCCCCAGGCGATCGCCTTGAGGTCGCGGCGACCGGCGGGCGTTTCCTGGCGTAGCAGCAGCTTGAGGCCGTCTTTCCCGACTTTATTTTGCTCGACTGGCCGAACATTTCTGGCCCAGAAGACCGGGCTGGCGTTGCCGATGCCGCAAGGGTGCAGGCGATCGATCTCGCGGTACAGATCGAGGTCGATATCCTCGAATCCGGCTTCGGCATCGATCGCGATCGACGGCTTGAGGTCGTCGGGACGGAGGCAGTCGCAGGCGAACTGGCTGAGGCGCTCGCGAAACGCCTCGAGGTTTTCTCCGGGCATCGAAAAGCCGCCCGCCGCCGGGTGTCCGCCATATTTCCCGAGCAGGTCGCCGCAGGCATTGAGCCCGTCGAAGACGTTGAACTCGGGAATGCCCCGCGCCGAGCCGCGCAGTTCGGTTTGGGCCGCGTCTTCGTACGTGCCGATAAACACCGGGACGCCATAGCGCTCCACGAGGCGCGAGGCGACGATGCCGATGACGCCGTGGTGCCATCCCGGCTGCACGACCACCAGAACGCGATCGCGCCGAATCCGCTCGGTGCCGTAGTTCTCGCACCAGGCGATCGCCTCGTCCTGGATAGCGCTGCACATATCCTGGCGCTCTTTGTTGGTCTGCTCGCAAACCATCGCCTGCTCCAGCGCCGCGCCCTCATCGTCGGTGGTCAGCAGCTCGATAACGGCCTTCGGATCGCCGATACGCCCGATCGCATTAATCCGAGGCCCGAGCCGAAAGCCGATCGCGTCGGGTTTGAGCGCCTTTTTGCTCGTCGAGCCCGACACCTGCGTCAGCGCCCGAATGCCGGGAATCTGCGAGTGGGGAATCAGCTTTAGGCCGCGCTGCACCCAGCGGCGGTTGACGCCTTCGAGGGGGGCCAGGTCGGCGATCGTCCCTAGGGTCAGCAGCTCCAACATCGGCAGCTCTAGCTTTTGAGTCTGCCCGTAGGCTTCGGCCAGCACCATCGCCAGCAGATAGGCCACGCCGACCCCCGCCATGCCCCGATAGGGCGACTCGGGGTCGATCGCCTTGGGGTTCAAAATCGCGGAGGCGGGCGGCAGGACTTCGGGGAGGTCGTGGTGGTCGGTGACGATTACGTCCAGGCCCAGGTCGCGGGCGCGGGCGATCGCGTCGTAGGCCGCAATGCCGTTATCGACCGTGACGATCAGCACCACGCCATCGTCGGCGAGGCGCTCGACGATGCGAGCATTAATGCCGTAGCCGTCGGTCATGCGGCTGGGGATGGCGTAGTCGATCTGCGCGCCGAACGTCCGCAGCGCCCGCAGCAGCAGCGCCGTGCTGGTCATGCCGTCGGCGTCGTAGTCGCCGCAGATGGCAATTTTTTGATTTTCGGTTATCGCTTCGTGGATCAGGTCGATCGCGATCGACAGATCCGCAAAGTCCTCGAGCGGGTCGGTCAGCTCGACGCGATCGGGGTTGAGAAAGCGCTTCGCCGCTTCAGCGTTTTCGTGGCCGCGATTGTAGAGAACGCGGGCGAGCAGGTTTGGCAGGCCGGTGGCGAGGCTCAACTCGGCGATCGCCCAGCCCGGCGGGTCGGCAATGTTCCAGCGCTGGTCGGGAAAGTTACGATCTGATTGGCGATCGGGCATTGCAGTCGGCTCAGCGGGGTACGGCTCGATCTTAGGTCGCGGTTCGGGGTGGGGGCAACTGTTAAGGTTCGTGGCGGCGTTCGCGATCGCGTTCGTGATGGTTCCGGCGCGTTCGGCTGCCGATTCGCCATCGGTCGAGGGCGCACTCTACACTGTCAGACAAGCTTGTCACCACAGGAGAGCGAAGATGACAGACGAGCAGTGCTGCGTACGCCTAGAGATTTACGGGCGCGTGCAGGGTGTGGGGTTTCGCTACGCGACGAAGGCCGAGGCGCAGCGCCTGCGGGTATGCGGCTGGGTGCGCAACCAGCGCGATGGCTCGGTGGAGGCGTGTTTTGCGGGCGATCGCGATCGGGTCGATGCGCTGGTGCAGTGGTGTCGTCGCGGCCCGGAGCTGGCCCAGGTCGATGACGTGATCCTGCGCCCAGTGGAGAGCTGCGACACGATTTTGAGCACCGACGGCTTCGAGATCCGCACGTTGGCTTAACGCGATCGCGACAAGGCTCGGCTGGCGACCGATCGAAGTGGTGGCTGGTGAAAAGTTTGCTATTCTAAGGCACTATCAGCGCATTCGCTCGGGCGATTTGTCCGATCGAGGGTGTGCCGAACATGCTGGTGTAGCTCAGTTGGTAGAGCAGCTGATTTGTAATCAGCCGGTCGCAAGTTCGAGTCTTGTCACCAGCTTCTTTGCCCTCTAAGGGCTCGATTGTTTTGTCGCGTGAGTACGAGAGGCCGACTTGCTTAGGTTTGGCCTTGTCGGAGGCGGTGTGCTTTTTAAGCTGCGGGAGATTCGAGGGGAAACCTTGGTGCTCAACGCCTAATGGCGATCGAAGGTGACGCACGCGAAACCCCCGTCGCCGAACGCGAAAACATCCTCTAGTGCTCAACGCCTAACGGCGATCGAAGGTGACGCACAACCCCCCGCAATTTCAGCTCGGCGCGGTGGAATTTGTGCTCAACGCCTAACGGCGATCGAAGGTGACGCACTGGAATTTCATTGGCTGGATCGGGCGATCGATCGGTAGTGCTCAACGCCTAACGGCGATCGAAGGTGACGCACCCCTTCGACACCGAGCGAACTGACTGCCTACTCAAGTGCTCAACGCCTAACGGCGATCGAAGGTGACGCACCACGCCGCCCCGCCACACCCCGCAGGAGCTATGCGTGCTCAACGCCTAATGGCGATCGAAGGTGACGCACGAAAAGCGTGCCATCGCTGAGATAGCAGCCGACCTGTGCTCAACGCCTAATGGCGATCGAAGGTGACGCACAGCATCCCCGCGACCGGCTGATAAACGTGCTGGTCGTGCTCAACGCCTAACGGCGATCGAAGGTGACGCACACGCCAGAGCCGACGGGAAAGGCAAGGTCGCCAATGTGCTCAACGCCTAACGGCGATCGAAGGTGACGCACAACCGGAGAGTGTCGATGAACAACCCAAAAGCAGAGTGCTCAACGCCTAACGGCGATCGAAGGTGACGCACCTTGCGGGGGCAACCCTGCTAGAGGAGGGCCTTCGGTGCTCAACGCCTAACGGCGATCGAAGGTGACGCACAAGGCTCCGGCTCTATCCCGGCTCGCCCGTTCATGGGGTGCTCAACGCCTAACGGCGATCGAAGGTGACGCACCCCAGGGCCGAGCGAGGCATCATCGACGCACCGGTGGTGCTCAACGCCTAACGGCGATCGAAGGTGACGCACCCACGCGAGCCGCGAAAGCCCCCTGCGAGCCATAGTGCTCAACGCCTAACGGCGATCGAAGGTGACGCACCTGAGATGTTGGCAAAAGCCACGGACACGCGCGAGTGCTCAACGCCTAACGGCGATCGAAGGTGACGCACCACACTATCCCAGGAGCTAGTCAACAATTGGCCATGGTGCTCAACGCCTAACGGCGATCGAAGGTGACGCACTTCGCCGGAGGGTCGCCATCGCGGGGCGCGTAGTAGTAGTGCTCAACGCCTAACGGCGATCGAAGGTGACGCACCGAAAAATATCCGTTCGTTGTGTCAGTTCAGGAGCAGTGCTCAACGCCTAACGGCGATCGAAGGTGACGCACCAATTGCCGCTCCAATACAGCAGTGTCTCGACGAATAGTGCTCAACGCCTAACGGCGATCGAAGGTGACGCACTTTCGTTTTGGCGGGTGTTCGACTCTTGGGGTTCGCCTGTGCTCAACGCCTAACGGCGATCGAAGGTGACGCACCGGGCTGGGATTGAACGAAAGATGCCGTTTCCAAAGTGCTCAACGCCTAACGGCGATCGAAGGTGACGCACTCTCTTTTTCCAACCTGCCGACTGCTGCGCAGGACTCGTGCTCAACGCCTAACGGCGATCGAAGGTGACGCACCACAGGACACGGCGAGCGGGATTCTTCCGATCCAGTGTGCTCAACGCCTAACGGCGATCGAAGGTGACGCACCCGAATAATCAATATTCTCACTCTCGTCTCTACTCTTGTGCTCAACGCCTAACGGCGATCGAAGGTGACGCACAGCGCCAGCTAACAACGAGATTATCGTCAATGTCCGTGCTCAACGCCTAACGGCGATCGAAGGTGACGCACCAGGGCGGGCTTTTCGGCCTGCTCGGGATGAGTCCCAGTGCTCAACGCCTAACGGCGATCGAAGGTGACGCACGTCCTCCGGCGTCTCCGTCGGGGGGCTTTCTTGTTGGGAGTGCTCAACGCCTAACGGCGATCGAAGGTGACGCACTGATGTTGTGGTTGCGGAGCAACCCAAGGTATCTGGAGTGCTCAACGCCTAACGGCGATCGAAGGTGACGCACTGCTGAGCTTGCCCAGAGTTCGGCTCGCCGTTTTCGTGCTCAACGCCTAACGGCGATCGAAGGTGACGCACTGGCTCTGCTGGGTCTCCTGTGGTGCAGATAGCGCGTGCTCAACGCCTAACGGCGATCGAAGGTGACGCACCAGATTTTTTGCGCCGACCCATCGGTGAACTTAATGTGCTCAACGCCTAACGGCGATCGAAGGTGACGCACGCGGCTAAGCCGAGGGCGACTCTGTATTGCCGTCCGTGTGCTCAACGCCTAACGGCGATCGAAGGTGACGCACGGCCGCGCCTGAAACCCTTAGCCCAGCACGCCTCAGAAGCCATCATACAAGCATCATTAGTCCGAGCCCACTCCACGCTCGAAGTCACCCGAAAATCGCAAGAACCAGATCGCCAAACCGTATGCACCACAAGCCCTCCAGAAAAATGTGAGGTAGAGACACCCACGATAAACACCCCAACCCCAGCCTCCATAAGGCTTACAGCACAACTAACAGCACCAGATCCCCGATCGCAGCGCCAAGCCCGCAAAATCAGACAATCCGAAACGGCTCCTCATCACGCGGCCACGCATCCGAGCGATTGTACTGCGGCAAACTACGCACGCACTGCCGAGACAAACGCACCAACAACAAATCGTCCTCCGGCAACAAAATTTCCTCCAACAACCAACGCAGCTTCTCCCGCTCGCGCGGACTCAACCAACACCGAAACATCGAAAGCTGCACCCGCGAACCATATCCTTGCAGCAGCTTGTAAGCTCGACGCCAACGCTTTTGAGAACGAATATCGTACGCAATCAAATACCAATGATGTAACTCAGCCATAGCGCAAAATTAAAAGGCAAAAAACAACAGGCTCCCCGCACGCGCGGGGAGCGAAACAGACCTAGAGCGTGCCATCAATTAGCGTCAGACCCTTCCTGGGGCATGCAGTTGAGCGCCCGCCCCAAAAATAAAACTAGGGGCTGAAACTCGCTGGGTCAGGACTGCAAATTGAATTGATGACAGCCCCTAGCGCACCGTCAAGCGCCCGAAAACACCACCCTCACCCGACCACTCCTTCTCGAGTAACCGCACCTCCAGCTCCAGCAATCGCCGGTACGTCAGCGAATAACCCAACACCGGATGCTTCCAAGACTCCGACTTCCGGCGCTCGTATAGCTCCACAAACTTCCGACGCCCCGAAGCGCTCAGCCACACCTGCACCCCCCGCAGCTCAAAATCTGCCGCCGCATCCCACCAGCCACGATTCACCGAACCCAGCACCGGCATATCCACCAGCGGCACGCGAAAAATCTCCATCAAATCCAACGCCAACGGCGGCGCTTGCGTCCGAGGCTGGTGGTAAAAACCCAGCGCCGGTTCCAAACCGACCGCCAAAATTGCATTCGCCACATCCTTCAGGAGCAGCGCGTAGCCAAACCCCAGCAGCGCATTAAAACGATCCTTCGGCGGGCGGCGATTCCGCCCCGCAAACGCCAGTTCCGGCGGCTGCTCCGACGAAACCGCCAGCGACAGCCCCGAAAAATATAGCGCCGCCAGGTTGCCTTCCAAACCCAATAGCTCCGATCGCGACATTGCCCGATCGACCCCCTTCAACCCCGCCTTCATCTGCTTGACGATCGCTTCCATTTGCTCCCGCACCGCCGACCCCGACGCCATGCTGCGCTTGCAGCGCATCAAAAACGCCCGCTGCCCACCCGCACGACAGCTCACCAACAGCCGCGCCAGCCGCACGCAAAACGCCTCATCCGCCAGCGCCGCATACTGCCCGCACCGCCGCTGCACGCTACCCGCTCGCCGATCGACGCTGCCCACATAGCGGCCACCGCCCGAAATCCAGTGAACTCCGATATCCTGCGCCGCGCAGAGGTGCAGCGCCTGCGTCGAAATCTGCGAAAAGCTGTGCAGCACGACTTGCGAAACCTGCCGGATCGCCACCTCATCTACCGAACGATCGCGATGCGTCACCTTCAGCCGTTCGCCCTTGCGCCCAACTCGACTGCCCGCCTCCAGGACATGCAGCACCTGCCGCTCGTCATCCGCTGGAAACAGCCGCGTCGGTTGGTAGTCTGCCGCTACCTGTTCCGCGACGGCAAAGCGCGTTTCCTCTGGCAAACACACCGGTGCAAGCGAGCAGTTCTGGCACAGCCGCTCGTTATCCGCCACCGGAGGGCGTGTTCCGCCTTCCCGAAGTGCTCGTGCCCGCGCGATCGACGCCACGACCTCAGCCCGACCCGCCTCATCGAACGGCACTTTTACCAGTGCGTTATCGGCGTGATAGCGGATACGGCCTTCGCGAATCGGGCGTGTCGCCACCGTTTCCAGCAGGCAACAATACGCCAAAACTTGCAGGCGATCGCTGTCCCACGCCTGGGGCTTTTTGTCCGCATCGCGCCGCGCTCGACCTTTCTTGTGCTCGTAGGCCAGCAGCTCGCCGCCGCGCAAACGCAACGCATCGACCCGGCCACGCAGCCCCAACTCTTCATCGGATAGGAACAGATCTTCCCACTCGCCCTCCTCGTCGCGATCGAGTTCGACGTGCAAGCGTCGCCCCTCGAATACCGACTGATTTTGCGTATACAGCTCCTCCACTTCTTCCAGGTAAAATAGCCGTGGGCAGTAGGCCAAAGCGTGCAGCGCACAGACCCGTAAAGTCCCTTGCGTGCGAGTTTTCTTCTCAGAAAAAAACATAATCTCGACCGTGTTAGAAACATCACGATCGAGAATAAAAAATCAGATCTGCACTCAGTTTTCAGAGCTTGGAAATATCGATCGAAACTTTACGATCGCCGCTTGGATTTCCTGGCCTTTTTCGGCTTAGTTTCGATCGGCGCAACGATTTTCACCCATGCCCGCTCGTCCGACTCTAGCGTGAAGTCACCCAACGAAAACCGCCGAAACGTTCCCCGCGTCGTCTGCTCGCGATCGATCCACACCGGCAGCGCAATCAATCCGCGATCGTCCCGGCACAACCAACGCACCGCGCCATCATCGTCCCGATAGCGCCGCACCCCATTCACCATCGCCCAGGACTCACCCAAACTCAGCCCGCCAAACCGCGAGATCTGACCCGGACTCGTCAGCGCGATCGCCACGCGATCGGCGAGCGTTACCGCTCCCGACTTTGCACCCGTCTCCGACGACGAATTGAGCCGCAACACCACCCGCAAATCCGTCAAAACCTCCTGAAAATTCGGCTTAGAAAATTGCGCCGCCGGGTAGGTTCCCAGGTGCTTTTTGCCAAACTTATGGCTGCGATTTTTACGTAGTACTCGCGAGATCGGCGAATCCTCTCCCACGACTCCGATCGCCAGCTTCACGCCCAGATGCGATCGCAGGTCGGACTCACCCACCAGCGACAGCAAAAAGCCATAGAGCGTAGACGGCGGCGGGTAGCAGTAGGTCTCCTTGTAGTCGCGCGCAAAACTCCGAGGAAAGCTCGTGCAGGGACAGTCGATATAGAGCCAGTCGTTCATGACGCGATCGCCCCCAGTTCCACGAGCTTCGCCTTCGCCGCATTCTTCGCCGCCTTCACCCCATCGAACAGATTAACGCCCAACTCCTTGAGATTTTTCCCGTAAGGCGTCGTCGCGATCTTGCCGCCAACGAACAGCTCGCCCGCCGCCACATCTTCCGCCTGAATCGATCGCTCCAACTCCGCACAGCCGACCCCCTCGCCGACCCGCTGGAAACAGCCCATAATCCACGGACTCGGATCGTCCGTCACCCGCAGCACGATCGACTCCGGGCGAAACTCATACAAAAACCGCGCGTGGTTGCCGCCCACATGACGAATCCCCACCAGCGCATCGAGCAATAGCCCCGCGCGATCGGCTTGCTTGAGCGATCCCGGCGTCAGGGCGATCGTGTATTGGTACGCCGTCAGGTGCATCTGCGTCTGGTGAATCGAGGTTTTGCCCTTCTGGCCGCCCTTCGAGCCAAACGCCACATCGCCCCAAAACGGATCGAGGCTCACCGCCCGACAGACCTCCACCGCGCCGCGCCGCTTGACGGTGGCGTTGTTGTTGTTCTTGTCCTTCTTAGCGTCCATATAGCCGAACAGGTCGTCATCGATAAATTTCTCGGCGCTGCACTTTTCGTCCTGGAAGTCGTATTTTTCCAAGTCGGGATCGAAGGTGCGATTGACCTGGCTCGCGTCGAGATCCTGGAAATATTCCCGCAGCGCCCAGCGAATCGCGTCGGCGCTGACGGTGGTGTACTGGTCGTTGCCGCGCGTGATGGTTTGCAGCGTTGCGAGGGTGCTGCCGTCGCCTTCGCCGCGATTGTTGGCAGCAACGGCGGTGGGGGTGACGATCGTGGCGAAAAGATGAGTAGACATGGTGTTGATGGCCTCATGGGCTGAGGTTGAATAGGTAACCGCTGGTGTAGAGAAGATGCCAGCGCTATGAAAATTCGGTGTATGGCGAGTCCGACTCCGCTTCCGAAGCTTCGATTGCGTTGGACTCTTCTTTTGATTTGCCCACGTAAGTCGCGATCGCCAACATCGCCAGATCCCTGGACTGCTGCCACTGGCGATCGGAGTGCAGCCGTGCGGCAATCTCCAGGCCATTTCCCCGAGCAGCACTGCTGCGGTAGCGGCTGAGAAAGTCCACCAGCGCCGAGGCGAATTGCTGTTGCGTGCTCGGTCGCTGAAGGCGATAGATCGCCTTATTACTGACCTGCTTGTAGTCGAGCGATCGTCCTTGCTTGCTGGCCTGTTTGCCTTCTTCGTAAAGCAGGGTGCGAAACGCGCCCTGTACGGCGTCGAATAAAACTCGATCGCGTTCGTTGATGTGTTCGTGCATTTTGACGAGTCCCGATCGGTCTTCGGGGTAGATAGTGTTTGCTTTACGAAACTCGAAAAATCCGGCATGCCAAGGTCGCTCTGCGATTAAGTTTTCCGCGACCCACGGCAACACTTTTGAGATCGCGAGCCAGGATTCGCCTTTGTCGTTGAGACGTACCTTGGAAGGAAAGAAACCGAGCGCATCCTGATACAGCGCCAGCATCTCCGGCTTGGCGCGAATGCGATAGACCTGCTGCTTGAGATAGGACTGATTGCCGTCCCACATTTGCTTGCCGAGCTGATAGACCTCGCAGTAGTCGATCGCCGACTTCCGAAGCTCATCGCTCGATTTGTCCCACACGAAAAAGCGCAGTCCAGCTTCCCCAGCTCCACCAGCGCAAAACTGTTGGTATGTTTCGCCAGCGCGCTTTTTCCGGCGGCGCACCCAGGCATTTAGACTGCTGACTTCTGGGATGACGAGCGCCGATCGCAAACTGGGCAGGCGATAGTATCCGCAGGCCAGCGGCAAAAACAGCAGCGCGATAAAGTTTTCGGGCGACTCTTGGTATGCACCGTTAGCAAAGCATTCCACGAGTCCTGGAAGATGGTGGCCTTTGACAGAAATGGCGGGCTTGAGTTTACCTTTGCTCGTAAAGGCGTCCTTGAAATCTCGGGTGTAGTAGCAGTCGAGGAGGGGGCGGAAGTTCAGCGAGAGTTCCGGCTGACCTTCATCGATCGCGAATTGCAGAGTTTGCGATTCTTTGGCGAGCGTTCGCTGCTTGCTGTGTTGTAGGAGCGTCGAGGTAATCCCTTGCGTGAAGGTGTAACGCCTTTGTTTCTCGAGCCGCAGAGCGGGAGGATCGAGATAGCCATCTTTGATTCGATAGGTTTGTGCTAGTGCAGCGTCAAGACTAAAGCTTAGGGGAAAGGGTATGGTGAGAGGCATGGA
>ERZ1740068.99-NODE-99-length-53214-cov-8.814500_pt1 | contig 53214 bp, 45 predicted proteins | sample MGYA00581735_ERZ1740068 | MGnify/ENA primary metagenome ERZ1740068 (study PRJEB43018, sample SAMN04849740) | marine metagenome | isolation source: floating plastic debris | place: Pacific Ocean | collected 2008-08-30 | study: EMG produced TPA metagenomics assembly...
ACGATCCGGGGATGTTGAGCCAAACCACTTACTTCATTCGTTGTGCCCGTCGTAGTGGTTGTAGCTTCTACGCTGGTGAATCGAACATTATCGAAGTAAAAGTCTTTGATGCAGCTACTGTATCGGCTTCTATCGACAACAACGTTAGCTGTGCTGGCGGTGCTGATGGATCAGCCATTGCTTCGGCCACTGGCACTGCACCATTCAATTACATCTGGTCGAACGGAGCTACTACAGCAAATGCAAGTAATCTTTCTGCCGGAACTTACACGGTAACGGCAACTGATGCTAACGGCTGTTCGGCTACTGCTTCAGTTACCATCACTGAGCCATCAGTTTTATCTGTGAGTGCAAGTGCTAACGATGCTACCTGCGCAAGCGGAGTAGATGGAGATGCTACAGCAACCACTTCTGGTGGAACCGCCCCTTATGTTTACAGCTGGTCCAATGGATCAACCACTGCTTCGATCACTGGATTGGGCGCAGGAACTTACGATGTAACGGTAACCGATGCCAACGGCTGTTCGGCCACTGCAAGTACTACGGTCAGTGTACCCACCTGTTGCAATGTAACTTCCGCCGGCACGATTGGCAACGACCAAAGCAACTGCGGACCATTTGATCCTGCACCGATCAACAGCCTGAGCCTTCCTGGTGGTGGCTTGGGAACAATTGAGTACGTCTGGCTGCAAAGCCCGGTGAATGTTCCTAATGTAGTAGGCAACACCAACTGGACCTTAATTCCTGGTGCTACCGGAGCTTCTTACGATCCGGGGATGTTGAGCCAAACCACTTACTTCATTCGTTGTGCCCGTCGTAGCGGCTGTAGCTTCTTTGCTGGTGAATCAAACATTGTTGAAGTAGAAGTACTTCCAGGTTTAACTGCTACTGCCTACATGGGACGGCCTGTTACCTGTAATGGCGGTAACAATGGTTCTGCAAGTGTAAATGCAACTGGTGGTCTTGTACCGTACTCTTACTTGTGGTCAAATGGAGCTACCACCTTCATGTTGCCTTCTTTGACTGCTGGTTCTTACACCGTAACCGTTACCGATGCAAACGGATGTACATCTGCATCAACCGCCACGGTAATTGAACCTACGAGCTTGAGCTTGTCGATCTCAGGTACTGATCCAACATGTGCCAGAGGTATAGATGGAGGAGCAAGCATCAGCGTTTCTGGTGGAACTGCACCTTATCAATACGCCTGGTCTAACGGAGCTACCAGCAGCTCGATTACCGGGCTTGGAAATGGCAGCTACACGGTTACCATTACCGATGCTGCGAATTGCACTGCCACTGCATCAGTTACTATTGCACGACCAGCTTGTTGCAACATTACTGATGGTGGTCAAATCGGATATTCTCAAGGATTCTGTGGAGGCTTTGACCCTGCACCACTTCAAAATGTGGTTGCGCCAAGTGGAGGTATTGGAACCATTGAATACGTTTGGCTGCAAAGCCCTGTGAATGTGCCCAATGTGATTGGCAACACCAATTGGACGGTTGTTCCCGGAGCTAACGGCATCTCTTACGATCCTGGTTTCCTTACGCAAACCACTTACTTCATTCGGTGTGCTCGTCGGGACGGATGTTCCCTTTATATTGGTGAGTCCAACATTGTGGGCATCTACGTACACGAATTCCCAACGCTAACCTTCAGTGGAACTGACGCCACTTGCACTGGTGTTACAGACGGTTCACTTTCGGTAACGCCTGCTGGGGGAATTGCTCCTTACACCTATAATTGGTCCAACGGAGCTACTACCGCTACTGCCAATAACCTAAGTGCTGGAACGTATACCGTAACCGTAACCGATATTAAGGGATGTACGGTAAGCGAAACCCTTATGGTGGGTCAAACCAGTGGCTTGGTGGTTAACACTAACGGTACTGATGTGAGTTGCAACGACGGCAACTTGCGTATCTGCTCTGTACACAAGGCACAAGGTGGAGACCACGCCTTAACTATTCCTGGTCTTCCAGGTACGGACCGGGATTTCATCTTTGGACCCAATGGAGGTACTTTCGTTCAATTCCAAAACGGAACTGCACGCCTTTACGGAGAGGCCATCAATGTGGATGAGCCCACCAAACGGTTCCTGGTTGATCTGTGGTACAAAGATCAAATGAACTGGGCCCAGTGGTCTGCACTTGGACGCAACAAAAAAGGCAATTCGCAAGGACAACACGTCAATTGGGACTTCTATGTCTTTGATGATACTCAATCCAACATCCTGATTGGTTTGGGAGATCTGACTGGCGATACTTTATACTTCACCCATCGTCCTTCCAATTACCAATATGGATTGCAAGTGGGACAAAACGCAAACGACAAAGATCAATCGTTTGGCATGTCTTCCTGGTTCTTCTACTCAGGTGTGGTAAATGGTAATGCTGTGAATGGAGTAGGAGATGTAAACAGTACGAATGATTGTTCTTCCTCAGCTTCTGATGGCGGAGCAACGGCTACTGCAACCGGTGGAGCTGCTCCCTATACCTACACCTGGTCAAATGGAGCGGTGGGTGCTTCCATCACTGGTTTGACTCCTGGTTCTTATGCTGTGACGGTCACTGACGCCAATGGTTGCACCGAATTGGGAAGTGTTCAGGTTGGAACTCCTCAAGTACTGGCTGTTTCGGCTTCTGGTGTGGATGCCAACTGCGGCAATAACTGCGATGGATTCGCAGGATTACAAGCAACCGGTGGAACTGCTCCTTATGCTTATGAGTGGTCTACTGGCGACACCACCGACACGGCAACTGGACTGTGCGCAGGTTCCTATGATGTAACGGTTACCGATGCCAATGGATGCGTAGCTGTTGCTACGATCACCTTGGGAGGACCTCAACCGATTCAGTTGACTACCACCGTTACGCCTCCAAGTTGTTCCGGAGCCGCCTTCACCGCTTCTTACGTGATAGAGCGTGCCGCGGGTGATGGACATGCCGTTTGGTTGAGAAATCTTCCGGGAGGCATTTCTACTGATTTCGTCTTTGGACCGAACGGAGGAAACTTTATAGAATACCCTGATGGTACAGCTCGCATTAGTGGAATGGTATCCAACACTCAGGATGCTTCACGCCAATGGTACGTAGACCTCTGGCTGAACCAAAAACGTGACTGGACACAATGGTCGGCCCTTGGCCGTGGCTACAAAGACGAACGGAACTTTGCTGGTCAGAATTTTACTACCTGGACCTATTACGAATTGGACCACAGTCGGGTCAATAGCCTTACTGGTGCTGGTTCGTTGGCTGGCTCTTACCTTACGATTACGCATCGTCCTTCCAACCTCAACTTTGGTTTCCAAATAGGTCAGGCTGCGAACAGCAAAAATGCTGATTTCGGAATGTCGGGTTGGTTCTACTACAGTGGAACGGTTAACGGTCAAACAGTAAACAACCTTATTGGTGATGTCAACTTTGATATTTCCAGTATAACCCTTGGCGGCTGTGATGGCGCTTTGGTAGCGAACGCCACCGGAGGGTCGGGAGCATTGAGTTATGCTTGGTCCAATGGTGCTACAGGAACCTCTTTGAGTGACCTGTGTGCTGGAACTTACACGGTTACCATCACTGATACCAACGGTTGCACCTATTCGGACTCAGTAGCGGTAGTCAATAACAACTGTCTGCCGTTTTCCAAACTGGAAAACAGTTCCTGTGACGTTACCCTGAATAGCTTCTCGCAACAGTTGTTTGCACAATTGGTGCCTGGAGCCAGTCAATACGAATTTGAGGTATCTCATCCAGCCACCGGTTTTGTAACCAACTACTTCCGGGGACCAGACCGCAAGCTGGCCTTCAATTGGTTGCAAGGAACGAGTTACGGCATGACCTACAACGTTCGTGTACGTGCTCAGGTAAATGGAAATTGGGGTGAATTTGGTTTGATTTGTCAGGTGACTACTCCTGCTGCTCCAACCACCCAATTGGCCAACAGCTCGTGTAACACCACTGTGAATACACTTAATGATTGGCTCTATATCACTTCAGTTCCTGGAGCGACCAATTACCGCTATGAGGTAACTGGGCCGAACAACTTCCAACAGGTGTATGTGCGCGGTTATCAGTGGACCAACTTTAGAATGGCCTTTGTTGGTGGATTGCAAAACAACACCACCTACAACGTTCGTGTTGCAGCAATGGTCGGTGGACAGTGGTTGCCTTATGGCCCTGCCTGTACGGTTACAACACCAGGCAGTGGAGCCGGAGGAACTACTCAGCTGATCACCAACCAGTGTGGTATTACCATGTCCTCTATGCAAACCTATCTCTTCTACGATCCGGTACCGGGAGCTAACAACTACCGGTACGAGGTAACAGCACCAGGATTCAGTACGGTTTACGTGCGTGGTTATCAATGGACAATATTCCGTTTTGACTGGATACCGGGTGTACAACCTGGGGTAACCTATACTGTTCGAATTGCTGCCCGTGTTGGAAATACTTGGGGCAACTATGGTTCGGCCTGTACTGTTACTACACCAGGGAGCTCGGCTCGTACAAGAGTAGATGACCTGCAACCAACGGTTGACGGACTTGAAGCCGACGAGGCAATGCCGCAATCGCTGGAGCTGTTAGTGTATCCGAATCCGAACCGTGGAGCTTTCACCCTCGAGTTGGTTGGATCGACCACGCAGCAAACGCGTGTAGAGTTGTACAACCCAACCGGACAATTGATCCTAAGCGATCAACCGGTAGCTGGTGAAGTCTACCGTCGTGAGGTTTCTTTGGAAGCTGGCTTTGCGAAAGGCGTTTACTTCATTCGCTTAGTGAATGGCGAAGAAATCATCCACAGTAAAGTGATCGTACAATAAAGGAATTACAAAACTGCCGAGAGGGGGAACGTATCTTTAAGTCGAACGCCTTTTTCGGTATGGTGAACTGTACAGCACTCATTCACCGAATCGTGTTCTAAAAACAATATGAATTCCTCATCCGCAGCGCGGGTGAGGAATTTTTCTTTTTCACCCAGGGTAACCAATGGCCGAACATCGTAGCCCATGACATAGGGGAGTGGAATGTGGCCGGTAGAAGGCAACAGGTCGGCCATAAAAACAATGGTTTTTCCTTGGTAGCGAATGTGTGGAATCATCTGTGATTCGGTATGACCGTCCACAAACAACAGGTCGATGCCTTCAAATGGACTGGCAGAAAAATCCCCTTGGCGGGTAACCATTTTCAGTTGCCCGCTCTCCTGCATGGGCAGGATATTCTCCGATAAGAAAGAAGCTTTTTCTCTGGGGTTAGGATTAGTCGCCCACTCCCAGTGTTTGTCTGAACTCCAAAAGGTAGCATTGGGAAAGGTAACCCGAAAGCCGTCACGAGTAGAATTCCAAGCCACGCTACCTCCGCAATGATCGAAGTGCAGGTGGGTAAGGAGCACATCGGTAATGTCCGCACGGCTGAACCCATGCTTTGCCAGGGATTTATCGAGTGAATCATCACCATGAAGATAGTAGTAGCTGAAGAACTTTGCACTTTGCTTGTCGCCCATTCCGGTATCGACTAAGATGAGTCGGGACCCATCTTCGATGAGCAAACTGCGCAAGGCCCAACTGCACATGTTGTTGGCATCGGCGGGGTTGGTGCGTTGCCAAATGGACTTAGGTACCACGCCAAACATGGCACCGCCATCGAGTTTAAAATAGCCGGTATTGATAGGGTAGAGCTTCATGGTCAAGTGCTTTGGGCGACAATTTACATACTTCCCCGCACCGTAAACACAGACCTGTGTAAAATAAACCGGGCCAGGGCCTGCCCAAATCGGCAATTTGGCGAAATTGGCAGGGTATGAAGGTTCATTTTATTGCAATTGGTGGTAGTGCTATGCACAATCTTGCGCTTGCCTTGCACCACAAGGGATATGAAGTAAGCGGATCGGACGATGAGATTTTTGAACCCTCCCGGAGTCGCCTCGCGCAGTATGGAATTCTTCCTGAAGAAATGGGATGGTTCCCCGAAAGGGTATATCAAGGATTGGATGCGGTGATTTTGGGAATGCATGCACGCGCCAATAATCCCGAACTGTTAAAAGCTCGGGAGATAGGGGTACCCATCTATTCTTATCCTGAATATGTTTACGAGCAATCGAAAGATAAGACCAGGGTGGTGATCGGGGGAAGCCATGGAAAAACTACCATTACCGCCATGCTGCTTCATGTTTTGCAAGCGCAAGGCATGGAGTTTGATTACCTGGTTGGTGCACAGTTAGACGGTTTTGAGACCATGGTGAAACTCACCAAATCTGCTCCGATCATTGTTTTGGAGGGTGATGAATACCTTTCCTCCCCAATTGATCGACGGCCTAAGTTTCACTGGTACCGCCCACAAATTGCGCTTTTGAGTGGCATTGCCTGGGACCACATCAATGTGTTTCCCACCTTTGAGAATTACGTTGAGCAGTTTCGAATATTCATCGATTCCATCGAGGAAAACGGAACGCTGGCCTATTACTCAGGAGACGAACACCTTCGCCAATTGGTAGGCCAGGGGCCAGCCCTCAATTATCAATCTTATACCACACCTGATCATGTTATCGTTGACGGGAAAACGGTTCTTAAAACAGCATCGGGGGATGTTCCTCTCGAAATTTTTGGAGCCCACAACCTCCAAAACTTAGAGGGCGCTCAGCGCATTGCAGCAGCATTGGGTATTGCTAAATCAGTATTTTATCAATCCATTGCTACCTTTTCGGGTGCTGCCCGCAGGCTTCAGAAAGTAGCCGAAGCAGCGTCAAGTGTGGTGTATAAGGATTTTGCTCACTCTCCTTCTAAACTAAAAGCCACTACCGCTGCCGTAAAAGCGCAATATGCCAGGCGTAGATTAGTGGCTTGCATGGAGTTGCACACCTTTAGTAGCCTTAATGCCGATTTCTTGAAAGAGTATGCAGGAGCGATGAATGCAGCCGACCGGGCCATTGTGTATTTCAATCCGCACACCATTGCACACAAGAAGCTACCGCCCATTGCAATAGAACAGGTACGGGAGGCCTTTCAGCGCGATGATTTGGAGGTGCTAACCGATTCTGATAAGGTACGAGCAATGCTACGATCAGAAACCTGGGAGCATCAAAACCTGTTACTGATGACCTCGGGAAACTTCGATGGCATGAACCTGGATGACTTTGGCAAGGAGCTTTTGAGCGCTTAACGTGGCATTTTTCGTATCAATCCACCGATGACCAAAGAGTAAACTACTCCAATCATCAAAAATCCAAAAAGGGTAATGGTGCTGTGTAAAAAAGGATCGTAGATAGTCGCTGCGTTCTTTTTAAACTGCTTGATATTTTTTGGAGTGGCCCCACTTTCTTCTAAAAGTCGAATGTTTTCAGTCGTTTTGTTGGCGAAAAAGTCAACATCAATGGCAGCGTAGTAAGTGTAGGTGAAAAGCGCGATGAGAACGGCATATATGGCCGCTACCTGCATGCCAGCCACTGCGTAGTAGCGATAAGGGCCGTCTGGCAGCACCTGCTTGGCTGCCCATGTTCTCCCTGCAATCGCCAGCAACAACCACAGGAAATAGCTATAGGTCGGAACCAGACTGATGTCGGGGTTGCCGGATTGAAAAACGAAAAGCTTGACGGCTGCGGACAAAGCAACTGCCAACAGCGCAACATTGAGTGGCTTCTTTAGCATTGGACACAAAAAAATCCGTACCCGAAAACCGGATACGGATTGTGATGAATTATTTTACAAATGCGGATCAACCGTTCATGGAAATGAGGAACTCCTCGTTGGTTTGGGTAAACCGCATTTTGTCTTTTAAGAACTCCATGGCTTCCACTGGCGTCATGTCGGCAAGGTGCTTTCTCAGGATCCAAATCCGTTGCATGCTTTCTTTGTCTAGCAGCAGATCGTCTCGACGAGTGCTGGAGGCAACAATATCGATCGAAGGGAATATTCTGCGGTTGGAGAGCTTGCGATCGAGTTGTAGTTCCATGTTACCGGTTCCTTTAAACTCTTCGAAGATCACCTCATCCATTTTCGATCCCGTTTCGGTCAGTGCCGTGGCAATGATGGAAAGGGAACCGCCATGTTCAATGTTTCGGGCGGCACCAAAGAAACGCTTGGGTTTGTGCAAGGCATTGGCATCCACACCCCCGGTAAGTACTTTACCTGATGCTGGTGCAGTGGTGTTGTAGGCGCGCGCAAGGCGAGTGATAGAGTCCAATAGGATGACCACATCGTGCCCACATTCTACCATACGTTTGGCTTTTTCCAAAACAATGTTGGAAATCTTGACGTGGCGCTCTGCTGGTTCGTCAAAAGTAGAAGCAATCACTTCAGCACGCACGCTGCGGGCCATATCGGTTACTTCTTCCGGGCGCTCATCGATCAATAAGATGATGAGGTATACTTCAGGATGGTTGGAAGCAATAGCATTGGCTACTTCTTTCAACAGTTGCGTCTTACCCGTTTTGGGTTGCGCTACAATCAATCCCCGCTGGCCTTTACCAATAGGGGTAAAGAGGTCCATTACCCGAGTGGAGATGGATTGCTGTTTGTGGCCCGTAAGCTTTAATTTTTCTTCAGGAAACAAAGGCGTGAGATAGTCAAACGGTACGCGGTCCCGCACTTGCTCAGGAGTACGGCCGTTGATCAATTCTACCTTGATCAAGGGGAAATACTTTTCGCCTTCTTTCGGTGGCCGAATGGTGCCCCGAATGGTATCTCCGGTTTTCAGACCAAACAGTTTGATCTGAGATTGGGAAACATAAATATCGTCAGGAGAAGAAAGGTAGTTGTAATCCGAAGAGCGTAGGAAACCATAGCCATCAGGCATAATCTCCAGCACACCATCGTTGGAGATGATGCCTTCGAATCCAAATGGAAGCTCGCGTTCTTCTTTCTTTTGCCGGTGATCGTTGTTATGACGATGGCCACGGTCCCGATCATTGCGGTCATTACGGTCATTACGATCGTGCCGATCGTTGCGCTGGTAGCGCCCTCCTTTAGAGTTTTGTTCATCACGAGGAGGTAAATCGTCTCTGCGTTGCCGTTGTGAACGGTCGCGGTTTTGACGTTGATTTGGTTGTTGTTCTTCCCTGCGGTTATCTTGCCGGTTTGACTCTCTTTTCTCAGGTTCAGGAGTCGCCACTTTTTTGGTGTCTTCTTTGGCTTTTGGAGCTTCCTTTTTCTGGGGAGCTTCCGCCGGCTTTTCCGACTTTTCTTTCCGATTGTTAGGAGCAGACACGGGAGGAACCATTGGTGAAGCCTCCATGGCAGGCTCTTTCGGAAGGTCTTTGAACAGCTCAGGAGCTTTTGGGCTCGGTTCTGGCGCTGGTTGTGCCTCCGATTTTTTGTCTTTTTTGGTGTAGTTGCGGCTGGAACTCACTTTCTCTACCCTCGAAACGCGCGTCCTTTTACGTTTGGATTTGTTTTCATCCTCAACGGGATCGGCGGCTTTCGGCTTGGGCTCAGGCTTTTCTTCTTTTGGGAGAGGATTAATGGCCTGATGATCCAATATTTGGTAGATGAGGTCTTGTTTTTTGAGTTTCTCGAACTTCGGCACGTTTAGCTTCTTGGCAATTTCCTTCAGCTCATTGACCAACTTATTGTTCAATTCGATAATGTCGTACATCTGCCGGGTTTAAATAAAGTGAATCGAAATCGTAAAAGGGGGAGTATAAATCTGGAAATTCCTAACTGAGAGGAAGATTACGAAAACGATTCTTTCGTAAGAATAAGGTTGAATTTGTAGTAAGAATTACGGGAAAGGTAATCTGGAATAGATAGCCTATTCAGGCATTTCGCACCATGCAATAATACAAATAAATCGGAAACTGCCTAGTTCCTCCATGGTTTTTTTCAGTTATTTTGCAGCGCTCTAAGAAGCTCCCATTTCTATGATCCAGCGCATTCAGTCCTTGTTTTTATTGGTAGCCATCGTTTGCTGTTCGTTGGTGTTCTTCTTTCCTGTAGCCTCTGTTGAAACCACCAACGGTTTGTTGGTCTGGGGCGTCACAGGAGCCCAATTATCTAATGCTGATGCTGTAGTGGAAGCCCCCTCACATTATCCGTTACTGGCCATTTCAGGGCTACAATTGTTGGTTACCATCGTGGTCTTGTTGCGTTTTAGCAACCGAAAACAGCAACTAAGACTGGGTAGAATAAACGGGTTGCTACTCTTTTTATTCCTTGGCAGTGGCATCACATACAGCTTCTTTTTAAAGCCTTTGGCGGCACAGCCCAACGAAATGCCACAATTTGGATTGGCCTTGGTTTTTGGATTGGTAGCCCTCATTCTCAACATCATGGCCCTACGTGCCATCCACAAAGACGAAGAGTTGGTGCGGTCGGTCGACCGGCTTCGTTGATTCCACTAACCTCTTTTTCCCAGTTCGATCGCTTCTAGATCCTTTAGTTGCTCTCCGTCAACGGTGAAGCGAAGCAAGGTCCGCACTTTGTGAAACCCATGCTTTCCGGCAGCCCCTGGATTCATGTGAATCAACCCCAGCTTTTTGTCGGGCATGACTTTTAAAATGTGTGAGTGCCCACAAATGAACAGTCGAGGAGGGTTTTGCCGAATGGCCTCTCGCACCGGAGGCGCATAGCGGCCTGGGTAACCACCGATATGAGTCATCCAAACTGAAACTGATTCACAAACAAATCGCTGGTGTTCGGGATGAGCCGCTCGAATCTTGTGGCCGTCAATGTTACCATAAACCGCTCGCAATGGCTTGAAGTCAGCCAAAGCATCGGTTACTTGGAGTGTGCCAATATCACCGGCATGCCAAATTTCATCACAAGCTTCGAAGAGATCGAAAACCCGTTGATCGAGGTAACCGTGAGTGTCTGATATAAGTCCGATTCTGGTCATGCTCAAAGCTTCAGGTTAGGATCGGTTAGCAGCTCCCTCACCAGTTTCCAATCTTCATAGGGGTCAAATCCTGCCTTGTCGTCAAACAACACATTGAAATAGAATTTTTCTTCAAAATACCCATAGCCCAGACTGGGCACTTCAGGGTTTTGGTTGGAATAGTCGAAATGAATCCCGTGATCCTTAAAATATTGTAGATAATGCTTGATTTCCTCGGGTCGTGAACTGGTGTATAGGATACGGCAGATATCGGCCCGTTGGCTGATCATTTGCAAGGTTTCCAGTGCCTCCGGATAAAACTCTGTTGGCAAGATGTTACTTCTGGTTGGAACCAGAATGGTCTCATGCACATCAAAAGCCCAAAAAGATTTGGTCCAATTTCGTTGCTTCGCGTAAGCAAAAGCTTTTAGGATGGCTTTGGTGATCAAAGGGTAACTTTTGGAAGCTAAAATTACAAACAAGCAAGCAAGAGATTGAAAAATAGAGACTGATATTTACCATTCGGGCTCTATCAATATTGCTAATTTTGCCACTCATCCCGCAAAAGCAAACATTTCTTTGAATCGGTATTTCCTTCAATTGTCTTATGATGGTACGGCTTACCATGGCTGGCAGATGCAAGAAAATGCCCTATCGGTGCAGGAAGTCATCAACAAAAACCTGAGTTTACTCCTCCGTAAGCCCGTCAACGTGCTTGGCTGCGGACGCACCGACACTGGGGTTCACGCCAGTCAGTTTTATGCTCATTTTGATGCCGAGATGGCCATCGATGCGGAGCAGATTGGGTACAAGCTCAATCGAATGCTTCCGTCAGACATTGCTATTCAAGGAGTGTTGCCGGTTCAGCCAGAGGCTCATGCGCGTTTTGATGCTACCGGACGCACTTACCAATACCTGATCTGCCAACAGAAAGATCCGTTTTTGATTCATCGTGCGTGGCACATGACGCGTTCACTCGATGTGGAGGCCATGAACCAGGCGGCAGCCCTTTTATTGGAGTACGAAGACTTTGCGAGTTTCAGCAAATCCAATACGGATGTGAAGACCTACCGCTGCGAAATTCGTGAAGCTCAATGGCAACAAGAGGGGCATCGGCTCACTTTTACCGTTTCGGCAAATCGTTTTTTGCGCAATATGGTTCGGGCATTAGTAGGTACCTTGTGGAAAATTGGCGTGGGACAAATGGAAGTAGAGGACATGCGTAGAGTAATTGAAGCCCGGAACCGTACAGAAGCTGGTCCCTCAGTGCCTGCAGCAGGACTTTACCTTTGCAAAATTGATTATCCAACGACCCTATTTTTGAAAGGCAACCCACATGGCTAACGGAAACGTCACCGGAAAAGCATTTGACTTAAAGCTCTTCAAGCGGGTCATGCGTTACGTTGGTCCTTATCGGGCCTTGTTCTACTTTACTGCCACTTTAACCATTGTTTTGGCCCTACTCAGTCCCCTGCGACCCTGGCTCATTCAAATGACGGTAGATGACTACATCATGGTCTCCAACTACGAGGGCCTACAAAACATGGTGATGCTCATGGTAGCATTGTTAGTGGTGGAAGCCCTGGTCCAGTTCTTTCAAACCTACCTTGCCAACTGGTTGGGCCAATCCGTTATTCGAGACCTTCGAGTGAATGTATACCATCACATCTCTGACTTTCGACTCAAATACTTTGATCAAAATGCCATTGGAACCCTGGTAACGCGTACCATTTCTGACATCGAAACCATCGCCGATATTTTTGCACAGGGCATCCTCATCATCATTGGCGATTTGCTCAAGCTGTTTGTCGTCATCTTGTTCATGTTCTTTTTTAATTGGCGGCTCACGCTCATCACCCTGGTTTCTCTGCCCTTCCTGATCGTGGCTACTAACATGTTTAAGAATGCCATCAAATCGGCATTTCAGGACGTGCGCACCCAGGTTTCGCGCCTCAATGCATTTGTGCAAGAGCACATCACCGGGATGAACATCGTGCAAATTTTCAACCGGGAGGAGATTGAATACGACCGCTTTAAAGCCATCAATAAACTCCACCGAAACGCCCATATTCGAACGGTCATCGCCAACGCGATCTTTTTCCCAGTGGTCGAGATTTTATCCGCCCTTTCACTGGCATTGTTGGTCTGGTGGGGCTCGAAAGAAGTGTTGGCCCAACGGGTAGAATTGGGGCACCTCATGGCCTTTATCCTCTTCATCTACATGTTGTTTCGTCCCATTCGGCAGCTGGCCGATCGCTTCAACGTGTTGCAAATGGGGATGGTCGCTTCCGACCGGGTATTCAAAGTATTGGATACCGATTCGGTCATCGAAGATCATGGAAACCGGTCGGCCTCAACCATTCAAGGTAATATATCCTTTCGCAACGTTTGGTTCGCCTACAACGAAGAGGATTGGGTTTTGAAAGACATCTCACTAGAAGTGGAGCAGGGGCAAACCATTGCTTTTGTAGGTGCTACCGGTGCTGGAAAAACATCCATCATCAACCTCCTGAGCCGGTTTTATGAATACAACAAAGGCAACATTTCCATTGATGGAACCGATTTGCGCGCTTTTCGGTTGAATGAGCTAAGGGCCCACATAGGAGTGGTGTTGCAAGATGTTTTCTTGTTTTCCGATTCCATTCACAACAACATCACCCTGCAAAACCCCGACATCACCCGGGAACAAGTTATCGAAGCCGCTAAAATTGTGGGTGCTCACGAATTCATTCAGCGACTACCCGGGAATTACGATTACAACGTGAAAGAGCGGGGAGCCATGCTCTCCGTAGGGCAACGCCAGTTAATCGCTTTCATCCGGGCTTACGTGTATAACCCAAGGGTATTGGTGTTGGATGAAGCCACTTCCTCCGTCGATACCGAGTCCGAAGAACTCATTCAAAACGCCATTGCGCGCCTGACGGAAAATCGAACTTCAATTGTGATTGCCCACCGTTTGGCGACCATTCAACAAGCCGATACCATCATTGTGTTAGACGCCGGGCGCATCATTGAAAAAGGTAACCACCAGGAACTTTTACGCAGAGATGGAGCCTACAAGCGGCTCTACGAATTGCAGTTTACCGAAGCCGGTGCGGCTTAAAATAAAATCACATTTTCTCCTTCAGGAACTGGCTGGTATACGATTCTTTACAGTCCAACAAGCCTTCAGGTGTTCCTTCATAAACCAGGTGACCACCCGCATCACCACCTTCAGGACCTAAATCAATTACCCAATCGGCACACTTGATCACGTCAATGTTGTGTTCGATAATGATCAGCGAATGGCCGTTATTGATCAAGGCCTGAAAAGCTTTGAGGAGCTTTTGAATGTCGTGAATGTGAAGTCCGGTGGTAGGCTCGTCAAAAATGAACAAAGTGCGGTCTTGCCCTTTCCCAGAGTTAGCATTGCCTTTTGCCAGGAAAGAAGCCAGTTTGATCCGTTGGGCCTCACCACCGCTCAATGTGCTGGAAGATTGCCCCAGGTGAACATATCCCAGCCCAACTTCTTGCAAAGGGCGTAACTTTTCCACGATCCGCTTTTCAACTGTTTTACCGTCCTTGTGGTTAAAGAAGTCCATGGCTTCATCAATGGTAAGGTCCAATACGTCGGCAATGCTCTTGCCACGGTGGCGCACTTCCAACACTTCTTCTTTGAACCTTTTCCCATGACAAGCCTCACAAGCCAGCCGAATGTCGGCCATGAATTGCATTTCTACAGTGATTTCCCCTTCACCCTGGCATACTTCGCAGCGACCACCATCTACATTAAACGAAAAGTAGGCCGGTTTGTAACCGCGTAGCTTTGATAGCTGCTGGCTGGCGTACAAACTCCGGATTTCGTCATAGGCCTTTACGTAAGTCACCGGGTTAGACCTAGAAGATCTTCCAATTGGGTTTTGGTCAATAAACTCCACCTGCGCGATGCGTTTCAGATCACCGTCCAAGCGGTCGAATTGACCGGTTTGTTCCCCATAGCCTCCAAAGATCTTTTTGAGCGATGGATACAAGATGCGTTTTACCAACGATGTTTTACCCGACCCTGAAACGCCGGTCACCACGGTGAGCACCTGCAATGGAACTTTTACATCGAACCCCTTAAGGTTGTTTTCACGGCAGCCTTTCAGTTCAATAGCGTGTTTCCAACTCCGCCGTTTTTCGGGAATAGCAATTTCCTGACGTCCGGTGAGGTAGCGGGCCGTCAAACTGATTTCCTCGGATATCAAGTCGCTGTGATTGCCCTGAAAAACCAATTCACCACCCAATGAGCCCGCTTCTGGTCCTAAGTCGATCAAGTGGTCGGCCGCTTGCATGATCTCTTCGTCGTGTTCTACTACAATCACCGTATTACCGAGGTTTTTCAGCGATTGCAATACACCAATGAGGCGTTGCGTATCTCGGGGATGGAGTCCGATGCTGGGTTCGTCTAAAATATACATGGAACCCACCAGGCTACTCCCGAGCGAAGTTGCGAGATTAATGCGTTGAGATTCGCCCCCCGAAAGGGTAGAGGAGAGGCGGTTGAGGGTGAGGTAACCCAAACCAACGTCACACAAATACTGCAAACGATTGTTAATTTCCACCATCAACCGGCGGGAAACCTCTTGTTCGTAGGGTTCCAAGTTTAGCGCCTCAAAAAAGCTTCTTAGTTTTTCCACCGGCATCAACACCAGATCAGTAATGGAATGTCCGGCTACTTTCACGTAGTTGGCATCTTTGCGCAAGCGAGTCCCCCGACATTCCTGACAGGTCGTTTTTCCCCGGTACCGGGAAAGCATTACCCGGTATTGAATCTTATAACTTTTTTCCTCCAGGTATGCGAAAAAGGCGTTGAGGCCTTTGAAATGTCGATTCCCGGTCCAAAGTAGTGCTTGCTGTTGATCGGTTAGCTCATAGATCGGACGATGGATTGGGAAGTCAAATTTTTGGCTGTTCATCACCAAACGGTTCTTCCACTGTTGCATCTTCTCACCCTTCCACGCCACAATAGCATCGTCGTATACCGATAGCGATTTGTTGGGAATTACCAGGTCGTGATCAATGCCAATCACCGAACCGAAACCCTCGCAACTGCGACAGGCCCCCAAAGGATTATTAAAACTGAAAAAGTGGGTATTGGGTTCCTCAAAGGTGATTCCATCCAATTCAAAACGGTTGGAAAACTCCCGTCTTTCTATCCCACTGTCCAAGACTACATCAATGTAGCAGGACCCGTGCCCCTCAAAAAACGCCGTTTGAACCGAATCAGCAATACGATTTTGATTGTCTTCATCCTCTTGTTCTACCGAAAAGCGGTCGACCAAAACTTCGATAGGATCGGACGTGGAAAGAGCTTCGACTTTTACTTCATCAATGCGTTGGGCACGGCCCTCAACCAGGATGCGTGAAAACCCTTGTTGGGTGAGCATGGTCAACTGGTCTTTAATGCTCTGTCCTTCCCGAGCTTGTATCGGAGCGCTGAGCAACATGCGTGTGCCCGATGGATAGCCGTTGATATAGTCGACAACGTCTTGGGTAGTGTCTCGCTTCACCTGTTCTCCGGAAACGGGAGAAAAAGTACGCCCGATTCTGGCAAAAAGTAGTTTTAAGTAATCGTAAATCTCGGTTGTGGTTCCTACCGTCGACCTTGGATTACGGGTATTGACTTTTTGCTCAATAGCGATTGCCGGAGAGATGCCTTTAATATAGTCGACGTCAGGTTTATCAATTTTTCCAAGAAACTGACGCGCGTAGGCCGACAAACTTTCTACGTACCTGCGCTGGCCTTCTGCATATAATGTATCGAAGGCAAGGGAAGACTTACCCGATCCGGAAAGTCCGGTAATCACCACCAATTTTTTACGGGGGATGGCCACATCCACTCCTTTCAGGTTGTGCATGCGTGCACCTTTGATGATGATAAATTTTTTCGGATCGTAGGTCTCTATGTCAACTTTAGGCATACTATTTGCTGATCAAAATGTGAATCTGCTCCGGGAAGGCGGTCAAAATTACTGACACTTTTTCGGTAACTTAGTTTCTCCAAAAAAAATTCAGTTGGGTATACAACATTCTAAAACATCTTTCGTTTAAGAACCTAAGTCGTCGTTAGACCTACCATTTTTCATTTAAACCAAATTGCCTATAGCTCAGGATTCTACCTTCTAATTGTCAGTTCACCCAGTTTAAAAGGAGGTATTATGCACAGCCCTGAGTTAAGCGACAGAGTACTTATCAGTCGCTACCTGAAAGGAAGCGAAGAAAGTCTCGAAATTCTAATCGGACGCCATAAAGAGCGGGTTTACATATACATTGTAAACCTTGTGAAAGATCACGAATTGGCCGAAGACATTTTCCAAGACACATTTGTTAAAGTAATTAAGACCCTGAAGCGGGGTTCTTACAACGAGGAAGGTAAATTTCTCCCTTGGGTAATGCGTATTGCGCACAACCTTGTGGTGGATACCTTTCGTCGAGCCAAACGGATGCCCACCACCAGTGGATCACAAGACTTCGACATTTTTGACACGATCAAACAAGAAGATCCCAATGTTGAAGAGCGCATGATGGTCAACCAAATCCACGGCGACATTAAAAAGCTCATTGAGTTGTTGCCCGACGAGCAAAAGAAAGTGTTGAAAATGCGCCATTACCAAGGCATGTCTTTTAAAGACATTGCTGAAGATACCAATGTGAGCATTAACACTGCCCTTGGCCGCATGCGCTACGCTTTGATCAACTTACGAAAGTTGATGAAGGAAAGGCATTTGAACCTGACCCGGTATTAAGCTTAACAATTTTTAACACCGGGGCAATAAGCCGCGAAAGGGTCCGTTATTGTGATGATACCAACCAATTTCAACCACTGTATATGGACCAAATCTTTACGCTTGATGACCTTGCTAAGTTCAACCAACAAGAGAAACAAATCCTGGCTTCGCTGGGGTTGACCGATCCGATGGAGGTTGCAGAAGAACCACAATTCCGCCGGGAGCCTAAAAAGGCAACCATCGATAACCTACTTAGTTTTTCGAAGGTGTTGAGTGTTCGCAACTCCTCTCTGATGGGAACCATCGAGATGGTGCTGAACTAAGTCAGGAAAACTGATTTTCGAAAAGGTCCGATCCAATTGATCGGGCCTTTTTTTGTGGTCCAAGGTTTACGCTCGAATGCTCAGCTTAGCGCCAGGAGCAAACAATGACCGCCGACCTACTACTTTTTCAATTGGAGCTGTGTTGGGATCAAAACCACGCGCAGGACTGTATTCGCGTCCGTAAAAAATGATCTGAAGGTGCAACTTGTTCCACTGCTCTTTTGGAAATAGGCGCTTGGCATCTTTTTCGGTTTGTGCCACGTTTTTTCCAGTGCTCAGGCCCCACCGCCACATCAGCCGATGAATGTGCGTATCGACTGGAAACGCTGGATAGCCAAAACCTTGACTCATAACTACAGAAGCCGTTTTGTGTCCTACACCGGGCAGCACTTCTAAATCCTCAAAATTATCCGGTACCTGCCCTTTGTGGTCTTCAATCAACATTTCGCTCAAGCGATGAATGGCTTTTGATTTGGCCGGCGAAAGGCCGCATGGCCGAATGATTTCTTTGATATCTTCTACACTCAACTTTACCATGTCATAAGGGTTGTTGGCCCTTTTGAACAAAATGGGAGTGATTTGATTGACACGTGCATCGGTGCATTGTGCCGAAAGCAATACGGCTACCAATAAAGTGTAAGGGTCAGTATGGTCGAGCGGAATTGGTGTTTCCGGGTAAAGCTCTTCCAGGGTAGATAGGATGAAGTTTACTTTTTCTTTTTTCGTCATTGAAGCACATTCGTAGGTGGTACGCAAATATACCTTCCTTATTTTTGCTGCCTTCCAAAACTCCAATCGGAAATGGCAGACATCGTAGAGGAAAAAGACCTCAACAAGTTCATCGTTATCGGAGACCGGGTGTTGATCAAACCCAAGTCACCGGAAAGTCGCACCAAGTCGGGTTTATATTTACCACCCGGGGTACGCGAAAAAGAAAAGATCAGAAATGGTTACGTGGTAAAGGTAGGACCCGGCTATCCAATTCCAGCGGTAACGGATGTGGAAGAACCTTGGAAAGATGCGGTAGATGAGGTAAAATATGTACCGCTACAACCCAGGGAAGGTGACCTGGCCATTTATTTGCAAAGCAACGGATGGGAAATTGAGTTCAATGCCGAGAAATTCATCATTGTTCCTCAATCGGCCATTCTGATGGTGATCCGTGACGAAGGCTTTTTTGACTAATAGCGGATTTCGAATCCTTTGAAGCCCTTTAACAGACCGCTCTCAGAACGCACTTCGGTTACTTTCGCTTGTGGTGACCCCAAATGGCACCATTGGTGAAGTTGCTCTACTTGTTGTGGCAAACCTTCTGCTTCCAAATACACGGAACCGTCCGGACGGTTGCACACCCAGCCGTTAACGTTGAATTCAAGGGCTTTTTCCAGGGTTGATTTTCGAAACCAAACGCCTTGTACCTTTCCACAGACCACTATTTTCCGGTGGATGAGGCTTGGGTTTTCCATAGAATAGCTTTTGGATTTTTGATGAATGCAATGCATCAAAGAAAGCAAACAAAATTGGTGGACGGATGTTAGACCCCTTTAATTAATACTTACAAAATTGGGGCGCTTTCGGTAGACCGTAAATACTTTACGTTCTTCAGTTGTTCTTTTGTTCAAAATCAAGTTCAATTGTGTCAAAATTTTTGACAAGATTTTTCACAAACGCTTGAAAATTAAGATATCGGAACAATTTCAATACAAAGGTTTTTCACCGGATTTATTGATTGTGCAAAGATTTTGTTAAATTGTTCAACCAAATATTGACGAAATTTTCGTCATTTTGCAAAAAAACCAGCATGACACACCTGAAAGTAGGCGATGAAGCACCCGCCATCAATGGCGTTGATCAAGATGGAAAAACCCTAAGTCTGGAACAGTACAAGGGTAAAAAAGTGATCTTGTATTTCTATCCAAGAGACAACACTCCTACCTGCACTACCGAAGCTTGCAACTTGCGTGACAACTACGAAGAGTTGACCAACCTGGGCTACGATGTAATCGGAGTGAGCGATGACTCTGCCAAGAAGCACACCAATTTTATTAATAAGTACGAGTTGCCTTTTCGCCTGTTAGCCGATACCGAACAAAAAACCTTAAATGCATACGGTGTTTGGGGACCTAAAAAGTTTATGGGTAGAGATTTGATCGGTACGCACCGTACTACTTTCGTAATTGATGAGGCCGGAAAAATTGAGCAAATCATCGCCAAGGTAAAAGCTAAAGAACATACCAAACAAATCCTGGAAAACGCACCAGCATAAGGTTGGTAGTCGGCATCAGGACCATACAATTTGAACACCAATACATCATTCTAATCCGTTGAAAATGGCACAAGACGTTGCAAAAGAAAAATTGAAAGCGCTCCAGCTAACCGTAGACAAACTGGAAAAAACCTACGGCAAGGGCGCCATCATGAAATTGGGAGATGACCAGGTAGAAGCCATCGATGCCATTTCTTCGGGCTCCCTTTCCCTCGATATCGCACTTGGTATAGGAGGTTTCCCCCGTGGACGAATTGTTGAAATCTACGGACCTGAATCGTCGGGTAAAACCACTTTGGCCATTCATGCTATCGCTGAAACCCAAAAAAAAGGAGGCATTGCTGCTATCATTGATGCAGAGCATGCCTTTGATCGGTTCTACGCCGAAAATCTTGGCGTAGACACTGAAAACCTCTACATCTCGCAACCTGACAATGGTGAGCAAGCACTGGAAATTACCGAAAACCTGATCCGTTCAGGAGCCATAGATTTGGTAGTGATTGACTCGGTAGCTGCGCTTACGCCTAAAGCAGAGATTGAAGGGGAGATGGGAGAATCGAAAGTAGGTTTGCAAGCCCGTTTGATGTCTCAAGCGTTGCGGAAATTAACTTCTACCATTAGCAAAACTGGATGCTGTTGCATTTTCATCAACCAGTTGCGCGAGAAAATTGGTGTGATGTTCGGTAATCCGGAGACTACCACTGGAGGTAATGCCTTGAAGTTCTACTCTTCGGTCCGTTTGGACATTCGCCGTGCCGGCCAGATCAAAGTGGCCGATCAGGTGATTGGAAACAACGTGCGGGTGAAGGTGGTCAAAAATAAAATGGCGCCACCTTTCCGGAAAGCAGAATTCGACATCATGTATGGCGAAGGCATTTCCAAACCAGGAGAATTGATCGACCTCGGTGTTGCCCATGGTATTCTCAACAAAAGTGGTTCTTGGTTTAGCTACGGTGAAACCAAACTTGGTCAAGGCCGGGATGCAGTGAAAAATTTGATTGCTGATAACCCCGAACTTGCCGAGGAGGTAGAAGGTAAAATCAAAGCAGCCATTATGGGAACCGGCGAAGAAGAGTAAAGACTAAACAGTGCCTTTATAGCTGTTAAAGCCCAATTTTTTGTTAAATTGGGCTTTTCTTTTGCTATGAAATTCGCCAAAACTACTCTGATTTTTAGTCTGTTTTTGACCCTTGTTGCTTGCACCGAAACCACTCCTTCGCGTCCTGCTACCACTCAATCGTCAGACACTACCGCTCACACCATTGATCGCTATGTGGCTGTCAGCCAAAAAATCAAGGAGGAACCCAACAACCCTGCACTTTATTTTGAGCGTTCCAAGGTCTTGTTCGACAGTTTAGAGCTGGCCGATGCCATGGGTGATATCGATCGCGCCTTGTTGTTGGATTCTAACAACGCAGAATTCAGGCTGCACAAGGCCGACATTTATTACCGTCAAAACAAGACCCGACTGAGCAAGGAGCAACTGGAAAAAATTCTGGCTTTAGACAAAGACAATCTGGAAGCCAACCTTCGAATGGCGGAGATCTTTCACATTGTGGGCAACTTCAAAAAATCCATTGAATACGTGAATGAGGTGTTGCGCATCGATGTTTACAATCCGACTGCTTATTATTGGAAAGGCCTTAATTATAAAATGATCGGCGACACGGCTACTGCAGTGTCCAGCTTTCAAACCGCTCGTGAGCAGAACAACGATTTTTTTCAAGCCTACATTCAACTTGGTTTGCTGTACGGTTCAGTAAACGATGACCAGGCCATTGCCTACTACGACAATGCAATTCGTATCCAACCCAACAGCTATGACGCGCATTACAACAAGGCCATCTATTTGCAGGAGAACAACTACCCGGAACAGGCTTTGGGAGAATACCAGATCTTAATAAAAATTGGTGGGGCCAAGCTTCCGCAGATCTATCACAACATTGGGTACGTCAATTTGATTTACCTGGAAGATTTTCCAGCGGCCATTGAGGCGTTTGACCAAGCCCTGGCACTGTTTCCAGAATACATTGAAGCGCGCCATAACCGTGGCCTCACTCATGAGTCGATGGGCAACGCAGAAGCTGCAGTAAAAGATTATCGGATGGTGTTAAAAATGCAACCGGATTATACCAAGTCAGCCTTGGGCTTGGAGCGGCTACTGGATTAGCGATCGGTTTCGAGCGAACCAAACACACCGAAAATAAAAAGGGCCGTTTCGTGAGAAACGGCCCTTTTTTCATACCTGAAGGGAGTTCTTTATTTAATCTTCTCAGCGATGGCTTTGAACGCCTCAGGGTGATTCATCGCCAAATCGGCCAATACCTTGCGGTTGAGCTCAATGTTGTTGGCATGAATTTTACCCATAAACTCTGAGTAAGACATTCCATGTTCGCGTGCTCCGGCGTTGATTCGTTGGATCCAGAGGGCGCGGAAGTTTCTTTTCTTTTGACGACGGTCGCGGTAAGCGTAGGTCAATCCTTTTTCTACCGCATTCTTTGCTACGGTATGGACGTTTTTACGGCGTCCGAAATAGCCTTTGGCCTGCTTCAATACTTTTTTACGGCGGGCTTTGGCGGCTACTGCATTTACTGATCTTGGCATGTGTTTTCGTTTTTTGGCCGGAAGTGCTTCCTCAATCGGAATGGCTTACTGTGTGAAACTTACGGCCGGGTTAACAATGAACCGAAATGGATTTACTTGAGACGGAGCAGGAGTTTGATGTTAGACTCGTCGGCTTTGTGTACGACGGTGTCTTTACCCAACTCATGCTTGCGCTTGGTCTCTTTCTTGGTAAGAATATGGCGTTTGAACGCTTTCTTACGCTTAATCTTCCCGCTACCGGTTACGGTGAACCTTTTTTTGGCGCTGGAATTGGTTTTTACTTTAGGCATTGCGCTTTATAGTTGTATCAGGTATGCTTACTTTTTCTTTTTCGGGGCGATGAACATAATCATCCGTTTCCCCTCCAATTTGGGCATTTGCTCTACTACTCCGTATTCTTCCAACTCAGTAGCTAATTTGAGGAGCAAAATTTCGCCTTTTTCTTTAAAAAGGATCGAACGTCCTTTGAAAAACACATAAGCCTTCAACTTGGCACCTTCCGATAGAAATTTAACGGCATGGTTCTTTTTGAAAGCGTAATCGTGTTCGTCAGTATTCGGTCCGAAACGTATCTCTTTGACCACAACTTTAGAAGCCTTGGCTTTCAGTTCCTTTTTCTTCTTTTTCTGATCGTAAAGGAACTTGTTGTAGTCGATGATTTTACAAACGGGTGGAACAGCTTTGGCGGCAATTTCTACCAAATCCAATTCTTGTTCCCGAGCCATGGAAAGTGCTTTTTCCAAGGAATAAATTCCTTGCTCTCCATTCTCAAGGACAACCCGCACTTCATCAGCGCGGATCAGCCGGTTAATCCGGTGTTCTGGTTCTCTACGAATCCTTCTGCCGGATGGTCTTCTTCGGTTGGCTATGAGTAAGTCCTCCTTTTAGTTAATAATCTAATTCGCTTGCAGAGCAAGCTTGGTTGCAATTTCGTCGTTGATGATCTTGGCAAAATCTGCTACTGGCATTGATCCCAAATCGCCCTCCCCTTGCTTGCGAACCGAAACGGTGTTTTGTTCCACTTCTTTTTCGCCGAGGATGAGCATATAAGGAATCTTTTTCAGCTCAGTATCTCGGATTTTTCGTCCGATCTTTTCGCTTCTGTCATCAACGAATCCGCGAATATCGTAATTATTTAGCGATAATAAAAGATTGTGTGCGTGTTCGTTGTACTTCTCACTGATGGGCAAAACGGCTACTTGTTCGGGGGTGAGCCAGAGCGGAAACTTACCTGCGCAGTGCTCAATCAAAACCGCAACAAAACGTTCCATGGAGCCGAAGGGCGCTCGGTGAATCATCACCGGACGGTGTTTTTCGTTGTCGCTACCGGTGTAGGTTAACTCGAAACGCTCGGGCAGGTTGTAATCTACCTGAATGGTGCCCAACTGCCATTTTCGACCTAAGGCATCTTTCACCATGAAATCGAGCTTGGGTCCGTAGAACGCGGCTTCTCCCACCTCTACAACCGTATCCAGGCCTTTTTCAGCAGCAGCTTCGGTAATGGCCAGTTCCGCTTTGTCCCAATGCTCGCTGCTGCCCAGGTATTTGTCGTTGTCGTTTGGATCGCGCAAAGAAATTTGAGCGGTGAAGTCTTCGAAATCCAAGGCTCGGAAAACGTAGAGCACCAGATCAATCACCTTTTTGAACTCCTCTTTCACTTGATCGGGCCGACAGAAAATGTGGGCATCATCTTGGGTAAAGCCACGCACTCGGGTCAAGCCGTGTAACTCCCCGTGTTGCTCATATCGGTATACCGTACCAAACTCTGCATAGCGAACCGGCAAATCGCGGTAAGATCGTGGCAAAGCCGCATAAATTTCGATGTGGTGTGGGCAATTCATCGGTTTGAGGAAGTACTCCTCATTTTCGTGCGGAGTGGTGATCGGCTGAAATGAATCTCCTCCGTATTTCTGAAAGTGCCCTGAGGTCTTGTAAAGTTCTAAGTTGCCAATGTGGGGTGTAATCACCTGTTGGTAGCCAGCTTCCAACTGAGCCTTGCGCATAAAATCTTCTAAGCGGTACCGAAGGTCTGCTCCTTTGGGCAACCACAACGGAAGTCCCATGCCCACCCGCTGCGAAAAGGTGAAGAGTTCCAACTCTTTCCCAAGCTTCCGGTGATCCCGTTTTTTGGCCTCTTCAAGCATTTGCAGGTGCTCGGTCAGTTCTTTTTGTTTCGGAAAAGAAACTGCGTAAATACGAGTAAGCTGCTTTTTGTTTTCATCGCCTCGCCAGTAGGCGCCAGCAATATTGAGCAGTTTCACCGCCTTGATAAATCCAGTGTCCGGAATGTGAGGTCCACGACAGAGATCGGTAAAATTACCTTGGGTGTAAAAGGTGATACTACCGTCTTCAAGGCCGTCCAGCAAGTCGAGCTTGTATTCATCGTCCTTTTCGGTGAAGTAGGCGATGGCATCGTCCTTGGAAACCTCTTTGCGATCGAAGGTGTTTTTTTCGCGGGCCAATTCGAGCATTTTCTTCTCGATTTTTGGAAAATCGTCAGAAGAAATGCTGCGGTCGCCCAAGTCGATATCGTAGTAGAACCCGTTTTCTATCGGCGGACCAATTCCAAACTTGGTTCCAGGATAGAAAAATTCGAGTGCTTCCGCCATCAGGTGGGCCGAAGAGTGCCACATGGTGTTCTTACCTTCGGTGTCTTTCCAGGTAAGCAGTTGCAGGTCGGCGTCTGTGGTGATAGAACGGTTGGCATCCCAAACTTCACCGTTTACTTTGGCGGCCAGTACGTTGCGGGCCAGCCCTTCGCTAATGCTGCGTGCTACTTCCATGGACGAGGTTCCGGCTTCGTATTGCCGCTCCGAACCATCGGGAAGGGTAATTGTAATCATGTGTTCAATCGATTTTGAGCCGCCAAAGATAGCAATTCCAATGTTGAATGTTTGAACAATAATGCTGTCGAAAAAGACCAGACGAATAGGTCCTGAAACTTACTGCTCTGCCGGTATATAGGGCGCTGCGATATGCTCCTGCAACTCCAGCAATGCACTGAGACTTTTGAAGTGCAAACGCCTCAAACGACCCGACATTTCATCGCACTGCGATAAAAATGGGTTGATCCAGGTATCCACTATTTTGTTTCGTGTGGCAGATGGAGCCTGATTTTTAGGGCACAAAAACTTCTTGAGGTCTTCAATGGCTTGTAGGTTGGGCAAGGTGGGTAGCTGTAAGGCTTTGGCTTCTTCAAACACAAGATCCATGCGCTGCGCCTGTTCGGTAAACAGGTTTTGATACACGACCACCTGATTTTCATCCAACTGTCCGTTGGCAATGATTTCCTGCACTCCTTTTTGTGCATTCTCCATCGCTTGCTGGGTAGTTGCCAACATATTTTGAAGCGTGAGGTGGGCCTCGTAGCGATGGTGAAGCTCTTTGCGTTGCACTGTTGAGGCAAGCGCAAAATGCCAATCCACCACTTGCTGATCAATCCTGGTTAGTTCCTTGGTGTTGGTTTCCCACTCTTTTTCTACCGACTTGAGGATGGTGCGGGCCTCCTTTTTGCTTTTTTCCTCGCCTCTAAATTGAAAATGCTTGTTTTTCACTACTCCGTGGACAACCGAAGCTACCTGATTCAGTTCTTCCTCTAACTTTTGGCGTTGGGTCATTGCTTTGGCGAGGCTTACCTCGTACAGTTCTTTTAGCTGCTCGGCGGGTTGTTGGAGTTTTTCCAGCGTTGCTCCTTCCTCGGGAAGTTTCAGGTCGATAAGAAAACGATTTTCGTAAGTGTTGTGGTACCGCGGATGAAACTCAGTATCCTGCAATTCACTTTCGATGAACTGTTGCACTTGCTCCGGGGCCGAGAATTTCAGCTGGACTGGCTTGCCTGCTCCTTTTCCTTCTACAAAATGACGGTAGAGCTTCCGGGTCAATTGCATTTTCAGTTCTCCTGCAGCTTTGAACAGTTCCCAAGGCGAACGCTGATCCTCCACGCCTTTAACGAAGGTTTGTTTGGCATTTTGTTCCCGCTGGTAGTTGGGCGGGTGGCTTGCATACATCACCGGTACTTCCAATTCATCCTTGGAAAATACCATGCCTTCTTTCTCTGAGTCGCTGGTTGAGGCAGTAGCGACTTTCTTTTTTTCAAGGTAGGCGATGGCCTTTTGGTGGTGAAAGAAGAAATCGGAGGAGTACAATTGGTGATCAGCCGCCGAGCCTAAATTTTGAAAGGTAAGCCCCATGGCTTCCCCGGCACCGTCCAACTTGGCCAAGCCGTTGACGATGGCATTGCTACCAGTAACGCTTACTGCCACTAAATCGGCGTTGAATTCCATCTGGCGCGATAAAGACATGTGAAGCAAATACAGTCCTTTGTAGCAGAGCCACAAGGTTTGCCGAAGCAAAAACACCACCGCTTTCAGGGCGAGGGCAGGAGCCGCAATCCGAATATCCGATTGGGTAGCGCCATCCAACAAATTGTCCCAATAGTCCCGACCGTTCACCATGGAGTCGATCACGCGAAAAGAGACGTAGACATAACTGCCCAGCTTCATGCTGCGCTGCGCAAAATGTCCGAATTCATGGGCTAAAACCGCTTTGAATTCTGTGAGGTTCAAGGAGTTGACCAAACCCAAACCGATGAGCAGGTTTTTGCGCTCGGGCAAAAACAAGCTCCGCATTGGATGTTCGTAATAAACTGCTGCGTTGATCTCGGAGGTGGCCACAATCTTTTTAGGAAACGGGGCTCCGGTATCACGGGTCAATTGGCGGACAAAGGCAAACAACTCGGGATAATCTTGCTCCTTAAGTTCTACACGGTCGTCGTCTTCCTCTGCCTTTTTACTGAACAAGAACTTGAGCGAAAAAACGAACAACATGGCTGCTCCGGCGATGGCTACCAGCTTGAGAAAGATGGTCCATTTGTTGACGTGCGTTATTTCATAAATGGCTGCCAGATAAGTCAGGTAGGCCGTTCCCGCCACCAAGGCAAAGTAAAAAAGCCAAAAAAGGATAACACCAAGTAGCACGAAGAAAACGCGCCATTTGTAAGAAGCGGGCAAACGCAATAATTGCTTTGCGTCCACAGTGGGACTTTGGGGGTACAAATCAGAAATCACAATGAAAGAGGGGTTAATTCGAGGATGAAATTAACCTTCGTCCCTCAAAATTGCAAATGGTTCAGGAAGAGAGAATCCGGATGTCAACCCGTCGGTTAGCCGTGCGGCCTTCTTCCGTATCGTCACTTCCCTGCGGATATTTGCGGTTGTAGCCTTTGTGCTTCAGGCGCTTTTTAGAAATGCCTTCCCGAACCAAATAATCGTAAATGGCCTTGGCCCGTTCGTCGGATAGGGGCTGATCGGACATGCAACAAACATGTCCCCGAATTTCAATTTTCAACCCTGGATTTTCCTGCATGAATTCCAACAATTTTTTGACTGCGGGAATGGATTTGGGTAAAATCTCTGATTTACCACCAAAAAAGTGAATGTTTTCCAATGTAAGTATATCACCTACTTTGAGTTCTTCTCCTTCAAAAAGAGGAGTAGTATCGGGCACCACCGAATCTACTTGCACTGCCGGTTGGCTGGGAGGTAGTTCCGTTCTGCTTACCGGGGCGGGTGGCGGCAGCCTTCGAAACGCCAAGGTTAGTTCTACCCGCCGGTTGCGATGGGGGTAGCCTGGTTTTCCAGTTTCCACCAAAAGGTGCCGTTTTCCCTGACCGCTACTGGCCTGAAAGGTGGCCCGTGTACCTTTTTCGTTGAGGTAAGCCAACACTTGTTGTGCACGAGCCTCAGATAATCGTTGATTGACTTTGGAGCCGCCCACCGGATCGCAGTGTCCTTCGGATTTGAGGTAAACCAACTCCCGGGTGCGCGTACTTTGCATCAGGCTATCCAGGTGTTGTTGGCTTTCAGCGGTTAGTTGGCTTTGATTGAATGGAAAATAGACCAGTGTTCTGATGGTATCTTGAGCGGATGCGGTTGCAGCGACAACCACTAAGCAAAGGGAGAAAACGAAAATACGCAGCATGGCCAAGCAGGAGATTTACAGTGCTTTTCGAAAAGCCCCGGGGGCGGAACCATAACGTTTCCGAAAAGCTCGATGAAAGCTTTCTGAGTGTTCGAATCCGCTTAGCCGCGCGATTTCTGTTATGGGTTCCCGGGTAGTTTTTAGCAGGCGGCAAGCTTCTTCCAAACGCAATTGTAATAGAAATTGGTGTGGTGTAATGCCAAACACCTGTCGAAAGCTGCGCAAAAAATGAAACTTGGAAAGGTGCCCCGATTGTGCGAGCTCTTCCAGATTTAGCGGGTTTCGAAAGTTGCCCATCAGGTTGTCCCGGGCGATACTCAGGCGGTGATACAATTCTTTTCGGGTAGAACTTTTTGTCACCGAAAGGCGCTGTACCTGTTTTTTGATCTTTCCTTGTTGGCCGAGTACCAATTCCAGCAAATCATATAAATACGCCTCTTCCTGGGAAGCACTCAGTTGCTGCTTGCGGTGTAAAGTATGTAAGGCTTGCACTTTTTGTATGAAACCGGGCCCGGCAGTGTACAGTTGTTGGGAGAAATCAAACACTGCTGTTGCTTCCGCTTGTTGCTCTAGCAATTCATCGGTTGGCAACAGCAAGCTGGCCAGGCTTCTTTCGGTAAAACCTTGCCCAAAGTGGACATTGAATGTGGTTACCGGACGTTCTGATTCTACTTCTAAGGTGTAATATTCTCCCGGGTTGGTGAGAAAAAAACTGCCTTGAGGAATGGTGACAGTGCGTTGGTGCAGCTTACACCGGCTTTCACCTTCTAAATTGAAAAACAGAGAAAGTGGACCCTTGATGTTGGGCCGATAGGCACGTCCAGTAGCGGTATTGAGCACTACATTGGGCCAGCCGGGTGTTTCTGGTAAGATGCCATAAGGAGTTTTGCCATCGGCAAAAGCCGCTTCAGCTTGCTTTTGCAGCCATTGCAGGTTGGGAAATTCCTCTATGATCACAGGCCCAATATAGGATTGGTTATCCCCCTAAAATTACAAGAAAATCCGGTGCGAATCAGGTTTGAAGCACACCAACGTTGTACGGTTTTTCGATCGGTGCCTTGTTGGCCATTTCGATGCCCATGGAGATCACCTTGCGCGTTTCTGCCGGATCGATGATGGCATCAACCCACAAGCGCGATGCCGCATAGTAGGGTGAGGTTTGCTCGTTGTAGCGGTCGGTAATTGTTTTTAATAGTTCGGCTTTTTTCTCTTCCGAAATCTCTTCTCCGCGGGCTTTCAAGCTGGCTACTTCAATTTGCAACAATACTTTGGCCGCCTGCGCACCACCCATAACAGCAAGGTTGGCGGTGGGCCATGCCACGATGAGCCTTGGATCGTAAGCCTTACCACACATAGCATAGTTACCGGCACCGTAAGAGTTGCCCATAATGACGGTGAACTTGGGCACCACCGAATTGGACATGGCGTTCACCATTTTGGCACCATCCTTAATGATGCCGCCATGCTCGGAACGAGAACCTACCATAAAGCCGGTCACATCTTGCAAGAAAACCAGCGGTATTTTCTTTTGGTTGCAATTCATGATAAAGCGGGCCGCCTTGTCGGCAGAGTCGGAGTAGATGACACCACCAAATTGCATTTCGCCCTTTTTCGATTTCACGATTTGGCGTTGGTTGGCCAAAATGCCAACTGCCCAGCCATCGATGCGGGCAAGGCCACATACAATGGTTTGGCCGTAGCCTTCTTTGTATTCTTCGAATTCCGAATTGTCTACCAAACGGGCGATGATGTCGCGGGTTTGGTAAGGCTTGTCGCGCGTTTCGGGTAAAATGCTGTAAATCTCTTTGCTTGGATGGGCCGGTTCTTGAGGCGCTTTGCGGTCGTAACCAGCAGTTTCGGCCGCTCCAATCTTATCAAAGATGTTGCGAATCCGATCTAAGCAATCGGCATCGTCTTTGGCTTTGTAATCCGTCACACCGGAAATTTCGCAATGCGTAGTGGCCCCTCCCAAAGTTTCGTTGTCGATGTCTTCGCCAATAGCGGCTTTTACCAAATAAGAACCAGCCAAGAAGATGCTTCCGGTTTTGTCTACGATCATTGCTTCATCGGACATGATGGGCAAGTAGGCACCACCTGCTACACAACTTCCCATGATGGCCGCCACCTGAATGATGCCTTTGGAAGACATGATGGCATTGTTGCGAAAGATGCGTCCAAAATGCTCTTTGTCGGGAAAAATCTCATCCTGCATGGGGAGAAACACGCCCGCACTGTCAACCAGGTAGATGATCGGCAGGTTGTTTTCCATGCTGATTTCCTGGGCGCGCAGGTTCTTTTTCCCGGTAATGGGGAACCAGGCACCGGCTTTAACGGTGGCATCGTTGGCCACAATCATGCATTGGCGGTCGTTTACGTAGCCAATACCGGTCACTACTCCGCCCGAAGGACATCCGCCGTATTCCTTGTACATGCCTTCTCCGGCAAAAGCACCAATCTCCAGAAATTCCGACCCATTGTCAATCAGGTAGTCGATCCGCTCACGGGCGGTCATCTTCCCTTTTGCCTTGTGTTTTTCAATGCGCTTGAGGCCTCCGCCTTCTTTCACTTTGTTGTGTCGGCGTTGTAATTCACTAAGCAATAACCGCATTTTGTCATCATTGCGGTTCATTTCCAATTCTTTTTTGGTCACCTGGGCCATTCGGGTTTCTGTTTTGAAATGAGTGAACCAAAGATAGGAAAAGGGCTACGGGCAGGGTGAAGAACCCAATTATTCGTTGCTAAACTTCGGCCTTTACCGATAGTTGCCGCAAAAAGTCAAGGCCGGAAGGGCCTTGATTGAAAAGCAAATCCATAATGCTGAGGTCGGAAAGAAATCCGTGTCGATCGCCAAAAACCTGAATGTAGGCATCAGTTTCAGGCCGGGCATTCGCTCCCCGAGCCGGAAAAGCTGCGCGCCAGTCGGTTACTGTATCGGGCAAGGCCACTTCATAGCGTGTGGTAGGGCTTCCTGGCAAGACTACCTGTAACCATTGGGTTACCAAGGCGTGCAATTCGAAGTTGAAATCGAGCAAAAAGCGGAATTCTTTGTGGTAGAAGGGGTAGAGTTGGTCCTCAAAAAACTCGAAATAAGGGGAGGAGCGGTAGGCCGATTCAAAACTGCGCCAATGCAAGTGCTGCCAGCGTTCGCGGTTCGAAATTCGCTGCTCCTTTAGCGGCACCCGCTCTCCGTTACGCTCGGTAGGTACCGACAACACCAGTGGTCCGTTGGCGCCATAAATCACACAGCGGTTGCGGTAGGTTTGTTTCGGGAAATGTTCCCATACCTCCCATTGAAATTCCGGGTGTTGCAACAGTGCGGCATAAAAACGGGTACTACCTAGGTAGTGAACGGGGAAAACTGCGGTTGGATTGGCCATGGCCACAAATATAAGGCAAGGGATTGGGGACGGTTCAGTGAATGGCCTTGAACCACCGATGGGAGCGAAACGAAAAGCCCTCCGAGCGATCACCCGAAAACAGGACCATGCTGGCTTTGCCTACCACGTGGTCGGCGGGCACAAAACCCCAATAGCGGGAATCGCCTGAATTGTCGCGGTTGTCGCCCAATACGAAATAGTAATCTTGCTCAATGACGTAGTGCTCGCTCCATTGATCATCTACAAATATGGAATCCATACTCCGGTTGAGGTGGTGCCCTTCGTAGCGTTGTATGATCCGTTCGTAGAGGGGCAGGGTATTCAGCGAAAGCACCACGGTGTCCCCTTTTTGAGGAACTTTCACCGGGCCAAAGTAATCGGTGTTCCACCCGAAGTTGGGGTGACTTGGAAATGAAATTTCGCGTTGGGTTCCAGGTGCTGCAAGGCTCAACTCCACGCTGGATACAAAAGAAAGTTGGTGGAGGCTGTCGGCTAAGGGTTGGGGAAGCGGAAGGCGCCAATTGTCGGGCTTTTCGTAGCGGCCGCCTTCGGTAATTCGATGGCGCTGGCAAAAAGTTTCCATCTGTGCATCGTCTGTTACCTGAATGAGGTAATTGTGTTGCACCTGCGTGGACGCTGAAACGGGTTGCCCATTACAATAAACCGCTTTACGCTCTATATTAATGGTATCGCCCGGCAAGCCAATGCAACGCTTCAAAAAATTGGGACGGTCTTTTAGCGAAATCTCCGAACTCATGGGATAGTGAAATACCATCACATCGTTGTGTTGGATGGTTTTCCATCCCGGTAGGCGCCAACCATCGGGCAAAAAAGGAAGTTGGGCACCATACGGAAGTTTGAAAACCAAGATGAAGTCGCCGGTGTAGACCGAACGCTCCATCGAACTGCTGTTGACGGTGTGCAGTTCGAGCACAAAACTTCGAACGATGAACAGGAGGAGAAAGGCGTATAAACCCGCCTTAATCCATTCTTTGAGCGGACTTTTGGAACGGTGCTTTTTCAATCGACCACCTTGGTGCTAATTATTCGATCAAAGAAAACATGCTGCTCCAACGGATCTTTCCTTCGGTAAGGCTCAGGTCTTCGTCCAGCGAAAGCCAAACGAATACCGCCTTGCCCACCACGTGATTTTCGGGCACAAAGCCCCAAAAACGCGAATCGAGGGAGGAGTGACGGTTGTCACCCATCATAAAGAAGTAATCCATTTGAAAGGTGTAAGTGCTGGCTTCTGCTCCGTTGATGAAGATTTTGCCTTCTTTCACCTTCAGTTCGTTGCCTTCGTAAACTTCAATGATTCGACGGTAGATGGGCAGGTTTTGCAGGGTGAGTCCTACCTGAGAACCGGCTTTGGGTATCCACAAGGGCCCATAATCATTTTCGGTCCAGGTGTTGTTGCGGCTGTTAGGGAAAACATTTCCTGCTACCTTGTTGCTTTCCAGTATCCTGGCTCGATCCAACGGTAGATCGGCTTTCATGGTTAGCTGCTGAATGTAGCTTTGACTTTCCATTTTTTCCTTCATTTCTTCCGTTAGTGGCCATATCTTCCGACCTGTACCCCGCTCAGGAGCTTGGTCCTGAATTCTAACATTGAAATCTTCCTTAACTCGCTTGGGGTTAAGGAGGGTTTGCGACTCTACCAGGTAGCTGTACTGCATTTCAGGAAAGTCGGGAGACGCTTCCCCATTCACAAATAGTTTGGCATTTTTGATCATGATGGTATCACCAGGAATGCCGACACATCGCTTGATGTAGTGTTCCCGTTTATCCAAGGGACGCACCCGCCACTCTTTTTGTGTCAAAAGACTTTTCCGACTTCTACCATCAAAATTTTCCCAGTCAAGTTTCGCATTCTTTTGGATCGCAAGATTGTATAGAGGAGCACTCAGATCCCGCACCTGCTGGTAGTAACTCGGGTTGTCCTTACCTACAATAATGGTATCGCCCTCCGGGAAGTTAAACACCACCACATCGTAGCGGTCAACATCGGTGAAACCCGGCAAGCGATGGTAGGGCAACTTCATCCACTCTAGGTAAGATGGAGTGCTGGTAGTGGCCGGCAGGGTATGGTGAGCAAAAGGAAACGAAAGTGGTGTGTTGGGCACTTTAGGGCCGTAGTGTAACTTGCTCACGAAGAGAAAATCGCCTACCAACAAGGTTTTTTCCATCGAAGGGGTGGGGATGGTAAAAGCCTCCATAAAGTAGGTGCGGATAATGCTGGCGGCTACAATGGCAAACACAATGGCTTCTCCCCATTCGCGCAAGGCCGATTTTTTGTGAATCTCCCGGTCTACCGAACCCACAAATTTCAAGTCTTCTTTAGAGGCGATCATTGGAAAAAACACGAAGGGCAACAGCGCAGCAAACAGGCCGTCGGTCATCGACCGCTTGTTAAAAGCCGTAGCCGTGTTCACAGAGATCACCATCAGCATCATGATGTTGACACCGGGTAGGAAAAACAGCAAAATCCAATACCAAGGTTTTTTGAGGAATCTCAAATTGACCCAAATGTTGTAGAAAGGGACAAAGGCTTCCCAGGTGGCCCGTCCAGCGATGCCAAACCATTTGAATTGGCTGGCTAGCACAATGTAGGAAGGCAACAGGATGTATAAAATGTAGTTGAGCATGGGTCGTAGAGGGTTAATCGTTCGTGCGCTGCCGCAGGTCCAATAAGTCGTTCATGGTAAAAATACCGGTTTTGCCCAATATCCATTCGGCGGCCAGCACCGAGCCGGTGGCAAAACCTTTGCGGTTAAACGCTTCGTGGGTAATGGTGATCTGATCGATGCCAGACCGGTATTGGATGCTGTGGGTGCCGGGCACTTCAGCTTCGCGTTTCGAGGTGATATTTATTTCGTGGTCGGTAGCTTCCCGGCCTTCCGACCAGGCATTTTTTCGATCGAGGCGGTGGGTGATCTGCTCGGCCAGTGTGATGGCAGTTCCGCTCGGAGAATCAAGTTTGTGCACGTGGTGAATTTCTTCCATGTGCACCGCATATTCGGACCAGTCGTTCATCAATTCGGCCAAGAGCTGGTTGACCTGAAAAAAGAGGTTGACGCCCACGCTAAAGTTGGTGGCATAGAAGAGGCTGCCCTGTTTTTGTTGCACCTGTTCAGCAATCGTCTCAAACTCATGGTACCAACCAGTAGTACCGACTACCACTGGCACTTGGGCTGCCAGGCATTGGCCAATGTTGGCAGTGGCCGTTTCGGGCCGGCTGAATTCGATGGCTACATCGTGCCCTTGCAAGGCACTGGCGGAGTAGTTGGCATTGGATTCATCTACCTTCAGGCCAATTTCATGGCCCCGTTCCAGGGCGATGCTTTCGATGGCCTTTCCCATTTTGCCGTATCCCAACAAGGCGATTTTCATGCGTGCGCTACCGTTTAAAGTTTAATCGAAGGTTAACGCCCATGTACATGCGGTCGGAGCCCACCATGGTAGGAAACACACCGGGCATAACACGCAGCGAAAGGTCATCGCTTACATCGAAGGTGCTCAAATGCGCATCTACCGAGGCGTCCACAATGTTGAGCACGTAAATGCCTGCGGTGATGATGTAAGACAATTCCATCCACTGGCGGTATTGATCAGCGCGTTCGCGCAGGGCAGTAGTGGTAAACAACGGGTTGAGGGTGCTCACCGTTTCCGGGCAGCTGTCTATCTCAGCGATATAGGCATCCCGAAAGTCAATGTAGTTTTTTCGGTTGTCGAGAATAAAGAAGATCGAGGTGCCCATACCAGCATAAACTATGGGGATTTTCCAGTACTTGCCGTTGTAGGCCTGGCCCAGGCCGGGGAGTAGGGCAGAATAAAGGGCCGCCTTGGCTGGCGACTTGCCCATCAGGGTATCCTCGGCGACAACTACTGCTGGTTGATCTTCTGATGAGGTTTGCTCGGTTGGCGTTGCAACCGCCGTAGAATCAGTGGTTTGTCCAAAGAGCAGTGGGCTGCAAAACAGGCCAGTTGCCAAAAGGATCATCCTCAAAATATGTACACGGGTTTCCAAGATTTTGTTGCTTTTTCGAGCCCCGCGAAGTTAACGATAATGCGGAGATACTATTACCCTCGGAGCAACTCCAATAAGCGTTCCAATTCGTGCTGAGAAGCGTATGGAATAATGATTTTTCCGTTCCCTTTCTTGGATGGTTTGAGGGAAACATTGGTCTTCAGGTGCTGGCTTAGGTTATCTTGAACCTGCTGAATATCAGCGGGTAAGCTTTCGGGTGCCTTGGGGCCTGAAGGGGTGGAGACGCTGGGGATATTTTTGTCTCGAACACGCTGCTCTACTTGCCGAACGGAGAGTTCATCATTAACAATAATTGTGAAGAGCGCGCGTTGCGCTTCGGCCGAATCGAGGCCCAAAAGTGCCCGGGCATGCCCCATACTGATGACCCGGTTGCGCAGGCCGAGTTGCACTTCGGCGGGCAGTTTGAGCAGGCGGAGATAGTTGGTAACAGTGGCGCGCTTCTTACCCACTTTGCGACTCAACTCTTCCTGGGTGAGTTTTACTTCGTCGATGAGGCGTTGGTAGCCGATGGCAATTTCGATCGGGTCGAGGTTTTCGCGCTGAATGTTTTCTACCAAGGCCATTTCGAGCATGGCCTGGTCGTTGGCCACAATGATGTAGGCCGGAATTTCTTCGAGGCCTACCAGCTGAGAGGCGCGAAACCGGCGTTCGCCCGAAACCAGTTGGTAACGGTCGTAACCCATTTTTCGCACAGTAACGGGCTGAATAAGGCCGTGTTCGCGAATGGAGTCGGAAAGCTCGGTGAGGGCTTCCTGCTCAAATTGTGTTCTTGGTTGAAAGGGATTGGCTTCGATGTGTTGAACGGGCAGCTTGCTCACGGAGCCCACTAAGGCTGGATTGTCCTGGCTGCCAATTCGACTGGTGACATCGGTTTGCGTATTCTCAAGGAGTGCGCTCAGGCCGCGGCCCAAGGCTTTTTTTTTCTCCGGCTTCTTATCGGCCATTGGCTACCTCAATTATTTTCTCTTCTTCATTGATCCGGGTGAGGGAGTTGCGCTGCAAAATTTCCCGGGAGAGGTTGAGGTAGTTGATGGCACCTTTGCACGTAGCATCGTGCATGATGATGGTTTCCCCGTGGCTGGGGGCTTCACCAAGGCGGGTATTCCGATGGATGATGGTATCGAAGACCAATTGCTGGAAATGCATTTTTACTTCTTCTACCACTTGGTTGGCCAAACGCAGCCGTTGGTCATACATGGTCAACAGCATGCCTTCAATTTCCAGTTCCTGGTTGAGGCGCGATTGAACAATTTTGATGGTGTTGAGCAGTTTGCCCAAACCTTCGAGCGCAAAATATTCGCACTGCACGGGAACGATCACCGAATTGGCTGCGCAAAGCGCGTTTACCGTGATCAGGCCGAGTGATGGCGAACAATCGATGATGATGAAATCATAATTGTCGCGCACTTTGTTGAGCGCCATCCGCATCATTTTTTCGCGGTTGGGCAGGCTAATCATCTCAATTTCGGCACCAACCAGGTCGATGTGAGCCGGAAGGATGTCCAAATAGGGAGAATCGGTATTGAGGATGATATCTTTGGGTTCAACCTCGTTGATGATGCACTCGTAGATGCTGGTTTTGATGGCCCGTGGATCGAATCCGGTGCCCGAGGTGGCATTGGCCTGTGGGTCGGCGTCTACCAGAAGGGTTTTATATTCCAACACACCGAGACCGGCGGCCAGATTAATAGCGGTAGTAGTTTTTCCTACTCCACCTTTTTGATTCGCAACGGCTATAATTTTCCCCATGCTTCAGCTTCAGATTTCAATGGTTTGTCCGATTGGCATCAAACTCAGGTCACAATTGGCCGCAGCAAACTTTGCTTTGGCTTCTTCATGCTCAATTTTGATGTAACCGAAGGTATCGTAGTGCATGCCGATGATGCGCTTGCACTGGATGAATTGACTCGCGGTAACCGCATCGTCAATCCCCATGGTAAAATTATCGCCAATGGGGAGAAGGGCAAAATCCAAGGCATGGGTTTCGCCAATAAGTTTCATATCGAGGGTGAGGGCCGTGTCGCCAGCGTTGTAGAAATTACCTTCTGCGCTTTCGATCACAAAACCACCGGGGTTTCCACCGTAGGAGCCATCCGGCATGGAGCTGGAGTGGATGGCATTGACCAATTTGACAGTTCCAAAATCGAATTTCCAACGGCCACCATGGTTCATGGGATGGCCATTTTCAATTCCTTTGTTTTGAAACCAGGTCACAATCTCATAGTTGGAAACAATGGTAGCCCCGGTACGCTGTGCAATAGAAAGGGCATCTGCCGTATGGTCTTGGTGCCCGTGGGTCAACAAGATGTAATCGGCGGGAATGGAATCCACATCTACTCCGGCCGCCAACTCATTGTAGGTTACAAAAGGATCGAATAATAGGTGCTTTCCTGCTATTTCAATTCCAAAACATGAGTGACCGTAGTAGCTTACTTTCATATCTTTGCCGCGAATTTAGCCGAGGGATTAAAAGCTCAAAGAACGTTTAAATGTAGCACGATTGCAGGGTGTCTGGCTGGTTTTTTATCCCCAATTTTTAAACAAAATTCTGTTAATAAGCGTGATTACAGTCATTTGCGGAACCAACCGTCCACAAAATGTTACCCGACACATTGCCTCCCTCTACAGCGCTCAATTAGAAGCTAAGGGCGTTGAAGTAAAACTTTTGAGCATCGAAGACCTCCCCAAGGATTACGCCTTTAACAATGACGTGTACGGGGAAACTTCGGAGGGTTTCCACCAGATCGTACAAGAATTTATAGTGCCAGCGGAAAAGTTGGTGGTAGTTACTCCTGAATACAATGGGAGTGTACCCGGAGTATTCAAGGCGTTTATCGACGGCATTTGGCCCGAAGTATTGCGGGGCAAAAAGGCCGCACTCGTTGGGGTAGCCTCCGGAAGAGCGGGCAACGTGCGTGGCATGGATCACCTCACCAACATTTTCAACTACCTCGATATTCAGGTACTACCTTATAAAGTACCCCTTTCTGGTATTGATGCTTTGCTGGACGAAGACCGGGTGTTGAAAGACCCGAAAGCCTTGGACATGATTGACCGTCAAGTCGAAAAATTGTTGGTATTTTAAACCAACAATCTTTTCGCTGTCATGCTATTGCTCATCGCTGATCTACCTGAAAAGGGCTTTTCTCCTTTTCTTTTTCTCACCCTTTCTTTCATTCTTGCCTTTCTGGCCATTTTGTTTCTGCAATCGGGCATTGACAAACTGACGGATTACAAAGGCAACCGCGAATGGCTCAACGGCCACTTTGCCAACTCGCCTTTTAAAAACATGGTGGGGTTGCTATTGGGCACGCTCACCCTGTTGGAAATGGCGGCAGGAATCACCAGTGCCGCCGGAGCAGTATTGGTGATGGTAACGTTCAACCTCGGTTGGAGCATTCCCGGACTGTTGTTGTCCGGGGTTTCTTTTTTGGCATTGTTTCTCGGTCAACGCATTGCCAAAGACTATCCGGGTGCTGCCTCTCTGGTACCGTACTATATGGTAGTGGTGGTGGGGCTCGCCATTTTGGCGTTTGCCCGCGCTTTTTAAGCTTCATTTTCCGTCTCCCCAGTTTCAATTTTTGGAGGGAGTTCCTTCCATTGGGTCCTTCGGTGTTTTTTCCAGTTGCGCTGTATTTTATCAAGCCTACAGTTCACGGTTTCGAATCCGTGAGGGAAACAATGACCGCATCCCATATAATCGCCATAGAGCACACGCGAATATTGAACATTAGAAAATCGGGCCGGAACATCAGGCAGTCCAGCTTCATTTTTTCCAAAAGCGCGTATCAACCGCTTTCGGGCCTTGTAATGTGACATTTTGCACTGTATTAGAGGTTACTCTAATGCAGTTGGCCACTCATAAAACGGGATTTGGGGTACATGGGTAAATGCCTTTGGCTGTGAAGGTACAGCTATTACTTGTTTTTATTCAATGTGCTTGAAACGTTCCGGTTTCACACGATTATGGTCGAAAATAACCCAGGAATTCGGGGAAGCAGGTATTTTTGCTGCAACCTTTGCTCCGATGCACAGTCCTTTCACATTAAAGTTACAGGCCCAGCAATGGGAAGCTCTGCTCAAGGAGGTGCAATTTCGTACCAGCCGGAGTGGAGGACCCGGTGGGCAGGGAGTCAATAAATTGGAAACCCGGGTAGAGTTGTTGTGGTCGGTAGCCGAAAGCGAGTGTTTGAATTTGGTGCAAAAGCACCATTTGTTGGAAAAAACCGATCGCAGAATGGATCAGGAAGGCATGGTGAGGTTGGCAGTGAGCGAATCGCGCAGCCAACTGAGCAACAAAGAAATTGCCTTGAAGCGATTGCGCGAGTGGTTGGAAATCCGACTACGCAAGCCTACTCCCCGACGTGCCACCCGGCCTGGAAAGGCGGCCCGGGAAAGGCGCATGCAGGCCAAAAAGAAAAAATCGGAACGCAAGCATACCCGAAAACGCATTGATCCGAGAAGAGACTTATAAATTCTGTTACCTTAGTTATAAACCTACAACCAAACCAATCTAAAACAACTATGAAAGCGATTTTAACCTGTCTCATGGCTTGTTGCCTCGTTGGGTCAACTTTTGCCATTGGCAATTACCAGATCGACGATGCGGCATTGGAAGCTCAGTTTGAAGCAGCTACTGAAAAAAGCATGATGACCGTTGACGACAGCTGGGACATGGCCGGTGCAACATCCGGTGTGCAAAAAGTGTCACACGTGCGCGGGGAGCGCGATCCGATGGTAGCTGCTATCATTGCTTATGTGCAATATGCTTTTGCCCTTTGGTGGTTGCCCATCCACCGCATTTACCTGGGCACCAGTGGAGGCACCATTGCGGCCTACATTTTAACCTGTGGAGGATTCGGTGTTTTACCGCTGATCGATGGGCTCGTTTTGTTAATCGATGACGACCCTTACCGCTTTATAGACAATTCCAAATTCCTGATGTGGGCAGGTCAATAAATCCTATCCCATATCCAAACGAATTTTTTGTTGCTGAGCCCCTCAATCGAGGGGCTCACTCATTACAGCCCATAGGTTGTCGCCCGAAGGTGGTGGTGCGGTAAGTACCACTGGTTCTTTTTTCACCGGGTGGATGAATTCCAGTTTCCGGGCGTGTAAGTGGATGGAACCGTTGGAATTCGAGCGTTCGGCACCGTATTTTAAGTCTCCTTTAATCGGGCAACCAATGGAGGCCAGTTGAGCCCTGATCTGGTGGTGACGGCCGGTTAAGGGCAACACTTTGAGCAGGTGGTAGTGGTTGGTGCTCATCAACAATTGATAGGTGAGTTCTGCCAGTTTCGAACCGTCTTTCCCGGTACTGGCCACGTAGCTTTTATTTTGCTTGGCGTTTTTCCGCAGGTAGTTTTTGATTTTGCCTTCGTAAGGGTCGGGACGTTGGCGCACCACTGCCCAATAGGTTTTTTGAATCGTACGCTCCTGAAACATTTTGTTGAGCCGTCCCAAAGCCTTGTCGGTTTTGGCAAACAACACCACGCCACTCACCGGGCGGTCCAGTCGGTGCACCACGCCGAGGTAAACCGCTCCTGGTTTGTTGTATTTCTTTTTTAGAAACGCCTTTACGGCTTCGTTCAAGGGCTGATCGCCCGATTGATCGCCTTGCACTGGAATGCCGGCTTTTTTGTTGATGGCAATCAGGTGGTTGTCTTCGTACAAGACCGAAGCAGGAGAAATTTCAAACATGGAATGCGACTAAGTCGATCAATACTGTTCCCGCTCGTTGGGAAAATCCACCGCTTTTACATCGTGGATGTAGCCTTGCACGGCTCCGGTAATTTCTTCGGCGAGGTTGTGATACCGGCGGAGAAAGCGCGGGTGAAAATCTTGGTTGATGCCCAGCATGTCGTGGATGACCAAAACCTGGCCATCGACCCCGGAACCGGCACCAATGCCGATCATTGGAATGGACGTGCTGGCAGCCACCTCACTGGCCAATTGGGCGGGAATTTTTTCGAGTACCACTGCAAAGCAGCCCGACTCTTGCAACAGCAAGGCGTCTTCTTTCAATCGCACAGCTTCTTCTTCCTCTCGGGCGCGCACTACGTAGGTTCCAAACTTGTAGATGGATTGTGGAGTGAGCCCCAGGTGACCCATGACAGGGATGCCTGCGGACAAAATCCGGTCGACCGATTCCAGTATTTCGCGGCCACCTTCGAGCTTTACGGCATGCGCACCCGATTCTTTCATGATGCGAATGGCCGAAGAGAGGGCTTCTTTGGAGTTGCCTTGATAGGCTCCAAAGGGCAAGTCGACCACCACCAGTGAACTTTCGATGCCTCGAATAACCGAAGCGGCATGATAGATCATTTGGTCGAGGGTGATGGGCAAGGTGGTTTCATGTCCTGCCATCACATTGGAGGCAGAATCGCCCACCAGAATGACATCAATACCCGCCGAATCTACAATTTTGGCAGTGCTGTAATCGTAGGCAGTAAGCATGGCGATTTTTTCGCCTTTCAGCTTCATCTCCTGCAAAACGTGAGTGGTCACCTTTTTGGCACCGCTGCTCACCGGAGTAAGGTTTTTTTCCTTTTTGCTCATGAATCCAACCGTTTAACTACTGGTTCAAGCCGCTCAACCTTTTTGATGCGGACAAGCCGCTAAGAGTCTTTATTTTCGTTCAGACTTCCAAGGTATGGCCTGAAGTGGGCAAAGCTACAAAATTACTTTAGGGAGCCATTTTGTGGAATTGGTTAATTTAGCAGCCATGATTTTTGGTAAACAACTCCGTTATCTCTCATTTTCAGCCGCTTGCATTCTTTCAGGAATGCTGGTCAATTCTTGTGAAACCGAGGTTGACATACAAGCACCCTACGAAGACGTTACGCTGGTATACGGATTGTTGAACCAACAAGACTCCATTCATTACATCAAGATCAACAAAGCTTTTCTCGGTGAGGGGGATGCATTTGTTTACGCACAAGAGCGGGATTCTTCCGAGTACAATCCTGCTAACGTAGATGCTCGCGTTGAGCAGTTGGACGACAACGGCAACGTGGCTCGTACCTATCCTTTGATTCCCGACGAAAATGTGGCCAAAGAGGATGGCGTATTCTATTCGCCTTTACAAACGGTCTATTATTTTGTGACCGATCCCAATGAAAGATTGAGTTCTTCTGCCGAATACCGGTTGGCCATAAACGTGGGGGGAGAAAACAAATTTGTTTCAGCCCTCACCCCTTTGATTGACGACAATGACGGCAACTATCAGTTCGATGGTTTGATCGTTGGTTTGCCCCGTGTGGGGCTGGCTACGGTAAGTCAGTTCACCAATTCATTGGCGGTAGAGTGGGTTTCGGCTCCGGGTGGAAAACGCTACCAACTTAGTTTTCTGTGGGGCTACACTGACATTTATGTCAACGGCAACGACACCACACAGCAAAGCTATACGGTTCGCTGGCCGTTCCCTACCATGAAAGCACCCAATGCTGATGGTGGTGATGGTATGGAAGTGGTGATCAATGGAGAAGATTTCTACAAGTTTTTGGCTACTCAAGTGCCCGATTTTGACGACACTCCGAACCTCTACCGCCGTATTCCAGACATTGACATTGATTTGGAATTGGCCATTGGTGGAGAACAACTTGACATTTTTATGGATGTGGCAGAACCTGCCACTGGGGTGGCACAAGAAAAACCACAATACACCAACATCGACAACGGTATTGGCATTTTCTCTTGCCGCTATACCCTTAAGCTGACAGACAAAGAATTGTCCAAGGATTCTATTGAAGAATTGATCCGTGGTTTCATTGGTGGCTACACCAGCGAAAAAGGGTTTTGCGATCCGGTCACCAGCGGACCGCTCAACGATCGCCCCTGTTTCTAATTCACTTCCACTTCTTTCGAATTTTCATTGGCACATTGCTGCCTTTTTGACACAAATCTGTCATGTTAAATCAGGGCTTTGCGGTCGAATGCGTGTCATTTTTGCAAAGTTGGCACTCTGGCACCGGATGGCACAGTGATTGACAAAGGGCCAGCAGACATTTGAAACGAACACCAAAATAACACACTTGTAATGGGTAAAATTATAGGTATCGACCTGGGAACGACCAACTCTTGTGTCTCCGTAATGGAGGGTAACGAGCCCGTTGTAATTCCTAACAGCGAGGGTAAGCGTACCACTCCTTCTATTGTGGCATTTGTTGATGGTGGAGAGCGCAAAGTAGGTGATCCTGCCAAGCGCCAGGCCATTACCAACCCTACTAAAACCATCTATTCGATCAAACGCTTCATGGGCCAGTCTTTCGCAGAGTCGTCCAGGGAGATTAGTCGGGTGCCTTACACTGTAGTAAAAGGAGATAACAGCACGCCACGCGTAGATATCGATGGTCGTCACTATACCGCGCAGGAAATTTCTGCCATGGTATTGCAGAAAATGAAGAAAACCGCTGAGGATTACCTCGGACAGGAAGTGGCGGAAGCAGTGATTACGGTGCCTGCCTACTTCAATGATGCACAGCGCCAGGCTACCAAAGAAGCGGGTGAAATTGCCGGACTTCAGGTGAAGCGTATCATTAACGAGCCTACTGCAGCATCTTTGGCCTATGGTCTCGACAAGCGCGGAAGCGACATGAAAATTGTGGTTTTCGACTGCGGTGGTGGTACACACGATGTGTCCATCCTCGAGTTGGGTGATGGTGTTTTCGAAGTAAAATCTACGGATGGTGATACCCACCTTGGAGGAGATGACTTCGATCAAGTGATTATTGATTGGTTGGCCAATGAGTTTCAAAAAGACGAAGGGCTCGATTTGCGCAAAGACCCCATGGCGCTGCAACGCTTGAAAGAAGCGGCTGAAAAAGCCAAGATTGAGTTGTCGAGTACTACGACTACCGAGATCAACTTGCCCTACATCATGCCGGTTGACGGTGTGCCCAAGCACTTGGTGAAATCGCTGAGCCGTGCCAAATTTGAGCAACTGGCCGAAGATTTGATCAAACGGACCATTGAGCCTTGTCGTACTGCGTTGAAGAATGCCAACATGAGCACTTCCGACATCGACGAGATTATTTTGGTAGGTGGTTCCACCCGGATTCCAGCCATTCAAGATGCGGTTAAAGGTTTCTTTGGAAAAGAACCTTCGAAAGGTGTAAACCCTGACGAAGTAGTGGCGGTTGGTGCTGCCATTCAGGGCGGTGTTCTCACCGGTGAAGTAAAAGATGTGTTGCTCCTGGACGTTACCCCACTTTCTTTAGGTATCGAAACCATGGGCGGAGTGTTCACCAAGCTTATTGAGTCGAACACCACCATTCCAACTAAAAAATCGGAAACGTTCTCCACTGCGGCCGACAATCAGCCTTCGGTTGAAATCCATGTATTGCAAGGAGAGCGCCCAATGGCCCGGGACAACCGCACCATTGGTAAATTCCACCTCAACGATATTCCACCAGCACCCCGGGGTGTACCTCAAATTGAAGTGACCTTCGACATTGATGCGAACGGAATCTTGAACGTAGGTGCTAAAGACAAAGCCACCGGCAAAGAGCAAAGCATTCGTATCGAAGCATCCAGCGGTCTTTCTGATGCTGAGATCGATAGAATGAAGCAGGAAGCCGAAGCCAACGCTGAAGCGGACAAGTCGGCCCGCGAGCGGGTAGACAAGCTCAATCAGGCCGACGGTTTGATCTTCCAAACAGAGAAGCAACTCAAAGAGTACGGGGATAAAATTCCGGCTGAAAAGCGCCAACCCATTGACGCTGCTTTGGAAGCTTTGAAAGAAGCCCACAAGTCAGAAGACCTCGATGCCATTGACAAGACAATGGAAGAGTTGAATACCGCTTTCCAGGCTGCTTCTCAAGAAATGTATGCCGCACAACAAGAAGGCCAGGCCGGTGATGCTCAGCAAGAGCAAGCGGGTGGCAATGCTTCCAGCGGTGGTTCTGATGAAGAAGTAACCGATGTTGACTTTGAAGAAGTAAGCGAAGACAAGAAGTAAGTTCAGCTTATTCAAATAATACACAAGAGGGCGCTCCGAAAGGGGCGCCCTCTTTTATTTTATCAACTTTCAACTTGGATTTGATCGGCCACAGAAGCCGATAAAAGCCCATTACCGTACAATCGTAACCGTGCCGGTATATTCGTGGCGGTTTTGCTCTACGGTGAAATCCGTGGTAATAATTTTATAGACGTACGCACCATTGGGCACCTTGCCGGTGCCATCTTGATAGGTGCCGTCCCACCCGTCTGCGAGGTTGTTGGACTCAAAGATGAGGTGTCCCCAGCGGTCGTATATGAGCATCTGGTAGTCGGTGTCCTGAATGCCTACTCCTACGGGTCTGAAGATTTCGTTATCGCCGTCTCCGTTGGGGGAGAATGCCTTGGGAATCCAGAGCTGGAATTCGGCGGTAACCCGAACGATGTGGCTCGTAGAGGCCTGACAGCCGTACACTGTAGCAACGTCCAACTCCACCGTGTAGCTTCCTGTGTCCGTTGTAGGGAAGAGGTAAACCGGATTTCTTTCCTGGCTTTGATCAAGCCCGGCAAAGTTCCAATTCCAAAAATTGATGTCGCCGATCGATTTGTCTACGAACTGTAATCGGGTATTGAGCAACGTTGTTGGATTTGGAGAGACCTCAAACCTTGGTAAAGGATTCGGGCGAACCGTAATGTAATCGCTTTGGGTAAGGCTGGCTTCACATCCATCCGGCGAGGTTACTGTGAGCGTTACATCGTAAGATCCATCGTTATCAAAGTCGTGATTCGGGCTACAAGAATTGTTGGATCGACCATCGCCAAATTCCCAGGAACAAGAACTGGTCAAAGTGGACAGGTTGGTAAATTGAACCGATAATGGCTCACACCCTTCCGTAGGAGCTGCCGTGAAATCCACCGTAGGAACCGGGTTTACGGTTACCGTTACCTGTTCGGTCACTGCCGGTGAACCACAAAAATCATTGAGGGTTACCGTGTAGGTAGTCGTTTGTGTGGGGGTAGCCACCGGATTGGAAAGTGTGGGGTTGGAAAGGCCGGCGATCGGAAACCAGCTATAGGTAAAACCTACACCGTTTCCACCGGTGCCGGAGGCAAAAAGTTGAGCAGAAGCACCCGGGCAAATATCGGTATCGTTGGAGGTCGTAACTACAAGGGTGTCATAGAGGTTGACTGTGATAGTCGATACATTGGAAAGGCATCCTTGAACATCCTCGGCATATACCTCGTAGGTGGTGTTTTGTGTTGGGCAAACATTGTGTGTCATGCTGTTGCCGAGAAATCCACTCCCCCCGACGATGGTCCAATGGTAGGTGTAAGGGCCTCCGGAACCACCGGACGCCGGTGCCGAAATGTTGACACAATTGCTGACACAGATCGTGGTTTGGGAAAACGAAGGCGTAACCACTACCTCCGTCGGTTCCGTAATGGACCTTGAATCGGTCACTTCACAACCATTAGCGTCTCTTACCACCAGGTTGTAAAGCCCCGGAGCAAGGTTATTTAGCGCATTGGTGGATACAAAGGTCGCTCCACCGTCCTGGCTGACACTGTAAGGAGGCGTGCCTCCGGAGGCAAAAAGCGACAAACTGCCGTTCCCGTAACCAAAACACGAAACGTTTTGGACTTGAATGGAATCGATCTGCAAGGCGGTGGGGTGTGTGACCGTGAACGTAGTTTCTATCGTACATCCAGTGGCATCTGAAACGGTAACGGTGTAGCTCCCTGCACACAAATTGTTGATGCTATTTGCAGTGTTGGTCGAATTGCTCCATGCATAGCTGAACGCAGTAAATACCCCGGAAGGATTTGCGGTAGCCGAACCGTTGCAAGATTGGTAGCAGGAATCGTGCACTACATTCACACCATTGCTTATCGGCAAAGGCTCGTTCAGGCTCACCTGCAGGTTAGCCTGACAGGTGTTGGTATCCTGAACTACTAAGGTGTAGGTGCCTGCATGCAGGCCGGTGAAAGCATTGGACGACTGGAAATTCGTTCCGTTATCTATACTGTAGGTCAATGGTCCGGAGCCAACCGAACCAAATATCGAAATGGCTCCTGTGCTGTCATTGTGACAAGAGAGGTCGGTCAGACTTGTGGAGTCGATCGCCAGCAGTGCCAATTCATTCAAGGTAACCTGAATGGCGGGGAAGGTAATACAACCCAAATTGTCTTGTACCACGATCCAGTAATCACCGCCGGCAAGGGACGGGAAGGTGCCAAAAGTGGAAAAGGTTTGCCCGCTGTCGATGCTATAGCTTAAACCACCGTTACCACCGGATGCAAAAATGTCAATTACCCCGTTGTTGGCAGCAAAACAACTCAAATCGGTGGTGTTGATGCTGTCGATGGTAGGTGCCGTCGGATTGATTAAAGTATCGGAGGCATAGTCACTAATACATCCCAAAGAATCCTGAACAAGGAAGGAATAATACCCAATGCTCAAGCCACTAAAAATCGCGCTGGTTTGCCAGGTAGCTCCACTATCGATGCTGTACTGATAAGGTGGAAATCCGCCGGTAGTGGAAACGGTAACAGAACCGTTGTTTTGGCCACATGCAGGATGAACGGTCACTAATTGCAAAGGAGTAAGTTGCTCCACAGTTACCACTACCGAATCGGTCATCGTACATCCACAGGTATCGGAGTAAGTAACATGAAAGGTGGTGGTTTGGGTGACGGTTGCGATTGGGTTCGAGATGGTGTCGAAATCCAATAGGGTGTCGTTAGACCATTGCCAACTCCCACCGCCAGGACAGGCAAACTGGCTTGCTGTGGAGGCAAAGAGTGGCAAAGATGTTGGGCAAACGGAAGTATCGTTGGAGACCGTCAGCGTAGATACATGAATGTTGACCGTAGAGGTATCGGCACATTCACTGCCAAAGGTATCGGTGACAATCACCGTATATGGAGTGATTCCCGGTGGAGGAGTGATGACCGGATTGACAATACTGGTGTCGGTGATGGTACTGTCGTTGGGTGTCCACGCATAATTGAAAGCAGCCAGATCCGGGTCTGCGCAGTAGTTGAATTGAACGTTTGGCCTGCTGAAGGAACTACCAGTGATAAAATTCGACTGGCAGGCAGACACAAAACTGCTGAAACTGTTGTAGTAAACTACCGATAGAAAGGAGGTATTGGTGTATGGTGAACTGTGGTTTTGAGAAAATGATCCGTTTTGGAAACAGATCTCAACAATCAGGTTGGTGGTGCCATCCCAATCGAAAGCCTGGTCAAATTGGTGGTTGTTCCAGCCTTGGGCAACGGTGATGGTTTTCGGATCAAAGACCTGAACCAGTCCTCCTTGCCACGAAAAACTTTGCAGAGCATTGAGCGAAGTACACCCCATTTTGATCGTATAATCCGAGAAAGAGGTGACGCTTCCCCAAAGCTGCGAAATGTTAAACGCAATGGATGTAATCTTACCTCCATTGATGCCTTGCGCATTGAGCTCGTTGGCACGGAAAAGGAATTGGTGGCGCGCTGTCCGGCGGTTTGAGCCATAAGGAGCCGGAAAGGCAAAATTGGTGTTGACAGTCGTTCCGGTTCCTATTTGAGTGATGGTATTTGGGCCCACACAAGCCTGGGTGCTAAGGCCACAGGAACTGGGAATGATCGCCCCGAGTATCACGTTGAGGGAGGTGGTATCGCTGCCACACAAGATCGTGTCGTTGGCAGTGGCGGTAACGATTGGAGGAAATGGAGGAGTGATCGAGATGGTATTGGAAGATGTTTTCACACATCCTGCATTGGAAGAAACGGTGACGGTATAGGTGGTCGTTACGGATGGACCTGCCATTGGGTTGGCCGCGGTGGAGTCGGACAGCGAACCGGTGTTGTTCCACATATAATTGTAGGATCCCGGAGGGGTAGTGGTCATGATCTGGATACTGTCTTCCTGGCACAAAGCGGTATCTGGTCCAGAGGTCAGCGTAAAGTCGGGAACCACAAAGACGGTGATCGTATCTATGGCATTACAGGAAAGCAAGTTCACATTACACCCCCCTGGAGTTGAGCCAGAGGAGGAACTCGTTACTTCGTAAACGGTAGTGGTAGTAGGCTGGGCCCAAGTGGAGGCACACGTGTCGCATCCAAAGTTGACCCCTACGTTGATCGGATCGCCGGAAATCACCGTCCAATTGAAGGTGTTGCCTCCGGTGGCATTGATGAAGGCTTGCTGCGCTCCGCAAATGGTGACATCCGTGCCTGCAAATACTCCCCCAAATACAAAAACATCGTAATTGTAAGAAGAGATTCTTGGGGTTGGACAACTGTTGTCTGAGGCAGAAATGTTAAAGGAACTGAGTCCTAAATTGCCCGGCGTGGCCGTCCAGGAAATGGTGGCGGTGATGGGATTGGTACCCGAGGTAGTCATGGTGGCGCCCGGGAGCACCGTTCCAATGTTGGAAGAAAGCGAAATGGTCTGGCCTACATCAAGGTCGAAAAAATCGATATCAGCGGTAAAGGTTTGGCCTACGCATGCATTGATGGTATTGGAGTCGATGAGTGACGCGGATCCTGAGAAAGCGCTAAAGAGAATGCCATTGGTGTCTTGCGGAGAGACACAACTGTTGGTTCCGGGAGGTACCACAATAAATTGAATGTCCCGATGAATGGTGGAAAGGTGCTCTCCCGTACAACGCTTGTATTCATCTACCTGAACATTGACAATATAAACACCACTAATCAAGGGTACATTGAAGGAAATCTGTCCTGAAGTGGAATCGATAACGACACCTGGAATTGGGAATGCCCCTGAAAAACCCGCTTGATAGGTCACATTCGTAGTGGAATTCAATTTTGCCGGAATAAGTGAATAGCGCAAGCTATCACCATCGGGGTCGACTACTCCAAAATTATAGTTGAAGGAAGTACCGGAACACACATATTGAAGCGGAAAATGAGAGGGTGTATTGATAAACGCCGGCGAATTGTTGCAAGAATCTGCCGCAAAATTCATGTATCCACTCACATACATGCCCGGAGATCCTACCACATTAATGGTTCCGTTGGGACGGCAGCACCCTGATTGATAGGACATGGTCCAGGTTCCGTTTGGACAGGGGGGAGCCAGGGTAACAATCGATCGGTAGGTATAGATTTCATTTCCGGGAAGTGTCCCGCCGTTGCAGGTACTGTTTGTGATGAGGCTCGGGCACAGTTGGCTCACATTGGTGCCTCCGGGGTTGGTCAAAGGCAGCGTAAGTGAAAAAGTGGTGCCACAGCTGCTGGTGAAGGTAACAGGAGCGGCCAGCGGAGCATTAATACTGGCACAATTCCGAAAGAAGTTGAAGGTAACTTCAAACATATTGGGACCTACGCAGGTCCACGAAAAATCACCGCCGGTGATGTCTGAGCTAAAGCCAGAAAAATGGGTTAGGAGCGAAAAAACAAACGCGCAAAACAGTTTGATGAGCGTTTTCATTGGGGTAAGATTTGGTACGATTCAATCGCACTGGTGGTGAGGACTAAATCTTTCTCAAAAAAGACGCATGTTTTGAAAGAAAGGTTGCTTTATTTTACGGCCACAGCCACTTGAATTTACAAAATCTGCGCGTCCTTTTCAAGTTTAGCGGGTTATTTCAATCGATTCGCCCAAATGTTGTTCTCAAGCCCATCAAACACTACCCATCTTATTTGCTACAACTTGTAACGAGGGCGGTTGTTGAAGCAACTCCCTGTTTGAGCCCTTTTGAAGGGTAAAGCTACCGTTGACCGGTGTTGACAGTAGGAGAAGGAATTGGAGGGAAACAAACTCAACCATCAGGATGCGAATGGTTTGTGGGTTGAATGATTATATTTGTTGTGACCCAATTGACCCTAGTTGTTTCATCGCCTTTCATACTTACTGTTCGCCTGTGCACTTTGGCTGTGCCCAACGGAGGTGACTTTGGCGCAAGAGCCAATAATAACGGTGCTGGAAGATGGGGAACAACAAACCGACAGTTCTTACTACGACATTGAGCAGGTAGGCGAAACGGAATATTGGGCAGTCGGAAAATACGGCATCATCACTTCGTTAAAAACCGACGGACAAATTTCCCGAGTCCAGTTTCCCAACCAGGGGGCCGATTTACTCAAGGTACAGCGCCTGGATGAAGATCGGATCATGATTGCCGCGGACAGTGGCTACCTTTACTTTTATGAGAAAAGTACCGCCCGTTGGGAAGTAAACCGGGTGGAAGGTTATGAGAATTTTTGCTTTTACAATGCCGCTCAGGTGGATGGAGATGTGTTGTTGGTCTGTGGCGGAAAGTCAAGCATTGCAGCAGAGAAAAAGGCCTTGCCCTTTGGCTTCATTCTCCGATCTACGGATGGCGGAAAGAATTGGGAAAAAGTATTTGATAGCAAGCTGAACATGGTTTGGAGTGTGAAATACGACAAACTGGCCCGCGAACTCAACGCGCTGTTGTATCATCCCATTCGGCAAAGCCGCCTCATCAGCTCGGCCGATTTGGGGCGCACCTGGAACAAAACCAGTACCCACCTGAAGGGACTCTTCCACGATTTTTCTAACCTGAACGGTAAAACCCTGTTTTCAGGTGGACGCAATCCCAATTTCAACCTCAACGGTGCCATTGCAACGATGGAGAAGGTGAACAACTTTCAATCGGGCATGTTTTGGGACATTGCCCACAACAAGAATTGGATTTTGGCTACCAGCACCGATGGCAACCTGGTATACCGCAAGTTGCTGGGCGACTGGAATTTCCTCACTACTTCTGTTTGCAAAAACCTCTACGAAATTGCCTTTATCGATGAGCATACCGCCTTTGTGGTGGGCAGCTACAAAACCATCCTCAAGGTTTCATTTCCCCAACAATAGGGGGAACATTTCCTTTTCTCAAGGGTTCTATTTTGGGCCAAACGGCCAGCCAATGTCGAATCGATTTCAGTTGAAGAAGGATGTATAGAGGGGCTGCAAAAATTGCACTGGTCACCATTGCGGTGCTCACCTTGGCGAGTGCTGGTTTACTAACCAACATTAGCTTCGACTACGATTTCGAAAGCTTTTTTCCGACCGATGATCCCGACCTGGATTTCTACCTCGACTACCGCGAGGAGTTTGAGCCCGACAACGATTTTGTACTCATTGCCATTACTTCGGCTA
>ERZ1740068.100-NODE-100-length-53129-cov-9.022968_pt1 | contig 53129 bp, 43 predicted proteins | sample MGYA00581735_ERZ1740068 | MGnify/ENA primary metagenome ERZ1740068 (study PRJEB43018, sample SAMN04849740) | marine metagenome | isolation source: floating plastic debris | place: Pacific Ocean | collected 2008-08-30 | study: EMG produced TPA metagenomics assembly...
TGCGCGCGGCTCGGGACGCGGAGTCAGCGATCCTAACTTGGAATACAGACCGGGTGCCGGACCACGGGTCACGCAGACCAATATCAGTCTCCGCGACCCGGTCTTTAGTCTTTCATCTTTGCTCTTTTGTCTAGGCGACCCCGTCTGTCTAAGGACTAGCGTCTAGTATCTAATCTAATTCTTAATCACCTTTTCCCTCGTACTGAACCCTGGCGTTTCAATGGTGAGGATGTAGACGCCTTTGGGGATGTCGGAAAGGTCCAATTGCATGGAGGACTCATTGAAATACGTGAGCGGAAGGGTGAACGGCTTGCCGTTGAGATCGGTGAAGAACACATCTTTGGGTGTGACATCGTTGGGCAGGCGCACATTGAGCAGATTGGTAAAGGCAGGATTGGGGCCTACGGCAAAGAACCTCTCCGGTTCGTCTGGTTCTTCCGGGTTGAGGCATTCATCAACGGTTTGTTGGACGCGCTGCCGGATTCCGGGTAGCAACGGATAAGTGAAGTTGCCCGGGCACTGTGTTGAACAGCCATCGCGATGCCCTGCGATTACGGGAAGTTCGGGATTCAATGGGTGGGAAGCGATTCCTTCTGCATTGAGTTGATCCTTCAGTATTTTCCACGTAATAAGGCTGTTGAGGCTGGTAAGTGCTTCTTCCGTAGGAGTGACCAGGCTGAGATTGCCCAGTAAACAGACCCCCATGGTGCCAGTATTGCGGCCGCAGAAGTGCGCGCCTATGACCTGGTCCTGTTGCCCGTTGATAGGGTCTCGCCCTGAGTAGATGGTGCCATCTTGCGCAATGAGGTAGTTGTAGCCTATGTCTGACCATCCCCTGTCTTGCGTATGGAACAGGTAGATGTTGCGGACCACATTGGTGAAGTTGGTCAAAGAGTTGTCTGATGCCGCGTGATGGACAATGACATTGCGTGTGGAACTAAAGGATCGGGAAGTGGTAGGAGCAGGAAGTCCTTGTCGCCAACTGCTTTGCAGGATCATTTCCGGTTCATCGCAGCCGTCTTCATTGTTGATACGCTCTTCGGCAGTAGCCGATGGAGTGGGTGCATGTATGGCAGAAAGATGGATGATTTTTTTGATGCCTGGTCCGGGAGAGAACCGTAGTTCACTGAATGCAGCGTCAAAAATAATGAGAGCAGTTTCCTGTAGGCCGGCTTCGGCATGGTCGTCTACATACGCCCTGTATTTTTTATCACCAGCTTCTATTGAAGTTCCTTCCAGCAGGCCTTCATAGCGTATGGAAACGCTTGTTACAGGTTTTTCAAAGGTGATGGCAGGTGATTTACCTGAAAACTTATTGTCAAAACTGACATGTGTCACATATTCGTTGACCGTACGATGGGAGACCTTTTGTCCATTTGCGATCAATGCCAATTGGAAAAATATCAATATCAGTAAAAGTCTTTGTTTCAAATCAGTCAGTTTTTAGGTCATTTAACGGTAAGAGTCACGCCAACGTTTAATCTACCTTCGCTGAAGCTACGGCAGACGAGAAGGTTTGGGTCTGATTCCCCGAGGCTTGCCTCGTTTTTAGGGTCCAGGGCTTGCCCTGGGGTTCATACCATTGATTTGAGAATTTGGACCTGTTGTGATACTACACCTTGTCAGGGTTATGACTCATGTGCAAGATAAGCCGCTTCAACCGCAGAAAATGCCAGCTCAACGACGAATTCCTCACAATCGGCCTTTTCGTGCAGCTTTCACGGTCGATTTGCCGTTAATATTACCAAAGAATAAGACATTTAGTTAAGTGAGTTTTTCATAGATATAAGTTTGGTTAGTTAGTTTAGAGTAATTATTGTTAGCATAAGGTTGGTCCTCTTCGGGCCAACTTTTTTTTGTGTTGTTCACCGCAGCGTACGTACCTTTTTGATCAGGTCTTTGTATTTGTCGCTGAGGGTGGCATAGAAACCTGCAGAGAGCTTGATCAGGTTATCTACAGGGATGATTTCCTGGATGTGATCCAGGTTGACGATGTGGTTGCGGTGAGATCTGCAAAACTTATCCCCCAGTAGATTCAACATCTTCTTCAGTGAAATCAGGACTACATACTTCTCCTTTTCGGTAATGATGTCACAGTACTTTTCAGTGACCTCAATGTAGATGATGTCCTTCAACAGGACTTTTTTGAGTGCACGTCCTTTTTTGATGAACATGTATTCATCTGAGATGACGGCTTCCCCATCTTCTTCGCCATTGAATACTTCTTCTTGTCCATAAAACTTCTCTATGGCCATTTCCAGTGCGTACAGCAACTCCAGCTCGTTGTAAGGTTTGAGTAGGTAACTAAAAGGCTGGGTGAGTTTGGCTCTCTCAAAAACAGCTCTGTCAGTGCTGCTGGTGAGAAAGACAAAAGGTTTTGACTCCTTGGGGTTGGCATGGATGGTTTCAGCAAAGGCAATGCCTTGCGGCGTATCTTCCAGAAAAATATCCAGTATGGCCAGGTCTACAGGTTGAGAATGAAAGATTTTCAGCGCTTCCAAATTGTTTTTGGCCACACCTATTACATGATACTGATGTGTTTCCAGCATCGCTTTCAATGCTTCGGCCTGCAGTGGATCATCCTCCAGGATGAGTATGTTGATTGCTTGCATAATTAGTTTGTTTTTAGGGGTAGTGAAATAATCGCCTGGATACTGTGACCCGGCGTACTTTGAAAAGTCAGCTTGCCCAGGTTTTTGAGCATCATCTGATGGCAAAGTTGTATGCCCAGCCCGGTGCCTTTGACATGTCTGTTTCGTTTGGCAGCAGCCACCTGACCAGGTTTTTCTAGCAGTGAAATGGCTTCCGGAGTAAGCCCTTCACCCGTATTGTGGATGGTGATGTGACAGATGCTGTCATGCTCATTACTTGCGGTAATGTTAACTTCTCCTCCTTCCGGGCAGTACTTGACTGCATTGTCTAGCAAGTTGCGCAGCACAATCTTCAGAGACTCCTGATCGGCCATGACGGTTGTGCCCTTTGCCACCTGATTGCTGAACTGAATGCCTTTGTTGGTAAAAAGTGCCTGAAAATCAAAGGATACCTGCTCCACTATGAAATGCAACCGCAGCGGCTCAATGGAGAAATAAGATTGGTTGGTTTGCATGAGCGCCCACTGGAACAAATTATCCAGCAAGTGATAGGTACTGCTGGCCAAAGAACCATTGGTAGCGAGTAGGCTTTCTACCTGTTCGTGCTGCTCTGAGGCATAACTTTGTTGTAAGCGACTGTGATTGGCCTTAAGCGTATTGACAGAGGTTCGTAAATCATGACTGACAATGGAAAAGAGCTTGTCTTTGGTAGTGTTGAGTTCTTTCAGTTCTTCCCTCTGTTGCGTAATGGTCTGAGTGCTTTTGACTTTTTCCCGGTAGAAGTAAAAACCTAGCAACAAAAGGATACCCAAAGCCACTGCGGCATACAAAAAGCTATTCCGCTCAGCGATCTTGGCTTTGTTTTCTGCCTGCAAGAGATCCACTTCTTTCTGTTTTTGATCAACAGCAAATTCCTTTTCTTTCTGAGCGATTGCCCAAACACGGTTCTGGTCATTGAGCGAATCCCGCCATTGTTCATATTCTTTGCGGTAGATGAGGGCTTTGATAAAATCTTTTCGATTTTCTTCTACTACAGACATGTTGAGCGCTGTGTTTTGTTTGAGCTCGTGGCTGTTGGTGCTTTGCGCGAGCTCATAGGCTCTTTCAAAATAAGGGATGGCGAGGTCGTCTTTGTATTGATTGTAGTAGAGGTTGGCAAGGTCTCCGTAGGAACCGATCAGCATTGAGGTATCTCCCTCTTTTTCTTGCAGTACTGTGCATTCCAGAAGATATGGCTCTGCTTCAGGAAAATTTTGTGAAAGCATGTAAGCTACTCCTATGTTATGTAAAACATTGCTGATCCTTATACCTTTGGTTTGAGTAGAATCTTCTAAGTTAACCCTTTTGTAATAAAAGATAGCAGCTTCGAACTTTCTTTGCTCTAAAAGGACGTCCCCTAGCACGCAGCTTACCACATGTTTTAGAATAAAATCATCAGAAGTTCTGAGTAAGTTGTTCTCTGCTTCTGTGAATACTTTTTTATTACGAAAACTAATAGCTCTCATATAATGATAAAAATCTAGTTTTCGTTGATTGTTCGTTCTATTGATTTCCTGCGAAGATGATACGATAGTAGAGTCCCAATTATCGTTTTGATAGAATTGTATCACCTTCAGAAGATTGACATCACTTTGATATTGATATGTAAGTTCGTCCGTGACTTGTTGGACATAACTATAATCCGAGCTCGTTTGAGCAAAAACCCCCGGAAAAATGAACAGATAAACAACAAAATATAAAACAACTAGCTTGCATGGCATAGATTTAGGATAATTAGTATTGACTATCCTAAATCTATTAAAAATTTAAGTTATCTGAATAATCATAATAATTTATCCATTGTTTGAGGGCTGTACAGTCGCTACAGTACCTCTTGAGGTCTGTGGGTCAGTATTGGTGAGAAAAAAGAAGAAAAACCATGGTTCTGGTGCCATGATGAGATTTTCAACTGTAAACTCGATTTGATAGGCGTAAAATTGTTCGGCCTCTTGATAGGATGTAGCAGAATCATACAGTACCTGAAGGTACAATACTCTTGGGTCTATGTGATGAAGACATAAACCAATTTTGTTCTGATAATTAGAACGAGTAGCAGTAGGATCTGGGTTATATGGTTCTTCTAATTGGCTGATCCAGGTGGGGCCTGGAACTACTGTGATGTATTCGCTAAGCCGTCTATCATTGCTAGTTGTTATCTGATTGGGTAAGAATATGCTAATCTTACCAGACAGTGTTGAAGTGTTAATGTGATTTAGGGAATGAACGTAGGGAGAAAACGGTTCTAAAATACCCATTCCCTTTGTTGATTCCGTCTCGTGAGTTGACTCGGTGAGTTTAAAGGGAGAGTTTTGCATTTTTAGATTTCGACTAAGATATGGTCGGTTAAATACGTTTTGGCTACTTTCTTTTGTTAATGTATACATAGTTATTAAATATTGAAGTTGAATTGTGAACAATCGTTTTTTGCCTTGAACATGTCAAAAAAAACTACTTCAAGATATGTTAATTGATTAACCATGAGTTAGAAAAGCTCTACGAAGAGGAACTGATGGAGCATAAGAGGCTTATTTTTTGGAACAAGACTATACTCTGTTAGTAGGGAATAGTATGACCTGTATAGTGTAACTATTGTATCTAGACAACAACCAAAAAACTTAAAATCATCTACAAATCACAATAATCCCCAGCATCCCCAGTTAATAAGAAGAACTCCAACACTATTCTACTCCAATTTAGTATCGTCATGACGGAATACCGTAATTGCTAATCATAGCTCGGATTTCTTAAAGATCAAGCGATATGCCTAACCAAGTCTACTATCTAGCATCTAATATCTAGATGCTAGTATCTAAAGGCTACTACAACTCACCGCCCTAACGATGTCATTCAACTGCGGTTCCAGACAACTGGCCGCAATAATGAAATGTACTTAATGCTTTTGCGTACTTTTGAATCATCAGAGCAGTTCAACTTGGATAATTGTTCTCCGGGTTTAGAAGGACGCTCAGCTGGCAAACTGTTTACTCTTATGGTAAAGAAAGCTGGGTTATCTGCCTGAGGGTGGGTAGCCCGCTTTACAAAGAGCATGAGGTTTGGCGATACAACTGGCAAAACGTACAACTCAACGAGTAAAGTGAACAACAGAGCCAATGAAGCCAGACCCGGGACAGAAATGCCCGTTAATATTAATAGAGACAACAAAAGAAAGGAAATAATAGCTAGATAATGAAAGGCATTTATAGATGGAAGAAAGGTCTTGGAATTATCGAGCGAGACGCTCTCATCTAGGTAGACACCAGCGCGACGCTGGCGCCAGGAGGACCGCATAGAAATAAAGAAAAAGACATTAGACCGCAAGACAAAGTGATTTGAGTAGCAAGAAGTCTAAAATCTAGCATCTAAAGTCTAGCGTCTAACAAGAAATTAGTGTTTGAGTTTTTTAGTGAGTATTTAGTGTTTAAGTTTAGTGAGTAGTTAAATTCCCTGGTCCAATGACCGGGGAATTTCTTTTTTAGCCCGGATTATGCGTTAGAACTTTGTTATGAGGAGTTAAATCGCAAAGAATCAGCGAGTTTTATTGATTTAGGCATAGCATCGCTATGGTTAAATCAAAAAACTTGTGCACTTCACTGATTCGAAGTGAGTTAGCTACGAAATAAATTTTCAAATGCATATTCCGGGTTTAACGAGTTATTTTTTGAGTTCACCTAAGGGATTGGGGTGTAGGACGAAATGTACCGTGCAACTTCGGAGAGATGGCCTATCATTACATCGGGAATTATTAAGAATTAAGCGTAATTAGGCTCCGGGCTATGCCTTGGAGCCTTTCTTTTTGATGTCTCGGTTACTCCATTTTCTCCATCATACCCCTGGCTGCCTGACTATCCGGGTTAATGGCCAACGCCTTTTGACAGCAAGCCGTGGCTTCGGTTTTTTTGCCTAGCATGAGATAAGTGCTGGCCAGGTGTAGGTGCGCATATTCGGACTCCGGGAAAAGTTGCTGGTTAAACTCCAACACGGCCACTGACTCCGGAATTCTCCAGGTGGTTAATAACGTTCTCGCATAGGTAGTCAGCTCCGAGGATTTGTCAGCGAGTGGTTTCAATTCTTTTAAATAGTCGTCCTTTTGCGCAAGGAGTTGTTGATAGCCGTCTTCTGCCAAAATTTCGTCCATGCGATGAGCCAGCGGATAATTGCCGGTGTAGTTGCCATCGCTGATGGCCAGTAGGTCCTCTTCTATGGTCGCGACCGGATGTTCTATGATCCTGCCCAGTTCTTCACCTCCCTTGTGCAACAAAATGGTGGGTACTCGGTGAATATTGAGCCCTGACTCTTCATGTTGTGGACTCTGCTTGTAGAAATTGAACCGGCGGTCCAGGCAGATGATGTTGACTTTCTCAAAGTCGAAGCCTGCTTCCTGCAATGTGCGTGTGAGTCTGGGGACCTCTCGTTTGCTGTCGCCGCACCATGTACCCATGAAAATAGTGATAGAGTCTATGCTGTTGAGCTTTTTCTTCAGTTTGCGGGTGACATCGACTTCTGCCACATAAGATTCCTCATTTTTGACAAACCAATCCTTAAAGGGGGCTTCCTTCAGTCTTTTATAGGAGCTTTTGCCAAGCAGCGTAACGGTCCCATTGGGGTCCAGCAGTTCCTGGTCCATGACCTGGCTTACGGCTGTTTGATGCAGGATCAATAACAGCAATAGGGTAGTGATGTATCTTCGCATGTTCTTTTTCGCCAAACATAGGAAGTGGCCCTGCAAAATGCTGTTAATGACTTGCTAAGAGATGTTAAGGGAATTCTAAATTATGTCAAGGAGATGTTAAAGCGTTGATGTCTAAAATTCGATAAATGCTTTGATTTGCTGCTCCAGTAGCTCTACATACAGTGGATTGGTGATTTTGCCGTCTTTCAGGTTTTTTTCAATTCCGGATAGCTTCGGCTTCTGGGCCAATACATTGGTGCCGCAGTAATTCATGATATCCGTAAGGTGGCTTAGTGCCAATACACCTCCCTGGATACCTGATGAGATGCCCACCATCGCACATTTTTTGCCAGTGAAAGTCACCGGAAATTTCAAGCCGTCGATGAAGGTTTTGAGGATGCCTGGGAAAGAACCGTTGTACTCCGGTACGATGAAGACATATTTGTCAGATGCTGCCATTTGCTCTCTAAGCGGATTGAATTGCTCATTGGTGCCGGCAGCCTCATACAGTGCAGAACTGATGAAGTCATCTGGTAAATCCTGCAAATTGATGATATCGGCTTGGTGACCAGCTTGCTCCAGCATTTCTTTATAAATACCTCCGACGATGGCAGAGTTGGAATTTTTTCTATTAGTACCGCAAATTATCGTTGTCATTACGCGTTTTTTCTTTTGTTTAAGCGATTTATGTGAGTGCTATTTGTCTTGGTCCTTTGTTTAATCTTCTCTCCTTAACCAGTCATCTTTCGGATTGTTTGCAAGAATCAGCATCTGGCTATTTTGACCACGTAGTTCCGGGAAGTCCAGGACAAAAAGTCTGTTGTAACTTTTCAGTTCAGCTGCGCAATTTAGGGATTATGCGCTTTTTGGCCTACAGGTTCTGATGATATGTATGATTATTTTCATTTTATGAGCATCGGAATCTGTGCCCTGGGACTGCGCCCGTGATAGCCCCGGATCGAGTCCGGGGTAGGTAGGTTATGGCATGTCATTCCGTACTTGATACGGAGGCACGTTAAGGCGCCCAAAAGTAATCATACGATCTATTCCTTCATTCTGACAGCAATTCACTAATTTTGATTTCAGTTTGTGTGATGTAAATTTTTCCCGATGGAATTAAAAAATAACAAGGCCATTGTGACAGGTGTCAGCAAGGGAATAGGCCTGGAGACAGCCAAATTACTCTTGGAAAAAGGTGCCAAAGTCGCTGGTTGGAGTAGGTCTGCACCTGCCTTTGCGCATGAAAATTTTGAGTTTGTGCAGACGGATGTTACTAATCCTGCCGCGGTCACTAAAGCCTATGAGCAGTCTGCCAGGTTTCTGGGTAAAGACATTCGTATACTCGTCAACAACGCCGGGATGGGTTTCTATGGTCCTATGGAGGAAACCAGTAATGAGGAATGGCAAATGATGTTTGAAACTAATGTCAATTCCATTTTTTATGCTTCTAAACTGGTAGTGCCTCAAATGAAAGTCCTGGATGAAGGGCATATTGTCAACATCGGTTCCATTGCCGGTCTCAACCCAGTGAAGAATATGGTGGGATACGCCGCAACCAAACACGCAGTAACGGGTATTTCTCACAGCATGTACCACGAACTACGCGAATTTGGTATCAAAGTGACTTGTATTTACCCTGGTTCGGTAAAGACCAATTTCTTTGACAAAATAGACGCCGTGGATGCACATGACAACATGATGCGGCCGGAAGACATTGCCAAGACCATTGTTGACTGCCTGGACACCCATGCCAATTACCTGCCGGTAGACATCGAAGTACGGCCATTGCGTCCAAAAGGTAAACAAAACAATTAATACCACAGGGTACCGTTAGCTTAGGATATGTCAGTAGTTGTAGAAAGACTTACTAAATTATATGGTGATCAGAAGGCAGTGGATGATGTGTCATTTACGGCCAAAAAGGGAGAGATTACCGGTTTTTTAGGACCCAATGGTGCTGGGAAAAGCACCACCATGAAGATTGCCACCGGTTACATACCACCTAGTGCCGGAACCATTACCGTAGAAGGGCAGGATGTGGTGGCCAATGACCTGGTGAGCAGGAAGAAGATCGGCTACCTGCCGGAACACAATCCGCTGTACCTGGACATGTATGTACATGAGTACCTGCGTTTTTGTGGGAAAGCTTACGGCCTTAAAGGCCAGAAATTGCGCGATCGCGTCAGGGAAATTATCTCACTTTGTGGATTGACGCAGGAGCAAAACAAGCAGTTGAGTGCCTTGTCAAAAGGTTACCGACAGCGCGTGGGGCTGGGACAGGCCCTGATCCATGACCCTGAGGTGCTGATTCTGGACGAGCCTACCACAGGCCTTGATCCCAATCAGATACTGGAAATCCGGAAGGTGATCAAGGAAATAAGCAAGAACAAAACAGTGATCTTTTCCACGCATATCATGCAGGAAGTGCAGGCATTGTGTGACCGCGTGGTGATCATTGACAAAGGTAAGATTGTGAAGAATGCCTTGCTGAGTGAACTCCAATCGGAGATGCAACAGCAGCCTAGTTTGATAGTGGAGTTTTCTGAACCGGTAGATGTGGCAGTCTTTGATCAGATTGCAGCGGTGAGTGCAGTGACAGAGGTGGGCGTGCATACGTATCAACTGGATGTATCGGGAGACAAAGACATCCGAAATGAGGTGCTGGGACTGGCATCATCAGCCAATCTGCCACTGGTAGGATTGAAGCAACAGAGCGCCTCCCTTGAAGAATTGTTCCATCAGTTGACCCAAAATAATTGATATGTGGACGATCTATCATAAAGAAATCAATAGTTTCCTCAATTCCCTGATTGCTTACGTCGTCATAGGGGTATTCCTCACAGGTATAGGACTGCTGACATGGGTTTTTGAGTCTAATGTGCTGGACTATGGCTTTGCCAGTCTGGAGACCTTGTTTACACTGGGACCCTACATGTTCATGTTTTTGATCCCGGCAATTACGATGAAAGCTTTTGCGGAGGAAAAGAAGACCGGCACCATCGAGCTGCTGTTTACACGACCGTTCAGTGATTGGCAGGTGATCATGGGCAAGTACTTTGCGAGTTTTACCTTGGTATTTTTCGCCATCGTACCAACGTTGGTTTACTACTATTCGGTTTATCAGCTGGGAAATCCTGTAGGAAATCTCGATACACCGGGAATCATCGGTTCCTACATCGGTTTGTTGTTGCTGGGAGGTGTATTTGCAGCCATCGGTATATTGGCCAGTAGCCTTACCAATAATCAAATTGTGGCATTCATAGAGGCTGTGACCTTGTCATACTTATTCTATGGAGGATTGGAGTCTATCGCGGCGCTCAATGTCTGGGGAGACTTCTCACTGGCAATCCAGAAGCTCGGGATCATCTATCACTATAACTCCCTCAGCAAAGGATTGCTGGATTCGCGTGACATTGTGTATTTCCTCAGTGTCATTGCCATCGTCTTATTATTGACCAACCTTAAATTGAATAGCAGGAAATGGTGAATTGGAATCAGACAAAGCGAACGCATTTATTGTTTTTCCTGGTGGGTCTTGGTTTTGTAGTCATTGCCAATCAACTGGCCGAACGACTGAGGTTCAGGCTGGACCTGACGGAAGAACAACGCTATTCGGTGACGCAGCCCACCAAAGATTTACTGAGTGAACTGGAAGAGGCTGTTTATGTAGATGTTTACCTGGAAGGCGAGCTGCCGGCCAACTTTAAGCGGTTCAGGAACAGCATTGCCGAGACATTGGACGAGTTCAAAGTATATTCCGGCGGAAAAGTACAATACCGATTCATCGATCCTTCCATTGCCAAAAGTACCAAGGCCAAAGATGAACTCTATACTTACCTGGCGCAAAGCGGAATTCAGCCAAGTAATCTTACTTACAAGACTGAGGAAAATACTACAGAGAAGTTAATCTTTCCGGGTGCCATTGTTTCCTACTTTGGTGCCGAAAAAGGAGTGTTGCTATTGAAGGGCAATCAAAGTGAAGGGCCTGAGCAAGTCATCAACCAGTCCATAGAGGGTGTGGAGTACCAGATTGCGACGGCAATCAAAGAGCTGTCTTCGGACAGTCGCAAGAAGATTGGGATGCTGAAGGGGCATGGTGAGCTGGATTCTGCATTCATTGCAGGCTTTACCAATGTATTGGCAGACCGCTATGATTTATTCAATGTCAACCTGAAAAACCGGAAAGAGGCGCTGAATGACTATGATTTGCTGGTATTGGCCAAGCCGAGCCAGAAGTTCAGCCAACAGGACAAGTATTTGCTGGATCAGTATGTAATGCAGGGAGGAAAGCTACTGGCATTTATCGATGCACTGAAGGTAGACCTCGATAGCATTGGAGGTGTAGGTACGCTGGCGTTTCCCTATGAAAACGACCTGACAGATCTGTTTTTCCGCTACGGAGTACGCGTAAACATGGATTACGTACAGGACCTCAACTCGGGCCAGATGCCTTTTGTGACAGGACAGTTTGGCGATCAGCCGAAGTTTGATTTCATGCCATGGCCCTATTTTCCTGTGATCAACAGTTACGGAGACCATCCGATGGTGAAGGGAATCGGTCCTGCCATCGGTAAGTTTGTCTCCACCATAGATACCGTCAAAGCTGTGGGCGTAAAGAAGACACCGCTGATGTATACTTCTCAATATTCCCGGGTGATGAGCAGCCCGGTACGGGTGAGTGTAGATGACATCAGGAGTGAGACAGTACCGGACCGGTTCCAGGATGGAGGACAGCCAGTTGCCTATCTGCTGGAAGGAACGTTTACTTCATTGTTCAAAAACAGGTTGGTGCCTCAGGGTTTCCCGAAGAGCGATTTTATCGCTAATAGTCCGGAGAACAAGATCATAGTAGTCTCCGATGGAGACTTCATTCGCAATGAGTTCGACCCTAAATCTCAAAAACCGGTTGCGCTTGGTGTGGATCCTTATACAGGGCTTGTGTATTCCAATCCGGACTTTCTACTCAACGCGGTGGATTACCTGGTAGAAGAAAATGGCCTCATTACGGCCAAGGCCAAAGAAGTGACGATCAGACCGCTTGACAAGATCAAAGTGAAAAATGAACGACAGAAGTGGCAACTGATCAACCTGGTTGCGCCATTGCTGATCATCATTGCTTTCGGGATAGGAAAATCGATTTTAAGGAAAAGAAAATTTGCCAGTTTTGACAATGAAAAGTAAAAGCACAAAACTTCTGGTACTGTTGGCTGTTCAGGTGGTGGTGATTGCTCTTTTGGCTTTTACCAACGATAACGGCTCCAAGCTTGATTTTGACACCCAACTATTCACTGTTGCCGATACGGCGAGTATTGATCGAATAGAATTGTTGCTGGACGGAGAAACTGTCAAACTGGGCAAACGCAATGATCGGTGGCTGATCAACGACAAAGCGGTAGCCGACCGATCGTTGATGACCTATCTCAAATCCATATTGAACCGGGTAGCGGTGCAGCGGCCGATCTCCACCAGGCAGAAAGAGCAGGTTTACCAGGAACTGTTGGCAAACGCACCATTGGTGAAGCTCTACGCAGGGGAGGAAGTGGTAAAAGCGTTCTATGCAGGAGGAAATGAAGGCAAGACCAAGAACTATTTTGCGATAGCAGGGGTGCCTTATATTGTCAACGTACCCGGTTATCAGGATTACTTGTCAGGGATTTTTAAGTTGAAAGCCCATCAATGGAAAGACCGACGGGTTGCCAGCAGTAGCTGGCGAAGTATCAGTAAGATTGCGGTAGAAAAGGTATCAGGAGATGGTTTTACGGTGGCCTTCACCGGTCAGGACCTGACGGTGGAGGGAGTCAATCCATTGGATACCAATAACATGATGAACTACGTCAGTCAGTATGCGCAGTTCATGATCAATGAATTTGTCATTCCAGGACAGTTTGCCCGCTATGACAGCCTGTTGCAAACCGCTCCCGAGGCGACAATAGTATTGGAAGACCTGGACGAGAGCCGTAACTTCAGCTGGAAAGTTTATCCCAGGCTGGCGAAAGAAGGGTATCACCTCATCACAGACGAAGAGGGTCGTATGATGATGGTAGATATGCGAAGGGTAGCCAATCTGATGCCACCAAGACAATTTTTCGTGAAGAAGAAAGTGCTGAAGCGTAATTTTTAAGGGCTGAGCTTGTTTATCATTACCTAAGTTACCGGTATTCAGCACCAATTAAACGATAGGTAGTGCCCTTCTGGAGAAACGGGTCTTGTACAATTGATAAGACGCGATGCTGATGAGGGTGATGTACTACATCTTGACCAGTAGGCTGGTATTACTTCTGATTTACAATCAATGAACCAACCCCAACCCAAGGGTGCCGAGTATCTCTATCGGCCAATAGTTTCTTATCACTCAAAATTCGGGGAATTAGGTATCCCTTAGGGGTTAAAATAGATGGGAGTTCCAACATCTTTTTTGTAACTAACGCTTTTTCTTCTATCTTTACTTTTAAAATAGGCTAAGCCTAAAAATTTGTTCGAAAATATAATAACCATGAATATTGAAATGCCGTTACTGGCGCAAAAATTACCATAATAAGTCTTATTTTCTGATCATGCATAGACGAGGAATCTAAGTGTACTAGTTGCTAGTAACCCTTGTTGATGCTATTGGGGGTAGTGCGACCTTTCGGTCGAAGATGAGGTATTAAAATCTGTTTAAAAAAAGAAAAAATCATGAATCGAAAAATAATGCCTGTACGTCTGTGACGTGCTATTGATCCTTTTTTGAAATCTGTAGTCAGGAATTGAATTCCCATTGAATCGCTTGTTTATCAGGTGATTAAGAGGTTGTCTATGTCAATAGAGTTATTGTCACAGGTGACTAATTGTAGAAATGTAATTAGATAATATACAACTATCGTAAAATGAAAAAACTATTATTAATGATGGTGCTCCTTGTTCCAAACTGGATACTCTTAGCACAAAATGTACCCTCCTCTTATGAGGTACAAAAAATCCCGGAGAATCCCGATGTGGCTTCTCTTGGGAAATTTGGTGACATACCAGTGAATACCTATAATGGAACTGCTAACATTACGGTGCCTATTCATCAGATTAACATAGATGGTTTATCGCTGCCGATATCACTTCAGTACAATACATCGGGTGTTCGTGTAAATCAGGATGCCAGTTGGGTGGGGTTGGGCTGGAACTTAGGTATGGGAATGACCATAACCCGGGAAGTGAATGGCTATGAGGACATTCGAAACCTTGAAAACCCAACTGACGATGCTGAGAGTATTGGATGGATTTATTCTGAGAACTTTTACTTTCCAAGGCCAGAGCGCGGGGAGTATACGCCAGAGATTACTCAGGATGAGTTGAATCAAATCTTAAGTGCACATATAGGGAACAATCCCATTGATACGGAACCGGATTTGTTTACGGTGAATTTACCTTCTGGGTCTGTGAAGTTCTATCTCCCAAAAATAACGGGGGCTGAAACGCATTTGACAGCCACTCCACTGAATGCGAAAAACTTCAAAATTGTCTATGATATTGCAGCGAAGATATTTGAAGTAACCGATCCTAATGGGTTCCTGTATCAATTTGATGTTAAAGAATTTTCAACTGGATATAGCAGTTGGGATGCTGATGCTGGTACACTAGACCGTCAGGTAGCTTTACAAGGTATACCGAACTGGTCAACCAGTCAGACAAGAATGATGATATCCTCCTGGAAGCCGTCACATGTAACTTCTCCTTTTGGTGAAACTTTGACGATGACTTATGAAGATGGGTTCTACTTTTCTTATCCTTACTACGTTGAGTCCCATGAGCTTTTCATTGGAGGTACAGCCAACAACGATCCGTTTACTACTAATTTGACTAGTAGTAAGCCTGTGATTGCTTCTTTGAATGCCTTTCATGTAAAATATCTGAAGGAGATTACAGGAGATTTTGGGAAAATATTTTTCACACTATCTGGTCGGGATGACCTGTTTTCCAAGGAGGATTTAGAAAGACTTGCTAATGACAATTGGGCACCTGCAATAACACCAAGTGCATACAATGCAAAAAAATTGGATCAGGTTCAGGTAGTCAACATGTATGATGAAGTGATTAAAACAGCAGACTTGCATTATGGCTACTTCGATGATGACAAGACTGCAGATATTGATAAGGTATCTTACCTGCGGTTGAAATTGGACAGTGTTGCTATATTCGACCAAACCTATGAGTTCGAATATAATAACCCCAACCTACTGCCCAGAAAGGATAGCAATGCAATTGATTTTTGGGGGTATTATAACGGGAAGCAAAATACTACCTTGATTCCCTCCGGCAATCGTTTCTATTTGAGGCGGAAATCCGCGACCAATTTTACCTTTGAGCAGTTTCATCAGTGGAAAGGTGCAAACCGAAGTAGTGATGTTAACTACGGTAAATACGGCACACTTGAAAAAGTAACTTATCCCACCGGTGGTTATTCGCAATTTTTCTACGATGGGCACCGTGTAAAGCTGGAAGTACCTACATACAAGATTACTAAGTTCCAGGACAATGGTAAGATGAAGAGTACTTCCATGAGTAATTCTTACTCTTATAATTTCAGATACCAATACTTAAAGAGTGCTGTAGATCCTACCTACAGTTTTTTGGATAATAATGAGGCTCCTCCAACTACTACCAGTATACAGCCAGGCGAAACTTTTGAATTGACGCAGGGAGAACTTTATGTTGGTCCACGAAATGTAAGGATCAATGCAACGCTTAGTTGCTCCGTTGGTTGTGGGAATGCTTCTCCCAGCGGTAGAGCCGTTTGGCTGGAAGATGTAGATACAGGGGAGATTGTTTACTCTGTTTCTTATGATGGTCAATTTAATGTGAACCAGTCATCAGTCAATTTGACGCAAGACTTGTTTCTAGGTCCTGGAAGATATCGCTTACGTCAACAAGCCTGGAGTCAACCATCACCACTGGCAGTAGCTACCGCCTCGTCTAATTGTACTTTTTGGTACCTGGACCCCACAGAGGAAGGTATCTCCTATGAAGAGTTTGAAGTGGGTGGCCCACGGGTGCAGTCGGTGCATCATTATGATAGTGACGGAAGCTTTTTAAATGGTAAAAAGTACACCTATCATTCCAGCGGTGTACTGATGGACGAATTGATATTTACCTCTGCACTGTACGGAATCTATGAGTACTCGCCGGAAGCGTCCAATGGGTTGTGGCCCAAGCTCTATTCTTCCAACAGAATCAGGACTTCACCTTCAGCAAATGGAATCCACATAGGATATAATACTGTCACAGAACGGCAAGTGGATTTGATGGATAATTCCATCGGGAGGATTGTTGAGCAGTATTACAATCAGCCAAATAAGTATCTGACCAGGTATGTGGGGATCACACAAGTGAATACTGGATATGGGGAAGGTTATACAATTGAGGGGTATGAAGTAGCCTATGGCGATACATATCTCTTAGGAGGTTTACCGATCACCAAAGAGTACATTAATGGCAGTGTTTTAAGCCGTGATATTTATTCTGAGACCGATGATTTGTTGACAAAAGATGTCTATTACTATCATGAGCACAAGCTGAATGTGGCACCTTTTATGGCCAATTTGTATGCCATTCCCATTATTTTCTATTTGGAGATGCCTGATAATTATCCTTTCAAGGAAGTCAACTTTGCTGAACTCGATCAAGATGTGGTTACACAACTGGAGCTCGATTCAGTCTACCGTTATAAAGGAGCAGAGGCACTCAAGAGTGGTAATGCCTATTTTTATGATGGAACCGGACATCTGAATTTGACCAGCACTCAAACTACAGATAGTAATGGAGAGGTCATTACATCGGTCGATTATTATCCGCAGGACTTGCCCAACAATACTGAAGCTGGTTTCCTGATTGATGATAACAGAACAAATGTAATCCTGAAAAAAGAGATGTACATTGGTACTACCTCTACACCATTGAATGAGTTGTTGTTTACCGAGGAGACGGTCTACAGTGATACGCACTCCGGTGTGGGCCATTTGTTACCTGCTCAGATTATCACTAGTGAGGGGACCAATACAACTAATTACCCACGCGTTACCTATGAGCGGTATGATGATGATGGGAATCTTATCCAATACAGATCCAATGAGAACGGTGTGGTAACCACGTTGCTTTGGGCGCACAATGGAATGTATCCAGTTGCCAAAGTGGAGAACGCTACGTTTGATCAGGTGGCAACTGCTTTGGGGGTTACGGAGACAGTTCTGATGGGTTTACAGGGTCAAAATCTTAACCTTCTGGACAATATTAGAAATGAGTTGTCGGATAAAATGATCACAACTTATAAAATAAAACCATTGGTTGGCGTACTAGAGGTAAAGGACCGCAATGGGTTCGTTGTCGAGTATGTCTACGATGCGGAGAATAGGCTGTATCAGATCAAAGACAAGGACGGAAATACTGTTCAACAATATGAGTATAACTACGGCTCCAATAACTAAAAACCACTGTTTATATGAAAAAGATTATAATGATGCTGTTGACCCTTTGCATTTTTTCGATGCATTTACAGGGACAAACATCAACAGAAAATTATGTGAAAACCTACAAGGCCAGGGTGCCTGTAAGTGGGACGTTAGACGCAACTGCCTACCGGCATAAAGATTCGGTAAAGCAGCACATACAGTACTTCGATGGGATGGGAAGGGGCAAGCAAGATGTTCTGCGTTGGGGAACACCCAACGGTAAGGATATCATATCCCTGATGATTTACGATGATTTTGGACGGCAGGCGAAGACTTATCTACCATATGCTGATAATGCTGCCAATGGCGCTATTCGTTCAAACCCTGTTACAGCACAGCAAGATTTCTTCGATCAGTACCACTCCAGTGTATTGAATGCTGGAACTTATGCTTTGAGCGAAAAGCAACTGGAGGATTCTCCACTAGGCCGGGTATTGAAGCAAGGTGCGCCCGGGCAAGTTTGGCAGGTTGATGGAAATCATACAGTAGATTATGATTATCGTCCAAATACCATATCAGATGGTGTAAAAAGCTTGAAGGTTACGTCAGGAAACACCATTGTAATCGGTCAAGACTACCCGGAGAACGAATTGTGGGCAGTGCAGACTTCAGATGAAAATAATGGAGCTAATGAAGGCATTATCACTGAGTTTAGCGATAAGCGAGGGAGAGTAGTGCTCAGAAAAGTTAAAGAAACTTCAACTACTGACTTATCTACTTACTACGTATTTGATCAACTTGATCGAATACGCTTCATTATACCTCCGGCTGCAGTGGTAGATATAGTGACTAATAGCAATTGGAATCAGGTAAATGATGATGATTTTCAGCAGAAGTGGATGTTTTGTTATCGATACGATGCAAAAGGAAGAATGACTGCCAAGCGTGAGCCTGGTGCTGATTGGATTCACATGATTTATGACAAAAGAGATCGGTTGGTACTAATTCAAGAAGGTAATCAGCGGGTTAATGATGTAGAACAAGTAGATGGCCAATTGACTATTACCGGTTACCAGGGTAAAAATTATAATATTAGTGGCACAGGTTCTTTAACTATTAGTGGTCCAACTAAGATTTCAGCAAACTTCACTGCGGGACCAAATGTGACATCATCTCCTAACCGATGGATATTTACAAAGTATGATGCATTTGACCGTCCCGTGATGGAGGGTTATTACTATGATAATGATACTCCTGCTCTTGTACAAGCAAAGGTAGAAGCCAGTACTGATTTTTCGGCAGCTTTTACAGATAGTGGTCCGCTGGCGGGCTATGATGCTACCAGTTTTCCAACAACTGCCACCTCAGAAGACCTTTTGACCGTGACTTATTATGATAGTTATGGATTCAATGATATTTCAAGTATTCAACCCAGTGGTGTAAACCTACAAGTGAAGGGACTGGTTACTGGTGGTAAAGTAAAGGTATTGGAAAGTGATCAATGGCTAGAAACGACTGTTTTTTATGATGATCGATATCGTCCAATCAAAGTGATAACAGGTAATCATAAGAATGGGAATGATGCAATGGAATTCGAATATGAGAACAAGGTAAGTGCTTTGGTTTCTGCTACAACTTCAACGCACACAAGTGACGATTACAGCGGAGCGCTACAGATCAGAGAGACCTTTACCTATGATCATCAGGATAGGTTATTACAGCATACCCATCAGGTAAATAACGAGACTGCCGTGATACTGGTAGATAATAGTTTTAGTGAAATTGGTGAGCTGCGCAGTAAACAAATTGGGGATAATGTACAGCAGATAGATTACAGATACAATACCCGTGGTTGGTTGACATCGATCAATGGAGGTGGGTCAGCCCCCTTGGTCAACGGCGATCTATTTGCAATGCAGTTAGAATATGATGCAGCTGGACAGTACAACGGTAACATAGGTCGCATGAATTGGAGAAGTGGGGGTGGACCCAGCCAGAATAAGCAGCAATTTGACTATACCTATGACGCCATGAGTAGATTAACAAGCGCAGATTATTCAAGCTCAGGGCAGAATGGCTATTTCGATATAGACAATTTGGAATACGACGCTAATGGAAACATCTTGAAGCTGGATCGGTATCAAGGTGTAAACAGTTCCAGAAAGCTGATCGATGCCCTCACTTATCAATATACCAATGGTAATCAACTGTCTTCGGTAGTTGATGCCGGAGACGCATCTCCATACAACCCGGCTGGTGTTCCTCATATAAACAAAGTGGCAGATTTGGGCTTTAAAGATGGGACTAACAGCGGAGACGACTATAGTTATGATCCAAACGGGAATACTGTTGAGGATTTAAATAAGGGGATTACCAATATTGTTTATAATCACCTCAATTTGCCTGAAGTGATCTCATTTGATAATGGGGATCAAGTAGCATATGTGTACAATGCGAAAGGATCTAAGCTTCAAAAAGAAGCTACCATATCCGGGGTCACAACCGTCACCGATTATATTGCCGGAAAGCACTACAATAATGGGACGCTGAATTTCTTCCAGCATGCAGAAGGTAGGGTTGTTAAGCAGGGTTCCAATTGGGGTTATGAATACAATATCAAAGACCATTTAGGAAACATCAGAGTGAGTGTTGATGACAATGGAACTGTTGTTCAAAAGGATGACTATTATCCTTTTGGGCTCACTTTTAACAGTTGGAGTCCTTCCAGAAGCGGCGGAGAGAACCTGTATAAATACAATGGAGTTGAGCTGGACAGAAACCTTCAACTCTATGAAACCAGGTACAGAGGCTATGACGCTTCCTTGGGAAGGTTTATGCAAATAGACCCGCTCACATCATTAATGCCTTCAATAAATGCTTATCAGTTTGGGTTTAACAACCCTATTAGGTTCAATGATCCTACCGGGCTATGTCCAGACTGTAATGACTTTGGCGGAAGCGTAGGGGCCGATGGGTTAACCACTGAACAATGGATGGAAGTGTCAAACCCTGCAACGAAGAATCGGGAACAGAAAGAAAGGGCGTATAAGAAGAAGAATAAGACCAATGAAAGAAATGCGATCACTGTTGATAAGATTCAGCAAAAGTTAGACGATGGAGATTACTCAGCCGAATTAATAGTTTGGGAGGAAGTTTGGGTAAATAATACCTTATTAGATAGGGAGTATGCATGGGTGTTCATCATTCATAATTTTATGCAAGGACAAGACAATGATGTACTTGAAAAGACTGTGGGAGGTTCTATGTTCATGACAAACCTCGGAGTGGGCGCATTGTCAACCTATACTGTCCACACAGGCAGGTTTTGGAAAATGAATGAAGTTTGGCATATTTACAAGACTGTTCCACCTGCATTCTTCTGGCAAAAAAGCAGATGGAATATGCACATGGCAGTGCAGAACCGAGCCAACCAGATAGTTCAGGTGAGTGGGGCGAGAAATCTCTCAAGTAAGCTTACAAAGGCTGGAGGTGTGCTCTTAGGAGCAGATATATTGTTGTCTGGCGAGCTTAAGCCATCCCATATTATTAACGGAGGAATGCTATGGGCTTCTACGACCGGGGTAGGAGCAATTTTTGCTGGAGCTTGGTTTATCGCCGATGTGACAACTATGGGTGTGAATCTTCTAGTCAATGGAGAGGCTAAAGGACTGGGTGATATGATTGATGAATCAATTGGAACGATTGAATTATATGAGGGAGTTTACTGACAAAGTTGATTTTCCAATTTTCAATATAAGCTACAGAGATTGGAACAGTGCGGATTTTCAGGATTTCATGGTCGTTAGCCATGAAATCTATGACTCTTCTGACAACGCGTTTTTCGAAAGGTATTTTGTAAATCAAGAGTATGTTGATGGATCTGGAAATACATGGCGAATAGTCCGTAAGAAGGATGTATACATTAAAAAGATGGTATTCTTCACAAGAAGAGTAGGTATTATTCAACTTGAAAGAGGTGAAGCCAAAATGTCCTATGATGATTTCGTGGAGCTATTTAAAAGAAGAGTAAACCAGGTGAAGGTAGATTCTGTAAGAAAAATTCACATGGATACATTGAAAGGAGAAAATAGTATTGGTGCAGTGATTAAGAAATTTTCACTTTTCTAGATCCGCATCTCTTACTTTGTAAGTCTATTTGAAGGCTTTGGTAATGATAAGAACCTATTATTCTTCTTGAATAATAGGTTCTTTACATATTGCAACCCCTATGTGCCCTGCATCACCGTAGCTTCCCGACGACAAACCCCACAAACCCCTCCACCTCATCGATCGGTAAGAAAATCTTCGTGGCTTCTTTTACACCCCATAGCTTGGATACCTTCACCGGTTCTTTCATCTCAATCATTACCCCGTGTTCTTCACTGCCACGCATCAGGCCCATGAATAGGTATGCCTCTTTATCTTCATCGTCTTTTGCTTTGAAGGGTGCAATGGATTGGATATTGTCAAGGTCGATGTCTGTTTGAATGAGCCAGCCATAGTTTAGATACAACTGCTTTTGGTCAAAGTATACGGGTCTTAGTGCGACTGCTTTGGCCAGTGAGATGATTTGCAGACTTGAGTAAGCACTTAGGAAAAACAGTATCCATGCCAATACAGGGCTATAGTTGACCAGTAGCAAGTGCACTACCACCGTCTCCGTAATGGCGATAAGTGCTACAGCGATCAAAATAGTCAGAATACCAGATTTCCTGTGGTAGGTAAAGCCTTCATCTCTTTTCCACTTGAAGAGCAAGTAGTAGAACATGCTAATCTCTGAACCGGCAAGGCGGGCGGCTACCTTGCTGTTGAAAGTCTCCATCAAGACCACTTCCAGCTTTCTTTGAAAGTCGCCCCCTTCCATAGACAGGAAATGTTGTCTTGCCTGATAGATCTTCCAGACAATCACGCCTAGCACTGTGAGTTCTACCAGAGGAGCTACATAGTCGATGAGAAACAGTAAAGTGGATTGCTGTTCCGCAGGAATAATCACCGAAGAGATGACCAACAAAGCGATGAAAACAGGGCCAATCGCAATCAGGTTGAGCTTCTGCCGCTTGAGAAAGAAAAAGGCGAATAGGGCAGTCGTGATGGTAAGGTCTATGCTAATGGCTGCGGCCATCATACTATTGCTGCTGCTCAAACTGGTAAAAAGCATGAGGAAAACAGAAGTGCCAAAAGTGGCCAGGGCCAGTAAAAGAAAAACGAGTGCCGAGTGGTTTATCCTGAGCTGTAACATTTTTTATTTAATAAGTCATCCGGGAAGCTCCCATTATTACAAAAACTCAAGACTTTTTCATAAAAAAATCCGGCGCTGTTTCCAGGCCGGATTTCTGATCTTTCTTGATAGCTTCAGATAGGTTACTTGCCAGTGTCAGACGTAATAATATCCAGTAACTCTACTTCAAAAATTAAAGTAGCGTATGGAGGTATGGGACTCCCTGGCTGCGACCTTGGTCCATAGGCCAGATTCTGAGGAATAGTAAACTTATACTTGGACCCAACAGACATTAGTTGCAATCCTTCAGTCCACCCTCTGATGACCCTGTTTAAGCCAAACTCAGCAGGTTTACCAGCATCAACGGAGCTATCGAAAACTGTACCGTCAGTCAGCGTGCCATGGTAATGTACTCTTACTTTGTCTGTAGCGACTGGCTTAGGACCAGCTCCTTCGGTAATGACCTCATATTGCAATCCACTGTCTGTGACTTTCACATTGGGGTTCTTGGCATTTTCAGCCAAATACGCTTCACCTTCCGCCTTGGCTTCTTCTGCTTTGACTTCACTTATTCGTGTGATCTCCGTTTGGATGATCTGCTGGCACTCCGCATCGGTGATCATTGTTTCATTCTCTTTTTCTACATCGCTGATCGCCTTTAGGAAGGCAGCTTTAGAGAATTTCAACTCACTCTGCTTGAGGCTTCTACCAATATTAACACCCAGAGCATAGCCGATCGAGTCCTCTGCGGCAGAGAGATTTACCTCGTAGTCAGGGTTTTCAAGGTCTATACTACCACCCCCATTGTTACACCCAGTCAGCAAGCCAGCAATGATGATGGCAGGCATTAGTATTCCTTTTGTAAGATTATTCATAATTCAATTGCTAAAATTTAGGATGTCGAAATTATCAAAATAAAGACAAAGGGAAAATATATTTCATGACCTTCTTGCGATTATTCTTGATGAATGAAAAAATGTCTTGCAAAAAAGGGAATCATGGATCGTAAATTGTCTTTTTCTGCTTTTTTATATAATTCCCTCATTTAATCCGGCAAGGACTTTTGCATCACTGTTGAATTGTCAATTTTATGTATAAATTTACCGTTCGTATTGGCTCAAGGCCTGGTGGACCTGACTGATTAGCTTGAATTTTATAAATGCTGTAATAAATGAAATTTATCGTTTCTTCTTCCTATTTATTGAAACAACTCTCTTCGATCAATGGTGTGATCACAACAAACCCTGTGGTTCCGATCCTGGAAAATTTCCTGTTCGAAATCAATGACGGCCTGCTGACGATCACAGCATCCGATTTGCAGACTTCCATGATCACAGAGTTGGATGTAGAGGCCAAGGAAAACGGTAACATTGCCATTCCTGCAAAAATCCTGATGGAGACACTCAAAAATCTCCCGGAACAGCCGGTGACGTTCTCCATCGATGGAGAAACATACACCATTGAGATCAGCTCAGATAACGGTCGATATAAACTGGCGGGTGAGAATGCCACAGATTTCCCTAAAGTACCTACTGTAAGTGATGGCTTCAATATCAACATTTCTTCAGGTGTACTTTCCGAGGCGATCAACTATAGCATCTTTGCAACAAGTAATGATGAACTGAGGCCTGCCATGACAGGTGTTTACACCAGACTCGATACCACCAATACCACTTTTGTGGCAACGGATGGTCACAGACTGGTGAGATACAGAAGGGTAGACATTGTAGGAGACACAGATAACTCTATGATCATCCCCCGTAAGGCTTTGACCTTGCTCAAGTCAACACTTCCGTCAGAAAATACCAATGTCAATATAGATTTCAATATCTCCAACGCCTATTTCAGCTTCAACAACATCAAGATGATCTGTCGTCTGATCGATGAGCGTTTCCCTGACTATGAAAACGTTATTCCGCTGGACAATACGAACGTAATGACCATCGACAAAGGAGAGTTTTTGAGTTCCCTGAAGCGTATCGCGATTTATGCAAATAAGACAACTCATCAGGTAAGGCTTAAGATTTCTGGTAGTGAACTACAGATATCAGCTGAAGACCTGGACTTTAGCAATGAGGCCAATGAGCGTTTGTCTTGCGAGCATGATGGAGAAGACATCGAAATCGGTTTCAATGCCCGTTTCCTGATCGAGATGCTCAGCAACCTCGATTCCGATAGAGTGGCGCTACAATTGAGTGCTCCCAATAAGGCCGGTCTCATTGTACCGGTAGATAAAGATGATAATGAAGATATCCTGATGCTGGTAATGCCGGTGATGCTGAACAATTATGTATAAGCAAAGAAGGAATTTTGATATAGATGGCCTCCCAGCGGAGGCCATTGTTGTTTAAGGCCATTTGTAATAGCATCAACCATGCTCATGGAGGAAGATCGGTTGGTGGAAACAGAGGTTAACACCATAGTGATCATCAACACATCCATAGAAATTCTCATTTTTTCATGATTGGCGAGGCTTTCTTTCAGTTTCGTACACCTTTGTTGTATCTTCTGATATTCTCCTGAAAAGGTAATCGCTATTGCCTGATTGAGGACTCACCTAATTTTAAATTAATTATGAAAAACAAGCTGAAAATTTCCGATTTGAGTATTAAAAGTTTTGTGACTTTGCTGGAAGAGCAATCTGAAAACAAGGTTCTGGGTGGTCATTGCGGCCCCAGTAACAACCGAACTGCTTGCAGAGCCTGCGTGTCTGGACACCCTAGTTGTGATTGCGACTAAGCTCGTTAAGCTTTAGTGCTGACTGGTAGCAGTCTGAACAGTAAAATAATTCCCATGTTACTTTTGGAAAGTGGTATGGGAATTTTTTTATAACGGTTTTTTACTATCATTGAGCTTCAACAACAAGATCAAAAATGGACCCGGTTTTCAAAAAGATGAATTTCAAAGCCCACGAGCAGGTCTTAGTGCTGAATGCACCAGAGAGCTTTCAGGTAAATATGCAGGGGATGGAGGGCTTGACGCAGTTTTATTCCCAAATCGATGAAGTGGAAAACATTGTTTTCGTGGTGGCTTTTGTTACGAAGCAGGCTGAAATCAATGAATTGGTGCCTTTACTTTCCTCTAAGCTGGAAGGTGATGCACTGGTGTGGTTTTGCTATCCGAAAGGCACTTCTAAGAACTATAAATGTGATTTTAACCGGGATACTGGCTGGCAGATCATGGGAGACTATGGTTTGGAGGGCGTGCGAATGGTTGCCGTAGATCAGGACTGGAGTGCTTTGAGGTTCCGGCGTGTGGAGTTTATCAAAATGATGAAGCGAAGAGAGCGCTTTGCGCTAAGCAAAGAAGGGAAGAAGAAAGCTGAACAAAAGGGAAAGTAGTGTTGGTGTTTCTCAATAGTAGTTACTTTTTGCCGGTATTCTAGCCATTCATTTACGTTCACACAATACGTGCAGAAGGGCAAAACATAACTCTGGTAGAAAAATTCATTGCGTCGAAAAACGATGGGTTAACTATTTGATTATAAGATGTTTGTATGCCTAGTATTCTTCTGTCTCAGGTAAATACTTCCAGTATCTGCCGGGAATTTGCTGCAGGTAAAGCTGTTGGTGCTTGTACTTTGCACTGTTGGTGCCGTCATGGTATTTTTTCCAAAGCATCTCTGTGGCTTCTTCTCTTTCGTTAAGCACTTTTTCTGAGCGTTTTTTTTTACTACCTGATGGCATATTGTGGAGTTGGACAATTGTGGTATTTTGCTGGTTGAAGTAGAGGCCATAATCCCTTCTGGTATCATAAATTAGCCATTCCTGATCTTGATAACGCTGCTCAAAGTGTGTACCAATGAGCGGAATGACATCATAGTCAGGAGTGATGGTGGCAACATAGATTTCGTCTTTGGTCTGTTGGAACCTAACAAAGGCATGCATTCTGTGTACTTCCTTATTGACTTTGCGTGATAGTTTATTTATTTCCGATACGTGCTGATTTCGGTAATCCGTTTCAATATTTTTCTCACTGGACAGGGCATGTTTGATCATGCCGTAAATATGCATTTCTGCTCCGGGGATCTCTGTCAGCATCGTTTTATAGAGGTTCTTCACTGCGACAGCAGAAAGCTTTTTCCCCAACCCTCTCATCACTCTTTTACTGTGGGTTTCGTCTGTGGCAACATAGACCGTATTGGAGAACATCCCTTGAGAGGACCGATACAGTCGCTCGATGCTTCCGGGTTCGTTTTTAGACGCGTAAATTTCGAAAATGACGGACATCAGGCCGGGAAAGGTGCCGTCATACCTGTAATCTGTTTTCATGATAAAAGAGCTTTTGCTGTACAACATTTGCGCAATTAGCTGACAGGTCTTTTCTCCTGGTCTTTGCCGGTCTTACCGTTGAGATAGGTGCTGAAGCGGTATTCCCACGTGTATAGGGATTTCCTGACAACTGAATAAAGTACTGTGCTCTATGGAGGGCGACGCCCATCCTTTTGAGATGACTGATTTTGATTGTTTTGTGTGTTCTTGCTTTTACAATCATTTTGGCTGATTGGCAATCGATGCCCGGCACCTTCAGGAGTAGTTCATAGTCTGCCTGATTGACATCTATGGGAAACAACCCAGGGTTTCTCAGGGCATAGGCCAGTTTTGGATCTATTTCAAGATCGGAATTGGAAGGTCGATGATCGATGTTTTTGGGGGCATGTAAGTCGTCGGTTGCTATCTGTTGGGGGCCATATTCAAAACAAAGAGGGGGAGTACTCAGGGGTGATAGCCTATTTTCGGTGGCAATAGGGATGTAACTGGAATTGTATGCTCTTCTTAACCGCTGCTTTTGATACAACTCCGAGGCGAGGTGCTTGATGGTTTGGTCGTTTTTGGATGTGGCACCAACCACCACCTGAGTACTTTGGCCTCCCGGCTCTTCGTAATTTTGCAGGATTTCCTGATTGAGATAGTTTATAGATCCATAGACCTGTAGATGGTTTGTTCCAGAAGTGATATTCCTGAGATTTTGCCCGGTAGGTGGCTCAGGACTCACACTGATCCGGTCTGCATAAAGTCCTGCTTCCTTTAGCAACTCCGGATTACTTCCCGATATTAGTTTTAAGTGAATGTAGCCATTGAAGCGATGTACCGTTCTCAGTAATTTCGCAACCCTGATCATTCGCTCAGTACTGTAGTCAACATCGCTGACGAGATCTGAATTGAGCAACAAGCCTTCAACATAGTTTCTCCGATAAAAGCTAATCGTCAGGTCTACTACTTCCTGGACTGTGAATGCTGACCTTGCGATGGCATTGCTTTTTCTACAGATGCTATCGGTACCCTCACAGATACGGCAGTTGGTCATCAAAACCTCTAACAATGCAACACATAGGCCATCTTCGGTGTAGCTGTGGCAAATTCCCATCGCAGGGGCGTTTCCCAACCCCTTTCTAAGGCGCTTGCGTTTGATCCTGTTAGTTGCACACGAAACTTCATGTTTCGCCGCTCCCGGTAGGATGGTTAGCTTCTCCGATTTCCGATCATTCATGAGACAAAAATACCAATAATATTAGATATAATACTAATTTAATTAGCTAAATTCTAAAATAATTGTCAAAGTGTTGATTGATAGAGGGATAGCTAGCTTGCAGCGTTATGCAGGAATGTCGTCATAGCATTCGTATTTTAGTGATTGTTTAGTGGCCGGAGCAGTCCCAATGCTATCAAGCTCACGAGATGCTAATAGGATACTCGACCGGGCTGCGCGCCCCAGGCTCAATGTACTTGACTTAAGCGTACTCGGAAGGGAAATACCGGGCCAGGGATAGAGGCTAGCTACCGTGTAGCGCCGAAAGCCCGACCCTTTGGGTGGCCCCCAAATGGAAAACAGACAAGATCTCATTGCATGATGACGGCTTCACCTCTGGATAATTTTGGTGAACTGACAGTTGTTCTGATAAAAATAGAATACATTGTCTCCAATAAAACTGCTTCAATGATGGATCTTAAGATATCAGACGAAATACGCAATAGGAAAGGAGCCAGGAAGCCCGCAGAAGTACCAGCGGAGGTCTTGGAGTTGTTGAATTCGGGGTTGTTGGAAACAGTGAACCTGTCTGAATGGCTGGCGGTGGACCAATTGGCCTTGCTTCAGCATTTCATGCAGGACCACGGGATGGCTTCATCGGCTTATGAAAGGATTTATACAGCATATCAGCAGTTAAAGAAACAGACAGTTAATACAGTGAATCAGCTCATTGGACAGGAATTACAGCGATTACTGGCTGATGAAGCTCCGGACAGGCAAGCCAGACTCTATGAGCAAATGAGTCATCATGTGTCGGATATAGTGCGGGGATGGGCGGCTTATGTAGTTTCATTTCAAAGTGACTGGTCGCTGGAAAAACAGCTGGAAGCTGTCAGGCCATTTGCTGCCGATGCACACTTTGGGGTGCGGGAACTGGCCTGGTTTGCCATGCGCCCGCCCATGGCACTGGAACTAACGAAAGCAATTGGTATTATGGAAGAGTGGGCCAAATCAGATGATGAAAATATCCGTCGTTTTGCTACGGAAAGCCTGAGGCCGCGAGGCGTCTGGTGTGCACACATTGAGGAGCTAAAAGAGCAGCCTCATCTGGCTGTTGGTATCCTGGAGCCGCTCAAAAATGATCCGTCAAAGTATGTGAGGGATAGCGTGGGCAACTGGCTCAATGACGCCAGCAAGAGCGCTCCCGACTGGGTGGAAGACCTATGTGAACGATGGGGTAGTGAGAGTGATACCAAGGCCACAAATTACATCATCAAAAGAGCGCTCAGAACATTGCGCAAATAGCGCTTTTATTTCACGGAATACTGCTATTGCTGATGTAGTCTGGCAGTGCCTGCATGGATTCCAGCACACCATATTCATAGCCATTGGTTTCTTCTACTTTCAATTCCTCATGGCTCCAGGTAGTATGGAAAGGAATGTGCACCGCATGTCCTCCGGCCTGGCAAACAGGCAGTATGTCAGACTTGAGGGAGTTGCCTACCATCAGTAGTTCTTCCGGGACAATATTGTATTTGCTGAACAGCTTACTGTAGACTGACTCTTTTTTCTCACTGACTACTTCAATGATGTCAAAATGATCGGCGATCCCGGAGCGGGCGATCTTGGACTCCTGGTCAAACAAATCTCCTTTGGTAATGATCATGAGTTGATACTGGTCTTTGAGCTGCTCCACAGTTTCTATCACGTGCGGCAGGATCTCTACAGGATGTTGGAGCATCTCCTTGCCCAGTGCTATCACCTGCTGTATGGTATCGCCGCTCACAGCGCTGTTGGTAATTTCAATACAGGTTTCTATGGTGGACAGGATAAAGCCTTTGATACCATACCCAAATAAGTTGAGATTCTTGATTTCAGTTTCGTTCAGGCGTTCTTCCAATGACCTTTCGGTCACATACGTACTCAGCAGATGTTCTATTTTCTCTCTGGTGGAGGTGAATATGGTCTCATTGACCCACAAGGTGTCATCGGCATCAAATGCGATTGTTTTGAGCATTGGTTACTTATTTAATTTTAGAGGTGCCCTTCATAAAACAATTATATTGAACTGGTTCTTATAAATGAAATCTTGAGGTCTTAATCGTTTGATTTTAAGGCTAATTACGTGTATTCAGAATATTTTGAATTAAATTGGAAGACAACGGGATAAATTATGGAAGAATTCATCGGTTTTTTTGAAAACATACCAACTGCCTTCAGGGCCGGACTCTTACTGGGAGGAATCGTGATTTTCTGGGTGATGGAAGGTGTGATACCGCTGTTTGCTTTTCGTTACAAGAAAGTAAAGCATGCAGGACTCAACTTGTTTTTTACATTGACCACCGCCATCATTGGTTTCGGCCTTGCATGGCTGCTTTTAAGGGCGTCGCAGTGGAGTAGTGCCAATGAGTTTGGTTTGTTATACATCTTTGAGCTCCCATTGTGGGCACAGATTCTGGTAGGTGTTTTGCTCATGGACCTGATTGGTGCCTACCTGATTCACTGGACAGAACACAAGGTGAAATGGATGTGGCGTTTCCATGTGGTACATCACAGTGATACGTCCGTAGACGTGACTACGGGATTAAGACATCATCCCGGTGAGACGGTCTTTAGAATAGGATTCACCATCCTGGCGGTATTGATCATTGGGGCACCTATAGGAATCGTCATGCTCTATCAGAGCCTTTCCGTCTTGTTTGCGCACCTTACCCATGCCAATATCCAAATGCCTGCCAAGGTAGACCATATACTCTCATATGTATTTGTAACCCCTTACATGCACAAGGTGCATCATCACTTTGAGCAGCCGCTCACAGACACCAACTATGGCAATATCTTTTCTGTCTGGGACAGGATGTTTGGCACTTTTGCCAAGGTGGATGACATGCAGGAAGTGCAATATGGCATCGATACCCACATGGATCCTGCGCAGAATACTTCTTTGCCTACGTTATTGAAAACGCCTTTCGAAAAGTTTGACAAGATGCCGGGGAAATCTTAAGGTAACGACCTTACTGCCTTCTGTTTGCTTGCAGGATATCCCGGAGAGACAAAGCCCGGGTCATGTCGCACAAATACGCTTAAGATCACATAGGCTATTGCTCCTAAGTTTAAATAAATAGTTTTTATTAACTATTGTGTAATCTCCTGTATTTCAGTGATTTTAAGTAGTTTTTCTGATAAAAGATGATGTTTAATTCATTATCATATAATAATATTGTGCCCGGAAGCGTTAAAGCTTCAGAGTTATATTTACTAAACTATGAGTAATATCGCTACTAACCTGGCTTTTATAATGAATGCCTCTCTGCATTTCGCTCGGAATACCGGGCATTTACATCTGCCACTAAATCTAAAATGCTATGTAGCTTTATTAAATTGTTCAAATTCACATTATTTCTTAAACGGAACGTCTTACATTGCTGATCACTTAAAATATTAAGATCGCAAGGCATCAAAAGTTTGTTATTTCCTCTGATGATTATTTCATATTTGGGAATGCATTCTTTTGACTGCCAGACAAACGCTCTGAAGACCTCTTCCTGATCCATCCTGCCTGTCATACAACAAGCGCTTCCGCTCAAATTCCTGATTTTTCAATAGTCCGCTTTTACCTTTTATCCAGTAACTTTACCACATAACTTTGTCGAAATGCCTTACATTTTGGTTCCCTTGTTCCTGCAATTGGGCACCATGCAATAAACTGATATACTAATCTTGAAATTAAGCGCAGACAGTGAATCACTGTTCAGGTAAAAGAACGCGCGGTTGTGGAACACGATGGATGTAAGTTGGTGAACTATGTTAAGAATTGTTTTTCTGTTGTACTTAATAGTGGCGCTGATGATTGGCTGCAAGAGTAGTTCAAAACAGTTGACCACCCAGAATGATCATACAGGAAATGAAGTCATCAAGCAACAGATACTATTTGTTAATGTCCTGTTGAAGAAGGAGACCGATGCTACGGTAACCGCTTCTCTGGTAAACCACAAATGGAGAGATGGACAATTAAAACTCCGTCCCTATAATGATCAGGCTTCGCCTGAAGTTTTATATATCCAGTTACTGGATGCGAATCAAAAGGTGCTGAAAGAGATTGAAGAACCCAACCCTTTGTACAGGTCTGTGGAGTTATTTGAGCCGGGAGGAAGCATTTCACGGCAAGAAATTGAAATAGAGGAGACCTACCTGTCCATTAGGGTCCAGGCTCCGGTAAATGTAAAATATTTAAACATTGTCAGTAAAACAGGCAATTACACCTATTTATTAGAATTGCTATGAAAAATACTCAACTGATCTTTTTCGCATTTTGCCTGTCAGTGTCGACGTCATTTGCACAGCAGTTTCCGGTGGATACGCTGGTATACAATGGGAGTTCTGAGAGTCGGGTCAATTTTGTCATCATAGGTGATGGTTACCTGGCTTCACAGCAGGATAATTTCCTGGAAGACGCCCGCAAAATTACCGATGACCTTTTCAGGGCTTCTCCTTTTACAGAATATGAGGACTACTTCAATGTCTTTACAATTTCTGTTCCCTCCAACGTAGAAGGAGCGGCGGAGGACCCTTCCGCGCTGATCGATAACTACTTTGGTAGTACTTTCAACTTTGCAGGCATTCAAAGGCTGCTGGTACCTACCAGAACCAACCAAATCCTCAATGTGATGGCTGACAATATTCCTGACTATGACCAGGTAATGGTGGTGGTGAATGACACGCAATATGGAGGATCAGGAGGGCAGTTTGCGACCTCTTCGGTCAATGAAGCAGCCTCGGAGATCTCCATCCATGAAATTGGCCATTCCTTCGCGGGGTTGGCTGATGAATATTGGGCAGGGGCGCAGTTTGCGCGTGAAAGGCCTAATATGACCCGGGAGTCTTCGGAGTCCAGGGTGAAGTGGAGCAACTGGACCACCGACAGAAACTCAGAGGTAGGTGTGTATCCTCACGATGTGGATCCCAACTGGTATAAACCTCACCTAAATTGTAAAATGCAGTTTTTAGGCAGGCGGTTTTGTGCAGTTTGCAAGGAGCAGTTTATTCAGTCTATCTATGGTCGTGTTTCCCATGTGGTTGCTTACAACCCCGTAGAAGAAGAGGCTTTAGGCGATGTCATTACTTTTGACCTTACTACCATCAACCCCAGTCCCAACACTTTGAACATTACCTGGTTGGTCGATGATGAGGAGGTGGCAGCCAATGATATCAGTTTTGAGCTGGATGTGACTGCCTTAGACCCCGGGGAACATGAAGTGAAGGTGGTGGTGTATGACAGTACAGCACTGGATAGGAGAGGCCGTGTTTTTGTCTCAACAGTTTCCTGGACACTGGATGCGGGCCTTAGTAGTGAGTCACGATGGGGTATAGATGACAGGCCAGCCGACGAAGATGACAATGTGGTGACGGCTGTCTCGGGCAGCGTTGCTACCGTAGCACTCAGGCTATATCCCAATCCCACAGCAGACGTGCTTCATTTTACTTACGATGGATTGCATGATGGCGAGGTAAAGCTGTCACTCCTGGAACTGAATGGAAAAGAGGTGTTTCAAGCTATTTATGAGGTTCAGGTTGCCGGGGCAATTGATGAACAGATAGACATAGCGGCCCTGCCTGCTGGAATTTACCTGGTGGCAATTGATGCCGGAGATTTCCAAAAAACCTTCAGAATTAGCAAGGAGTAGGCCTATGGAGAGGCGCCCAGCTTCTTCTAACAAGCAACTTTTTGGTTTAATTGGAAAAATAAAAGAATTATACTTACCTTCAACCCCATCTTATTGGGGACCAGAAAATAAATAACATTATGCAGATCAAGGCAGATACCGTAGATGAGTACATCAGCAAACTACCTGAAGAGCGTCAGGTAGTGGTCAATAAGTTAAGGGAAACGATTTTGGGAAACCTACCTGAAGGCTTTCACGAAACAATCAACTATGGAATGATTGGTTATGTGGTGCCTCATGAGTTGTACCCAGACGGATATCATTGTGACCCAAAACTACCGCTACCTTTTATGAACGTGGCGTCTCAAAAGAACTTCGTAGCGGTTTACCATTCTGGAATTTACGCCGATCAGGATATCATGGATTGGTTTGTGGGTGAATATCCCAAATACTGTAAAAACAAGCTGGACATGGGTAAGAGTTGTATCAGGCTTAAGAAAATGGACCAGATTCCCTACCAGCTCATTGGTGAGCTATCTACCAAGCTTACCGTAGATGACTGGATCGCTATGTATGAAGCCAATGTGAAGAAGAAGTAAGTTGCAACGTAGGCTATAAAAAAAGGCGACTGTCGCAGACAGTCGCCTTTTTTTATGCTAAATGCTTTAATGCATCAAAAACGCCATCGTAGATTGAGTCCCACACTGTTGGTTCCCAAATCCGTATCTGGTAAAATCGTGAAAGTAGGTCTGTAATCAATTCCCAGACTCAACGGTATATCAAACCTGTACTCCAAACCCAGTTCTCCTGTTACCCCTAATACCACATCATCGCTTAAGAAGTAGAGACTGGCACCAACACCAGGGTAAAGAATCAGCCTGCCATCACCATTGAAGGTAAACACCCAATCGTAGATCAGATCCGCACCTAAACCACCATCTCCGATACCCAAATTGGCATGAAACCGGTTGGCATTGGAGACATTGTATACCGCATCAAATGCTGCATCAAACGGGCTGCTGTCATCGATGTTAAGCCTGATACCTAATTCCAGGGCTTCCAGATTCTGAGCCTGACTGTCTGTCTGAACTGCCATGAAAAATACAATGGCCAGTGCTAAAAAATAAAACTTCTTCACTTTCTATTAGTTTTTCGTTGCCAATTTAGCTGATAAGTACTCTCGGTTCATTCTCGCAATATTGGTTAAGCTGATGCCTTTAGGACACTCTACCTCACAAGCACCAGTGTTTGTGCAGTTACCAAACCCTTCGTCATCCATTTGCTTTACCATATTCTGAACCCTGGTAGCACGCTCCACTTGTCCTTGTGGTAACAAAGCGTATTGAGATACTTTTGCACCCACAAACAGCATTGCTGAAGAGTTTTTACAGGTGGCTACACATGCCCCACAACCTATACAGGTTGCAGCGTCCATTGCCAGATCCGCGTCTTCTTTAGGAATAGGAATGGCGTTGGCATCCTGTGTATTCCCAGATGTGTTCACAGAAATATAACCTCCCGCCTGTTGAATCCTGTCAAACGCAGAACGATCAACCATCAGGTCTTTGATGACAGGAAATGCTTTTGCTCTCCATGGCTCAATGTAGATGGTGTCACCATCGTTGAAGCTACGCATGTGCAGCTGACACGTGGTAATACCTCTTCCGGGACCGTGTGCTTCTCCATTGATATACATAGAGCAGCTACCACAAATTCCCTCTCTACAATCGTGATCAAAGGTCACAGGCTCCTCACCTTCTGCAATTAATTGCTCGTTGAGTACATCCATCATTTCAAGAAACGACATGTGATCTGATATTTCAGATACTTTGTACTCTACCATTTTGCCCGCATCCTTTGGGCCTTTCTGTCTCCAGATTTTAAGTGTTAGATCCATGTGTTATCAATTACTTGTATGATCTTTGTTTTAATTTGATGTCATTGAATTCCAGTTCCTCTTTGTGAAGAACAGCATCTTTAGGCTCGCCTTTGTATTCCCAGGCAGCGACATAACGATAATTTTCATCATCTCTTTGTGCCTCTCCATCGGCCGTGGCGTGCTCTTCTCTGAAGTGGCCACCACAAGATTCTTCCCTGTTGAGGGCATCTTTGGCAAACAACTCACCCAGTTCCAGGAAGTCTGCTACTCTACCAGCTTTCTCCAGTTCAGCATTTACGCCATCAGCACCGCCAGGAACGATCACATTTTTCCAGAAGTCTGCTCTTAGTGCAGAAATCTCTTCAATGGCTTGGTTCAGGCCTTCTGAATTTCTGGCCATTCCACATTTATCCCACATGATCTTACCCAGTTTTTTGTGGTAATAGTCCACAGAGTGGGTTCCTTTGTTATTGACAAAGAAGTTGATACGGTCTTTTACAGACTTTTCTGCTTCGTCAAACTCAGGGGTATTGGTAGGAATGCTACCTGTACGAATATCGTCAGCGAGGTAATCTCCTATGGTATAAGGAAGTACAAAATAACCATCTGCCAAACCTTGCATCAGTGCAGAAGCACCGAGTCTGTTGGCACCGTGGTCTGAGAAGTTGGCTTCACCAATGGCGTAGCAACCAGGGATGGTAGTCATCAGGTTATAATCCACCCAAACACCACCCATGGTGTAGTGCGTTGCAGGATAGATCATCATAGGCGTTTTGTATGGGTTCTCATCAACGATCTTCTCATACATCTGGAATAAGTTGCCATATTTCGCCTCTACAATTTTCTCACCCAGCTCCAAAATCTGTTCTTTGCCTGGGTTATCGATGCCTTTCAGTTTGGCCTGCTCTTTTCCGTATCTTTCAATGGCTGAGCTGAAATCCAGGTAAACCGCTTCGCTGGTCTGGTTCACACCATAGCCGGCATCACATCTTTCTTTTGCAGCTCTGGAAGCCACATCGCGGGGTACCAGGTTACCAAAGGCAGGATACCTTCTTTCCAGGTAATAATCTCTCTCTTCTTCAGAGAGGTCTGTAGGCTTTTTACGTCCTTCTCTGATGGCCAACACATCCTCCATGTTTTTAGGCACCCAGATACGACCATCATTCCGCAATGATTCTGACATCAGCGTCAGCTTAGATTGGTAATCACCAGATCTGGGAATACAGGTAGGGTGTATTTGTGTGTAACAAGGATTTGCAAAGTAGGCGCCTTTCTTGTGAATCTTCCATGCAGCCGTCGTATTGGAACCCATTGCGTTGGTTGACAGGAAGTAAACGTTTCCGTAGCCACCGGAAGCGATGACAACAGCGTGCGCTGAATGTCTTTCTATTTCTCCTGTGACAAGGTTTCTGGCGATAATGCCTCTGGCTTTTCCATCTACCACTACCACATCAAGCATCTCATGGCGGTTAAACATTTCTATTTTACCACGGGCGATTTGTCTGTTCATGGCAGAATACGCTCCCAGTAAAAGCTGCTGACCTGTTTGCCCTTTGGCGTAAAAGGTTCTTGATACCAGTACCCCACCAAAAGAGCGGTTGTCCAGAAGCCCACCGTAATCCCTGGCAAATGGCACACCTTGCGCAACACATTGGTCGATGATGTTGGTAGATACCTCCGCAAGCCGGTGTACATTGGATTCTCTGGATCGGTAATCACCACCTTTTACTGTATCATAAAATAAACGATAGGCTGAGTCACCGTCTCCCTGATAGTTTTTGGCAGCATTGATTCCTCCCTGAGCAGCGATAGAGTGCGCACGCCTAGGAGAATCCTGATAAGCAAATGCTTTTACGTTATAACCCAATTCTGCTAAGGTTGCAGCTGCCGAACCTCCCGCCAATCCTGTGCCTACCACGATGATGTCAATCAATCGCTTGTTGGCAGGATTTACCAAGTTGATTCTATCTTTATGGCGAGTCCAACGCTCCTCTATCGGACCTGCAGGAACCTTCGCATCTAAAATTTTCGAATCTGTGCTCATATCGTTCTACTCGTTCGTTTTAAATTAAATTCTTTTTAATAACAGTCGTACTTTTTGTTAAGCCAAACTGTTTGCATAATGCACTATTGCGATGATAATAAACCCAAGTGGCACCACCACAGAATACACATTGCCGATGGTTTTCAAAGAGTTGGTATATTTATTATTCAGTCCCACGGACTGAAATGCTGAACTAAACCCGTGCAGAAGGTGCAGCGTAAGGAATACAAATGCTAAAACATATACACCAACGCGTAGTGGGTTTTCAAACATGGCCAGCACCTCTTCATAATATCTGTCAGGATTTGGCTCAGTAAATTTCACATACTTGTAAATCATTTCATGCACCCAGAAATCCTTGAGATGAAACAACAGGAAGAACAAGATAAATAAACCACTGTAGATCATATTCCTCGAAAACCAGGAAGCATTGGCTGCACTGTTATTCTTTGCATATTTTACTGCCCGGGCATTTCTGTTCTGGACCTCCAGATAGAAGCCCATTACAAAATGGAAAACAACACCAAACATCAAGACAGGCTGTAGTGCAAACTGTACCACCGGATTTGTGCCCATAAAATGAGAAAGCTCATTGAAGAGCTCAGGGCTGAAAATGGATGTTAAATTGATGGTTAAATGCTGTAGTAAAAAGATCATCAGAAACAGCGCTGACAGCGCCATGGCTACCTTTCTTCCGATCGAGCTAGTGAAAATCTCTTTTATCAAACTCATTTAGTTCAGAACTTTTTGGTCAAAGTTAAACGCGGAATGCTTATCATACAATTTCAAATTCTATTTTGAATCATTATAAATAAGATAGGTCAATAACGGATTTATAGTGAGCATTTGAATAAAATGTTGAGATAAGTTGTTTTATTTTACTGAAAAATATTTTCCGAATAAGGTAATCATATAGTTTAAATTGTAGTTACTATAAAGGAAGGGGTTAATTACTAAGGATTTGACAATGGAAATGATTTTGAAAGATACCACCAGACGTTATTGGATTATCTGCATACTAATGGCGCTGATACTGGTGTCGGGTGAGACCCATGCTACGCATATCAGAGCGGGAGAAATTCGTGTAGAACGTATTTCAGCTACCAGCCTCACCTACAGGTTCACCGTAATCGCCATCAGGGATTCTGGAGGTGGACAGGTACCTTTTGGTTTGGGTAACTTCAGTTTCGGAGATGGGCGCGTCATAGAAAACATCAGGGACGTTTTTGAACGCAGGGCCGTGGATGACAATGGAAACCCGATTGTCACGAGTTTTGAGATCACTGATCTCGGCGATGACCTGGAATTGAACGTGTTTGTCGTAGAGCATACTTATCCCTCTGCTTCTCCAAGTTACCTCATCGGATACCGCGAAGAAAACAGGAATGAAGGAGTGCTCAATCTCGCCAATTCTGTCAATACCGCTTTTTTCATTGATGCACAATTGAGGATAGACCCCATCTTCGGTATCAATAACTCACCGGTAATGACTGTACTGCCCATTGACAGAGGAGGTCAGTTTGTGGCATTTTTCCACAATCCCGGAGCTTTTGATCCTGATGGAGACAGCCTTTCTTATCAATTGGTAGTACCTCAGCAATCTGAAGGGACCGAAGTGTCGGGATATCAAGACCCCAACGATCCCCGCTTCTACAATAATTTCACGCAAGGAAATGAAGCACAGGATGATCGCCCCGTTTTTCAGTTGGATCCGGTGACCGGTACTTTGACATGGGATGCTCCCGATCAACCAGGGGAATACAATGTTGCATTCATCATAGAAGAGTGGCGCAAGATACAAGGCCAGTGGTTTAAGCTGGGTTTTGTGACCAGGGATATGCAGATTATCATTGAAGAGACGAACAACGAACGCCCTGAAGTAGTAGTCCCCGAAGACATTTGTGTAGAGGCTGGTACGTTGGTCACAGGAATTTTTGAAGGGATCGATGCCGATGGTCATGACGTTTTGATTGAAGCTTTTGGAGGCCCCTTTGAATTGTCCCCTCAGGCATCTATTAGCCCGGTGGCATTTCAGAACCAGCCAGCCAGAGTTGATTTTTCATGGCAGACAGATTGTAGCCATGTGCGGGAAAGACCCTACGAAGTCATTGTTAAAATATCTGACCGCCCACCTGCAGGGCCAACTTTAGTAGCCTTTGAAACCTGGCAAATTACCGTGGTAGGGCCGGCACCTACAGGCCTGGAGGCCGATCAGGTCAATTCAGAAACCATGAACCTTAATTGGGACCCTTATATATGTCCTCAGGCCGATAGTATAGAAGTGTGGAGAAGGGTAGACAGTTTTGAGTTTGAACCCGATGAGTGTGAAATTGGCATGCCACCGTTTGCAGGCTACCAGTTGATAGACCTGGTCTCTGCACGCGATACCAATTACCTTGATGATAATAATGGCTCAGGACTGGCAGCAGGAGCTAAATACTGCTATCGCCTGGTAGCCAGGTATCCTCAGCCTGCCGGAGGATTGAGTTACGTCTCTGAAGAAGCATGTGACAGTCTGGAAGCGGTAAGACCTGTCATTACCAATGTAGACATTGCCAGTACCAGTGATACAGACGGAGAGATCATCGTTAAATGGTTGCCTCCTTTTGACCTGGACCCTGCCATTGTACCGCTTCCTTATACGTATGAGGTTTTTCGTACAGTGGGAGACGCGGCACCGGTGTCGGTGACGACTACAACCGGGCTGGAATTCACAGATGCCGGCCTGGATACGGAAAATACTATTTACACCTACCAGGTATTTATGGAAGATGCGAATGGAGTAGAGATAGATCCGTCTTCACCAGCTTCTTCTGTAAGGCTGGAGCTTTCGCCACTGTTCCAGTCAATTGAGCTTGACTGGTCGGCAAATGTTCCCTGGTCAAACAGGTCTCAGGAGTTTCCTTATCATTATATCTACAGAGACAATGTCAATGATGACGCTTCAGAACTGGTACTGATTGATTCTGTCAATGTGAATACCGAAGGGTTTTCCTATCTGGACGATGGGAGTTTCAACGGCGAGACCCTGGATGATGAGGAGATCTACTGTTATTTCGTGACAACGCAAGGTGTCTACGGTAACCTGGATGTGGATGAGCCATTGATCAACCGATCACAAATCTTTTGCGCCCAGCCCAACGACATGATTCCGCCCTGTACGCCGGTCTCCTTTGATATCAATCCCGATTTCGATTGTGAGGAGATTCTGGCTGGACAGTCTTGTAGTTTCAATGACTTCAGTAACCGCCTGGTTTGGTCACGCGACCAGACGACCGGTTGCGATGATGATATCCGTTTTTTCAGAATATACTTTTCAGAAGACAGCATCGAGGAGGAAGATTTTGAACTGGTAGGCACCGTAACAGGTACAGAGTTCATTCACGAAGACCTTAATTCCTTCAAAGGCTATTACAGGGTGAGTGCAGTAGACAGGTCTGGTAATGAAAGTGATTTGTCTGAAATCTTCTCTAATGACAATTGCCCTAACTATGTGCTGCCCAATACCTTTTCTCCCAATGGTGACGGTGTCAACGATGTATTTACCCCTTTCTTTGAAACGATCAGCATGCCCATCAGGGATTTTAACAGAGGTAATTGTCCAAGGTTTGTAGAACGAGTGATTTTTACGGTGTTTGACCGAACGGGGAATGAGATATTTACCTATGATTCGGAAGATGACCTGGAGTCCAACATCCTGATAAATTGGGATGGAAACACCTCTAATGGAACTGAATTGCCTTCAGGAACGTATTTTTATCAGGCAGATGTCACCTTTGATGTATTAGAAGAAGATGACAGAACGCAACAGATACGTGGTTGGGTGCAACTATTCAGATGATGAATGAGCAGATAATATTCTTCGATGGAGTATGTAATTTGTGTAATAACTCCGTCAATTTTGTGATAGACAGAGACAAGGAGCAGATTTTTCGGTTTGCTCCCTTACAATCAGACTTTGCCAAAGAAAAGCTAACGCCGTTGGGTGCAGACCCGGAACAACTGGATTCAATCATCCTGTTGAAAAACGGTAAAGTATATCAGAAAAGCAGTGCCGCGTTGCAAATAGCCAGGAAATTGACTGGCGCATGGCCGGCTTTGTCCGTTTTGATGGTTTTACCTAAATTTCTCAGAGATTTCTTTTACGACATCATTGCCAGAAACCGTTATCGATGGTTTGGCAAACAGGATCAATGCCGTATTCCTACTCCGGAGCTTAGGAAACTGTTTCTGGGCTGACATGTAGCAGTGAAAGCCCAAACTTTTGGGTATAATTTTTGCTTAGGGTAGGGGCGTGGTGTAGTGAAATTGTATAGTTGAAAAGCTCAGTACCAACCTCACCGTCCGAATCAAATAGGTTTGTTAAAAGGACTCATGATTCATAAAGAGACATTCTTGCCATCATATAAATGGTATTGCCTCCTGTGAATTCCTTTTTCAGGCTTAGCTGGTTCAATAATTTATCATGAACAGCCAGTGCTAAACGTGCTCCAATGAACGAAAACAGATCTCATCTCCGAAAGTACTTCCTACTATTTTTCTTACTATTGGTTTCAGGTGTCTTTACCGAAGTATTAGCCTCTCATATCCGGGCAGCAGAAATTATTGTGGATCGGCTTGGGAATAGAAGATATCGCTTTACACTCATTGGTATCAGGGATTCCGAAGATGGACGGGTTGACTTTGGCCTGGGAACTTTTCGTTTTGGTGACAACATAGGGCTGATCAGAAACCTCAGAAATGATCCGAGGGACGAAGTGGGCAATCCGGTGGAAGTACAACACACGCTGGATGAACTTGGGAATGGCATTGAAGTCAACACTTTTGTTTTTGAATATACTTATGCTTCGGTTCAACCACGCATCACTGTCAGTTACGAAGAAGATTTTCGAAATGATTTCATATTGAACCTCGGAGCGCCGGGTGATGGGAATGGCTCCGATGAGATACCATTTTATGTGGAGACACAATTTAGCATAGATCCTTCGGTGGGCCCCAATAGCAGTCCGAGAATGGGGAATTTACCCATTGACGAAGGTGGCCAGTTCATCAAGTTTTTCCATAACCCAGCAGCATTTGACCCTGATCCGGGAGACAGCATTTCGTTCAGGTTGGTGGTTCCCAAGCGATCTGTCGTCCTTCCCGATGGGGGAGTGGCAGGTATAGAAATAGAAACCTACCGATCTCCTGCCTCCGAAGAGTTTTACGATAATTTCCCTACTGGTAACGAAGCCCAAAACGACGAACCTACCCTTGTGTTGGATCCCGTGACCGGTTTGTTGACATGGGATGCGCCGGATAAGCCTGGTGATTACAATGTGGCTTTTATTGTGGAGGAATGGAAAAAGATAGGTGGGCAGTTTGTTAAAATCGGTTTTGTGACCAGAGATATGCAAATCATCATTGAGCCTACTGATAATGAGCCGCCGGAATTGGTGGTGCCGGATCCCATTTGTGTGGAAGCCGGTACATTGATAGAAGACCTGTTTGTAGGAACAGACCCTGATGGTCACGATGTGCTGATAGAAGCTTTTGGTGAGCCATTTTCTATTGCGCCCACTGCACAGTTGGTTCCGGGTGAGTTTCGTTCTTCTCCTGCGGCGGCCAGGTTTTCCTGGCAGACAGACTGCAGCCTGGTACGTGAAAGACCCTATGAAGTCGTGGTGAAAATCACAGACCGCCCTCCGCTGGGCCCGGCATTGGTAGATTTTGCTACCTGGGAAATTACCATCGTAGCGCCCGAACCCGAGGGATTGTCAGCCGATGTAGCCGATTCCCGTACCATCGATCTTTCCTGGGATCGTTATGATTGTGGCAATGCAGACAGCATACAGGTGTGGCGTAGAGTGGATAGTTTCGACTTTGAGCCAGATGAGTGTGAAACAGGCATTCCCGCAGCTGCAGGATATGAACTGGTTGATTTGGTCAGAGCTTCCGATACTACCTATCGCGACAATGACAATGGCAATGGACTGAGCGCCGGAGCGACTTACTGTTATCGGTTGGTAGCTACCTTTCCACAACCAGGAGGGGGTCTAAGCATTGTCTCTGAGGAGATTTGTGACAGTATTCCTGCGGTAAGACCGGTGATTACTCATGTGGATGTAGAAACGACAGACGATACCGATGGAGAAATCATCGTGAGATGGGAGACACCCTTTGACCTGGATCCCGCCATTGCACCTGCTCCTTATGAGTATGAAGTCTTGAGAATTGCGCCGGGTGGCGGCATTACCTCACTTACCCGCACAAGTGATCAGATTTATACGGATTCCGGGCTGAATACCCGGGATGAGTCTTACAGATACAGAATTGTACTCAGGGATGGGAATGGCATTTTGCAGGATACTTCGGCGATGGCTTCATCGGTGTGGTTGCAACCTACGCCCGGCATCAGCGCCATCACTCTTACCTGGTCCGCAGACGTGCCCTGGTCCAATCAATCACAGCGTTTTCCCTATCATTATATCTACAGGGACAATGTGTCTGGAGATGCTGGAGAACTGGTTTTGATTGACTCTGTACAGGTGACTACTTCCAATCAGCGCTATGTGGATGATGGTAGTTTTAATAATGTTCCGCTCGATGACAATATTGAGTATTGCTATTTTATCGTCACACAGGGAACTTATGGAAACCCTGACATTGAGGAACCATTGCGGAACCGGTCGCAGATTGCCTGTAGTCAACCAAATGACATCATCGCTCCGTGTACCCCGGTCGCATTTACTTTTGACCCGGAGTTTGATTGCGAGGCTGTGACCAGAGATCAGCCTTGTGGATTCAGCGACTTCACCAATCACCTGCTATGGGAACAAGATTCAGACCCGGAATGTCAGGATGACATTGTGAGTTACAATATTTATTTTTCACGTACCGGTGCCGAAGATGCTTTTGAATTGGTTGCCAACGTGGCAGGAACAGAGTTCTTCCATCGCAACCTTTCTTCTTTCAAAGGATGTTATAAGATCGCATCAGTGGATCGGTCTGGGAATGAGAGTGCACTAACGGAGGCTTTCTGCAGAGACAATTGCCCCAACTATGAGTTGCCCAATACCTTCTCGCCCAATAATGACGGTCAAAACGATGTGTTTACGCCATTTTTTGAAAGCTCCGCCAGTCCAATTGCCAATTTTGATAACAACCGGTGCCCGCGATTTGTGGAGCGTGTAGTGTTTCAGGTGGTGGATCGTACCGGAAATGAACTGTTTTATTATGATTCTAATGAAAACGAAAACAATATTCTGATCAATTGGGCAGGGGTGACTACCAATGGAGTAGAACTACCGACTGGTACCTACTTCTACAATGCAGAGGTCACCTACGATGTACTCAATCCCGACAATCGAAACGAGCGATTCAAAGGTTGGATTCAGTTGTTTAGATAGCACCTTGAGAAATCAGATGCCAGACTTTAGTTTTAAACAGACAAAAGACGTGGTTGCTAAGACGTGGTCGCCAAGATAGAACACAGGGTTCATCAAAACGCGATCGAGCGTGACGCTCTTCTGCTTGGTAAAGTCCAGGCGGGACGACCGAACTAGTTCGTAAATAATTCCGTTATTTCGACATTGCTCAATTCCGGTATTACAAGAATTACAAATCAATCATCATGAATCACTCATCCAATTGAGTGCTACAAATATTCCGTCCTCCTTTCCCCGTTAGTATTTTGAGCTTCGGCCGAAAGATTTTTACGTTAGCGTGATTCGCTTTACTTTTGGGCAGCCAAAAAAATGAATACTATATGAAGGCATATGTTTTCCCTGGACAGGGAGCTCAGTTTACAGGTATGGGAAAAGACCTGTACGATTCATCAGATGCAGCAAAGCAGTTGTTTGAACAGGCCAATGAGATACTTGGGTTTAGCATTACCGATGTGATGTTTGAAGGGACGCCAGAGCAATTGAAAGAAACCAAGGTGACACAACCGGCTGTTTTCCTTCATTCTGTTGTTGCTGCGAAAATCGCTGCGGATTTCAATCCCGATATGGTGGCAGGGCACTCATTGGGTGAACTGTCTGCTTTGACAGCGAGTGGCGTGCTTTCTTTTCAGGATGGTTTGGAGTTGGTGGCCAAAAGGGCTCAGGCCATGCAAAGAGCCTGTGAGATCAACCCATCTACTATGGCTGCCGTACTTGGCCTCGCTGATGACTTGGTGGAGAACATCTGCGGCGAAATAGAAGAAGTGGTGGTTGCTGCTAACTATAACTGCCCGGGTCAGGTGGTGATCTCGGGTTCTAATAAAGGAATTGAGGTTGCCTGCGAAAAGATGCTGGAGGCAGGTGCCAAAAGAGCGATGGCTTTGCAGGTAGGAGGTGCTTTTCATTCACCTTTGATGGAGCCAGCCAGAGAAGACCTGAGTGTGGCCATTGAGTCCACTACCTTCAATGAGGGAATCTGCCCTATTTATCAAAACTACACCGCAAAGGCTACCATGGATACTGCAGAGATCAAGTCAAACCTGATCGCGCAATTGACTGCGCCGGTCCGATGGACGCAAACAATGCATGCCATGATTGATGCCGGAGCTGCTGAACTCATTGAGTGTGGTCCCGGAAAAGTACTCCAGGGACTTATCAAAAAAGTTGATCGTAAATTTCCAATTGCTTCTATATCTTGAAAATAAGAGCTGTAATTATATTGATGTTGCTGGGTCTCGGGCTTGCCATGACTGATTGTAAGCCTACCAGAAGGCCCACCCAGAAAAAGTCTAAAAAGATCAAAAAAGGGAAACCCATCCCTTGTCCGGTAAAAGACTGCTAATGAAGAAAATAAACATTGCAATTGACGGGTATTCTGCGTGTGGTAAAAGTACAACAGCAAAACGTGTAGCCGCTGCTCTTAATTATATATACATCGATACAGGTGCCATGTATCGTGCGGTGACCCTTTACATGCTGGATCATGAGGTGAATATTTCAAATCATGAGGAGATAATCAACCACCTGCGTGATGTAGAAGTAACCTTTGATTATAACGCGGAAAACAATGCCTGTGAAACCTTTTTGAATGGTGTCAACGTAGAAGAGAATATCAGGACATTCAGGGTAGCCTCTCAGGTGAGCCAGGTAAGTGTGATCCGGGAAGTGAGGGAAAAGCTGGTTTCATGGCAGCAGCAGATGGGGCAACAGAAAGGAGTGGTCATGGACGGACGAGATATAGGAACCGTTGTATTGCCAGATGCTGAACTTAAATTCTTCATGACTGCAGACATTGATGTCCGTACAGAACGCCGCAGGATAGAGTTGGAAAGGACAGGTAAATTCCTGGGTTTTGCTGAGATCAGGCATAACTTACTCGAGCGGGACCGAATCGATACCACCAGAGCCGAAAGCCCGCTGACCAAAGCGGAAGGCGCTATTGAAATTGATACTACCTACCTAACTTTTGATGAACAAGTACAGAAATTGATAGATAAAGCGAGGGAGTTGATTGATGAAAGTTGAGATAGATGAAAATTCCGGCTACTGTTTTGGAGTAGAGTTTGCCATTCAGATGGCCGAGGATGTGATGGAGGAAAGTGGTGAACTGTTCTGCCTTGGAGACATAGTACACAATGGTCATGAGGTCAATCGCCTGCATGATAAAGGGCTGCGTGTCATCAACCGCCAGGAATTACAGCAACTACGCGACTGTAAAGTGCTCATCAGGGCACATGGAGAACCTCCTGAAACCTATCAATTAGCTTTAGAAAACAACATAGAATTAATAGATGCCTCCTGTCCGGTAGTGCTGAAACTGCAGAATCGCGTGAAAAACGCCTACGATAAAACGCAGGATGAGGAGGGGCAGGTCGTGATTTATGGTAAACCCGGCCACGCAGAAGTGGTAGGGCTGACCGGTCAGACCCGCGATGAAGCCATAGTGGTAATGAATGAGGAAGACCTCGATCAGCTGGATTACCAGCGTCCCATTACCCTGTTTAGCCAGACAACCAAGAGCACCAAAGGCTTTTACCAGATCAAACAGCAACTGGAAGAGCGTATCAAAGAAGCAAGGGGGGAACTGCTACCCGAATACTTCAATGCCAACGACAGTATTTGTCGCCAGGTGTCTAACAGAGAGCCTCAACTGGAGCGTTTTGCCGCCAGGCATGATGTCATTCTGTTTGTAAGCGGCAGGAAAAGTTCTAATGGAAAAGTCCTGCATTCCGTTTGTAAAAGTCTCAACGACAGGAGCTATTTTATTGAAGACGAATCAGAGATTGATCCGGACTGGATAAAGATTGATGATTCAGTTGGCATATGCGGTGCTACCTCTACGCCAAAATGGCTAATGGAACGCGTAGCCACCTACCTCGAAAAGGAAGTATAAGTCCCTTATTTATAATCATTCTAAACTGATGTTGTTGTGGTTTTAGATTACTTCATTAAACAATTATTTTGAACATTTTTTTGTTAATTTTGTGACCGATTTTCAATAGTTGAAAACTTGCTAAAGCATGTCTCAGACAATTAAGTTAAAAAAAGGTTTTGATATAAACCTTGCTGGTAAAGCAGCACAAAAAATTGCCGACAATAAGCGGCCAGACACCTACGCTCTCAAACCCACAGATTTTCCTGGCATGACAAGACCCAAGCTACACGTAGCTGAGGGTGATAATGTAAAGGCTGGATCGCCGGTTTTATACGATAAGCTGACTCCGGAGATCAACTATACCGCTCCGGTAAGTGGTGAAGTTGTTGAGATCAAGCGTGGCGCCAAGAGAAAAATACTTGAGATTAAGATCCTCGCTGACAAAGAAATCAGCCATGAGTCTTTCAACAAGTATTCTAATTCAGACCTCAGTGCGCTTAGTCGTGAAGATGCACAGGCACAGATGCTGGAGAGTGGCGTTTGGCCAAATATTGTGCAACGACCTTTTGGGATTGTGGCTAACCCCGCAGATACGCCCAAATCAATCTTTATTTCCACATTCGATACGCATCCACTGGCTCCTGATTACGGGTTTATACTCCAGAATGACAGTCAGGCTTTTCAGGCGGGTGTTACGGTATTGAAAAAGTTTACTTCAGGAGAGGTTCACATTAACGTAGATGGTAAGTCTGAGATTTCGCCGGTGTTTTCAAGTGTTGAAGGTGCTAAAGTGAATAAAGTTTCAGGCCCACACCCTGCTGGAAACGTAGGCGTGCAGATTCATCATCTGGACCCAATTGGCAAAGGTGACATTGTCTGGACGATCAATCCTGCTGGTGTAGTGCAACTGGGTAAGTTATTTTTGGAGGGTATTTATGATGCCGCCAGAACAATAGTAGTGGCAGGATCTGAGATCAAAACGCCACAATATTACAAGACTTTCCAGGGAGCATGCATCGATAAGTTTCTGGAAGGAAATCTTAATAGTGAGCATGTACGTGCAATTTCAGGAAATGTACTGACTGGAGAAAGAATAGACCTCAGCGGTTATGTGGGCTACTACAGCAACCAGTTGACGGTGATCCCTGAAGGAGATTACCATGAGATGTTAGGATGGATCAAACCTTCCAACAGATTGAGCTTCCACCGTTCTTTTGGACTCTTCTCATTCCTGAACCCAAAGAAAGAGCATGTGATGGATACCAACACCAGGGGAGAAGAAAGAGCATTTGTGATAAGCGGTGTTTTCGAGCAAGTCACACCGATGGATATATTACCTACCTATTTGATCAAAGCCATTATGGCAGAAGATTACGAAGACATGGAAGGTCTTGGAATCTTTGAGGTAGTAGAAGAAGACCTGGCGCTTTGTGAGTTTGTGGATGTATCCAAGCACAATATTCAGGAGATTGTACGAAACGGAATAAACCTAATAAAAGAAGGCTAAGATGAAGTTACTTCGTAACATATTAGACAAGCAGAAGCCCATGTTTGAAAAAGGGGGCAAACTCGAAAAGCTATATTACCTTTTTGAGGCAGGAGAAACGTTTGCCTTTTCGCCTGCAAGTACTACTGCGAACAGAGGTGTTCAGGTAAGGGACGCCGTGGATTTGAAGCGATTGATGATGACTGTGGTCATTGCATTGGTACCGTGCTTATTATTCGGAATATGGAATAGTGGTTATCAGTACTTCCTGGCAACAACAGGTACTGGTGGAGGTTTTGCTGCTGAGATGTGGGAAGGAACATTATTGGTGCTTCCTATTGTCATAGTTTCTTACGTTGCAGGGGGAGTTGTTGAGTCAATTTTCGCTGTGGTAAGAAAACACCCCATCAACGAAGGATTCCTCGTTACCGGGATGTTGATTCCGCTTACTTTACCTTCTACCATTCCATTGTGGCAGGTAGCGGTAGCAACAATCTTCGCTATCGTGATTGCAAAAGAGGCTTTTGGTGGAACAGGAATGAACATTCTGAATGTTGCCCTGACAGCCAGAGCATTTTTATACTTTGCTTATCCTCAGCAAATCTCAGGAGACAAAGTATGGACGTATTTAGGTGACGGCGCTGTGGTAGACGGTTACTCCGGAGCTACTCCGCTCGGTGTTGCAGCAGGAGCAACTGATGTGAAAGCATGGGTGGCAGCAGATAATACAACAGTGGTTGCAGAACTGGCTGAAGTTACTGCAGGATGGGCACCAGATCTTTACAGTATGAATAACCTGATCTGGGGAGCTTATCCCGGATCTATCGGTTCTACGTCAGTAATCATGGTTGCTCTTGGAGCATTGGTATTGATTGCTACAGGAGTTGGTAGCTGGAAAACCATTGTCAGCTGTTTTGCAGGTGGATATTTCATGGGGGTAGTTTTGAACTTGTTTGGAACGAACGAATTTGCTCAGATGCCTGCTCATTATCACCTGATCATGGGAGGCTTTGCATTTGGTGCCGTTTTCATGGCGACTGATCCGGTTTCTTCTGCTCAGACAGAAGTTGGGAAATGGATTTATGGATTCCTGATAGGGGTGGTTACAGTGATAATACGAGTGCTCAACCCGGGATATCCTGAAGGAATTATGTTGGCAATACTGTTCATGAACGTATTTGCCCCACTCATTGATTTTTACGTAGTAGAAGCTAACAAAAAAAGGAGGTTACGTCGTGCAACGGTCTAATTCATATGTAGTAATGTTTGTGATCATCCTGACCGTAGTGTTAGGAGGATTGCTATCTGGAGCTAACCAGCTCCTGAAGGAAGCGCAGGACAAGTCTATTGACCTGGATACAAAGAAGAAGATTCTGGGAGCTGTAATGGACATTTCCACGATCACCAGTGACACTGCACTTCTGGGTACCTATGACAGAAGAGTAAAGTCTATTGTGGTAGACTTTGAAGGAAATGTGTTGACTGAAGATAGCAAAGGTAATAAGCTGATTGCTGAGAAGGTAAATATTCAAAAGCAATACAGATTTGATCCAAAAGATCGTCAGTACCCTGTTTTTATGTTCATGGATTCGGAAAGCCCTGGCAAAGTAAAGTCTTATATCTTCCCAATGTGGGGAGCAGGACTGTGGGATTGGATTTCAGGATTTGTTGCGGTACAAAGTGATCTGCGAACAATCGCTGGTGTTTCTTTTGATCATAAAACAGAAACTCCGGGACTTGGTGCCAGAATTACAGATGCTACTGTGAAAGACCGCTTCAAAGGGAAGTTTATTTTCGACGAAGGTGGGAATTTTAAGCCTGTAGTAATGGTTAAAGGTGAAAATAATGCTGGTTTAGACGATTATCAGGTAGACGGTCTCTCAGGAGCTACCATGACTGCCAAAGGAGTCAACCGTATGATAGAAGGTTATTTGCAATGTTATGAACCTTATATCAATAAGGTGAAAACAGGACAAACTGTGGCCATCAAGTAATTTTATTAATTGAACTAAGCTTAAAAAATTATGAGTACAGAGACTCTAGAGCAACCGATAGTAAAAGAGCCAGCTGAGCCATTATTGTCGAAGCGAAGACGAAAGATCGTTTCCGATCCTCTAAATGAAGATAACCCCATTACCGTACAGGTACTAGGTATTTGTTCTGCCCTTGCAGTGACAATTAAACTACAGCCTACGCTGGTAATGTCTATCGCTGTGATCTTTGTGATCGTGTTTTCCAACCTGATCATTTCATTGATCCGCGATTATATTCCCAACAGTGTTCGTATCATCGTGCAATTGGCGGTAATCGCCACCCTGGTAACCCTCGTGAGTGAAGTGCTGAAAGCATATGTGTATGACATGTACAAAGTACTGGGAGCGTTTGTAGGGCTGATCATCACCAACTGTATTGTGATGGGACGTCTGGAAGCATTTGCCATGGGTAACAAACCATATGATTCTATCCTTGATGGTTTGGGTAGTGGATTTGGTTATGCCTGGATCATCCTCGCAGTAGCTACAGTGAGAGAGTTGCTGGGCTCAGGATCACTATTTGACTGGAAGGTTTTTGAGGCAATGGGCATAGAAAACTTCCCCACCAATGGTTTGATGGTAGATTCTATCGGCGCATTCATGGTATTGGGTGTCCTCATCTGGATACAGCGAACGAAGACGGGATACGTAGAACACTAAACGGAATTAGACAATGGATTTATTCAATATAGCATTAAAAGGAATATTTATCGACAACATGATCTTTGCCTACTTCCTTGGGATGTGTTCATTCCTCGCGGTATCAAAGAAAGTTTCTACGGCATTGGGCCTTGGAATGGCTGTCATTTTCGTATTGACAATCACCGTACCAGTTAACTGGCTGTTGCAGGAGTTTGTATTGCAAGAAGGTGCCCTGACTTGGTTAGGTGCTGATTTTGCCACCGTAGACTTGACATTCCTGCAGTTCATCATGTTCATCGCGGTAATCGCATCTATTGTACAGTTGGTGGAAATGGTCATTGAGAAAGTTTCTCCCGCACTTTACGGATCACTCGGTATTTTCCTGCCACTGATTGCTGTAAACTGTGCCATCCTGGGTTCAGCACTTTTCATGGTACAAAGAGATTACACAATTTTCCAGGCTACGGCATATGGTTTCGGTTCAGGTACTGGTTTCTTCCTCGCCATTGTTGCTTTGGCAGCCATCCGCGAGAAATTGAAGTACTCTAATGTGCCAAATGGCTTGAAAGGTCTTGGTTTGACGATGATCATCACCGGATTGATGGGTATCGCATTCAAATCCTTTATCGGAATTGCATTGTAAGAGATTACAATAAATATAGATATCAGTAAAGCGATCCAT
>ERZ1740068.101-NODE-101-length-53007-cov-7.845256_pt1 | contig 53007 bp, 39 predicted proteins | sample MGYA00581735_ERZ1740068 | MGnify/ENA primary metagenome ERZ1740068 (study PRJEB43018, sample SAMN04849740) | marine metagenome | isolation source: floating plastic debris | place: Pacific Ocean | collected 2008-08-30 | study: EMG produced TPA metagenomics assembly...
GAGTTGTTGAGGACCATTCCCGGAATTTCAGGAACGATGTGTTTGACCTTGGTAGGGTCGCCTGGAGCAGGGCCCGATTTGAAGGCCACTTCAAACAGGTTGTCGTAAATGCTTAGCCCACACGCACCGGCACCATAATAGTTGCCCATGTCGCCCCAAATCCAGGTAGAAGGCACCGAATAGTCAGGGAAGATACGGTCATCGGCAATGATTTGCCCCGTAATCGAATCAATGCCCAATTGCTGGACAGCCTTGACCCATTTTCTTATAAAATTACCGTAATGATCTTTGAAATAACGTGAGCCAAGGGCGGGGTCGCCACCACCAATAAGCCATAAGTCACCCAGTAATACCAGGTTAGTATCACCATCGACCACCAAAGTATCGAAAGTGCCAACATATCCGATGGTGGTCTCGAAGCAATGGTTGGGGCCTAAGGTTTCCAAAATAGCTGCGGTAGTCACCACTTTGAGGCTGGAGGCCGGTACCAAACTCAAATCGGGTTGGTGCGAAGCAATCGTGGTACCACTGTCGATGTAGAGGGCCATGAACCCCAGGGAAGCCGTGCGCAGTTCGGGGTCGGCGGCCAACTTGACCACCTGTTTTTGCAAGGCATTGGCAGGTTTTACTTGTGCTTGTAGCAAGCTATAGAAACCAAAACACAGCGAAAAAAGGAACCACCGCATTACCCAAAAGTAAACAATGCCCTATCTGGCTTTGCGGTATGATTCAAGAGTTATTTACCTAATTTTGAACAATCAAAATCAATGTTCTTGGAACCTAAAGCACTCGCCACAAAGGTGGTAGACCAGATGTACGAACACGATGCATTCAGCCAATGGCTGGGCATTCGAAGGGTCTCCGAAGGTCCTGGTAGTTCGGTATTGCAATTGACTGTTCGGCCGGAGATGCTCAACGGCTTTCACATTTTGCACGGTGGCATCACCTATTCCCTGGCCGATTCTGCTTTGGCCTTTGCTGCCAATTCTCACGGGCGTAGGGCGGTATCGGTCGAAACTTCCATCTCTCACCTCGAACCTTGCCATGCCGGCGATGTGCTCACGGCAACTACTCAGGAGCAGAGCCGTTCCAATAAAATTGCCATTTACCACGTCACCATCACCAACCAAAAAGGCACCAAGGTGGCCCTTTTCAAAGGCACGGTCTACCGCACTGCAAAGCCTTGGTTTCCCGAAGAAAAGACTTCCTAAGCGGAGTGGGTTAGGCCATACTTCTACTTTGTGGTAATTTTGACGCTCACCAGAACGCCTAAAAGTGGACACCATGAAAGAAGCCTTTGTGATTGATGGGGTGCGGACCGCCATCGGAAAATTCACTGGAACCTTATCTCCCGTCAGAGCCGATGAACTGGCCGCCTTGCCCATCAAACACCTGATGGAGCGCTTCCCTCAAATTGACCCAAGCGAAATTGACGATGTAATTATCGGCTGTGCCAACCAGGCCGGCGAAGACAACCGAAACGTAGCCCGGATGGCCCTCTTGCTGGCCGGTTTGCCTTGGTCGGTTCCCGGTGAAACCGTTAACCGTTTGTGTGCTTCTGGCATGTCGTCGGTGATTCACGCCAACCGGGCCATTCATACCGGCGATGGCGACCTGTTCATTGCAGGTGGAGTAGAACACATGACCCGTGGACCCTGGGTTATCTCCAAAGTATCCAAACCTTATGGTCGGGATGCCGCCATGCACGACAGCAGTTTTGGGTGGCGTTTTGTGAATCCTAAAATGAAAGAACTCTATGGCACCCACGCCATGGGTGAAACCGCTGAAAACCTGGTAGATCAATACCACATCAGTCGGGAAGATCAGGACAAATTTGCCGCTTGGTCGCAAGCCAAAGCCCTGCAGGCCCGCGAAAGTGGTCGTTTGGCCCGTGAGATCATTCCGGTATCCATTCCACAGCGCAAAGCCGATCCCATTATTTTCGATCAGGATGAGTTCATCCGCCCTGGCACTACAGCACAGGTATTGGCCAAGTTGCGGCCTGCCTTCCGCAAAGAAGGTACGGTCACCGCTGGCAATGCCTCCGGCCTCAACGATGGAGCTGCCGCCTTGCTGGTGGCTTCCGGTGAAGCGGTCGCCAGGCACAGCTTGCAGCCCATGGCCCGCATTGTGTCTTCTGGTGTAGTGGGTGTAGAGCCGCGCATTATGGGCATTGGCCCGGTAGGTGCTACCCGCAAAGCCCTTTCCAAGGCTGGTTTGACCCTCGACCAAATGGACGTGATCGAAATCAACGAAGCGTTTGCTGCTCAGAGCCTGGCTTGTACCCGTGAATTAGGCCTGGCCGACGACGATCCAAGAATCAATCCTAATGGTGGTGCCATCGCCATCGGACACCCCTTGGGCGTAACCGGTGCCCGGATTGTGGCCTCAGCCGCCCGCGAATTGGTGGAGCAAAACAAGCGCTACGCCCTTTGCACCATGTGCATTGGAGTAGGGCAGGGCTACGCCGTAATCTTGGAACGGGCCTAAATGATTTACCGCTACAAAGGCTTCACTCCGGTAGTGCACGAAAGTGCGTTCGTTCATCCGCAAGCTGCGGTCACTGGCAATGTTGTGATCGGAGAAAAAGTATACATCGGACCAGGAGCCGCCATACGTGGCGATTGGGGTGGGATTGTGATCGAAAAGGGCTGCAATGTGCAGGAAAATTGCACCATCCACATGTTTCCAGGCATCACGGTAAGGTTGGAAGAAGGGGCTCATATTGGTCATGGGGCCATTATACACGGTGCTCATATTGGGCAAAACGTGTTGGTGGGCATGAATGCGGTAGTAATGGATAACGTAAAAGTGGGTGCAGGCAGCATCATTGGAGCCTTGGCGTTTGTTCCTGCCGATACTGAGATTCCGGAGCGAAGTTTAGCCGTAGGGAACCCTGCTCGGATTGTGAAAACGGTGAGTGATAAAATGTTGGCTTGGAAAACCAAAGGCACGGCCCTGTACCAATCTTTGCCGGCTGAGATGAACGCGCATTGGGAATCCTGCGAACCTTTGCGGGAAATTCCAGAAGATCAACCGGATCAGGAAGTGTTGTTCCAGACTTGGAACGAGATTCGCGAAACTTAAGGTTCTTCGTAAAAAAAACTGAGGCTTTCCTGATCCTTGAGCGGACCGTGTCAGTCTACTGGCTGAGCCGATGGGCTGGGGTATTTTGAAACTATATTTTCTTATTCATCCCGGGGGGCTCGACTTCGCTCGACGACCGGGAGAATTACGAAGCCACTCGCAGCGAACTGTCCGAATTGAAGGACTTGCCTTTACTGGCCTGACTAGTAAGTACAGGATCAAGGCGATAAGCCATTTCAAAATCCTCTTTAGCACCTTGTGCATCATCCAACAACTTTCGAAACTTCGAGCGTTGCAAGTAAGCATTCGCCGAATGCGGATTGATCCGTACCGCTTGATTGAGGTCCAGTAGCGCTTTCTCGTCCATGTCCAACAACGAATACAAACGGGCCCGCTGGATGTAGCCGTGTTCGTTTTGTGGTTCCAGGGCAATAGCGAGGTTGTATTCTTGCAGCGCTTCCTGGTAGCGCAACAAGCGTTGCTTTGCGAAAGCCGAATAGAACCAACCTTGATAAGAACTACTGTTGATTTGAACCACCGCCTGGAAAAATTTCAGGGCTTTTTCGTAGTTCTTGGAGCGCAGGTAGTGAATGCCCGATTTTAAGTATTTGATCACCCACCGACGGGTGAACACGTTGTCGATCCAACGCAGTTGTTCTTTGTTAGGTAAAATCAGTTCTTTGTCATGGTCCAGTAACATCAGGTAGAACTCCATGCAGGGGATGTCTACCGGATCCTCCCAGAGTTGACCATCTAAATAGTCAATCCAAATGGCCAGTGCCTTTCCTTTCAAAGCGGCCCAGGCATCTTTATCATACCCTTCAGGCCGAGGAAAAGAATTGATTTGGGTGTGCACAGCTTCTATTTTCATACTTGTGCTTTTTTGGTGAGTGACCCATTGTTTTTTATTAGAATAACTTAACCTCAATACTTACTACTAAAAACCTGTTTTAGTGTTATTTAGTTTCATGCTGGGCGTTAATTTTCAGGGAGTTATCAACTAATTATAAAGCTGTTGCTAACAGGTTTTCAACCAATTGGATTAAAAAGCCAAATAAAATTTGGTTTCGGAGTCTTGGTGAGTGATTCTGATAAGGTTAGCTTAACAATCATCTTCGTTTTAGCTGGAAGAATTTGGACAGTTGAGCACATCTACACTGAAATTGTGTGGGCCTTTCTGATTCTCTTTTACCTTCGCGGAGCGCATGAAAAAAAACGTTGCCAAGCTGAGAATTTGCCATTGTTTATGGACTGGCGAGGTGGGAGGCATTGAACGGGTAACTACTACCTTGGTACTCGCCCAAAAGCAAAAGCATACCGTTGGGGTACTCTTTGGCAAAGCCGGCGGACCTTTTTACCAGCAGTTGCGCACAGCGGGCGTTCCGGCCCACATCCTGGGCATGAAAAGCGGGTTCACCTTTTCGCCAAGGCTCCTTCAGCAGGCGACCTCTTTTTTTCAGCAATTTGATGTCATTCACCTGCAAGCCTTCAACTATTTGCTTTGGATTGCAGCATTCCGCTCGGGAAAAAAGATTGTGTTCACCTTTCACAGCTTGACTTCCCTGCGAAAGAAGCCCAACTGGCGCGACCGAATCAGCAAACGCTTCATGGCCAGCAGCCTCAAAAAATCAGTGCATCAGGTCACTACCGTTTCGCAGTTTGCCCGGCAGCACCTCGAAAAAGAATTTCCGGGCATCGACATTGAGGTCGTCCCCAATTGTATTTTACCGCTTCCTCAGGGCGAGCCCTTGACCCGAAAGGCTTTGGACATTCCTGCAGATGCGCCCGTTCTGCTCACCTACGGCCGGTTGGTATGGCACAAGCGGGTGGATTGGGTGGTGGAACGCCTCCAAACGTTACTGCCCCAATTTCCCAACCTGGTGTACATCATTGAGGGCGAAGGTCCCGAAAAAGCACGCTTGCAATCCTTGGTGCAACAACACAACCTGGAAGCACACGTAAAATTCCCAGGGTTCTCAGATCGCATTTTTGACCTATTGCCAATAGCGGATGCCTGTGTGTTTCCTTCCCATGCCGAATCCTTTGGCCTGGTTTCTCTGGAATGCCTGCAAGCGGGGAAAGCTCCTTTTGTGTTGGCCGACGGTGGTGGATTAGCGGAAGTGTTGGCTCCCTTGGAACAAGGCCGTTTCGTGGCCGAAACGCCCGACGAATTGATGCAAAAGGTGGCACAATGGCTTTTGGATCAGCCTCAAAAGCCGAATAAAGACTGGAAACGGTTGCTGCGGAATTATGATGCGAACGCCATTGCCGAACGCTACTACCAACATTACACTGCGTAAATTACCCTCGTTTCAATAGCCAGGATAGCCTTTGCTGGCGCAAGCTGGCATTTCCCCACACCCATTGGTAGCGCATGCTATCGATCAGGGTTACTTCGCCCACAGCCGATAAGGTGTGCAAACCATCGGGGCCCGGACCACCGGCAAGCGGATCGATGCGGGCCACTTCTGTTTCTTCGTAGTGATCGGGTGTTAAAGTGTTGATTTTGAGCAGGCGCACCCTGCCTCCGTATACTTCAGAACTGTCTTGAGCAGGGCGATACAAGTCCCCTTGCCACCAAAAGGGTGTACCCGCCGGGCGGGAAGCACGGATGTCGATCTTCACCGGATTGCCTGGATGAGGCCTCCAAGGACCGTCCCAAGAGTCACTGTGGAACAAATGAAGTTTGTAATTGGCTCCGTCCCGGGCATCGGTAGCCCACATCCACCACCGGTCTTCAACTTTCAATACGGACGCATCGCCGGCCGGAAAATTGGGAAAAACAATGCGGGCTTCGCCTACCTCTGTTGGAATACGGTTTATCGGATAGGCGGCCAGTTGTCCCGATTGACTGGCTTCCGGCAACACCCATTGGGTACCTTCCTGCTGTATCAAAAAGGGATAACTCAAATGGTGCCCGGGTTGCAGCACCGGGCGCGGTTGCGAAAATGTTTCTCCAAAGCGCACTGACTCGGTGATGATGCCTTCCCGACTTTGGTAATCCAATTGCTCGGCCAACACGTGCAGTTGCCCGTCGTCCCAAAAACCAAAGGGATCTGCCAGGTAGTAACGCTGGGGAGCTTCGGGCAGCCATTGAATATCTTTTGCAGGAGGCAAGCCTTGCTCCGCAATGGCTTGAATGGAGCGTGGCACCACACCCACCGTCCAATGGGGTTCGTAGTGCAACAGCCGCCAGGCTTTGCGCCATTTGCGTAGTGTTTGCCGCAGCACAAAGCCAAGCATTTGTGCGTTGGTCGGGTTGCGGTAAATGGGCGCCCGGGTCTTAGAAGGTGGTTGATCTACCCGATGGGTGATGCCCGCCTGAAGCTCACGCACCACTTGAGCCGGCCATTGTGCACTTTCGGCATAAAGTGCTTCCCGGTTGGCCCGATAGGAAGCAAAATTGGTTTTCAAATACCCTTTTTGCAGCGGTATCCCGCCATCCAAACGGTCGGTGAGGCGTTGCAGTAAAGCGCCAGTAACCGGGTCACCGTGATAGATCTCCCAAAAACACGCGGGTAGCCCTCGGTATTTCAATTCATCGGCGTGGTGAAACGACCAAACGCCATAGCGGGCACTTTCCAGCACCTTGCCCCGAATGATGTTGAAGCCAAACCGCAAAACAAGGTCAAGTTCATGAGCGGCAATCTGTTGTACATCGGCCTCGGTGAAGTATTGCGAAAACTTGCCCTTGCGCTGTACCACACAGGCCATGCGCTTCACACCTTGCAGTTCGTCTCTCAAGTCTACCGCCTTTAATTGCTGCGATTTTCGATTCACTTTTTTGCTGAAGCGTTTCCACCACAGGTAGCGAACGTTTTTGAGTTTTTTGAGCAGCGGAAGTTTGGGCAAAGCCGGGGTTTCGTCCATGATGAGCAACTCTACCGATACCCCTGGCACAGCCGTGAGGTGGCGAATGCAATCGGCCTGCCAGCGTTGAAAATGGAGGCTGCGCGCCATGATCCCTACCCGAATTTTGGGTAAGGAAATAGCGGTAGCAGAAGGGCGATCCGGCATGCGCTAAAACTACAACCTTTGCCCCGATTAGGCTGCTTTCGTGTTTTCAAACCCTATGAATCGTCGATTCTTTGGTCAAAGCAGGGCAAAGAAGCGTTGCATTTGGTAATTTTCCACTGATATTCTGTTAACGCTAAGGTTTCTCTATGCAGCATTCTACCTTCGCTCCTTTCAAGCTCTTGTTTCTGTTCAGCCTTCTTTTGGTGCTGGGGTGGCACCCTGCCATGGCCCAGGACCAAGCCGAGAAGGAGGATAAAGACGAAAAAAAGAAATCGAAGAAATCCTGGACGTTGCACCACACCCTGGATGGTGGCTATAGCTTCGGCATACAGCAGTCCAACGAGCAAGTGATTACTCAATCCGGATTGGTGGGCAGTTATACCGCTCAGCTGCGGGTTTCCAACCGGATTTACTACGGTTTGGGTTTTGGATACGAACAATTTGAATACGAAACTTTTCTTCCCATCTACCTCGATTTCAAAGGAAAACTGAGGAAAAAAGACAACTCGCCCTATCTTTCGACTCAGTTGGGCTACGCCATTGGGTCAAACGATTCTTACCTGCAATTCGTGGACTATACCTACCGCGGTGGGTTGTTTTTCAGCTCCGGTGTAGGCTATAAGTTTTCTGTGAAAGACCGCTTTTCCTGCCTGATGAGTGTGGCCTATAAGCACCAGTTTGCGCACGTGCGTTACGAAACTTTTGATGGAGAGACCTACCGGGAAGAATTGAATTTTGACCTGGTGATGTTTCGTTTCGGAATCATTTTGCCCGACTGATGCTCCGTTTCATCCTTCTTTTCGTTGGTTTATTGCTTTTGCGAGTGAGCATGGCCCAGGAGGTGCGGCTGAGCGAAGCCATGTTTCGCAACGAGGCCACCCTGCTGGACGAAGATGGCGATGCTCCCGATTGGGTGGAGCTGGAAAATTACGGTAGTAACGCGATCGACCTTACCGGCTGGGGATTGTCTGACGATCCTAACGAACCTTTCAAATGGGTATTTCCCAATCGGGTGTTGGCTCCCGGGCAAACCTTGATTGTATTTGCTTCTGACAAGAACCGTTTCGGAGACGTGTTGCATACGAGTTTTGGCATTCGTCATCAACAAGAAGGCGTTTACCTCGCGCATCCCGACAGCACATTGATTGATTCTATTGCACCAAGTTGCACCCCACCGGGAATTTCCATCGGCAAGGTGGGAAATGGTCAGGCCCTGGTGCACTTTGACCCACCATCGCCGGGAAGTGTGAACCTGATTACGGATACGGTGCTGCTTGACCTCGATCCTGATACGGTAAGTTTTACCCATCCTCCCGGATTTTATGAAGAGGCGTTTGAGTTGCAACTCAGCGGTGCAAGAACCGATACGAGGCTCTATTATACTTTCAACGGTTCGGTGCCCGACGAAGAGGCGAACCTGTACACCGAAGCGCTGAACATTAAGTCCCGCATTCGGATTGAGAACGACCTTGCCGACATTCCAACGGCGGCTACCTGGAAAGAACCCCAAGGCGATGTATTTAAAATCAACACGATTAAGGTGGCACCTTTTCGAAGCGGTTGTCGGGTGGGCCCCGTGGAAACCAACTCTTACCTGGTGGGCAACCGTATTGCTGACCGTTATCCGGTGCCGATCGTCTCGCGCACCGTTCGCAAAAGCGATTTTTTTAGCGACAGCAGAGGCATTTACGTACAGGGCGACAACCAAAACAGCTTACAGAAAGGCCGGGACTGGGAGCGAGACGCACACATTGAATACTTTCTTCAAGGCGGAGAACTGGTGTTGGAACAAGATTGTGGGGTACGCATCCATGGTTTGGGTTCGCGCAGTTTTCCGCAAAAGTCGCTGCGGCTCTATGCGCGTGAGGACTATGGAAAAGCCACTTTCGACTACCCGTTTTTTCCGCAAACCACCATGGGTCAGTTTACCCGTTTGGTCTTGCGCACCGCGGAGTCGGACAAGATCAATTCTTTGATTACTGATCCTTTGTGCCATGCCTTGGTACAGAATATGGACGTGCGTGGCCAGGGGTTCCAGCCGGTAGTGGTATTTCTCAATGGGGAATATTGGGGCGTGCACAACTTGCGGGAACGGCAAGACGAGTATTTCCTGGCCAGCTACACGGGCTACTCGAAGGATAGCTTCGACATTATTGAAACCACCATTTTTGATGCCTCTGAATTGTCGGCGGGTTCTGAAGACCATTACACTGATTTGCTGATCTACGCTAACAATAATGACCTGGCAGATCCGGTACACTATGCCTATGTGGGAACACAAATGGACATCGATAATTTCATTGAGTATTATGTGGCCGAGCTTTACTTTTCCAACTACGATTGGCCGGGCAATAACAAGAAGTTTTGGCGTCCGCAAACGCAGGACGGTCGTTGGCGGTGGTTGTTTTTCGATTGCGATAACTGCCTCAACGTGCTCAATCTCGACCACTTTCGAGACTTTTTTGCTCCCGACAATGAGTTTACGGTGTACCAGCCCTGGGCCACCATTCTCATTCGAAATTTGCTGAAGAACGAAGATTTCAGGCGGCAGCTACAGGCGCGGATGTATTACCACATGAGCGAGAGTTTTACGCCAGAGCAGTTCATTCGAAAACTGCGCGCCATTCGCGACATCTACACACCATTGATGGCCGAACACATTCAGCGTTGGAATTCGCCCGAATCGTATCCCATTTGGTGGAGAAACACTGAGGAGCTGGAGTTTTTCGCCTTGCAACGGCCTGCCATCATGGCCCGGCAGATGAATACTTATTTTCAGTCGCCGGTGAAGCTCTATCCGAACCCGGTTTCGGAAAACCTGCAGGTGCTCACCAACCTCAATTGGGAAACCGATGCCACCATCGAGGTGTATGATGCTTTGGGCAACTGCATCTACCGCGAACGCCGTAGCGGCATGTCGGGCTTCGACGATTGGGCCCTGAACTGTTCGGAGTTGGCTCCGGGCATCTACGTATTCCGACTGGAGTATGGCAAGGTGATCTTTCGGGAGAAATTCATCGTGGCGGGGAGCTAACCATTTCGTTTCCCTTGCTGGCCCGGGTGAAATCAGTTTTCGCCCTGGATAGGCACTTCAGAGCCATCCAACGCTGCAAAGCAATCCATCTATTATCCATGCTACCGACGGTTGAAACAGTCGGTAAGGCTTCTGGAAGAGGTTTTACCCGGATAGGTTGAAACCGTTACTCCTCTACTTCTTTTGTCATTAGCTTCAGGGGATGTAGCCACGGTGCAAATACCCATAGAAATTGATGAAAATTGCCCAAAGGAAAAATGGGAATAAGGTCGGTCCTTTGTAGTGGAAGATCAAAGTAACTGACCTCCAACTCATCGTTTTAGGTTGGTGGAGCAAGAGTACCTAAAGGCGGTTTAGAGTGAATTAAATTATACCTGACTCAAAGCTGAATAGACGCTCCAGTTACCCATTTACCCGCCATATTATCGAATAGCCCCCCCATTCGATACAGGCCCGACTCTTATTTATTCATGCTCAAACTTAGAAGCAATGTATTTAAAAAATGTGTGCTGCGGGGGCAATCGATCAGTGCTGCAAAATTTGTGCGGCTGGGGAATTTCTCTCACGCTTTTAACCTCAAATGTTGTTCAATCTCAAACCCCGTATATTCCTCCGGATTATTTCAATGAAGATTATTCAGGCGATTATGTATTCATCGCCAACCATGGGCAACTCCGGGATACAGACAAGAATCCTGTACCACAGGTTCAATACTACTCACAGAGCAACTATCCCTTACTGTTTTTCCAAGACGACCGCATGAGCTTCGTGCAGTTGGAGCCACCAGAAACCACTCAGGGGAACTATCAATATCTCCGTGTAGATATGCTCTTTGATTGCCAACCGGAAAACGGCTGTGGTAGTCAATTAATCGCTACTGATCAAGCTGCATACCATTATAATTATTTCTTGCCTCATACCGGAAACCAAGGCATTACCAACGTTGCCAACCATAAGCGATTGGTGTATGAAGGCGCTTATCCGAATATTGATTTCCACCTATCCAGTAATGCCATGGGGCCTAAAATGGCAGTTGTTGTTCATGAAAATGCCAACCCTAATCTGATCCACTTAAAATTTGAGGGCCAGGACAAGCTTGAAAATACGGTGGACGGAATAAAAATATTCCTGGAGGCCTGGGAGTTGGTATTGCCCCATGCAATTGCTTATGAGGTAGATCAAAACCAGCAGATGACCTTGCTTCCCTGGGTAGCCACTTTTATGCACAATGGTAGTGGAGATGTCACAGTGAATACGGGTGCTTATGACGCCAGTAAAAAACTGGTCTTATTAATTGGAGCGCCTGAAACAGCGGGAAGATCTGGCGGACCACAAAATTGCTGGTCCACCTACATTGGTGGCTTTGGCGACTTTGATGAAGTAAACGATATGAAGGTGGACGGGAATGAGAACCTCTACATAACGGGCAGTGCAGGATCACCTGATTTTCCAACTGTCGTAGGAGCTGGTATTAGCTCTTTTAATGCTTTTACGGATGGCTATGTAAGCAAGTTCAATAATGATGGGCGCTTACTTTTTACGACTTTTATTGGAGGCAATTTAGATGACAATTGTAGGTCTATCTTCATTGATGCCTCAGAGCATATCTTCTTCACCTTAGAGGCATCATCTCATAACATTCCGATGAACTGCAACAATGCTTCAGGAGAATATTGTCAATCCTATTCACATCCTCCTAATTCGGGTTTTGTAGAGCCGTATATCGGGAAGTTGAATTCCACGGGAGATGTGTTTCTGTATGGAAGTTATCTAGGTGGTTCTGGGGAAGATCGGGTGCCAAAGGGAGGTATATACGTTGACCCTGCTGACAACTGGACTATCGTGGGTTATACCGACAGTCCCGATTTTCCGGTTCAGAACCTGACTGGGGCTTACAATCAATCGACGATTACCCGAAAAAGTGGATTTATTTTTCAGCTCGATCAAAGTTTCACAAATACATGGTCTACCTTCTTTTCATCCAGCCGTGATGATGAAATTACCGCCCTTGCAGGAAAGCCCACCGGTGAAATATTGATTGGAGGGCTAACTACTGCCAATGAGGCCGGAGACATGAGTTGTGCACCTGCAACCAATGGAGGCCTACCCTTGTGTGATCCCTTAAGCGGTGCAGCTTATTTTCAGGACGAGCCTGCGCGTATGTTTATCGCTGAATTTTCAGATAGTAAAACGATGGTTTGGTCCAGCTTTTTTGGAGAACCAGGTAGTTTATTGGCAAGCCTGCGCGATGTTGAATACGACAGCCAGGGCAATATCCTGGTTCTCGGAAGTGTGAATACCAACAGTACACAATCCACTTGTAATGCTCCTACTTTGGGCAGTGGTTTTCCGCTATGCACTCGCTCTGGGGCCTACAACAGCAATGTTCCCAAAGGAAGCAACGACATTTTCTTAGGTCGATTTTCTTCTACCTATGCATACGATTGGGGCTTTTTGTGGGGCGGAAGCCAGTCCGATGATGCCAACCGGATTGCGGTAGACGCAAACGAAAATATCTACCTCACAGGAGCTACCAGTAGTAACGATTTTCCTCTAAAATATAAATGGGACTTTTACTATCAACATGGTTTTGCGGATGGGAATTCGACCTCCCGTAGTGACCCCATTATCATGGGTTTTGATGCGGATGGCCAAGATCGATGGGCGACTTATTATGGCGGGCCTTTTACCAGTAATCAAAGCAATCCGAATTTCAGGTTATCCGAATATTCCAATTCGGTTACCGTTGGCCCGAATGGCAGCATTTATATGGGTGGAATCACCACCAGTAGCGGCTTTCCTTATCAATGCAATCTGGCCATACAGTATTGCCGGAGTTCCCCACAAGGCAATAGCAATGATTTGGATGAAGGCTTTATCGTACGTTTTGATGTATCGCAAATTTTGCATTTGAAAGAACATTACGATGGTGCAACTCCCTTTTCTATTGCTCCCAATCCAGCAACGGACTATCTCATCTTAAATTGGGAGCAGTTGAACACGAGTGGTTACCGCGTGCAAGTGGTTACCGCAAGTGGACAAGAAGTATTGGAGTTAAATGTTGCGGAAACAACCCCTCAGGCATTTATTCCTTTACCTGATATGGTGAAGGGGCTTTACATCGTGAACGTTTACGCAGAAGGAGCCATCTTTTCTTGTAAATTCATACACCAGTAGTCGTGAGAAATATGCATCCCCAATCACGTAGAAATCAATTGCAAGACTTTCAATTTTTGTTGGTGTTGCTGCCTTGCTTCTTGTTCTGTCAATGGGTATCTGGGCAAGACTTTCAACCACTCGGTGGTGGAGTAACCAATGGAAATGGTGGTCATTTGATCCTCGATACGGAGGTAGATCATATCAATGGTGTGCTCTATGTATCGGGAATCTTTGCTGAGATGAACAATATACCTTGCAATTGCATTGCACGGTGGGATGGGGTGCAATGGGATTCTTTGGGAAGTGGCGCAGCAGGTTGCCTGCCCGGAGGGCCACCAGTAAGGAGTATGGTGCTTTACAAGGGCGATTTGTACGCAGCAGGGAGTTTTCGCACGGGCGTAAATTTTGCCCGATGGAACGGTGCAACTTGGGACAGTATTGCAGGATTCGCAGGAACTATCAATGGGTTTCTTGAGCATCAGGATACCCTTTGGGCACTTGGTAGCTTTGAACAAATTGCTGGCGTTACTTCACCTTTCATTATCAAATATGATGGCCAAAACTGGCACTCTTTTGTTGATAGCCACAACTTGGAGGGAACGAACTTCGCAGCTGCCGCATTTTATAAAGGAGAGTTGTACGTTGGAGGAAATTTTTGGGACGATGATCTTGGAATTGAGGATTTGGCGAAATGGAATGGTCAGGAGTTTGAAAGGGTAGGTACTGGAATACAAGGTAGTCTCTCCAGTGTAGGCGATATGTTGATCTTCAATGATCGGTTATATGTTTCAGGCCTGTTCTCTGAAGACGACGGTAGCCCTGGAAATTCTGTCATGGCATGGGACGGCAGCAATTGGGACAATTTGCAAGGCGGTGTGGGCGAAAAGGGCAACCCCACGGTGTATGATTTGAATGTTTTAGATGGAAAATTGTACGTGTCAGGAGTATTCCAAACTGCAGGAGATGCAAATGCCAACCACATCGCCTGGTGGGACGACCGTCAATGGTGTGGTGTCAACGATTCTTTTGGCAATGTGATCACCAGAATAGAAAAGTTTCAAAACGAACTGGTCATTACCGGCAACTTTACTGCAATCAGTGGCCAGCCGCAAAACCGAATCGCCAGTCGTCTTTTCTCCACTCCTCCGGATAATTGCGGATCGCCGGTGGGCCTTTTTGCCTTTAACCAACAAGAAGATTGGTTTCGCATCTTTCCCAACCCTACACACAACCAGTTTCAAATCAGCACAACCGTGGGGATTACCGAGGGCATACCGATCACGGTATATGATGTCTATGGGGTAGTGGTTTATCAAAAAATATGGGAGGGGGAACCGGATTTTACCATCTCCTCTCAATCCTGGGCCTCCGGCGTGTATTTCGTGCATATCGGAACCGATGAGCCTCTTCGGTTGGTCAAAAATTAAACCTCAAGGCAGGTGCGCCTGAGGAAAGGCAACAAGAAAAAGGTGAAAATCTTAGAGTAATATGGTGTGTCGCCAGGAAGCTGCGGTCCAACCTCATTTTGGGAGGCTATCAGTTTAAAGCCTGTACTGCACTAATCTTCTTTCCGCAGGTCGATGCCGTAAGTGAGCGACATGCCCATAATGAAGGTGCGCTCGGGAAACCTGACGTTGGTTTCTTGCTCTACCCGAAAAAAGGATTCCAGGTCGATGCGGGGCGTGATGCGGTTGTACATTCCAAAAGTGAAACGAAACCGGCGGATTTCGTCTTTGTCGTCCATGCGGTAAAATACTTCACCGCCCACATAAGGATAGGCCTTTTTGCTGAGGTTGTAGCGGGTACTGAGTTTGGCCCGTAAAAACTGCACGGTTTGGTCTTCCAATTCTTCGGAGGAACGCTGCCAGCGGGCCCTAAACTTCCAATCGAAATTTAGTTTTTTGGGCTCTAAGCTGTAGTACAAATCCGTCGAAACCCGGTTGCGGTCGTTTCTGCCCCGGTCAGTGTACCGGTAGTTCAACTTCACTTTGAAGTCTTTGAGGAAACGCACGGCCACGCCTGGCTCAAAAAAGATGCTTTTGTAGCGGGGATAGTTCATTTCGAACCGTGCTTGCTGCTCGTATTCCAAGCTCAGCCATTGGTTCGTACGCACTTGCAAACCTGCTCCGGTCCACAATTCTTGGGCTTGTAAGGTGCTACAACCCAATACAACCAACAAAGCGAGTAGGGAAAAGCGCCAACCGAAATGAAACCGAGAATACAACAAACTGCGTGTCACCGTGAGGTAACAAAGCTACGGTTTTCAGACTCGATTTACCGTTGTCAGTACATGCGTCCGTGCGCTTTGGGTGGCGGCTTACGTTGGGGTTTGCTGGAAGCGCAGGCGGAAAAGGTCCAGGCTGCCAGGGCGAGGACAGCCAACAGTAAGAAGGTACGGGTCTTGTTCATCTATTCCCTTACGCACCAGCACGTCGGAAGTTCCGACTTTCAGGCTTTTTTTACGCCCTCGTGCAACAGGTTGGATTTGCCTACTTTTGAGCCGCTATTTTTTACCGGTGAGCGGATTTGATGCCAAACAATTTTGGGAGCAACGGCTTCAGCGCGACTACTCTTTGAAAGGAGTCGGCTACGAAAGCCTGGGCAAAGGGTTCAATTATTGGCTCTATCGCATTCGTCGGCATTTGTTTCGCCAGGAGGTCAACGGCCTCGGCCTACAACCCGCTGCCGCTAAAGTGCTCGACATTGGTTCGGGTACCGGGTTTTACCTCACCCAGCTGCAAAGCTTAGGCTTTCGCAATGTAACCGGTAGCGACCTTACCGAAACGGCAGTCGGGCACTTGCAACAAAACTTTTCTGGATACCAGGTAGTACAAATGGACATCAGCTCCGGGGAGTTGCCATTGGAAGAAAGATTTGATCTTATTACTTGTTTCGACGTGCTGTTTCACATTGTAGACGATACTCGCTTTGATCAGGCCATTGCCAACGTGGCCCGATTGCTAAAGCCGGGAGGGGTGTTTTTGTTTTCAGACAACTTTGCCCACAAAGAAGAACGCAGAACTCACCACGTAAGCCGCAGTCGGAAAGACATTGAAACCAGCTTGCGCAAAGCGGGCCTGGAACCGGGACCTACACAGGCCATGTTTGTTTTGTTGAACGAACCTGCACGCAGCGAATCGGGCAGCATTCACAATTGGTGGAAAGGCGTAGTGTTGTTTCACCGGTATTTAAAGCCTTTGGGCTGGCTCACCGGAGCGCTGTTGTATCCATTGGAGAAATCGTTGTTGGCCCAACGAAGTGAAGGGCCTTCAACCTTAATGATGCGTTGCCGTAAAGCAACTTAATTCGGGTGGTGCAAGGCCTGGACCAAGATTAAAACCATGTGTGGATTTGCCGGAATCGTTACTGCATCCTCCCTGCCCTCCGAAGCGGAGTTGCGGGCCGCTGGCGATTTGATCCGCCACCGCGGGCCCGATCATCAAGGCATTTTTCGGCAAGAGTCTCAGGGCCTTGGTTTGGTGCACCAGCGTTTGTCAATTCTCGACCTCGATCCACGATCGCACCAACCTTTCTTTTCGCCCGATGGGCGTTTTGTGTTGGTGTTCAACGGAGAGATTTACAACTACCGGGAGATTCGCGAAGGGCTGGTCAGGGATGGCGCGGTTTGTCAAACCGAAAGCGACACCGAGGTGTTGCTGCAACTGCTTATGCAGCGGGGAAAAGCCGCATTGGAAGCACTCAATGGAATGTTTGCCTTTGCATTTTGGGACAGCCAAGAGCAACAACTACTCATCGCCCGCGACCGCTTGGGCATTAAGCCGCTTTATTATTTTCATCGGGAAGGCACCATCGCGTTTACTTCCGACCTCAAAGCTTTTCAAGCTTGGGAGTGCATCCCCAAAACCATCGACCCGCAGAGCATTTGGCAGTATCTTTTTTATGGCTACGTGCCTTTGGACCGTTCCATTTACCAATCGGTGCAGAAGCTCAAGCCCGGCCATTTGATCGAATGGCAACCCGGATCCACCTGCCAGACGGCAAGGTGGTGGAACCCTCAGGCAGCACCGAAACCGGATAGGGTAGATGCACATTCCGTGCGCGACCTGTTGGGCAATAGCATCGCGCAACGGCTCATTTCCGATGTAAAAGTGGGTGCTTTTGCCAGTGGTGGCCTCGACTCGTCGGGCATTCTTTCTTACTTGCAAAAAGCACAGATTGAAACCTTCACCATTGGGTTTGAGCACCAAAGCAATACGCTCGACATCCAGCGCTCCAAGGAATTGTCTGCCCGGTACAACATCCCCCAAACCCTCACCATTTTGGGGGAAGAAAGCCTCGAAGGATTCAACCACTTTTTGGAATTGATGGACGAGCCCTTGTCGGAGGCTTCCATTTTACCCTTGTATCACAACTACCGCATTGCCAAGGCTCACGGTGCCAAAGTCATATTGTCCGGCGATGGGGCCGATGAGGTTTGGGGGGGCTATCAGTATTTTCAAGGCATTCAGCGGCAGCCCTCCTTGCGCCAATATTCGTTTTTATACGGCCTTGGCTATCCACTGGTGCGCGGCATGTTGGGCTTTTTAAAGGCCAACAGCAAAGCGGGTAAGTTTCGAGACCTTTACTTGTTGAATTTCTTGCAAAACCTTTCCCACGCCAGCATGGGAGCAGCCCATAGTTTTCAGGTATCGCAAAAAAACCGGGACGACCTTCAGCAGCTTAGTTCAGGAAAAATCACCTCCCTCATCGATCCGCTGATGGAGCAACTGTACCGGGAGAAAGACCTCGATTGGCAAGCCATGCTGTCGGTGGAAACCGAAACCGTATTGGTGAACAAGCACCTGGCCAAAGTGGACAAGGCTTCCATGGCCAACAGCATCGAAGCCCGGGTTCCCTACCTCGATCATCGTCTGGTGGAAGCGGCACAACACGCTACGCAGGCCGACCGCACGGGCAAGCAACTGCTTAAGCAAGCCCTTGCTCCACAACTCCCCAACAACATCATTCAAGATCGGAAGCGTGGCTTCAACTTGCCGCTGAAGGCCTGGGTGAAAGCATACATTACCAAGGCTGGTGCAAACCACCTCGACAAGCAAAGCCTGGAAGCCCTGGGCATTATTTCAATGCCGGCCCTCGACCATTTGATCCAAGTGCACCGCAACGGCTACCGCGACCACAGCCGCACCCTTTGGTCGCTGTACGTACTTTCGCGATGGCTGCAACACAATGCCTGGCAATTGTCATGAAAGTAGTGTTGGTCACCGATATTCCGAATCCTTACCGCTTGCCACTGTTTAACGAGCTGAACCGGCAATTGCAAAGCAAGGGCGCGCAGTTGAAAGTGGTTTTCGGCTCTGCCCGGCAAGCCAACCGAAAGTTTGAACTCAACTTACAAGAAGCTCAATTTGATTATGTGATTCTCGACAGCCAACGCTACGACCTGGGCTACGAAGAAAATACGGTAGTCAATTATAAAGGGCTACTCAAGGTGATCAATGCCGAACGTCCGGACCGCATCATTACCATTGGTTTTACCTTGGCGACCATGAAATTGTGGTGGCGTTCGTGGTTTCGGTCTACTCCTTATTGGATTTGGGGTGGCACCACCGAAGCCCCTGCCTCTACTTTGCGCAGGTTACAGCGCAAGTTACTGGCCCAAAAGGCACAAGGGGCCATTGCCTACGGTTCACGGGCCGCCCGCTACTTTGCCAGCCTGGGCTTTGCTCCCAAAAACATCGACATTGCAATCAATTCTACAGACACCACTTTCTTCGCCCAAGAAACCGAAAGGTTGCGGCAGCAAGCGGAGCCGCGTTCCCAATTCAGGATTATGTATCTTAGTTATCTGACGGAACGAAAAAATCCGGGTGTGGTATTGGACGTTGCGCACCGGTTAGCTCAGCTTCGGTCGGATTTTGTGATCGACATGGTAGGGGACGGGCCTTTGAAAGAAGCCTTACAAACCCAAACCAAACAGTTGCAAATTGAAGACCGGGTCGTGTTTCACGGCTTTCGCCAAAAGCACGAATTGCCGGAGTTGCTGGCGCAATCCGATGTCTTTTTATTTCCTACCCGTTTCGACATTTGGGGACTGGTGCTGGTGGAAGCTATGGCGGCTGGTCTTCCTTGCTTTGCCTCACCAAAAGCTGGCGCTACAGAAGATTTGATCGAAACGGGAGAAACGGGATTTATCACTGATTTTGAACAACCGGAAGCGGTGGCCAAGGCCCTTCATCAATTGCTTGAACAGCCAGGTGAAACGAAGCGCATTGGTCAAAAAGCTTCCCGGTTCATTGCGGAGAACGTGTCTTTACCAGTGAGCGCCTCCGGATTTTTGCGCGCTTTGGGCCTATGATGAGCTTTTACGAGTGGCGAAAATGGGTGGCTAGCAAACCCTGGGAACTGCGGTGGTTCCCGCTATTGGTCTTAATTCGACCAGTGGTGGACAACTTGTATTCGCTCAAAAACATTTCTCCTTTCATTTCTCCGCCCTATATCGTGGGTGTGTTAAGTCCTTTCCTCGCGATTTATGCCTTCATCCGCATTCGGGAAACTCCTGGCTCGTCTTTGGACCGCATTTTTAAAGTGTGGAGCCTTTTGGTGTTTTTGAGTACGTTCTGCTATTTGCTGTTTGATCCCCTCAAACTCACCACTATTGAGTTCATTCTAAAGCTCACCATGCCAGTGTACCTTTATTATTTCCTGCGGAGGATGATCCGCAACAAGAAAGACCTGCACGGCATTCTTCAGGCCTATGTTTACTCTGCCATTTTTGTAGGAGCTCTGCTACTCTACGAAGTACTGATCTCGCCCATTCGTATTGAGCATTCCCGTGGCCTGGAGCGCATCCAGGGTAACTTTGCCGACGTGACCAACTACGGGTTCTACATCAACCTCACCTTTCTGATTCTGGCCTACTTCTATTTTGCTAAGCCCCTGCGCAACAATTCTTTCAAAACCCTTTGGCCCCTGGGTACCGCGGTGTTGATGAGCATTTTGTGTTTGAGTAAAATCAACCACGTGGCCAGTCTTGGTGTATTCCTGGGGATGGTTTCGCTATTCTTTCTCTACAACCTGAAATCGAACCGTACGGGTTTGTTGGTCTTCTTTCTGATTGGGGCTACCGTAGCGGTGGTAACTTACAGTGAACAAATTGTGAACGCCATCGAACCATTGATTGGTACTGACCTTGCCGTATATAAAGGAGAAAAGGAAAGCGAACGTTTGCTTCACGGCCGGGTAGGCCGGTGGAAATACATGTTTGAAGAGTTTAGCAACCTGCCCATCTTTTCGCAGGTATTGGGCATGCCTACCTCTTTTGAGAACTCTTATAGTTACGTGAGTAGTGGTACGCACAACGACTTTATGCGCATCTTGTTTTTTACTGGCTATGTAGGTTTCATTACTTTCATGGGCTTTTTGTGGACCATCTACCGGCAAACCAGGTTTATGGGCCTGCCACAAAAGTTTTTGGTGATGGGCGCTCTAACCATTTTTGGCATGTATGCAGTGAGTGTAAACCCGACCATTTATGCACCTTTACTCTATATTCTGCTGTCGATTTTTGCTTATGTAGCTTTGCCACAAAGCAAGAAATACCGATCTGAGGTGCAACCTATTGCCTCTAAACCCGTACTGGATGCGTTAGCAAAATCAACCCGCCTCGGCGATAAAGAAAAACTCCCACCACAAACCACCTGAACCACCCGTTCACGGAATGGAGAAACCCAAGATTCTTATTTTAGGCAAGCTGCCTCCTCCTTATATGGGTCCGGCCATTGCGACCGGCATCATCCTCAATTCCAGTTTGCAGGACGAATACGAGTTGATTCATTTGCAAACCAAGATCAACCAAAGCATTGATGGGTTGGGTAAATGGCAATTTGCCAAGGTGCGCGCCAGCATCGGCTTGTACCGCAACATGAGGCGCTTGCTACGGCAACACCGGCCTGAGGTGGTGTTGGTACCGATCAGCCAAACCACGATGGGTTTTCTGAAAGATGCCCCATTTATTTTCTTAGGCAAGTGGTACGGTTCCAAGGTGATTCTTCAACTGCGGGGCAGCAATTTCAAAAACTGGTTACAAAGCAGTGCGGGTTGGGTAAAATGGGTAGTAAGGCGTAGCCTGAATGGCACGGCAGGAGTGATTGTACTGGGCAGTAAATTGCGCCATCTTTTCGAAGATTTCTTTCCACCGGAGAAGATTTTTGTAGTGCCCAACGGTGCTAATTACGACATTCCGAAAAAACCGGCCAGCGATACGCTTAAGGTTTTGTACCTGGCCAATCTCATACCCTCCAAGGGTATTGAAGATGTGCTGGAAGCCATAAAACGCTTGCATGAAAAAGGCATTGTCTTTGAATTTCATGCGCTGGGAAGTTGGCAAGACCCGGATTTCAAAGCGCAATGTGAATCCTTTTTAGCCGCAAACCCGTTACCGATCACGGTGCATCCGCCGGTTTCAGGGGCAGCTAAGTTTGAGCAATTTGCTTCGGCTGATGTGTTTGTTTTTACGCCCCGCGAACCTGAAGGGCATCCTTGGGTGATTGTGGAGGCCATGGCTTCGGGGTTGCCCATCGTGAGCACCGACCAAGGAGCCATAACCGAATCGGTGGAAGAAGGCTACAACGGCTATATCGTGCCTTCACATGAACCGCAAGCCATTGCCGATCGGTTATCTTTGCTGCTGCAAGACGCAGCATTGCGGGCAGAAATGGGAAAAAATAGCCGAATACAATACGAAACAAAGTTTAGTGAAAAACAGATGGTAGGACGGTTATCCGATACGTTTAAGACAGTGCTGGAAGGGGAGAAGAATTTAGGGCAGGTAGAATCATTCTGGGACGACAACCTGTGTGGACACCACTTTGTAGAGGAGGAATACCTTTCTCCGGCGTTTTTTCACAAATACCGCACTTTTCGGTATAAGAAAACCCACCACCTCGACACGTACATCGACTGGCCGGGTGCCAAAGGAAAAGACGTGCTCGAAATTGGTTTGGGCATCGGTTCGGATGGCTCACGTTGGGCCACTCATGCGCGTTCTTATACCGGGGTTGACCTCACCAAAGAAGCAGTAGAAGCTACTCAAAAACACCTGGCACTGCTGGGCCTAAAAGGCCGAGTGGAGCAGGGAAATGCAGAAGATTTGCACTTAGAAAGCAAAGAGTTTGACTTGGTGTATTCGCACGGTGTTATTCACCATACGCCAAGCATCGATCAGGCGCTGGCGCAGATCAACCGTGTTTCTCGTGCCAATGGCGAATTGATTTTGATGCTGTATGCCAAGGGCTCTTTCAACTACTGGGTACGGATTCAGGGCTACTTTCGGCTATTTTTTCTTTGGAACTGGCTCAAGGCCATGTTGGGCCTGAGGCTGAAAGACCCCTGGAAAAACCACTACCAAAATTGGAAGCAGAAAGGTTGGTCGTATTTCAGTTGGAACGAGTGGCCCCACCACTGCACCGACGGCCCCGACTGTGAAATTGCCAACATCTACACCCAAAAAGAGATCCGGGAAATGTTGGACCGTGCAGGATATGCAATTACTGACATGAAGAAGGCCCATTTGCCGGTGGGCATGTCTCCTCAAGCCGAACAAAGACTGGGCCGCATGATGGGCTTTCACCAATTGGTGTGGGCTAAAAAAATCCGTGAGCTAGCTTAGCGACTTCCCATGTGCGGCATCTGCGGCTATATCAGTGCACAAAGCTACCACGGTAAGGCCATGATTGACAGCCTGCACCACCGTGGACCGGATGGCCATGGGGCACTGGAATTTCAAACCGATAACCGAAAGGTTTTTCTGGGCCATACCCGCCTGCGCATCATTGACCTTAGTGAGAACGGCCGTCAGCCGATGACCACCGACAACGAGCAGATTTCCATCAGCTACAACGGTGAGGTGTACAATTTTCAGGAATTGCGAAAGCGATTTTTGAACGATGAAAATTTTCACTCCACTACTGATACTGAGGTGGTGTTGAAGCTTTACCAGAAGCTGGGTATGGATTTTCTGCAACACCTCAACGGTGATTTTGCTTTTGCCCTGCTGGACCGCAAGCAAGGAAAACTGTGGCTGGTACGCGATCGGGCAGGTGTGAAGCCACTTTATTACTGGCAGCAGGGATCGGAATTGGTCTTTGGTTCAGAAATTAAAACCTTGATAGCCGGTGGCGTTCCAGCCAAACATCGGCCAGAGATTTGGCCGGCCTACTTTGCCTTCAAATACCTGCCGCAACAGCATACCCTCTACCAAGACATTCACCGCCTGCAACCGGGACATTACTTGGAATACAACTTCGACACGGGCAGCAGTCACCTGCACCGCTATTGGCAACCGGAACTCAACGAGGCCTACAGTCGCTTGAGTTACCCGGAAGCCGAGGAAGCCATTCGGGAAACCCTCGCCGATGCCATTCGCCTTCGATTGGTGGCTGACGTTCCGGTGGGGACATTTTTGTCTGGCGGTTTGGATTCCTCCATCATCGCGGCCCACCTGAAGGAAGCCAACGATATTCGCCACTATTGCGCGGTTAAAAATGAAGCGGACTTGCGCAAAGAGGGCACAACGTCCGATTTTCGGCACGCACAGGCGCTGGCAGAGCAGTGGAAGCTCGACCTTAGCCCAATTGCTATCGGTAAGGACGAAGCCAACGAACAGCTGATTCAAAAAACCCTGTATTACAGCGATGACCTCATTGCCGATGGGTCGCAAATTCCTTCTTACCTGATTACCAAAGAAGCGGGACAGCACTCGCGGGTGATCCTCACCGGCATGGGAGCAGACGAAATATTTTTGGGTTACGCCGGCCACATGATCTCGCAACTGAGCGCTACCATGGACCGCTTTCCTCGCGGATTAACTCATGCTGCAGCTGGTTGGATGGCTGGTTTGAATGCCGGGAAAGGCAAATTCAAGGCTTATAAACGCTATCTGGTCAAATTAGGCAAGTACTTTCCGCTGGGGCCGGCACGCTACGCACGCTACAACATTGTAGGTGACTTCGACAGTGCACTGGCCTTGTTCCAACATCCTGATGATTCGGTAGCGGAACTGGTGCGCAGTTATTTTCCCGGTAAGGATACTTTTCAGGAAATTTTTCGCTTTGAGTGGGAAAACTTTTTGGTGAAAAACCTGCACTACACCGACCGCATGTCGATGGCCAATTCGGTGGAAAGTCGAGTCCCTTTTCTCGATCACCGTATGGTGGAACTGGCCTATAGTTTGCCTCACCACTACAAATTGGACCGGCAACTCACGTCTAAAAAGATTCTTAAAACCAGTTATCAAAAGGAATTGCCATCCTCTATTCTACAACGCAGGAAAGCAGGTTTTGGAATGCCGCTGCGCAGTATTCTAAGCGATCGAAACACCTTAGAGTATTTGTTACAGCCCGACTGGTTTGCTCAATTTGATGCATTTTCCATTCCTCAGATTCGTACCACGATGGACCAACACCTAACAGGTTCGGCCGATCAGTCGGCCTTGCTTTACGCCCTGATCAGTTGGCGCTTGTGGATGAATGCTCCCTCGGGAGAACATGGAATCGCATCGAAGCCTTGAATCACCCAACAAATTCTTTCTTCAATCCCTACTTTTGACACACGATGGAGCAATTGACGCAAAACCTCAAGGACGGTGCGATGCAACTGCTGGAAGTTCCCTTTCCGGCACTCGAACCGGGCCATATTTTGGTACGCAACCACTATTCGGTCATCAGTGCTGGAACGGAAGGTAAAACCGTGAAAGATGCCCGCCTGGGCTACATTGGAAAAGCCCGGGCCCGGCAAGAAGAAGTGAAAAAGGTGATCCGCACGGCCAAAACACAAGGGGTGATGAAAACCTACCGCATGGTAATGGACCGCCTGAATGCTCCTTCTCCGCTGGGTTACAGTTGTGCGGGCGAAGTGATTGCCGTGGCGGCCGATGTGCGTGCTTTTAAGGTGGGCGATCGGGTGGCATGCGGTGGAGCCGGAGCGGTACACTCGGAAGTAGTGGCCATTCCTATCAACCTCTGTGCAAAGGTTCCCGATGGGGTGCCGATGCAAGAAGCTGCTTTCACAACCGTGGCATCCATTGCTTTGCAAGGTATTCGGCAAGCTGATTTGCGCCTGGGCGAAAATGCAGTAGTTATTGGCCTGGGTTTGATTGGGCAGCTCACCGTGCAATTGCTGCAAGCCGCCGGCGTGAAAGTTGCCGGCATCGATATCGATGATCAGCAGGTGGCACTGGCCCGTTCGCGCGGCATTGATTTGGCCCTTAACCGAAAACAAGAAGGAGTTGAAAGTGCCATTGAAGGATTTACCCACGGAGCGGGTACGGATGCGGTTATCATTACCGCGGGTACTTCTTCTACCGACCCGGTAGATTTAGCCGGGGTACTTTGCCGCCGAAAAGGCAAAGTGGTGATTGTAGGCGCGGTACCTACCGGTTTTCAACGCAAGCCTTACTACCGCAAGGAATTGGATTTGCGCATGTCGAGCTCTTACGGTCCTGGTCGCTACGACCCGGAATACGAAGACAAAGGCCATGACTATCCGATTGGTTACGTGCGCTGGACAGAGAACCGCAACCAGCAAGCTTTCTTACAACTCTTGGGTGATCAAAAGATCGACCTGAAGGGTTTGTTGACGCATGAATTTGATTTTGATAAGGCGCCTGATGCCTACCAATTGATTTTAGAGAAAAGTGAACCCTTCGTGGGCATCGTTTTAAAGTACGACCTCGAAAAACCTTTGCCAAGTGTGCCCAAGGTGCGCGGTGCGGCCAGCACAAGGCCCAACCAGGGTGTTGGTTTTATTGGGGCAGGGTCTTTCGCCCGCAACTTTTTGTTGCCCAACCTCAAAGATCGGGTGCAGTTTATGGCCGTGGCCACCAGCCGCAGCAACACGGCACAAAACGTGGCCAACAAGTACGGTTTTTCTAAAGCCACCTGCGAGGCCACCGAAGTGTTAGACGCAGAAGCTACCGGAAGTATTTTCATTGCTACGCGGCACAACACCCACGCTAAATTCGTGTTGGAAGGCTTGAAGCGCAACCTGAACGTTTTTGTAGAAAAGCCCCTTTGTCTCACGGAGGAGGAGCTCGAAAACATACGGGAGACCTACAACCGGCAATCCGGGCAGCTTATAGTGGGTTTCAATCGCCGGTTTGCTCCATTGGTAGAAAATATCTTACGCGATCTTCCTGATCATGCGCCCAAGGCGCTGAACTTTCGCATCAATGCGGGGCAGTTGCCCGCCGACCATTGGGTACATGATCCCAAAGTTGGAGGCGGCCGAATTTTGGGAGAGGCCTGTCACTTTATCGATCTTGCCCGCTACATGGCCGGGGCACCGTTTCAATCGGTGTCTGCCACCGCCATGAAAGATGCCCATGACAAATGGGATTCGGTAGCGATGCAATTTCAGTTTACCAACGGCAGCACTGCTTCAATCTCTTATTTTTCCAACGGTAGCAACCTGGTGAGCAAAGAGTATTACGAAGTGTTCTGCGAAGGCCGCGTTTGGCAATTGGACGATTTCAAAACCCTTACCGTTCACGGCAAAAATTCCCAAACCACCAAGGCTTCTACTCAAGATAAAGGCCATGCTCGTGAAATGGAATTGGTGGCGGAAGGCTTTACCAAAGGTGGTTCGGAAGTCATTCCCTTTCGGGAAAGCTACGAGGCCATGCGGGCTACCTTTGCCGTTTTAGAATCCATCAGAAATGCCGGTGAGCGGGTAGTGATTCCTACGGCCGATCAGGATTGATCGACCTTTTTCACCATGGTTAAAATGGTAGCAAGGGCTACTGTTTCACCGGTTTCGTCGTAAACATCTACCAGAAATTTCACAATGCCTTTGGCGATGTCTTCCTCGCTGCGTTTTTCCTGGTCGATTTTTTCCTTCACCGTAAAGCGCACCCCAATGGTAGCTCCGGGATAAACCGGTTTGGTGAACCGACACTCGTCGATGCCATAGTTTAACAGTACTGGTCCTTTCTTCGGATCTACGAACAAACCGGCCGCTTTGGCCAATACAAAATATCCGTGGGCTACCCGTTGTTCGAAAATGGTACCGTCCAAAGAGGTAACATCGGTGTGGGCGTAGAAATTATCTCCGCTCACGTTTGCAAAATTGAGGATGTCGGCTTCAGTGACCGTGTGTTTGTGGGTAAAGACGGTTTCTCCAATTTCCAATTCTTCGAAATGCTTCCGGAAAACGTGCACGTCTTTTTCAGTTTGCTTGCCACCGTATTGGTATACGTTGGTTACTGCGGTGAGGGTTGTAGGCGAACCCTGAATGGCGGTTCGTTGCATGTAGTGCAATACGCCACGTTTGCCACCCATTTCTTCGCCACCGCCGGCCCGTCCGGGCCCGCCGTGCACCAACATGGGCATGGGCGATCCGTGTCCGGTACTTTCTTTGGCGCACTCTTCGTTGAGCACCAAAATACGACCGTGGTGCGAAGCGGCTCCCAATACAAAATCGCGAGCGGTTTTATTGTCTCCGGTTACGATGGAACATACCAACGATCCCATACCCATTTTGGCCAGTTGAATAGCATCGTCCAGGTTTTGGTAAGGCAATAAGGTGCTTACTGGTCCAAAGGCTTCAATGTCGTGCACCGCGTGGATTTTGAAGGGATCATCGTTGCGCATGAGGATAGGAGCCAGGAAGGCGCCAGCCTCTTTGTCGGCACCTACTACTTCAAAGTTGTTGAGGTCTCCGTAAACGATTTCCGAACTCTCTGCCAGCTCCAATACTTTCGAACGCACTTCTTCTACCTGGCTTTTACCCGCCAAAGCACCCATGCGCACACCTTCGGTTTGGGGGTCGCCAATGGTGGTTTTGGCCAGTTGCCTTCCCAAGGCAATTTGAACGTCTTCCAGCAGGTTCTCGGGAACCATTACCCGACGAATGGCAGTACAGCGTTGGCCGGCCTTCAAGGTCATTTCCCGGCGGACTTCCTTCACAAAAATGTCGAACTCGGGAGTTCCCGGAACGGCATCGGGTGCCAATACACAACAGTTGAGCGAATCGGCTTCCATGTTGAAAGGCACCGCTTCTTCCACAATGCGTGGGTGCGATTTCAGCATTTTACCCGTCACTGCAGAACCGGTAAAGGTCACTACGTCCTGGCTTTCTACGTGATCCATAATGCCGGAGGCAGAACCACAAATAAGTTGGAGGGCGCCATCGGGCAGAATGCGGGAAGCTGCGATTTCTTCTACTACTTTCTGCGTGAGGAAAGAGGTGAGGGTTGCAGGTTTTACCACCGCGGGCACCCCTGCCAACCAGTTCACAGCTACTTTTTCCAACATGCCCCACACTGGAAAGTTAAAAGCATTGATGTGTACAGCAACGCCTTCTTTGGGCACCATGATGTGGTGGCCGATAAAGTTGCCTCCTTTGGAAAGGGGAGCAGTAGCACCGTCTACGTAATAAGGTTCGTTGGGGAATTGCCGTCTCAAACTGGCGTAGGCAAACAAGTTGCCGATACCACCTTCGATGTCTACCCAGCTATCGGGGCGGGTAGCACCCGTAGCGTAGCTCACCTCGTAAAATTGCTCTTTGCGGTCAAACAAATGCAAGGCCAGGGCTTTTAGCATTCGTCCACGTTCGTGGAAAGTCATTTTGCGCAATGCAGGACTTCCGACTTCCCGGCCGTAGCGGAGCATGTCTCCAAAGTCGAGCCCGGCGGTGGTGGCATGAGCGATGACCTCACCGGTGATGGCATTGTACAAGGGTTTGCCCTCTCCGGAGCCTTCTTCCCATTTTCCGTGAACGTAGTTTTTGAGCTTCATAGCGTGCGTTTGATCGTTTTATAACGTGATCTTACACACAAAGTAAGGAAAAAATGCCCGCCTAAACAGGGTATTAATGCGGGTTTCAGCGGTGTAAAAGTGTAGATTTAATGACGGCTCGATCCGGTTTCCAATCCGGCGGGCGAGCCACTTTCGGAAGGAAGTATCGGGGTGATTCCCGAGTGATCTATCAGGCGATCGCCTTGAACGAGGAGGTAATACGAGATTTCGTTCTCTTCCAGGTGCATGAAGCGGGTTTCTTCCGCGTATTTGTGGTTCAGCACCTGATACAAAGCCTTGCGTGCTTCGTAGCGAAAAATCTCACTGTCTTCAATAGCATTGTGCCCAATTTGAAAGTAGGGGTGTTGACAGGACTCTGTATTGATGAAGGTAGCGATGTAGAGCCGGTTGATTTCGGGATACTTTGTCAACAACTCCTCCATCGCGCGCGCAATGGGGTGCAGTTCTGCATCGGGCAGACGTTTGAACAGCAAAGTGGTTTTGCGAATGTCTACCCAACCCGATTCCATGGCTTGAGCATCCAGCCCTACCAACACATCGGTGGTGACATCAAGGCCTCCCTGGCGGCAGCGCCTGATCTCGCGCGCGCAATCGAACGGACCGTAAGGAAAGTACCAAAGGCCGATGAGGAGGGAGCGCCAAATGTATTTTAGGGAGTATTTCCGTTGTTCTCGATCGTTGCGGATCAACACTGCGGGAGACAAACGGTACAAACCGATGGCCAATAGCCCAATACGATAAGGGAATACCTTAAAGCGGGCACCGTTTTTCAATTCACAGTGCAGGTCCGTCAAAGACAGCCCTTTGATATTTAGCAATTGAACTCGCATTGGGATGAAAGCCTCTCAAAGATAACGGATTGCAACGGTTATCGGTTGGGGCATGGGTACCATTATTCGATGACTATTTGAGAGCTTCCGATGAGTGGCCCAGACTTTGGGTTGGGTGGATTTGTTGGTATTTTGAATCTGCATCGCGAGCCGATGCGTCCCTTACTGGTTCAAAAAGCTATGGCATTCTCCAAAGCTAATCTCCGTACATATTTATCTTTGCAATCTGAATCAAGACACTATTCGTTTTTGTAATGACGATCCAGCAATTGAATTATGTGGTAGCCCTTGATACCCATCGGCATTTTGTAAAAGCGGCCGAAAGTTGTTTTGTGGCGCAACCAACCCTTACTCTACAAGTAAAAAAACTCGAACAAGAATTGGGGCTTACTCTGTTTGACCGAAGCGTACAGCCTTTGGTACCTACACCCATGGGGGAGCTGTTTGTTTTGAAGGCCCGCCAGATTCTCCGGGATGTGAATTCCCTCATGGAGTTGGTGAAGTCGGAGAAGAACGACCTGGAAGGCACTTTTCGGCTGGGAGTGATCCCTACTTTGGCACCCTACTTGTTGCCCCGCTTTTTGAAAGATTTTAGCGACCAGCACCCGAAAATCCGCCTGGAGATTCGTGAATTGACCACCGAGAATATTCTGCGTGGCTTGAAGGCCGACACGCTGGATTTGGGTTTGTTGGTGACGCCGGTAGACGAAAATCAACTGCGCGAAATTCCACTTTTCTACGAGCCCTTTTGGGTGTTTGCCAGTGCGGAGAACCCATTGCTTTCCCAAGAAACCGTTGCTCCCGACAGCCTCACCACTGACGGTTTGTGGCTGTTGCAGCAGGGCCACTGCTTTCGCAATCAGGTGCTCAATCTGTGTCAGCAAAACCAGCTTTCTCCTTCGGAAAGTCGTTTTTCGTTCGAAAGCGGATCGATTGAGACCCTCAAAAACATGGTGAAAAGCAATTTGGGCTACACGCTGATTCCTGAGCTTTCGCTGCAGCAGGGCGATGACCAACAATACGTACGAAAGTTTTCAGATCCTCAACCCGCTCGTGAAGTGAGCCTGGTTGTGCATTCGGGCTTCACCAAAGAATTGCTGATTGATCATTTGCGGGATACCATTCTGAAACACACGCCAGATCATTTTCGAAAAAACGAGCGTTTCGTGCGCATCAAGTGGCGCTGATCAGCGGTTCCACTTTTCCACCAGGCGTTTTTCCAGGCGTTGGGTGCCACCAAAAATTTGGGCCAATCGGTAAGTCCATTCGCGCAGCCGCGACCGCTTTTTGCATTGACGGTATTTGTGGTCGAGGTCCAGCAAATTGTTGCCCAGGTGTTCCTGTTGAATGGCTTTGGCCTCCAGGATCGAATCGCAATTGCCCGAACTAAGTCCGCCGGCCCGATAGCCAGTGAGCATGTTGCCTTCTACATAGTGAAAGCGATGGCCGGCGACTACCGTCCGCAATAAAAAATCGTAATCTGCTGCAATTCGATAGTGCTCATTGAAACCGCCCACGGCATCGTATACCTTCCGGGTAACAAAAACTGCTGGATGAATGAGGGTCATGGTTTCCTTCATCCGATCGAGGTGGGGCACTCCGCGTTTGATGAGGCACACGTTGCTCAATTCTTGAATGTGGCACACATCGCCATACACCACATCGGCACCGCTTTCCAGGTAGGCTTGCATCACGCTTTTTAGTGCTCCCGGATAGTAGAAATCGTCGGCATTGAGCAAGGCGATCATTTCTCCTTTGGCCAGGGCCAGGCCCTTGTTCATAGCGTTGTAAATGCCCTTGTCGGGTTCCGAGATCCAGTAGGCCAGTTGGTTGTCGTACTGTTGTAGCAATTCCACCGTGCCGTCGGTAGAGCCTCCATCCACCACAATGTATTCCATCGGTGCATATGCCTGGCTCAGCACACTTTCTATGCATTGTTTGAGCAACGGTAGTCCGTTGTAAACCACCGTAACTACCGAGAGCAAAGGAAGATCACCTTCCGTTTTTGGTACCGGTTTTCTGGTGCGCCAACCGCCTTCGAGGCGCTTACTCATCTTGGTAAACGATAAACTTGTCAAAGCCCTTTTGGAAATCGAAATCGTCTCCTGCACGGGCACTTCGTGCCGAATAGTCGCTGTACGCTGACTTGATGGTTTCCACCGCTTCAGCGATTTTAGAAGGGATGATCTCGTCGATCAACTTGCCGGCCTTATAATCTGAAATGGGCTTGAAACCGACGATATCGTTCCCGATAACGGGTAAACCGGCGGCAAAGTAGTTGAACATTTTCCCGGAAGGGGAGGAGAGGTAGTTGAAATTATCGCCGTGTCCAAATCGGAAATCGAACATGCAAAACCCGATGTCGAAAAAGCTCAGGTAATCCAACACCTCATCCTGGTCGGTGTAGGTGTGGTCAAATAGCAACCGGTGGCTTTCAATCAGGTCTTGATAAGCATCTTCCAACTGGGCAGTATAGTTTTCGTCTTTGATGCCTTTTAGGGTAAGCGAATAACTCAACGGCAAGTAACGCAACGACTCGATGCACTGATCGATGCCATAATAGGGCTTGATGTTGCCAAAATACACCAACCGGTGGTTGAATTCTTTTTTGCCTTTGGGCACCCGATCGAGAATGGGCGCATTTTGGATGTAATGCACCTTGGTGGCCGAGTTGGGGCCAATCAGAAACTCTTTGCGCTCTTTCGATTGAATGATGAGTTGTCGAATACCTGCCCGGCGGGCTTGGAGCATCAGCTCATCGTTGGCTACTTCCAGGGAGAGAAAAATCACCCGTTCGAAATAGGCCCTACAGGCGGTAAAGCCCAAAGCATCTACTCCGATTACCATGTCGTAGGGCGTTTCCTTTTCCCGTTCGAGATAGCGGTTGAGCAACAAGCCCTTGTACCAGCGGTAGCGTTTGAGGCGCCTCAACAAGAGGTAGCGAAACTTTCGAATTTTAATGCAGGTGATGTCTTCAAACTCTACCGGGTTATCGAAAACATCCAGTTCGAAACAAACGATGCGTACCCGGTGGGTTTTGCTCAGGCACTTGTAAAAGTTGAGAATGGTCGGCGAGTAGGCAATCCACTCGTCGGGAAACACGATTAGCGCGCTTGGTTTGGTATTCTCCATGGTTTTTGCGTGAACGGCTTTTTCTTAATTTACCAGGTTGGGCAAGGTTGAAAAAGGGGCATCACGATCGCTGCTGCATTAAGCTTGCGCTTTCAACGGCAGTTCCTTTCTCCTTCTCTGCGATAGGGTGCTAAAGTGAGGTACAACCAAAGCGCAGAAATCGATTACAAAAATAGGTTTAGTAGAAACATTCACCCACAATCTGGCGATTAGTTATCCACCAAAGGCACTTGATGATTACCGACTCAGGTAAAGTCCCGAATAATGGGCGATGCTGCGCTTAGGGTGGAAGGGAACGATACATCCGTCGATGCGGTCAACCCAGCGGTCTCGCAAGGTGTAGCCCAAGTCGTTGAGCCCTTGCAGAAACTCCGTTTCATTGAATACATACTGGGGATAAAACACCTGGCCACCGTTTTGTAACGTCACAAACTGCGCCCCTGGATAGAGCGGGAGGCGGTTGATCAACAAATGCTTGGGCAACGACTGAAAGCGCTGTAGCAGCGATTTTACATCACCAATGTATTGCAACGACCCACTGGCCAGAAAAATATCTGCTTCGAATTCCGCCTCAAAATCGGCGGTGAAGGACAGGCCTGGTTTGTTCACTTTTTGCTGCGCGGCTTCCACCATTTCGGGCAACTCAAACACCACCCACTGCGATTGCTCAATGAAAGGCACGTATTTTTTGTATTGCAGGTAATGGATGCCGATGTTTCCGCCAAAATCGAGCACTTTTGGTCCCAGGGGCAAAAGTTTTTGCAGGTGAAACATCACCGGGTAATCGAAATCCTTGATCTCGTCGTCCAGTTCTTCGAGGTACCATTGGGCCAATTCGTGGTGATCGTAACCCGTTTTTTTAGTTTTGGGAGCGGCCGCTAAGGCTTCTTCAAAGCTGGAATACACCCCACGAAAACAACCGTAGCACTCTCCTGGAAAAAGCCGATAGAGCCGCCAATGGCGCATAAAACTGTTGAGGTAGCGAATCATGGTTGCAAAATTGTGAAATTACACATTTCGGCGGCTACCCTTCGATTATTGATTCCAAAGGCCTTTGGCGGTTCCGCGAATGATCTTGAGGTATTGTACCGGAGCCAAAATGATGTCGGGGAATATGGTGAGGCAGGTGCCCAAAATAACCCCGGCAATGCCCATCCCTCCCGGACCGGCCAACAGCACCGAAAGTGGAATGTTGATGATGCTGGCAATGAGGGAAACGTAGAGGCTGATCTTCACTTTGCTGGCCCCATACATGAGGTAGTAAAAAATGTCGCTCCAGGTGCGCATCAACACAAACAAGGCCATGAATACCGACAGTAGGAAGGGTACTTCCACTTCATCGCCTACCCACCAGTGGAAAAAGGTTTTCGCGAAAAACAACATCACAACGGTAACAACTACCAGCAGGAGCCAGAAGCGGATGAATTTTTGCGTCACCCTTTGTATCCATTCCAACTCGCCTTTGACGTAGGCTTCAGTATAGGCCGACCACAAGGGAAGGGTCACGGTATTGAAAAAGATCATCACTAGGCTGAAGTATTTCAACGACAAGCTGTAAGGCGTTACCTTATCGGGACCCAGCAGGCGGGTGATGATGAGGTTGTCGGTAGAAAAAACAATGTTGCCGGCAAACTGCATGACAAAAAACTGGAGGCCGAGCCCCATGAGTGGTTTGGCGTATTCCAGCTTCACGTAGCGGAAGGAGGGCAGGTACTTGCGGTAGCTGGTCCCAAAAAACCAGAAGGTGGCCAAGGCTTTCACCGAAAGGTTGGAAAGGCACACCGCGAGAGCCAAAAACCAAAGCGATCCCTCGGTGAATTGAGACAGCAGGTAAACGGCACCTAAAGAGATGAGGCTGCCAATGGTATCGAGGCTTTTGCCCACGGCAGGTTTTTGGTCGGCGGTAAGGATCACGCTGATCAGTTTGAATACCATTTGCAGCGAGAAGTACGAGAAAACCAGCAGCACCAAACGCAGAATATCGTTGGCCATTTCGGAAGGTACTTTGAGGATGTCGGCCCAGTCCAGCAGCGGCAGTACGCCGATGGCCACCAAAAAGAGTACGGCCACAATGCCCGTAATCAAAGCATAAGCAGTACTGATGTAGGTACGCGCCAGGCGATGGTCGCCCACGGCAACCGCCTCGGCAAATTTGTTGCGCATGCCCTGGCCGAGGCCCAATTCTACAAATCCGAAAAGACCGATGGTAGAGTTGAGGGTAACCCAAATGCCGTAGCGGGTAGGGTTGAGGTAATCCAACATGAGGGGCACCAACAGAAAAGAGACCGTCATGCCCAAGCCTTTGAGCAACACCGAAGCCAGGATGCTTTTTTTGGCCCTGACGCTGCGTTGATGCCCTTGGCTAAAAAACGATTGGAGCGTATCCGGCAGTAGTTTTTGCAGTATGTTTCTGAGTTTGCTCAAGCTGCCGAAGGTAGAGGTTACCTGGATGATTTTCGAGAGGGAAACAACTTGCCAAAGAAGCCTTTGGGTTTCTTCTTGTCTTCCTCGTAATATCCGTAGCCGTATCCGTAACCATAGCCGTATCCGTATCCATAGCCATACCCATAGCCGCCGTATCCGTATCCATAGCCGTATCCATAGCCATAACGGTAGCCGTAGCCGCTGCGTCCGATCCGCACCGCATTGAAGAGAATGGCAATGTTTTCAATTTTTCCGGCTTCGTACAGCTCGTTGATGTAGGCGAGGTGTTGTTTGCGGGTGACGTTTTGGCGCACCACATAAATGGCAGCATCTACATACTTGGTGAGCAGAAGAGCATCCGTTACCAGTCCGATAGGAGGTGTATCCACCAGCACCTGATCGAAATTTTCGCGCAGGTAGGCCATCAGGTCTTGCATCTTTTCCGTCATGATGAGCTCGGCAGGGTTGGGTGGGATGGGGCCCGAGGGAATGACAAACAAATTGTCGAGCAAGCCGGTCGGTTTGATGATCTCTTCCGGTGTTGCAGTACCCGCGAGGTAGTTGCTCACGCCAATTTCGTTGGAAACATCCAGGTCTTCCAGAATTTTCGGCTTGCGCATGTCCAGCCCTACGATCACCGTGCGTTTTCCCGAAAGGGCAATGATCGAAGCCAGGTTTCGGGTACAAAAGGTTTTACCCTCACCTCCGATGGAGGAAGTAATGAGCACCACTTGCTGGTTGCTGTCGGTACCGATGTACTTCAAGTTGGTGCGTACCGCCCGAAAAGCTTCGGAAATCAACGACTTGGGCTTTTCCAACACAATGATGGAATCGCTGTTGCGGTTGAAGCCCACCGCCCCTAAAATGGGTACCCGGGTTGCTTTTTCGAGAATGCCCCGGTGAATCACCCGGTCGTTGAGCAAGTCGCGGAGGTAAATGAAACCAATAGGTAGCACCAGCCCCAGCAGGAGCGCGATGGAGTAGTTACGGCTTTTGATGGGCTTGATGGGGTTGTAGTTCAACATCGCCCGGTCGATGATCCGGTTGTCGGATACCGTAGAAGCCAATAAAATAGACGTTTCGGCTTGCTTTTCAAGCAAGTAGGTGTACAGGCTCTCTTTGATCTTAAACTGCCGCTGTTGACCGATCAACTCGCGCTCGGCTTTGGGAATGGATTTGATTTGCCCTTCGTATTTGGCCAACTTGCTTTTGGCTTCTTTCAAAGCGATCTCAAAACCGTTCTTCAGGGTAGAAAGGTTCTCCGCCAGGCGCATGCGCAATTGTTTGACTTGCCCTTGCAGAGCGATGGCGTTGGGGCTTTCTTTGGTGGCCCCGTAGCGCATCTGTTCGTATTCGGTTTCCAACTCCACCAGTTGGCTGATGAGGCCCATCAACACCGGTTCGTCAATGCCTACCGTACTTGGCACCACTTCACCGATCGACCGGTTGGACTGAATGTAACCGTCGAGGTAGTCGATAAAAGAGAGCTTGACGTTGATCTGCGAAATTTCCTCGTCGATTTTTTGTACTCCTTCCAGAAAAAGATTGGCCTCCGAGCTGATGTCGGTGATGCCCCGTTCGGTTTTGAAAGTTTCAATGCCGCTCTCTACCTTTTTCAGCTCTTTGCTGATGGTGGCCAGCTGTGAGTTGATAAACTTAATGGAGTTGGTGGCCAGTTCGTTTTTTTGCTCAATGCCGTTTTGAATGTATACCTCCAACAACTTATTGATGAAATCTACCCCTTTCTCGGGCACTTCGTCGGTAAGGATCACTTCGATGATCGAGGATTTTTTCGCCTGATTCAAGACCGCCAGCCGGTTCCGGTAGCTTTCGATCATCTGCCCCGGATCGTTGAAACTAATCTTGTATTTCCGATCTTCGAAAGTAGGGCTGTCCAGTAGTGCCCGGTCGGCAGTTTTTCGCAACGACACCTGAAAAATTCCGGCATCGTTTTTCAGTGTATCTCCAAATTGGTGGACCGACTCGAACTTCTGCTCTTCCCCTAACTCGTAGTGCCACTTAAATTGCTTGGAGTTGATGATCTCCAAATAATACGAATAAATGTAAGCAGGGTATTCAAGGGTATCACAGGCAATGGTAAAAGGGGTCTTTTTGTAGCGTTCCGTGGTTTTAATATCGCCCATCAAAAAATAGCTGACATCAAATTCCAGTTCTTCCAACGCCTTGGCGGTCAATTGCCGGCTTTGAAGAATCAGCTTTTCATTTTCGAGGTTGCGCGAACCGTTGCTAAACCCGTCCAATTTTTGAAACAAGTCTTCTGTGGCCAAGGCACTGTTGTCTACGTTGATCAGGATGGAGCTCTGCAATTGGTACACCGGGGTCGCATACCAGTTGTAGTAATAGGCAGCTACCAAACCCAGTGTGATCGAAAGGGCGAAAAAAGGCCAATAACGCAAATACTTGAAAAGGAAGTATTTCAAATTGAAATCATCGTCTTTTCGCAGTCGTTCTTCCGGTTCGTCGATTCCGCTCATTTAGACATGTTTGGGGTTCCAAAGTTAGGAATTGTTGCAGGGATGTGTCATTAAATGGCGCGGCATACCAAAGTAGCATACCAGGTGCTGTCGTTTAGCGGTGCTCCGGTCATCCACTGCTCATGGTGCAATAGCTCCAGATTTGCTTGTTGGGTCAATAATTTTAGCTCTGGCAGAAAAAGGTAGCGCATGCGGTGCAATTCCTGCAATTGCTGTGAAGTCTGTTGCTTTTTATCGGTAATGTCAATGTCAAAATGAACTTCCACGGTGTTTTCGTCGAACACCATTTCGGCCCGGGTGCTGCGGTGCACCTTCAGCAAATCGTTTTCCCAGGTCTTTTCCCGGTTCCCCGGCCGATCGGTGAGTACTGCCGGTCCATACCAGCAATCGAAAACCGCAATGCCGCCAGGTACTAAATGTTGGCGAAAGGTGGTGAAGGACTGCTCCAGGTCGCTTTGAGAAGTTTGATAACTCACCACGTGAAACAGCGACATGATCCCGTCAAATTGTTGCTCGTTTCGCCAGGTGCGCATGTCTCCCTGGTGAAAAGACATTTTCTTGTGCTCCTCGAGTTCCAGGGCGGCATGTTTTTGATGGGCCAGTTCCAGCATGTTAGCGCTAACGTCTACTCCGGTAGTTTGATATCCGTTGCGCACCATTTCGAGGTCGTGCGCTCCGGTGCCACAGCCGAGGCTCAGCAGGCGCTTGCCGGGTATGCCAAAGCGCTGAAACAAGCCCTCCACATACGCGGCTTCCTCCCGGTAGTTCTTGTCGGCATACAGCAGGTCATAATAACTGGCTAAATCTCCAAATACGCTCATGGTGTTTGATTGTAGGCAAAAATATCAACTTCGGGCACATGGACTCACCCTTAGGCAGCCACTTGCAATGGCCGACATTTGTTAGCTTTGCGGTCAGTTCGTAACCTGCCATATTACCTCAAATCAACCAAAAAGTTTCGCCCTTATGGGATTTTTGAATCGGCTCTTTCAGCGCAAACCTCAGCTTCCACCGGTGGATTGGTCGGTGCTACAGGTAGATGTGCATTCCCATTTCATCCCCGGCATCGATGATGGAGCGGCTACCATAGACGATTCGCTGGCCCTCATCGAACGCTTCGTTGGCATGGGCTACAAAAAGGTGATTACGACTCCTCACGTAATGAGTGATTACTACAAGAATACTCCGGAGATCATTTTGGGAGGTTTGGAAAAAGTACGTGCCGGGGTGAAAGAAAAAGGGTGGGACATTGCAGTAGATGCGGCCGCTGAATACTACCTCGACCCGGAGTTTGAAGAATCTATCCCCGAGAAAAAACTCCTCACCTTCGGAAACAACTACGTGTTGTTTGAATTGCCGTTCATCAGTGAGCCGCCAATGCTCAACGATGTTATCTTCAAGCTGCAAACCAACGGTTATAAACCTATTCTGGCTCATCCAGAGCGCTACGGTTACTGGTATAAAAACTATGCGAAGTACCAGGAAATGCTCGATCGAGGGGTGTTGCTTCAGCTCAACATCAATTCACTCACGGGGCATTACAGCCCTGAAACCAAAAAAATTGCCGAGCAATTGATCAAGGATGGTTTGATTCGATTTCTCGGCTCCGATTGTCACCACATAGGACACACCGAGTTGATGCAGGTAGCGGCTACCCAGGGGGCATTGCACGAACTGATAGCCTCCGGGCGCCTCTTAAATACCCAATTGTTGGATTAGCGGTACTCCCATTCGTCCCGCTTTTTGCTCGTTACCACAGGGGTGGATTGCAGGTTTTCAAACTGCGAGGTAGAACGGACCAGCAGCCCCTCTTCGTATTCCAGTTCGATTTGATCGCTGTATTTCCCCGGCACCGTCGTTTGGGTGAAAATCACCAGCCCTTGATCGTCGTAGGCGTTTGAATCTGCTTTGATCAACTCCTCGTCTTTGAAAACCAGTGTGTGCGTACAATTTTGATCTAAATAGCGATTTTCCAGGCGAACCTGTAATTCTCCTGTGCTGGCATAACCTTCGGTGCGCACCATGTTACCGTTCGCGTCCCAGATGTATTTATAGGTAGCAATCAGGGAGTCGTCCACGAAATAAACCTTGTTGAGGTTACGACCCGAAGAGTCGTTTTGGTAAATCGACCTTGCTACCTTTCCCTTTCGCACCTTGTAGGAAGTCTCGGTTTCCAGGTGTTTGGCATCGTCAAATTCCACTTTCAGGGTAGTTTCCAGGCTACGGAGCGAATTTCCTTCCAAAGTTTCGATCAGTCGGTTTTGTGCATCGTAGCGATGGCACTCGATCGAAAGCGTATCTCCCGCGGGAAGCAAAAACACCATTTGCGATACATTGCCATGATCATCATAGGTGGTCTCGGCAGACTGGTAGCGCTTTTGCTCATCGGTTTGTGTGTAGCAATAGCCTTTGGAAATTCCTTTTTCCACGATGATTTTCTGCTCCGGGCTGAGGTTCGAAACATCAACACCATCCCTGGAAGGACCGGTACAAGCTCCTACCAGGAGCAAAAAGAAAAAGGGGCGAAAAGACATGGGCCAATTGCTTACCGGAGCAAGATACACACAAAACAGCGCAGGACAGAAAACAAAAATCCCCTGCTTATTTCAAACAGGGGATTTTAGATAAGGTGTTGTCAGTTTTTAGCTTAAAGCGGCACTTTCCGTCGGCATCTGGCGGTTTACCCGTTTCACGAGGCCTTGCAATACTTTGCCAGGACCTACTTCGGTAAACGAGGCCCCACCATCGGCAATCATGGCTTGCATGGTTTGAGTCCAGCGCACGGCACCGGTCAATTGTGCGGTAAGGTTGGCCTTGATGGTTTCCGGATCGGTTACTGCGGCTGCACTCACATTTTGATACACCGGACACTTAGGAGTAGCAAATGGAGTAGCTTGAATAGCGGCTTCCAATTCTACACGGGCGGGCTCCATCAATGGCGAGTGGAAGGCTCCCCCTACCGGCAGTACCAAAGCGCGCTTGGCTCCGGCTTCTATAAGTATTTCACAGGCTTCGTTCACCGCCTCTACGGCTCCCGAGATCACCAGTTGGCCGGGGCTGTTGTAGTTGGCCGGAACTACCACACCCGCTACTTCCGCGCAAATCGTTTCTACTTTTTCGTCGTCCAGGCCAATAATCGCGGCCATGGTGCTGGGTTCTGCTTCACACGCTTTTTGCATGGCTTGTGCTCGCTGCGATACCAATTTCACGCCATCGGCAAAGTTGAGGGTGCCATTGGCCACCAAGGCCGAAAATTCTCCCAAAGAGTGGCCAGCAACCATATCGGGTTGAAATGAATTGCCCAGTGCTTGCGCGAGAATGACCGAGTGCAGAAAAATGGCCGGTTGGGTGACTTTGGTTTGCTTCAACGCATCCGCTGTGCCTTCAAACATGATGTCGGTGATGCGAAATCCCAACAAGTCATTGGCTTCTTCAAAGCGTGCCTTGAGTTCGTCAGAGTGATTGTACAAGTCTTGGCCCATGCCGGGGAATTGCGACCCCTGGCCGGGAAATACGTATGCTTTCATGCTTCTTGGTTAAGTGTATTCGAGAGGATCAGCTTTCGCCGAGGTATTCTACAGAGTTGTTTTCCGTTTCTGCCAGGCGCACCGAATGCAGTTGGCAGCCCAAAGCCGCCAGCGGTTCTTCGATCTGTTGCCAAATGCCTTTGGCGAGGTTTTCAGTCGAGGCCATTTTGCCCGCCATAAACGGTACGTCAAGGTTGATGTTGCGGTGATCCAGCAATTCGATAGCGTAGGTCTTGATCACCTTGCTCAAGTCTTTTAGATCGGCCACGAAACCGGTTTCTTCGTCCACTTCACCTTTCACCGTCACAAACAATTCAAAGTTGTGTCCGTGCCAGTTTTCATTGGCGCATTTGCCAAATACAGCTTCGTTTTGCTCCTTGCTCCACTTCGGTTGATACAGCTTGTGAGCTGCGCTAAACCGTTCTCTCCGAGTAACGTAGATCATCTTTCCAATCAAAAAAACAGCGCAAAGATAAGGCAATTTTCCATCTGATCGGCGACCACCGAAGGTGGCCCATGGGTGTTTTGAATGCGGTATCTTTGCGCCATGCGCTTTCTCCTGGTGGCCGCCACACGGCTCGAAATTGACCCCTTACTTTCTGCCCTGCGGGCAAAAGACAAAACCGACTCCAACAAACAGTTACACTTCCTCTACGAACACCTGGAAATAGACGTGTTGATCACCGGGGTGGGCATGACGGCTACGGCCTATTGGATGGCCCGTGCGATGGCCTTGAAAAAATACGATGTAGCCGTTAACCTTGGCTTAGCCGGAACCTTTCACCGAAACCTGGAATTGGGTACCCCTGTATGGGTGGTGAAAGACCGTTTTGCCGAAATGGGGGCCGAAGCTGGCGATCAGTTTTTGCCCATTACTCAAATGAAGTTGCTCTCCTCCCAAGATCACCCCAGCACCGACAGTACGGTAACTTTAGAAGCTCCGATCACCGCACCCATACTGGGCAAAATGCCCAAGGTATCCGGCATCACGGTCAACACAGTACACGGGAACGAGATCAGTATTGAGCGGGTGCGCAACCAATTTCGACCGATTGTAGAAAGTATGGAGGGGGCCGCCTTTATGTATGCTTGCCTGGCTGCTGAAGTGCCAGGGTATCAACTGCGTACCATCAGCAATTACGTTGAAAAGCGGAACCGCGAAAGCTGGGATTTGGTGAAAGCCGTGAAGATGTTGAATGACCTTGGATTTACCCTGTTGACCGAATGGGGCAAACAGAAACCATGAAAAACAATAAAATAACCCTGGGCTATTCGCCTTGCCCCAACGATACTTTCATTTTTGATGCCTTGATTCATCAGCGCATCGATACCGAGGGGCTGGAGGTAGAAGTGGTCTTGGGAGACGTGGAAGAATTGAATCAAAGGGCCTTTCGAGGCGATTTGGACGTTACCAAATTGAGTTTTCACGCCTTTGCGCATTGCACCGATCATTATCAATTGCTGGATTCGGGCAGTGCTTTGGGCAACAATTGTGGTCCGTTGCTGATCGCTCGTGAGGCCATGCCTGCCAAAGCGGCTACCGTTGATCCTTTATCCATTGCCATTCCGGGAAAATACACCACCGCTAACTTTTTGTTGCACCTGGCTTTCCCGGGAGCACAACATCGAAAAGAGGTACTCTTTTCTGATATCGAAGCCCAAGTCGTGAACCAGGAAGTAGACGCCGGTTTGATCATTCACGAAAACCGGTTCACCTATGCCGCGAAAGGCCTGAAAAAATTGATTGACCTGGGTGAGTTTTGGGAAACCGAGACCGGTTCGCCTATTCCACTTGGAGGAATTGTGGTGAAACGAGAACTGCCCGGGGGGCTGAAACAAAAAGTAAATCGACTCATCCGTAAAAGCGTGGAATATGCCTTTGAGCACCCCAAAGACAGCTTGCCGTACATTCGGGAACACGCCCAGGAAATGGACGAAGCGGTGATGTATGCGCACATCGATTTGTACGTGAACCGCTTTTCGGTAGATTTGGGCCCCGAAGGCAAAAAAGCCGTTCGCACCTTGTTTGATCGGGCACAGAAACTGGGCATTGTACCCGAGATTCACCCGCAGTATTTGCTAAATTCTTGATCCAATGATAGTCGTAACCGGAGCCGCTGGTTTTATTGGGAGTTGTATGGTCGGAAAGTTAAACCGCGAGGGATACAACGACCTGGTGGTAGTTGACGATTTCTCACGGGCCGATAAAGCCCCGAACCTGGCAGGTAAAACCTTCACACACATGGTGGAGCGCGCCCAGTTTGTCGACTGGCTCGATGCCAACGAAGAACGGGTACAGTTCATCATTCACCTCGGAGCCCGAACCGATACGACTGAATCGGACGAAGCTATTTTTGATGCGCTCAACCTCAACTATTCCAAGGCCATTTGGCAGAGGTGTATTCGCTATGGTTTGCCACTGATCTACGCTTCTTCGGCCGCTACCTATGGTTTGGGCGAACACGGCTATGACGATAACCATGAGGTGGTTTCCAAACTCACTCCGCTGAACGCTTACGGGCGTTCTAAAAACGATTTTGATACCTGGGCACTCTCACAGGAAGAGCAACCCTATTTCTGGGCGGGTTTCAAGTTTTTCAACGTATACGGCCCCAACGAGTACCACAAGGGCCGAATGGCTTCGGTGATTTTTCATGCTTCCAGGCAAATTCGTGCTACCCATGCAATGAAGTTATTTGCCTCCCATCGGGATGATTATAAAGACGGCGAGCAGCAACGCGATTTTGTTTACATCAAAGATGTGGTAGAAGTGTTATTGCACTTCATGGAAAGCCGGAAGCAGAGCGGTTTGTACAACTTGGGTACTGGCGAAGCCCGAACATTTTATGACTTGGCCGACAATACCTTCAAAGCGCTGGGGCAGGACACCGATATCTCATTCATTCCTACTCCGGAAGACATTCGAGACAAGTACCAATATTTCACAGAGGCCAACATGCAAAAGCTAAGGGAGGCCGGTTACGACAAGCCCTTTCATTCCTTGGAAGCCGGAATAGAAGACTACGTGAAAAATTACCTGATTTCCGAAACGTACTATTGAAAGCGAAGGTTTACAACTCCTTCTTAAGCTCCACCAAAAAGTTGCGCACCTTGGTCAGCGACTTCACCATTTCAATGTTGTCCACGGTTTCGTCTTTGTTGTCGCGCAGTTTTTTCTTTGCACCTTCCAGTGTGTAGCCACGCTCTTTTACCAAATGGTAGATGATGTAAAAATTGTCTACATCGTCTTTGGTGAAAAGCCGATTGCCCTTTTTATTCTTCTTGGGCTTAATGATGTCAAATTCCTTTTCCCAAAACCGAATCAGCGAAGTGTTCACTTCAAACATTTTGGCGACTTCACCAATGCTGTAATACAGCTTTACGGTTTCTTTTTCTTTGTAAGGCATTGCTGCGTACTAAGATCGAAATTTCTTTCGAATCTTCTTAGTCAAACGATTGATTCGGAGCCGTAGAAAGTTGCAACACCTTGTCGTACTCCGCAGGGGTAAGATCGTTGAAGAAGAAATTTACTGGATTGATGGGATGCCCGTTTTTATGGACTTCGTAGTGCAAGTGTGGGCCGGTGGATTTACCGGTATTGCCCACATAACCGATTACATCGCCACGTTTTACCCGTTGTCCTTTCTTCACCGCGATTTTGCTCAAGTGAGCATACAAGGTGAGGTATCCGTAGCCGTGATCGATGCGTACGTGGTTTCCAAATCCACTGATCCGATTCGCCTTATTGATGACACCATCGGCTGTTGCGTAGATTTCTGTACCGGTTTTGGCGGTGAAATCAATGCCATAATGCATTGAGGGTGTTTTGTAGTGGGGATCGATACGTTTGCCGAAGCCGGAGGCGATGCGTTTCAAATCTTTGTTGGAAACCGGCTGGATAGAAGGCAGGTGAGCCAGCATTTTTTCTTTCTCTTTGGCCATATCATACACCGCATCAAACGACTTGGACTGAATGTATAGCTGCTTGGAGAGCCGATCGAGTTGAACGTGGGTATTGATCACCATGTCAGAGCTGGCATACCCTTTCAAAGCCTGGTATTTGGGCACACCTCCCGTACCACCCTGTCGAAGGTTGGGTGGAATGGGCTCCGCTTCGAAAATGACCCGGTAGATGTTGTCGTCCCGCTCTTGCAGGTCTTTCAATACAACCGACATCTGGTCCATTTTCTTGCTAACCAAGTCGTATTGCAACTTCAGGTGTGCGTTTTCACGAATTAATTTTCTGTTTTCTGCGCTGTTTAGAGCAGAACGAAAAGCGAAAACCAGCAATATACCTACCACTACTCCTGCCCCTAAAATTTGGGTGAGTTGCCACAGACGGGCCCTCGTAGTCACCTTTTCCTTTTCGTAGGAAAGGGTTTTAGGATTGTAGCGGTAACGAACTTTAGACATAGCCAATCGGACAAAACCTGCCCGAAATTAAAGCTGCGAAGTTACTGAAAAAATCTAATTTTGCAATGAACTGATCGCCCCCGAACCCTCGTAAATACCAGATTATCAATGCTGTGGACCGCATCAAATATTCGCCAGACCTACTTGGATTTCTTTAAAAAGAAGCAGCACCAGGTGGTGCCTTCTGCACCAATGGTGGTGAAAGGGGACCCCACTTTGATGTTTACCAATGCGGGGATGAATCAATTCAAAGACGTGTTTTTAGACATCAGTCAGCCCAAATCCAGTCGGGTAACCGACACACAAAAATGCCTTCGGGTATCGGGCAAACACAACGACCTGGAAGAGGTAGGTGTAGATACCTATCACCACACAATGTTTGAAATGCTCGGCAATTGGTCTTTTGGTGATTATTTCAAAGCCGAGTCCATTGAGTGGGCCTGGGAACTGCTCACAAAAGTATATGGGGTAGACCCTAATCGTATCTACGTCACGGTATTTGGGGGCGAGAAAAGTGATGGTTTGGGCCGGGATGATGAAGCTGCCTCTGAGTGGAAAAAGTGGATTTCCGAAGACCGAATTCTGAACTTTGACAAGAAAGACAACTTTTGGGAGATGGGTGAGACCGGGCCTTGTGGGCCGTGCTCAGAAATTCATGTGGACATTCGCAGTACTGAAGAGCGGGAAGCAGTAGATGGAAAAGAACTGGTCAACAAAGACCATCCCCAAGTAATTGAGGTTTGGAACCTGGTGTTCATCCAATACAACCGGATGCAAGACAAGCACCTGGTGCCACTGCCCAAGAAGCACATCGATACGGGAATGGGATTTGAGCGGCTTTGCATGGTGTTGCAAGGCAAATCCTCGAATTACGATACCGATGTTTTTACTCCTCTTATCCAAGCCATTGCGAAACTCTCTGGTGTAACCTATAAAGGAACACAAGAGCAATCCGATGTCGCCATGCGGGTGATTGCCGATCACTTGCGCGCCATTGCCTTTTCCATAGCGGATGGCCAACTGCCTACTAACGTGAAGGCAGGCTACGTCATTCGTCGGATTCTTCGCCGGGCGGTGCGCTATGGGTATTCCTTCCTCGATATGAAGGAAGCCTTTATGTATCACTTAGTGGCGGTCTTAGTGGACCAAATGGGAGCAGCTTTCCCTGAAATTGCCTCTCAGCAAGAGCTGATTACCAAGGTCATTCGTGAAGAGGAAGAATCTTTCCTCCGTACCCTTGACAAAGGCATTCAGCGTATCAAAGAAATCGTCAACAACACCAATTACCGGGTTATCGGAGGCAAAAAACTCTTTGAGCTTTACGATACTTTTGGTTTTCCACTCGATCTCACGGCTTTGATCCTTCGGGAGCACAAAAGAGAGATTGATCAGGCAGGTTTTGATAAAGAACTTGAGCGACAAAAAGAGCGTTCCAGAAGTGCGGCAAAAGTAGAAACTGGAGATTGGGTAGAGGTCAATAAGGCCGTTGAAACTCGGTTCTTGGGCTATGATTCGCTGGAAGAGCAAGCCCGAATTCTAAGGTACCGGAAGGTGAACACTAAAGGGAAAGACCGCTACCAGTTGGTGTTGGACAAAACGCCCTTTTACGCGGAGTCTGGCGGTCAGGTGGGCGATATTGGTTGGCTGGAAGGTGGATCAGAGCGCATCCGGGTCATCGACACGCAAAAAGAAAACAATCTAATTGTGCATTTCACCGAACAGCTTCCTGAAGAGCCTGCCCAAACCTGGAGTGCCAAGGTAGATGAACAACAACGTGGACTCACAGAAAACAACCACACCGGAACCCACCTGTTGCACGAAGCCTTACGGGAAGTTTTGGGAACCCATGTAGAGCAAAAGGGGTCTTTGGTCAATGCAGAATACTTGCGGTTCGACTTTTCACATTTCTCCAAAGTGACGGAGGAAGAGCTGAGGAAGGTTGAAGTACTCGTCAATGAACGAATTCGTGCCGATTTCCCCTTGGACGAACAGCGCAGTGTTCCGTTTGATAAGGCCAAAGAAATGGGCGCTATGGCGCTCTTTGGCGAAAAGTATGGCGATGAAGTACGGGTAATTCGTTTCGGCAACTCGGTTGAACTCTGTGGAGGTACGCACGTAGCTTCCACGGGCCGTATCGGTTACTTCAAACTGGTTTCCGAAAGCTCGGTAGCTGCTGGCATTCGTCGTGTCGAAGCTTATACTGCTGAAAAAGCTGCCGCCTATGTTCAACAACAAATCAATCAGCTCAATGAGTTGAAAGGGTTGCTCAAGAACCCGACCGATATACTCAAGTCGGTTTCCGATTTGCTGACCCAAAACAATCAACTTCAAAAAGAGCTGGATAAGTTCAAACGCGAAAAGGCTGGCTCGCTTAAGGGCGATTTGTTAAGTAAAGCAGACAAGTGGAACAACACTGCGCTAATTGCGGCACAGGTAGATTTGGATGCCAAGGGAATGAAAGACCTGGCCTATCAGCTGCGCGATGCATCTGAATCGCTGTACCTGGTTTTGGCTGCTGAGGTGGGAGGTAAGGCCATGCTTACCGTGATGCTCACCGACGATTTGGTGAAAGAACAACAGCTGCACGCCGGAAACATCGTGAAGGACCTTGCCAAAGAAATTCAGGGAGGCGGAGGCGGACAAGCCTTTTTGGCAACGGCTGGAGGCAAAAACGCAGCCGGAATACCGGCTGCGTTGGCTAAAGCTAAAGATTTGATGTCGGCCCTTTAGGCCATTTCATTAGGCAGGCTGGTGCTTTAGTCCAGCTTCATACCCACTATTTTCGGTGGATGCTTTCTTTCCGTAAACGGGCCCTTGATACTTGGTGTTGTAGGATAGGCCCAGGTTCAACACATAAAAACCGTTGAATAAAACGATGAGCATGTACTCCGACTTGTTGTATTTCCCGAAGGAGTTGCACAGTTCAATGTACACCCGGATGGTGAACAAAGCTAATGCAAGGCTCACCAGGCCCATAGAGGCATACTGAACGATACCGGGCTCCATAAAGACAAAAAGACCGGTGAGTAATGCCATTGGCCCAACGAGGTAAAACATTTGCCACCAAGGTCGCCCCACTATTTTTAGAAAAACGATGATGTTCCAAAAGGGAACCAAACAGGCTACTCCTGGCAGTCCGCATTTGTCATAAAGGGACCATTGGCCAACAATTCCTATGAAGCCGAGGATGATGCCGACGATAAAGATCCCAGGTCCGGTCCACCCGTAGATGGTGTTCCATAATTCGATGATTGCTTCCATAAATGAGAAGGTAAAAAGAGTAAGTGTGTTACTATATTTGCGGGATTTTAATTAAAACCAAATAAAATTCGGTTGTATAATTTTTAAAGGTTACAAAAAGATATAAAATTTTTTGCAAAAAATTTGACTTCAGCGGGTGTATTGTTGTTTGTAAGGATACTAATATATGTTTAGGCGACAGTAATGGCGTTTTCGTCGAAATTTTATGTTAAAAAATAATTGTTGGAAAAAAGAAAAGGCGGGCCATTTGGCCCGCCTTTTCACTGAAAGTTGTTTTTCAGTAATAAGGTCAGTTGACCGAAAGCTTCTCGACCACTTGTCGATCGTTGAAACTGAGTTTCACAAAGTAAACTCCGGTAGACACTTCGCCCAGGTCAATGTCGTGGAGCAACTCACCTGAGATGCTGCCCAGGTTTTGAGCATAAACCACACGTCCGCTAACATCGGTTACTTCGATGAGCGCACTGGTGCTTTGACTGGCGCTTAATGATAGGGAGAATTCACCACCGTTCGGGTTGGGGAACAGGTTGTAGGTGAGGCCTCCTTCAAGGTCTTCTACACTCGTAATGGTAGTGAACACTGAATCGCTGTAAGTTACCGTATCACATTCGTTGGAAACCGTCAAGGTCACAAAGTAGCCACCTGAGGTAGCATAAATGTGAATCGGGTTCTCCAAATTAGAAGTTTGACCATCTCCAAAATCCCAGGTGTAGTTGAGGCCGTTGGCACTGCTGTTTGAGAAGTTTACGGCGGTAAACGAGGAAGTGGAGGTGAAATTTGCGGTTGGTAGCAAGATTTCGGTCAGCGTAACCTGATCAGTGCTTACACAGTTGAATTGATCCGTTACCGTTACACCATATGTTCCGGTGCTGTTCACAGTAATGGTTTGGTTGATCTCACCACCGGGAGTCCATGCATACGTACTGCCTGACAATCCAGCATCCAGGGTTATGTTGCTGCCTTGACAAAAAGTAGTATCACTGGGAAGGTCTACCGCCTGTGATACCGTTACAACGGTAGAATCAGAGCTTTGGCAACCGTTAGAATCTACTACATCCACTACATAGAGTCCGGCAGTAGAAACAGTGATCGATTGTGTCGTCAATCCACCGGTCCAGTTGTAGGTACCGTTGGTAATATCGGCCATCAGTGAACCTGAAGTGCCGAAACAAAGGTTGGTATCTGTGGGAAGGTCAACAGGGATGTTGGTCATCACCATTACGGTGTCGTCAACGGTGCCACAGTTGTTGGTTACGCTAACGCTTACCTGTCCTGTTGTGTTTACCCAAATAAAATCTGCGGTGTCAATAGTGGTAGTGGTCCAAATGTTTTGGGCACCCAATGCACCGCTCAATTGAATACTATCGCCTTGGCACAATACAGTGGGATCGTTTCCAATCGAATAGTTGCCCAACGAGGTGAACTCATCAGCTCCAATGTCAGGAGCACCCGCATTACGTGCTTGCCCTTCAAAGTCTTCAGTGATCAGTGTGTTTACTTTACCCGTTCCGTCCAAGGTGTCATTACAAACGTGGAGGTCATTGGTTTGGTAGTTGTAGAACAATGGATCAACGCTCTGTCCGTCCAGGTCGAAGCCTGAAGCAGACTGCCAGTCGGCCAGACTGGCTTGGTTTCCGCTAAAGAAGCCAAGATTATTCCCATTGGTATACAAGTTGTTATTGTCCATCTCCGTCACCGCAAAGGAGTTATTCAGGTAGGCCGCGTAACCACTTCCGAAGTGCGCAAAAATATTGTTGTACACTTTGTTGGCACCGCCACTTACAATGTAGAGTGACCGGCTAAAAGTTCCGGTTCCTTCCAGTGCTACACTATTGTTGTAAATGTTTTGGTAACCGGTGTTGGAAACATAAATGCCATAGTGACTGCTGCTGCTCGTAGGTGTTCCCACATGCACTGTGTTGTTGGCAATTACTCCTTGCTGAGTAGCGGTTCCGTCACAGTTCACAAAGTAAAGGCCATGGCGAGGCACCTGATTGAGGGCTTCAATACGGTTGCCGGTTACTTCAAACTCGTTGTCACAGTAGTAGAAGTAGAAACCATAAGAGGTACCAGTGTAGGTAGACAATGAACTGAATACATTGTTTCTGAATTTCATGTCATCGTGGTACCACGCCCGAATGCCGTAAAAATATTGGCGGGTAAAGAGGTTGCCGTCGATCACGGTTCCTTCTTCCAGGGTAGTGGTGTTTTGGCCATACCAGTACATACCATAACTACCTCCACGAATTTCATTGTTTAGAAAAGTGTTGAAGTTGTCTAAGCCGGTATTACTCCAAATAACCGTTTTATTGGTAGAAGTAGTCGTTGTGGAGTTGTCACCTTGGAAAATGTTTCCTTCGAAGGTGTTGTGGTCTGCTCCTCCGGTTACATTCATTACCCGGGAAAAAGTGGTCCCTGTATTCTCAATGGTTAGATCCTTAAAAGTAATCCAATCCGCACCGTTCATGTTGAGGGTGTAGTTGGTCACAGAAGAGCTAGCCGCGAAAGTAATGGTAGCTAAGGTTGGGTTACCGTTCGCAGATTGGAAGGTAACGGTGTTTATCGAGCTGGCTCCTGGAATTTCAGGAATGTCCACTTGCTCATTGTAGGTGCCGTCGGCTACGTTAAAAACGATTGGTCCACAAATGCCCAGGCTATCCATGGTGAGAATAGCATCGGCAAAGGTTTGAAAGTTGGTGCCGCCAGTAGGGGAGGCGCCATCGATGGTATAAGTACCAGAGATGGAATTCATTGGTAACAAAACAGTAGCGGTGTCATTGATGGCGGCACTGTCGGTAACTCCGTTAGGATCAAAGGTCCAAACTTTGATTTCGTCACCTACATTGAAGGTAAGCGTGTCAAGGCAGACGGAATCAGCAATATCAAATTGACCCAAAGTACCGGTCCAGGCGGTCGTACCTTGGTTAACACCATTTACTGACCAGCTAATGCCCACTGAATCAAGGGTGTCCGATCCCCAGTTGCGAATCGATACTTTCAGTACCGAATCATAAACACATGCTGGGAAACTGGGTGAAACGATGCTGTTGACACCGGCATCATCAGCGAAAGGAGAAAGAGCTATAAACTCCACGGTCATGGTTTGCGTTGCAGCGTTGCAACCGCCCGTACCAATGCTTCCCCAGTTTGCGTTTCCGATACAAGGGCGAACAGTGAGGTTGCCACCACAAGAGCAATCCGATCCTGTATTGGCTGCGTTGAGCTCAATGTCTTGACCTGTTACGGCACAACCAGTGATACAAGCATTGCCTACGGTCCAGATGATACCACCGCAAGTAAAGGATTGTTGGGTCCCTGAGTTGAGAGCAGCAGCAATCTGAGCAACAATAGCTTGATCAGAACAAGTGGCTCCAACCGGATCGAGGGAACCGTAAATTTTACATTCGAGGTAAACGTTGTTGCTGGTTAGGGAAGCACGGAAGGTACCCCAGTTGTCGTATTGTGGGTCGCCAGGGCAATAAGAAGTTCCCTGGGTAAAATTCTCACTATAGGAGAAAACCTGTGCCTGGGTAGAAAGGCAGGTTAAAAGCACACCTATGAGTAGAAAAGAATTCCAAAGTAGATGTTTTTTCATAAGGTAATTTTAGAAGTTGAACGGGTGAAATGAATTATTGATGTCAGTGCAAGGTAAAAACAAAACACTGGAAATGAAAGTTAGAATGCCTGCAATTCAACGAATTGGGAGATTTAACCTCCTAAAAATCAAAAAGCGGGCGGGCAAAAAAGACAGGCGCATTATTAAAAAAAAATAATAAAGGAAAAAGTAAAGTAAGATTATGAAAGAAAAAAAAAACACCAGGGCAAACAATAAACAAAATAATAGAAGGAGGAAAC
>ERZ1740068.102-NODE-102-length-52940-cov-7.192512_pt1 | contig 52940 bp, 52 predicted proteins | sample MGYA00581735_ERZ1740068 | MGnify/ENA primary metagenome ERZ1740068 (study PRJEB43018, sample SAMN04849740) | marine metagenome | isolation source: floating plastic debris | place: Pacific Ocean | collected 2008-08-30 | study: EMG produced TPA metagenomics assembly...
GAGGCGTTGATCGACACCTATTCGGAAGAGCGCAGCCTGGCCGCGGACGAGAACATTCTCGCATCCACGCGATCTACCGATTTTCTGACGCCGAAGAGCCGTGCCAGCCAGACGTTTCGCGATGCCGTTTTACATCTTGCGGAGCGCCATGCCTTCGCCCGCCCAATGGTCAATTCCGGACGGCTGTCCACGCCGTGTTCCTACGACGGGATGTCACACATCGGACCTGACATGCTGCCTGGTCTGCCGCGCACGCGAGCAGGGTCGCCTTGTTTGGACGCGCCTTTGAGCGACGGATTTTTGCTCAACAGTCTCGGCGGGGACTTCAAGGTTTTGGCCATCAACACAGATGCGCCGGATGTGGGGCTCCCTACACTCACCCTTTCCACCGCCGAGCATGACCCGACAGGTGCCCTTCGAGACCGGTACCTTGGGGATGCTGAAACCGCGATCTATCTGATACGACCGGATCAATACATTGCCGCGCGCTGGCAGCAGGCGAACACCTCTGACATTCGTGCAGCGCTTCGCATAGCAACAGGACAAGAGGTATGCCATGCCGCTCACGCTTGAGCCGAATATCAAAGACCCTGACGGGTTCTACGATGAGCTCTTGGCGGCGCATCAAGGCCTGAGCCCCGAAGAAAGCGAGGCCTTGAATGCGCGTCTTATACTCATCCTGGCCAATCATATCGGCGATCGAGATACCCTCAGAGAGGCGCTTAAAGCAGCAATGTAACATCCCGGACCTTGGACCTGCGTCCAAAAAACTGGACAAAATGGTCCTTGCTCCGCAGACTTGGCCGCATAACGCGACGAACCGACAGAGGGGATACGAGGATGACCAAGTCGATCAAGGGAACCACGCGCCGAGGTGCGTTGAAGACACTGGCCGGGGGTGTCGCGGGTGCTGCCAGCCTACCGCTATGGGCGCGCTACACGCATGCGCAGACCGCAGAGCCCATCAAGATCGGATTTCAGGTGCATCGCACCGGGATCGGCGCGGCCTATGGCCGGTGGTACGGGCGCACGACCGAGGCGGCTGCGGCGCTGATAAATGAGGGCGGCGGGATCAATGGCCGCATGGTCGAGATCGTGGCCGAGGATGACGGAACTGATCCAAAGCGCGGCGCAGAGGTGGTCGAGAAGTTTGCCAACCAACACAACTGCGATGTGGGCTTTGGCACGCTTTTCAGCCACGTGGTGATCGGTTCCTCCCCGCGTGCGGGAGAATTGAAAATGCCTTATTTCGTGGTCTCTGAGGGCCATCACGTGGCCTCTGGCATGCTGAACCGCTACACGCTGCAGCCCGGCATCACGGATGTGAAAAGCCAGGTGCAGGCAATGGCGCCCTACGTGGCGGAAAACCTTGGCAAGAAGGTCACTATGGTGTTCCCGGATTTCGCATTCGGCCATGATCACCGGGATTTCTTCACCGAGGCCATTGAGCGCGAGGGCGGTGAGGTTCTTGAAAAGATCGCCATCCCGCCAACGGAGACGTCCTTTACCAAGTATTTCCCGAAGATCCCGCGTGACACAGAGGTGCTCTATCACGTGATGGTAGGTCCCGCTGTCCTGACCTTCGTGAAGGAACTGGGCGAATTCTTTGGCCCATCCAGCCCCGAGATCTTCGGCTTTATCGACAGTCTAGAGGCGGTGGACATCGCAAGCCCGGGTTTGGAATTTCTGGAAGGCACGTATTTCTGGGAAGGCAATCCACGTCATGTGCAAGCCGACCAATCCGAATATGACAAGTTCTTCCGGGAGAAAGTCGGTGTCGACGCACGTGGGGCCTCGGTCAGCGACCCGACCGATGTGTCGACCTATGCGCACATGTTTGGTTGCTGGGAAACGCTTCACATCATCAAGGCTGGGATGGAGGCGTCAGGCTACGCTGGGCCCGGTGACCGGGCTGCGCTGATTGAGGCTGTTGAGGCGATGACGGATATGCCTCTTTCGAACGCACATCCTCAGGGTGCAAAAGTCTTCAATGGGAAGACGCACCAGGTGTTCGGCCATCAATACATCTCCAAGGTCGAGGAGGGCTCGCTGAAACTGGCCCATACGACGTCGATTGAAGACACCCTGTACCCAGACGAGGTCGATTACACGACGCAGTCTTTCTAGGATCTGCTTACTCAGAGGTTAAACGGCGACAGGCCCTGACAGTGCGTTGGGGCCTGAACATTTTCAAACGGTTGCAGATCGATACTCGCGGGTGATTTCCGATAGCAGCGCTTTGACAGGCGCGGTGCGGCTTTTGGGATGTGTGCGTGCGATGAAGGTGAGATTAGGCGGAGGTGGGAAAAGGTCTTCTATGACCTCCATATCCTGGGTCACGTGCATGCCGTTCAGAAGTCCGACCCCAAGACCGGCCCGGACACCCGATTGAATGCCGGAGGCGCTGGGGCATTCCAGAACCTTTTCAAAGCTATACCCGGTCCGCAGCCCGTCAGAGAAGCCCCATAGCCGGTAAAAGCAATTTTGGTCGAAAGACAGAAACGGGATTGGGTTTTTTGGATCCAACGGCAAATCCGGCGATTTCACCCAATGGAGGGTGTCCTCAAACAGGATGCGATCGCCATCTTGGACGTCTTTTGTGAACACCTGCATCAAAGCGAGATCAAGCTCACCCTGCTTGAGCCAGGTTTGAACGTTCAGGCTTTGGCTCGATCTGATGTGCACGCGCACGGCCGGGTGCAAACGGGCAAAACGCCCCAGAACCTTTGAGAGATCGCTGGTCGTTGTGTCTTCGGTCATGCCAAGGCGGATCGCCCCGTTCATTGCCTTTTTTCCCAGATCGGCCAGTGCTTCGTCATGCAAGTTGGACATGCGTTGGGCATAGTCGTGCAGCCGCTCGCCGGCATCCGTGAGCAGGGGTGCACCGGGGCGACGTGCCAGAAGCGCACACCCAAGCGTTTCTTCTAGCCGTTTTACTTTGTGGCTCACGGCAGATTGCGACAGGCCCATTTCCGATGCCGCCCGGGTCACGCCTCCATGGGCGCGGATGGCGCAAAGGGTGCGCAAAGAATCGATGTCGAGTTTTCCGGTCATGGCGAAACCATGCATATATTAGATGAAAACATGAAAAACATCAATTTGCGTCATGTACAAGCATTGAGTATGCAACGTTGGGTACGAAAAACGCAGTCTATCAGGGCCACCATGAAACTGACCGATTACAAAGCGCTGACCTTCGACGTCTATGGCACGTTGATCGATTGGGAAACCGGCATGGTGAATGGTCTGAAACCTCTCACGGATCGCGTGGGTGGCTTGTCACGGGATGACATCCTAGAGGCACACGCGTTCCACGAATCCACAACGCAGCGCTACACACCTGCCAAGACGTACTCCGAGATCCTGGCTGTGGTCTACAAGCGTTTGGCCGAGGAGTGGTGTGTGCAGGTCAGCTGGGAAGAGTGCCTGATCTACGGCGCGTCGGTGAAAAAATGGCCCGCATTTGCCGATAGCGCGGAGGCATTGGCCTACCTCAAAGACCACTACAAGCTCGTGGTGCTCAGCAATGTGGACAACGCAAGTTTCGCGCATTCCAATGCAAAACTGGGTGTGACGTTTGATGCGGCCTTCACGGCGGGCGACATCGGGTCTTACAAGCCCGCGCCGCGTAACTTTGACTACATGTTGGAAAACCTCGCGCGGATGGGCATCGGGAAAGAGCACATCCTGCACACCGCTGAAAGCATGTTTCACGATCACGCGCCCGCCAATGCCTTCGGGTTGGCGAATTGCTGGATCTACAGACGGCACAACCAAGAAGGTTTCGGCGCGACGATGAACCCCGGCGAGATGCCAAGCTATGACATGATGTTTCACTCCATGGCGGATCTGGTTGAGGCGCATAAGGCGGAAATCGCCGGTGCCTAAGGGCCACGGACACTTATTGGCGCGCCGCTGTCCCGAGGATTTGACATCCGGCTCAGGCGATCTTGGCCGAGAACGGCTGGCCAGCGTTCCAAAGGCACGGTATTGCCCTCAACGCGGTTCGTGAGCCCAGCCTCATGTGCCGCACCGACCGGACCGCAGATCAGAACCAGACAGGGCAAGATGCAGATTTCGTCGAACTACACCTACCCATCGCGACGCTCAGCCGTTTCCGCGGACAACATTGTCGCGACATCCCAACCCTTGGCCGCACAAGCGGGCCTGTCCATGCTGGCCCGCGGCGGCAATGCCGTCGACGCCGCGATCGCGACGGCCATTGCGCTGACGGTGGTGGAGCCGACGGGCAACGGGATTGGCTCTGATGCCTTTGCCATCATCTGGGACGGCAAGGAGCTTCACGGTCTCAACGCCTCCGGTAGATCACCGGCTGGCTGGCATCCGGATCGGTTTTCCAACCTCAAACATATGCCGTTTCGCGGCTGGGAAGCGGTGACGGTTCCCGGAGCCGTGTCATCTTGGGTGGCCTGCTCCGAAAAACTCGGTAAATTGCCTTTCGCCACCCTGTTTGAGCCCGCCATCGACTACGCGCAGCAGGGGTTCCCAGTGTCACCGATCATCGCGGAGCTCTGGCGCCAAGAGGCCGAAAACCTGAAAGATCAGCCCGGCTTTGCCGAGACTTTCATGCCCACCGGGCGCGCGCCCAAAGCGGGCGACTTTTTCCGCAGCCCCGGCCACGCGCGCACGCTGACCGCCATTTCCGAGACGCACGGTCGCGCGTTCTATGAAGGAGAGATTGCCGAAGAAATGGTCGCCTATGGCCGTGGCTATGATGCCGCGCTGTCTTTGGAGGATCTTGCCAGTCACAGGGCCGACTGGTGCGGCACAATTTCGAGACCTTTCGATGATGTGACGCTGCATGAGATACCGCCAAACGGGCAAGGTATCGCAGCGCTGATGGCTCTGGGCATTCTCTCTCAGACGTCAATTCGCGACCTCGACGCTGACGACCCGCTTGCGATCCATCTGCAAATCGAAGCCATGAAGCTCGCGTTGCGCGACACTGAGAGCTTTGTTGCGGATCTTAATCATATGCAAGACGTCACGGTGTCTGATCTGCTGGATGACGGTTACCTGCGCGCTCGCGCCAAAGAGATCGACCCCAACAAGGCGACAAACTTTGGCTCCGGCGCCCCCAAAAAGGGTGGCACGGTTTACCTCACCACAGCCGACGCGCAGGGCATGATGGTGTCGTTCATCCAGTCCAACTATGATCGCTTTGGCTCTGGCGTCGTTGTCCCAGGCACAGGGGTTGCCTTGCAAAACAGAGGGGCGGGCTTCTGTCTTGACCCAAGTCACCCGAACTTTGTGGGCCCTGGCAAGCGCCCCTTCCACACGATCATTCCTGGCTTTTTGATGGGTCCGACAGATCCCGTGATGAGCCTTGGTGTCATGGGCGGGCCGATGCAGGCGCAGGGACACATCCAAATGGTGTTGCGCACGCAGCTCTTTGGACAGGATCCGCAGGTGGCCATTGATGCCCCCCGTTGGCGGGTCACCAATGGGCTTGGTGTGGCGTGCGAGACGTCGATGTCGGCGTCCATTCTCAATGCGCTTCGAGAGAAGGGGCATGACATCGCGCTCGAGGCGCCAGACACCGCGTTTGGATTTGGCGGTGCGCAGCTTATTCATCGGTTGCCTGAGCGTGGCTACATTGCCGGATCGGATCCTAGAAAAGATGGCGCTGCGATCGGGTTCTGATCTGATCGCCTCGAGAGCATCAGCCGTCGGATGTTTTTCGCCGCCAAAACGCAAAGATCGCTGTGAACGCAAATGCCGAGGCGAGCACCCAGGAGAACCCGTCGCGTCCAACAAACTCCATGGCGAGGCCTGTGAGAGGCCCACCAACGATGCCTCCAAAACCGAACGCGATGGCGAACGCGGCATTTCCTGCCACCAGGTCGGCCCCTTCGAACCTGTCGCCTAGTTCCGTCATTGCCATAGTGTACACCCCGCCCGCGACCGCGCCCCAAATGAACAGTGTGGGCAGTAAGAGAGCAGGGCTATGCACCACATGGGGCAGGGCCATGACCCCCAACACGCCCATGCAGGCGCAAAAGATCATCGTGCCCCGTCGCGATGTCAGATCGGCAACCCAACCCAAGGGGATCTGCAGGAAAGTGTTGCCCAGAATGGAGACGGATAGCGCGATGCTAATGAAACGCGCCTCTAGGCCAGACCCCAGCCCATAAACCGGAAAGAGCGACAGCATGCTGGCTTCCCAGAATGCATAGGCGATGATCGCGACAAGAAGGGCCGGTGCCAGCCTGATAAAGGACCAACTGGACGTTTCCTTCATGTCAGAAAAGCCAGGCGTCGCATGGCGAATGGCCAGCACCGCAAAGATGGCGAGGTAACAAGCGCCTGCGCCGATGGCAAAGGGCAAAAACCCCTCACTGCCGGTCACCGATAGCAAAAGCGGCCCAAGCCCAAATCCTGCCGCAAGCGCCGTGGCGTAAAGCCCTACTGTCCTGCCGCGGGTCTTTGGATCGGCAAGCTGGTTGATCCATGCCTCGGACACGATGTAGACGCCGACATCGACGATGCCGAGAAGAAACCTCAGCACCAAAAGCAGGGCGTAGATTTCTGTAAGGCTCATGGCCAAAACCAACGTGCCGGAGGCTGCAAGGCAGGTGGCAGCGACCTGCCACGCGCCGAACCGCCTGATGACCTTTGGATAGAAAGGCGAGGCGACGACAATGCCGATGGGTGTCATCGCGGCATTGATGCCAATGGCGGTTTCGCTGTAGCCCGCGCGCTCCAGTACAAAAGACAGAAGAGGATAGGTGAGCCCAATCGTCAGCGCGAAAATGGTCGTGCAGGCAATGGCCCCCATTATTCCACCGAAGGCTAATTTTTTGGAGGGATCGAGCGCAGGCATTGCCTCACCATTACCGATACGCATCAACTCCACAATCCAAGATGGCGCGCGGATACATGACGGATAGGGTCAGCTTTAGAGGCGTGTCCTGTCGCTACTCAGGTTTGCGGGCGATCAGAGTGACGAAGGGGAGAAAACCGTAGAGACTGCTGTCCTCCGCGCGCCGGATATATTCGGCTTCCAATGCGTCTGCTAGCGGTTGGCCGATTACGCCCTCTGACACGAGGCTCGCTGAAGACATGCGGACCCAGACCAAAGATCCCATTCCTTCTGTCACGACGCGATTTTGAATGGTGAACCTGTCTACCTCAAGGCCCAATTTCCGCATCATTGGCCTCAGTTTTCCCGTCAACCAAGGGTCGGTCACGGCGCGACTGACGAATGCCTCGACGCAAGCGCCCAGCGGATCACCGGGAACAGTGCCCATGGCCGCCTTGGAGAAATCTGCATCGCAAATGACCAATGTGCCGCCGGGCCGCAGGATGCGCACCGCTTCGTTAACCAAGATTGTCGGGTCATGAACATGCGAAAGGACTGTGTGCAAAACAGCGACATCTGCAGATGCATCGCGTTGATCAAGCTGCGCCCCGTCGCCCACGGAAAAGGACAGGTTTGGCAGCGAGCTTGCCAGCTCAACAGCCTTTTGGGTCAGGGCGACAGACGGCTCAATTCCCAGCACAGAGGCGGCAGGAAAAAGGGTTGCGATCTGCCGTGTCACACCGCCTGTGCCCGCACCGATGTCTACGATCACAGTGCCATCCGAGATGTCCAACGCATCAAGATACCCCTCGACGATCGGTGTCATGCTTGGGTCCGCCGCGCGTGTTTCCAACGCGGTGGCCATGATCTCAATCATCTCGGGCGGAGCCGTATCAACATCGGTGAAAGGATCAGGCATCTCTCTACCAACCTTTTTTGACCAATGTGTTTGGCGTGTGGTTTTGAGTCAATGCCACGTGGAAAGCTAAGACCTAGATCGCCGGATTTCCCTGCCTTAGACCCTAACCCCCATAATCAATGGCAAGCGCGAACCGGTGTATCTTCCAAGCGCCGCTCTGATCTTGTTCGAAGATCTGTAGGGCTTTGCCATGCTCGACCACGAAACTGCCATCCCGCGCATGGTGCTCAACCGAGTAGGTGCAGGTCATTTACGCGAAACCCCCAGCGCTCTCAGCGATAAAGTCCCTGTCACGAGTATTCGTGAGACCCGCATCAATCCAGGATTGGAACCAGGCCGTCAATTCGGCGGTTCCCTGTACCACGGGGTCAGTGGGAGCGATGCACACGGACGTGTTGGTAAACTGCCGCGCGGCGGCACTCGCATCGCCGCAATCTATGGCAGCGTTGAACGCGTCATTCACCGCTTGCAGATCATCCAATAGCGACATTTCCAGTAGTCAGTCCGAAAACGATAAAACCTTTGTGCCAATTTGCCTCCAGCCCAAAGAGAATTGCGCCGGTTCTCCCGGACAAGTATCGCCAAGGTTTCCATTGTCGTGTGCGGGTAAAATTCCCTAAGGTTTCGTCACTCACTTCGTCCTTGGAGCCTGGATGCCCCAGACCCGTTTTATCGCTATTTGTGTCGGTCTCTTTTTCGCAGCCGGGGCCTGGGGGCTTTACTGGATGCCGCAGCGGGCGCTAGAGGCGGCGGGCATGTCAGGTGGCTGGGGGACGATTGCACAATACATCCTCTGCATCGCCATCCTTGCTCCGATTGCCGCTTTGCGGATGAAACGGGGCCAGCAAACGGGACTTGATCTACCTCTGGCCGGGCTGCTGATGGGCGGCGGAATTGTGTGCTATGCCAACAGCTTTTTGCTCACGGATGTGATCCGGGCCCTGCTTCTGTTTTACCTGACACCGGTCTGGGCGACCCTGATTGAGGTCTTCGTGCTGCGCGCTCCACCGGGGTGGCGGCGGGCGATCACCTTGCCCATGTCGCTTGCCGGGGTTTGGATCGTGATCGGGAATGAGACAGGGCTACCGTGGCCAGAAAACGCGGGCGATTGGTTGGCCCTCTTGGGCGGGGCCATGTTTGCGTCGGGTGCCGCGCGGGTCCAGGTGGCGCGGATTGATGGCATATTCCCGATGCTCTTTGCGTTCTTCGTGTTTGGTGGCGCCTTTGCTGTGGTGCAATCCGTGATGCTGGCGAGCGATTTGGGCCCGATCCCACCGCTGGAGACATGGATCACGCTTGTCCCTTGGTTTCTGCTGCTGTGCGTCGGGTTTTTCCTGCCAACCAATATTCTGATCACCTGGGCCCCCACACAGCTGGGCGCCGGGCTTTTCAGTATTTTGATCCTGGCGGAGTTGATCTTTGGAACGGTGAGCGCGGCCATTTGGGCCGATGAAGCCTTTGGCTGGCGCGAGATCGTGGGAAGCCTCCTGATCCTGAGTGCTGGGGTGATCGAGGTGGCATTGTCGTCCCGTCGCGCGGACAGCCAACCCGCCTGATCCGCCGCTCGCCCTGTTCAGCTAGCTCCGGTGATTTACATCGTCCGTTGATAACTCGGCGAGAGGCGCGATGTACAGAACACTCCTAAAGAACGCGACGATTGTGACGGTGGACCGGGCTCTCGGCACGCTTGAAGATTGCGATCTGCTGATAGAGGGCGAGCGCATCGCCGAGATCCGGCCAGGTATCGAAGCTGCAGATGCAGATGTGATCGATGCCAGCCAGATGATCGTGATGCCGGGTCTTATCAATGCGCACGTGCACGCGTGGGAGACGGTCTTGCGCGGCACTGGCGCCGATTGGCAGGGAGACGAGTATTTTGAGGTGGTGCTGGGCAAACTGGGCGCGCATTTCACACCCGATGACATTTACCTTTCGACCCTTTTGGGCGCCTATGCACAGATCGACAGCGGCTGCACGACGATGTTCGAATGGCTGCATGCCTCCAACACGCCAGATCATTCGGACATGTGCATCAAGGCGCTGGAAGATGCGGGCATTCGCGCGATCTTTGGCCACGGTACACCAAAGCCTGAACCGCTGCCGGGCCAGCCGCATTTTTCCGACATTCCGCACCCCGAAGCCGAGATCAAGCGGCTCTGCGAAGGGCGATTTGCGGCGAACGGGGATGGGCTCGTTTCGCTGGCGATGTGCATCCTCGGGCCCGACTATGCCGGGATTGAGGTGAACCGAACGGACTTCGCGCTGGCCCGAGAGTATGGGCTGAAGACCAGTGCCCATGTCTGGGGTGGCGAGGGACGCAAGGTACCCGGTGGGTACAAAACAATCATTGAGGAGGGTCTTCTCGACCCAGGTCACATGCCAGTCCATGCCAACTTCTTTGATCTGGATGAGGTGAAGCTTCTGGTCGACCACGGCGCGTCCTTCATTGCGACGCCGGTCGCCGAATTGGGCGTTCCGAAGCCGCCCCTCATCAGCCATGTGATCCGAGCGGGCGGGCATCCCTCCATTGCCGTGGATTCGGAGATCGACGTCTCGGGCAGCATGTTTGATGCCATGCGCTCGGCTCGACAGCTGCAATCGGCCTTTGACGCTATGGAGGCTTATGATCCAGAAATGAAATACGAAAAAAAGGGGCGCCCGGATATCGACGTCGCGGTGACCGCCCATGACGTGACCTGTTCGTCGATGGACGTGTTGGAATGGGCCACGATCAACAATGCGCGCGCTTTGGGCCTCGATAGTAAAACAGGCTCATTGGTGCCGGGCAAACAGGCCGACATCGTGATGTTGCGCAAAACGGATCTGAACCTTGCGCCAGTCACAGACCCTGTGCAGTCTATCGTGACCCACGCCCATGCCGGAAATGTCGATACGGTCTTTGTGAACGGCCGGATGATGAAACGACACGGGCGTCTCTTGACCGATCTGGCGGGGCTGACATCTAAGTCAGATCGCACAGCGCATCGGTTTCTGGATCTTGCCGAACAGTTGGGCCGACCGCTGCGCACGCATGTCCAAACACCCGGATGATCGCCATTTCCCTTGCCCTTTGACGGCAGACCGCGCAAGGCTAGGCTCAAGATGGAATTGGGTCCCTACATTCTTCTGGCCACTCTGGAAGGCGCTGTAACGGCTGCTGTTTTGGCGCTGACGGCAGTTGGGTTGAGCCTTGTCTTCGGTGTCATGCGGGTGGTGAACATCGCCCATGGCGAGTTTTTCATGCTGGGCGCTGTGATTGCCTGGTATGTGGCTCATTACATGGGCGGGCATCCCGCACTTGGGTTTGTTGCAGCCTTGGTTCTGGCGCCGTTACTGGTCGGCGGGTTGGCCGTGGCTGCCGACATGACGATCCTCAAGCGGATAGAGTATGACCCGGAGCGCACCATCGTCGCCACCATCGGGCTGCTTTATATCATCCAGCAACTGACCCTGATGACCTATGGGCCCGAAGCACGCCCAGTAGAGCCGCCGTTCAATGAGCGGATCGCACTGCCTTGGTTTGAGTTTGGCGACGACGGGCTCGAATTCTACTATCCATGGGGCCTTTCGACGACGAGCTACAAGCTTGCGGTCATAGGCGCCGCGGCGGCGGTGCTGGCCGGTGTCTGGGCGATGATGACGCGGACGAAAGTGGGGCTCTTGATGCGCGCCACGCAAGCCGATCGGGAAATGGCGCTTGCCTTCGGTATCCCGGTTGAGCGGGTCTATGCGATTGTGTTCGGCATCGGCGCAGGGCTCGCGGCGCTGGCGGCCGTACTCATCGTGCCGATTCAACAGGCGCACTACCTGATGGGGGCCGATCCGTTGCTCTTGAGCTTTATCGTCGTGATCATCGGCGGCCTTGGCAGTCTGCCCGGAACGGTGGTCGCGGCCATCATCATCGGCCTGAGTGACGGGATAATCTCCGTCTTCTTCTCACCGACGTTGGCGAAAATCCTGGCGACGCTGCTTGTGGGCCTTGTGCTTGTCTTCCGACCGCAGGGTCTTTTCGGGACACGGGCCGCATGAGCGTCTCTGCCCGCATTCTGGTCCTGCATCTGGGGCTTCTGGCACTACTCTTTGTGCTGCAATTCGTGCTGCCGCCCTATCATCACGGCAACATCGCAAGGATCATGGTGCTGGCGAGCTATGCGATCGGGTACAACATCCTTTTCGGTTACACCGGGCTTTTGAGCCTCGGGCATGCGCTGTTCTTTGCGGCAGGCATGTACGGGATGGGGCTTACCATTCAGCATGCTGGGTTCGCGCCCGCGCCTGCCATCCTGGTGGGTATCCTGGCAGGCGCGGCTGTCTCCGCAGCTTTGGCCCTGCTGGCACTGCGCACAATCGGCGTGGCTTTCATGATTGTCACGCTGATGTTTGCACAGGCGGGGTATCTCACGGTGCTCTATTTCGGAGAGTACACGCGCGGCGATGAGGGGTTTGTCATCCAAGCGGCGCAACGCATCGTGTGGGGGATAGATCTTTCTGATGCCACCAACCGCTACTTTGCGGCCTGGGCGCTCTTTGCCGTGAGCCTCATAATCTGCCTTCAAGTCGTTCGCGCGCCGTTTGGGCGCACGTTGGTGGCGATCCGGGAAAACGAAGAGCGTGTCCGCATGCTGGGCTATGACACCTTTGCTCATAAGCTCTCCGCCATGGTTCTATCTGGCACGATCGCGGCAGCAGCAGGGGCGTTTTACGGGCTGCTCTTTGGTTATGCGGGGGCGAGTTTTGCGTCTGTCCAATACTCGATCTTGCCGCTTCTGTGGGTCTTGCTGGGTGGCGCAGGAACGGTGCTTGGCCCCTTCGTGGGCACAGTTTTCATGTTCTATCTCATCGATCTGAGTTCCGGGATCACAACGGCGCATATGCTGATCGCCGGTGTGGCGCTCGTGGCGTTGACGCTTTTTGCTCCGCAGGGATTGGTGGGTGAGATAAAGCGCCGTGGCGCGAAGTGGCTGCCATGAGCGTGCTTTTGGAGACCCGAGGGCTGTCGAAGAACTTCGACGGGCTGCAAGCGGTGACCGATGTGAATTTCGCCCTCTCCGAAGGCGAGGTACGGGCGCTCATCGGGCCCAACGGTGCGGGCAAAACGACGCTCGTCAGCATGATCTCGGGACGGATCACGCCGTCGTCCGGATCTGTTCACTTTGACGGGCGCGACGTGACAGCGCTGCCCGCGCATAAGCGGATCATGGCAGGCATGGCTTATACGTTTCAGATCACCTCAGTTTTCTCTCGGCTGCCCGCGCGAGAGAATGTGGCCCTGGCCGCGCGACGCCGGATGCCTGCCTCTAAGGTGGCCGGTGCGGTCGACGCCGCCATGGATCGGGTCGGCATTCTGGACCGCGCCGACGAGGAGGCTGGCAATCTCAGCTACGGGCACCAACGGCTCTTGGAGATTGCCATGGGGCTGGTGCAGCGCCCTCGGCTGCTCATTCTGGATGAGCCAACGCAGGGATTGGCAGATGGCGAGATTGGTGGCTTCAAAACGCTGGTGCGCGATCTGGCGAAGGAAGCCACGATCTTGTTGATCGAGCACAATATGAGCGTGGTCATGGAGGTGGCGGACCGGGTCAGCGTGCTGAACTTCGGGGAAATGCTGGCCGAGGGCACACCGAAAGAGATCCACGCCAACCAAGCCGTCCAGGCGGCCTATCTGGGTACGGGTGCGGATGCTTGAGATTGACGCCATCAACGCAGGCTATGGCGAGGCGCAGGTGCTGCGGGATCTGTCGCTCAAGGTGGATGCAGGTGAGATCCTGTGCTTGCTCGGTCGCAATGGTGCGGGCAAGACCACCACGATGCAGGCGATCATGGGGCTTTTGCCGCTTATGTCGGGCCGTGTCGTGCTGGATGGGGAAGAGGTTAGCCGCTTGCCAGCCCATCAAGTGCCGCGCGCTGGGCTTGGCTATATTCCCCAGGGGCGACGCTTGTTTGCTGGTCTCAGCGTGGCGCAGAATTTGGAGATCGGGCTGTCAGTGCGCGGATCCGGCAAGGCTGTGCTCGATGAGGTTCTGGATCTCTTCCCAAGACTGCGCGAGCGCTTGGATCAGAAGGCCGAGACGCTCTCTGGCGGAGAGCAACAGATGCTGGCCACAGCCCGCGCGCTTTGCCTGCAGCCCAAGGCACTTCTGCTCGATGAACCGACGGAGGGCTTGCAACCATCGATGATCGCCGCGATCCGCGATGTGATTGTGCGCATGCGGGAGGCGGGGGTGGCGATCCTCTTGGTCGAGCAGCGCGTGGACGCGGTCCTATCGATTGCGGACCGGGTGGCCTTCATAGAAAACGGACGCAACGGCGAAGTGATGTCAGCGGAGGCGTTGCGTGACGATCATTCCATCGTTGATCGCTACGTTGGCGTTTGAAGCGAGCTGACGCCGCTGGATCCGCGCGCATTTGAAGGGCTGACCTTTTCCGACGCAGGCACTATAGCGGGCTGAATGGGTTCAAATGCGATGAGTGCATGACCAAGACAACACGCAAAAAGCGCCAACCGCTCTATTCGCAGACGGATCGCGACAACATCCGCTGGTTCTGGCATAGCTACCTTAAAAAACACTCGGGGTGGCTCTTGGTGGTTCTGGGGATGATCCTTGCTCAGGGCTTTGTCTACCAGCAGTTTCTGTCGATGACAGAAAACGGCCTGCGCGTGATCTTTGAAGCCGGTGCGATGCGCGAATTGGTCATGGTCTGTATCGTGGTCTTTTTCCTCTTTGCTGTACGCGGTTTGATGTCTTTCCTGGTGCCGCTGGTGACCGTGCGGATTGCAAATCAAGCAATCTTTGAGATGCGGCGTGACTTGATCGGGCATCTCATGTCGCTTGATCTGGCTTATTTTGAGCGCACCAAATCGGGCGACATCATCCATAAACTGGTCACGCAGACCCAGCTTTTGGGCACATTTGTGGGTCTGGCCACGGCGGGCGCGGTGCGCGATGCGGTCACGGTTTTGATCGTGTCGGGATATCTGATCTGGAAGAACCCGATCCTCTTTGGCACGGCAGTGGTTGTTTTGCCCTTCATCATCTGGGTGATGAATTTCGTCTCAGACCGCGTGAAGCGCGTGCAAGGTGAGGCCGAAACTGCGCTTGGCGATTACATGAACGGGATCGAGGAGACGGTGAACGGCATGCGCACCGTCAAAATCGCCAGCCAGGAGGAGGGTGAGGCCGGCCGCCCTATGCAAGGGACTGGCAGCATTCGCGATTTGATGAGCCGGGGGCAGAGTACGCAGGCCCTTGTAATGCCGTCCATCGATCTGAGCTCGGCCTTTGTCTATGTGCTGGTCATTGGCGGTGGGGGATACATGGTGCTCTCGCCTGCGTTTGACGTGGATGGCGCTGGTATCATCACCTTCCTTTTGGGCATGGTCATGGTGTTTGACCCGGCGCGATTGCTGGCGCAGTTCTTTGGCTCCCTTCAGAGCAACCTGGTCCTGCTCAATCGGATTCGTAGCCTCTATTATGAAACACCCTCTATTACGGACACATCCGGCGCGGTCTCAGAGTTCGATACCGGCGCGGATATTGCGCTCAGGGACGTGTCTTTTGCCTATAGCGAGGATCAACCTCTCTTTGATGGGCTGAACATGACATTCAAGGGCGGCCGCGTTTCCGCGATTGTCGGGGCGACCGGATCAGGGAAAACGACCATCCTGTCGCTGCTTTCCCGCCTGTATGATGTGACGGGCGGTCAGATCGATTTTGGCGGCCAGGCTATAGATGGCCTCAAGGTGAGCGCGCTGCGCGGGTCGTTCTCCGTGGTGGCGCAGGACATCGTGATTTTCAACAATTCGATCTGGGAGAACATTCGCTACGTGAACCCCGATGCCAGCGACGAAGAAGTCTGGCAAGCCGCCGAAAATGCCGAGATTGCAGATCTGATCCGACGCCGGGGCGACGCACCCGTGGGGCCAAAGGGCGCGCAGCTGTCGGGCGGCCAGAAACAGCGGATCGCGATTGCGCGCGCCTTTCTGCGTGATGCGCCGATCTTGCTTTTGGATGAGGCCACCTCCGCCTTGGATCAGGCCACGGAGGAACGGATCAGGGCCGCGCTGGATCGGTTGACCAAAGGCAAGACCACGATTGTTGTGGCGCATCGCCTGTCATCGGTGGCAGACGCAGATCAGATCTTTGTGCTGGAGGCGGGTCAGTTGGTCGAGCAAGGAAAGCATGAGGCTTTGTTGGACAATAACGGGCTTTATGCGCAGCTCTATCGGGCCCAAAAGAAGGGATATGACGAGCGGTAAATGCGTTCAAAACACCACTAAGCGCTGTCTTTCAAAGCCATGGCCGCTGCAGTGTAGCCGCCAGAGGCCCCATCGACAAAGTGGACGTGATTGTCCTCAAGGATTGAGGGCACAATGCAGGTCATCATCGCTTCGGATTGCGCGTGCAAACCATATTTGATGATGCCCTTGTCCTCGCCCTGCGCCAGTAAAGCGCGCAGTTGCGCTTCGGTTTCGCGGTCGCAATCCAGTGTCATTTTCAGACCGTCCTCAAACTTGCGAAAATCGGCGTTGTCGCCGACGACGCGGCGATATCTTCGCGCGTCAAAGCCGCCCAGCTTTATCCCGGTTTTGATGAGCACCCAGGCCAGCAAACTCTCAAAAAGCGCTTTGCGGCGCGCTTTACCCAAATCACCCGCGCCGCGCTGTGCATGCGCTTCAAGCGTGGCACCAGCCGGTGGCCACTTGATGCCGGGGCCCTCTTTTGCCGACGGATGGCCATTGGCGTCCAGACGGCTTGTCAGCGCAAGGATTTGGGACATCAATTCCGCGAACCTCTGGGGTGGCGCATCCTCTTGTTGCATCGCGACAATCGACAAGATCACACCGTGCTTGCTGGGCATGTGGCTCCAGCGGCATGAGAGGCCGGTCAGATCCGGCTTTGCACCGGCGGACGCTTCAGGAAGCGAGTGCCTGCCCGCTTTCATCTGGGCTTCGGCCCAACTGAGCCCGCCACCTGCAAACATCGCGTAATCCACCCCGTCGGACACCTGAAACCGCGCCACTTTGACGTCGAACCCTGCAGACAGCACATCTGAGACGGAGACCATGCCCACGCGCAGATCCATCCCGAATTCCTCACGGGCCCAAAGCCTGACGGCAGTCAGGGCAGAACTTGCTCGATCATTCCAAGCGGGCGGTACGGCGAAACTTGCCCCATCGCCTCCAAAGATGAACGGGAACGGGGCGCCACCATGCGCATTGATCTGGGCAGAAATGACAGCAGCAGCGACCATGTTCACGGTCTTGTAAAGACCGTCTTGGACGGCTTTGGTCGATCCTTTAATGTCCGACGTCCCGATCCACCAGTCCTGCGGCAAAGATTGAAAGTTTGCATCATCTGACAGCGTCGTGAAATCTGCATGCGTTGGCAAATCAACATAGAAAGACTGGTCTGATACTCGGTTGGCCATACATCACCTTAGGCGATTCAATGCATTAACGACACTTTCAATGACGGCGCCACTCATGCCGGCATACCAAAGGCTTTGTTGTAGAAGACGTACCCCTAAGGCCCCGCAAAAGCGGGCTGGGTTCACGCCGAAACCCAGCGATTGGAGAAGCAGCGATGAATATGATGATTACGGTATCCCTGATGCTCAACATCGTAATATTGATCCCGGTCACTCTGGGTCTGATCACTGGGGCGACCTGGGCGGATCAGGCATATGGCGAAAGGTCACCGGCACGGGACATTCTGCTGTCCGTCTATCTCGCGATCCTTCTGGTCTCGTGTGCCTTGCTGATCTGTAAAATCCCCACCGCCGTGGCGGCGCTCTTGCTGGTGCAGGTCATCTACAAGGTCATCACGCCGATCACTGTCGGATCCATGGACCATCCCGTCGTCGCAACAAACCTGTTTGTTGTCGCGTGTCATACCGTAACGCTGGGTCTTATCTGGCTCTCCATCGGGCGCTCGGCCGTTACTTGAGTTTGTATCTGTCCGGTTCTTCGAAGACGTCAATCACCCGCGTGCCGGCTTTGATCTGCGCCCCGTGCTCGACGCCTGATGGAATAGAGTAGCTGTCGCCCGGGCCAAAAATGCTCGTCTCACCGCCAATAGTGAACTCAATCTCGCCTTCAACAACCGTGCCCCACTGCGCGCCGTGGGAATGCGGAGGCAATTCCATGTCCTTGTGGAACGTGAAGAACGCGACGAGACCCTGTTCTGAGCGCACGACATTCGTTTGAACGACGTCCTCTGGAAATGGCACATCAATGGCGCGAAACTCTTGGATGAAATCTGGGTAGGGCATGGCGGTCTTCCTGTTGGGTGATCACGGCACTTTGACAGATAGGTTTGGCATCCACAACGGAGCTCAGCCCGCCAAGTAAAGCCCGCCATAAAGGGTCACGGCCCCGAACCCAATTGCCACCAGTGGATTGCGCGTCTTAAGCCCGACGATGATCGTGACGACGGCTGCCACAAGACGTGGGGCGTCAAGCTCTCCACCCGTGGCTGGCGGCCAAAGCACCAAAGGCGCAACAAGGCCGGGGAGAACCGCGACGGCGGTGTATCTGAGATGGCGCAGGATCCAGGGCGGCAGATTACGATCGCCGATGATCCCAATAAAGCCAAAGCGGAACAGGTAGCTGCCCACGCCAAGGCCCACGATCACGATCCATAGAGTGGTTTGATCAATCATGGGCAAGCTCTGTGCGGCGTTCAATCTCAGCGCCTGTCATCATGCCCGCAAGGCCCGCCACCAGCAGGCCGAGATTGTAGGGCAGCCATGCAAACACCAAGGCAACGACTATGGAAACCAAGGCGGCGGCGATATGCGCACGGGAGCGCAGCATCGGTGTGATTATGGCGAGGAAGCAAATCGGCAAGGCGAAATCGAGCGCGAAGCTTTCTGGAATGGACGTACCAAGCAGCGCGCCAACGAGTGTGAACACATACCAAAACGGGCAGACGGGCGCGACGGTGCCCCAAAAATAGGCAAGGCGCTCTTGCAAAGACCAATCCGGGTTCTGCTCGAACTTCAGGATCGACAAGCCATAGCTTTGATCCACGATGAAATACGCCGCGAACGCGCGGGTCCAAAGAGAGGCGCCACCCAGATACGGTGTGAGAGATGCCGAATACATCGCCATGCGCAGGTTCACCGCCAAGGCCGAGGCCAACACCACCAAAACAGGCGCCTGTTCGACCATCAATTGCAAACCGGTCAGCTGTGCGGCGCCTGCGATCACGAGAAAGGAAAACGTCATGGTCTCAACCACATTGAGACCAGCCTCGGTGGCCAAGACACCAAAGAGAACGGCAAAGGGGCCGACCACCAAAAGGAAAGGGGCCGCGTCTCGACAGCCCATCCAGAACGGTGATTTGGTGGTTTGCCTTGGCATCAGAAGACCTTAGAGTGCGGTAACCCTCGCTAGCCTGTCGCGCCGGGAGATGCAATTGGCCGTTGAACACGAGATTTTGAGTTATCTTATTGCGCCAGATCCCACTGCGCCGCGCCTGACGCGGGTGGTCGAAGGCGTGGATCACGATGGCAAAGCAACGCAGATCTCTGTGGTTGAAGAACGACCGCTGACGATTTTCCTGAACGGCCAGGAGATTGTCACTGCGATGACCATTGGCGACTATCCTGAGTACCTGGCGGTCGGGTTTTTGCGCAATCAGGGCATGCTTGCCGACGATGAGATTGTGCAGGGCGTGGACTATGACGAAGAGCTGGAAACCGTGGTCGTTCGCACCGATGGGCAGACGACTTACGAAGAGAAACTGAAGAAAAAAACGCGCACTTCGGGCTGCGCTGTGGGCACCGTGTTTGGCGATATGATGGAAGGGCTTGAGGGTGTCACTCTGCCGGATTTGCCTGTCAAAACCTCAGATCTCTATACGCTTGCTGCACAGATCAACCGCACCCCGTCACTTTATCTCGAAGCAGGCGCGATCCACGGCACGGTTCTGTGTCAAGGCGATCGGCCGCTCGTTTACATGGAGGATGTGGGGCGGCACAACGCCGTGGATAAAATTGCAGGCTGGATGCACATGGAAGGTGTGACAGCCTCCGACAAGCTGCTCTACACCACGGGCCGGTTGACCTCGGAGATGGTGATCAAGACCGCGATGATGGGCATACCCGCCCTGGCCTCAAGATCAGGGTTCACAGCCTGGGGGGTAGAGATCGCGCGCGAGGTCGGGCTCACGCTGATCGGGCGCATGCGCGGGAAGCGGTTTGTGTGCCTCGCCGGAGAGGAAAGGCTGACACGCGATGCCGATCCGGACGCGGTGGGCGAAGAAGATCGCAAACACCGCCGCAAAAGTGCTGAGACGGCAAGCCATGACAGCGCCTGATCACGCGACTAAGGGCCGGTAGCATGAAACAGCCTTTGGGTGTGATACTGGCGGGCGGGCTTGCCACGCGGATGGGCGGTGGCGACAAAGGGCTTTTGCCGCTTGGTCAGACAACTATTCTGTCTCACGTGATGGACCGTCTTGAGCCACAGGTGGCGGGCATGGCGCTCAACGCAAATGGCGATCCCGCGCGTTTTTCAGAGCTTGGCATGCCGGTCTTGGCTGACAGTCTGTCTGGCTTTCTGGGGCCGCTCGCCGGGGTATTGGCCGGGCTGGATTGGGCGGCAGGAGAGGGCGCGGAGTGCATCGTGACCGTGGCGGCAGACACGCCGTTTTTCCCCTGCGATCTTGTTCCGCGCCTGCAACTCGCCAGTGAAGGGATGGCCAATCCATTGGTCCTTGCGCGCACGTCGGACGGACGGCAACCGACCTTTGGGCTTTGGCCGGTGGCGCTGCGCGACGATCTGCGTGCGGCCTTGCAAGATGGTCTGCGCAAGGTCGTGCTCTGGACAGATCGCCACGACGGCCGTACCGCAATGTTCGATGATCCCGGTGAGCCCTTTTTTAACGTGAACACGCCCGAAGACCTGGCACGTGCAGGCACACTTTTGGAGGCCGGGACATGAGGCTTTACGGGGTTGTCGGGTGGAAGAACGCGGGCAAGACGGGCTTGGTCGAACGGCTTGTGACAGAGATAACATCGCGTGGGTTTACCGTGTCGACCATCAAACATGCCCATCACACGTTCGATGTGGATCGCCCCGGAAAAGACAGCTACCGCCATCGTCACGCAGGCGCGACAGAGGTTCTGCTGTCCTCTGCCAATCGGTTTGCCCTCATGCATGAGCTGCGCGGCTCAGAAGAGCCTAGCCTTGCGGATTTGTTGGCGCGGATGTCCCCTGTCGATCTGGTGCTGATCGAAGGCTACAAACGCGACGTGCACCCGAAGGTAGAAGCGTTTCGCGCCGAAACGGGCAATCCCCTCATTGCGCTCGAGGATGACACGGTAAAGGCCGTTGCTGCGGACACACCGCTTGATCTGGATCGCCCGGTTTTCGATCTCAATGACACGGTCAGCATCGCGGATTTCATCCTCGCGGAGGTCGGTCTTTGAACCGGTTTGATACCGTTGCCATTGTGGATTGGTCAGCGGGAAATGACACAGGCCCTGCGCCCCGAAAGGACGCGATCTGGGTGGGTCTGACGCGCCAAGGCCACGCGGAAGACCCTATCTACATACGCAATCGAGCGCTCGCCGAAGACGCGTTAAGCAGCTTGATCGAGGCCGAGCTTTCTGCAGGGCGCAGGCTTTTTATTGGGTTTGATTTCCCTTTCGGCTACCCGCGAGGATTTGCCGGTGCACTGACAGGTAAGGATGATCCTCTTGCCGTTTGGGCGTGGCTTGAGGCACGCATTGAGGACAGCCCAAATTTCAACAATCGTTTCGATTTGGCGGGTGAGATCAACGGGCGCTTCCCGGGTGTCGGACCCTTCTGGTTCAACGCCATCAAACGTGAGATCGACCACCTCCCGCGCAAAGATACGCGCGCCGGGCACGGCCTGCCTGAGAAGCGCCGCGCAGAAGAGCAGAGCAAAGGCACGTTTTCGTGCTGGCAAATGGGCGGCGCCGGTGCCGTCGGCGGACAGGTCTTCACCGGTCTGCCGGTGCTGGAACGGTTGCGGCGACGGTTTGCAGGGCGGATTGCGGTGTGGCCGTTCGAGCCATTGGATCGCCCGGTTTCTTTCGTTGAGATCTGGCCAGGGCTCATCAATCCGGCCGTGAAAGAAGCCGAAGCCAGGGGCGGCATTCGTGATGCGCATCAGGTGCGCATGCTCGCCCGGGCCGTGAGCCGCTTGCCAGAGGCGCGTTTGAAGGTGATGCTGGATGTGAACGCCCCGGAGGAAGGATGGATCATGGGCCAAGGGTTTGAGGACGAACTGACCGCAGCGGCGCGTGAGACGTTGCAGCCCCCACCCTTGCGTGATGATTGCTTCGCCTTGCCCGCAGGCGTCGATTGGACACCCGTAGATGAGGCACTCGCGATGTTGCAGGATCGTCTGCACGCTGTTGTGGGGCGCGAAGATGTCTCCGTGTCAGAGGCCGCGGGCCGGATTTTGGCCGAGGATGTCATGGCGCAGAGATCCAACCCGCCCCTGCCCAACACGGCCGTGGATGGCTACGGCTTTGCCTATGAGGCCCTCGGCGATGGCAATCAGGTCCTGCCGTTGGTCGAAGGGCGCGCGGCCGCGGGCCTGGCCTTTGAAGGATCGGTGCCGCCAGGCCATGCCATTCGCATTCTCACGGGTGCCGCTCTGCCTAACGGAGTGGATACTGTCATCTTGCAAGAGGACGTCACCCTTGGAGACGGAGAGATCGCGTTTCGACCCGGGGTGAAGCCCTTTGCCAATACGCGCAAAGCCGGCGAGGACGTGAAGGCGGGCGATGTTGCGCTGCAATCTGGTCGAAAGCTAACACCTGCGGATTTGGCATTGGCCTCTGCGGTTGGTGTCGATCGACTTCCGGTTTTCAAGCAGCTCAAAGTGGCGGTGCTGTCCACGGGGGATGAGTTGGTCGATGCCGGTCAAGAGGCGGCCCCCGGTCAGATCTACGATGCAAACCGACCCATGCTCGCTGCGCTCATTAAGCAGTTTGGTTTTGACTGTCTCGATCTGGGCCGTGTCCCCGACGACAGGGAGACATTGCGCTCTCACTTCGATCGGGCCGCGCGGGAGGCGGATGCGATCATCACCTCAGGCGGGGCCGCATCGGGGGATGAGGACCACGTATCGGCTCTGCTGACAGAGGCCGGGGCGATGGCCGAATGGCGCGTGGCGCTCAAACCCGGCCGTCCTCTGGCGCTTGGGCTTTGGCAAGGCGTGCCCGTCTTTGGGCTGCCGGGCAATCCGGTTGCGGCGCTCGTCTGCACGCTGATTTTTGCGCGACCTGCCATGGCGCTCCTCTCAGGTCAGGGGTGGCTGGAGCCTCAGGGTTTTGACGTGCCTGCAGGTTTTGCGAAAAACAAAAAACCGGGGCGGCGGGAGTATCTGCGCGCGCGTATGCGCAAGGGCCGCGCAGAGGTGTTCAAGTCCGAAGGGTCTGGCCGGATCAGCGGGCTCAGCTGGGCGGAAGGCCTGGTGGAATTGCCCGACGGCGAGCTAGCAATCACCGAAGGGAGCCCGGTGCGGTTCATTCCGTTTGGGAGTTTTCTCTAAGGCGTCTTGCGTAAGCACGCCATGTAAAAACCGTCCATGCCGCCATGCTCGGGCCAGTAATCGGGACGCAGACGCAAACCACCTTCCTCAGTAATCCAAGCGCCGTCTACTCCAGGCAGGTTGAGAGCGGAACGATCCACGCTCAAGTCAGAATGCCGGACGAGTGCCTCTTCCACCTGCACTTCACCTTCATCGGGCAATAGCGAACAGGTGCAAAAGACCAGCCGCCCACCCGGCTTCAGAAGGCTGACAGCATGATCCAACATCGCCGCCTGCAACCCGATCAATTCATTGAACTCAGAGCCATCCTTGGCGAAGGGCAGATCGGGGTGGCGGCGGATTGTCCCTGTGGCAGAACAGGGTGCATCCAGCAAGATCGCGTCAAATTCCCCTTTGTGGGTCAGCGCATCGCCGATCACGCAAGATGCAGTAAGCTTCGCCCTCTTGAGATTTTCACGCACACGCTCCATGCGGCGTTCAGAAACATCAAGCGCTGTCACATCCGCACCGGCCGCCGCCAATTGTAACGTTTTGCCACCCGGGGCCGCGCAGAGATCTAGAATGGCCTCGCCTTTTTGAGGTGCCAAAACCTGAACTGGAAGGGCTGCAGCAGCATCCTGGATCCACCAGGCGCCGTTGTCATAGCCCGGCAAGGCGGAAATCTGGCCGGGCGCCTCAAGCCGAACAGAGCCTGTGGGGAGAAGCGATCCTCGAAGCTTTTCGGCCCATCCGGATGCGTCTTCTTTTACGGTAATGTCGAGTGCCGCTCCTTGAAAATGCGCCTTCTCCATGCCGGAAACAGCGCCTGCACCCCAAGCGCTGACCAGTGGGCCGCGCAGCCAGGCCGGCAGTCGTGGAATGCGCAGGTCCTTCCACGGCCCAACGCCTTCCTCGGCCACGCGCCGCAGAACGGCGTTGATCATGCCCTTCAGCTGACGATTGCGCGGATGGGACCCGGCCAGCGCCACCATGTCGCCCACCACACCATGCGCCGCGCCGCCATGGCACAGCTCTACAGCCCCAAGGCGGAGAATGTTGCGAACATTTAGGGCAGGGCGTTTACGCAGATACCGATCCAGCAGCCGATCGGCTCGCTCCAAACCGCGCAACACGTCCGTCGTCAGGCGCTGCGCCCGCGCACGATCCTGCGGGGTCAGCCGATCCAGGGCGCCTTTGTCGATCATATCTGACAATTGCCGGTGATCGATGAGCACGCCGTTCAAGAGATACAAAGCGGCCTTACGGGCAGGCGCGGCAGTTTCACTCATCAACTCTTCCTTGGATCAGGCTTGGCCTCGGCTCAGGCGCGGCATATATCAAGGCTAAGCTGACGAAGAAAGGCTCCACAATGGATAACAGTCGCAAAGACTTGCCACCTGCTGCGCAACGGGCCTTGGCTGAGGCCGAAGAGCGCCGCAAGGAAGCCGATAAAATTGAACGACCCAAGGAACTGGGGGGTCGAAAAGGCCCTGAACCAGTTCGCTATGGAGATTGGGAAAAAGGCGGATTGGCGATCGATTTCTGATCGCCAGATGTTCGCCGTCGTTCAGAGCGCGCGATCAGCCGCCTTTCAACTGCAGATCAGCAAATTGGCCATTGCCGCGATCTGAAATGAACCGAATGGTTCGGCCCTGCAGCTTGACCATTTGGCAATTTGCGCCGAGGTCGCGCGCGCCCCAGTAAAGATCACGGCAGAAATATCCACCCTGCCAGCGCCACGCGCCGGTGACAGCGCGGCCGAAGGCGCGTCCGTCGATGCGCCCATCAGATGTCACCACAAGATTGATCCCAAACCGCGTGAGTTCGCGACCGTTCATCAAGGATGTGAACGTGTCTTTGTTTTGGATTTGCTTAAACCCATCCGCATGGGCCGGCATGATCAGAAGCAGCGTTGCGAGTGTGAGCGAAAGAAAGCGCATTGTGGTGTACCCCGTCTAGTTGGGAGGGATACGTAGGAACGCCGCGAATGGTTCAAATTTAATGGATGACGTCTAGGCGGATTTCAGCCCAAGCACATCGAGCATATCATACTCGCCCGGCTTCTTGCCTTGGCCCCAGAGTGCGGCCTTCAGGGCACCGCGCGCAAACACGGCCCTGTCGGACGCAACATGGCGCAGCGTGATGCGCTCTCCCGCGGCTGCGAAGAGAACATCATGCTCGCCTACGATGTCGCCACCGCGAATGGCATGAAACCCGATCTTGCCGTGCTCTCGCGCCCCGGTGATGCCATCACGGGCCCTGTCTGACGCGCTGTCCAAAGAGACGCCGCGCCCATCAGCGGCCGCCTGACCCAGCATCAGAGCGGTGCCGGACGGGGCATCGACCTTTTGGTTGTGATGCGCCTCGATAACTTCAATGTCGTAATCCTCATCCAGGGCAGCAGCCACCTGGCGGGTGAGTTGCACCAGTAGATTCACACCAAGGCTCATATTGCCGGCCCGCACGATACTCGCGTGTCGCGCGGCCGCCTTGATCTTTTTGAGGTCATCGTCGGTCATGCCCGTGGTGCCAATCACATGAACACAGCGTGCCTGTGCCGCAAGCCCGGCATATTCCACTGTCGCGGCGGGCGCGGTGAAATCAAGGATACCGTGGGCCTTGGCGATCACCTCCAGAGGGTCATCGCTGACCTTTATACCCAAGGGTGCGCCACCCATCGCCGCGCCCAAATCCTGCCCAATCCACGGGTGCCCCGGCACTTCCAATGCGCCCATCAGCGTTGCGCGATCCGAGGCCGTTACGGTGTTGATCAGCATCTGGCCCATCCGGCCGGATGCCCCCGTGACGGCGAGCCCAGGTAGGTCTGTCATCTTTGCTATCCCTCTGTCTTGCCCCTCCCTAGCGCAGGCGATGATGCTTGGCAAAGGAACAAGGACGGCTTAGATGCGAAGCATGGCAAAGAACAAGTTTCATGACGGCCCAGGCCCTTCGCAAAGGCAATTGCGCGTGGGCGAGCTTATCCGGCGCACGCTCTCGGAGGTGCTGGCGCGCGGCGATGTGCACGATCCCGACCTAAACCGGCTGTCTGTCACTGTGGGTGAGGTGCGCACGTCTCCTGATCTCAAGGTGGCCACGGCCTATGTCCTGCCTCTGGGCGGTGAGGGGCGCGAGGATGTGATCGGGCTTTTGGCGAAAAACAAAAGTGAGCTGCGCCGGATCATTGGCAAAAAGCTTGCCCTCAAGTTCGCGCCCGACCTGCGGTTCCGGATTGATGAGACCTTCGATCAGCTGGACGAAACCCGCCGCCTCTTCGCGCAGGAGACTGTCCGACGGGATATCGAGGGATGAGGGTTCTTCGGTTTTTCATCGTCTTAGGGCTGTTGTCCGGCCCGGCGGCCGCGCTTGATTGCGAGACAGTGAGCTATGAGGATGCCACCTATACGATCTGCCGTGTCGATGCGGGCAAGCAGGACATCCGGCTCTTTCTCAATGATCCCGAAGATGGCAAGACACTGGGGACATTTGGCAAGGTCGACCAACTTCTGGAGAAGTCTGGTAAGGAACTGGCATTCGCAATGAACGCTGGCATGTACCATCCGGACAGGCGCCCTGTGGGCCACTATGGCGAAGACTGAAAAATACTGGCTGCTTTGAGCACCTCTGTCGGGCCCGGGAATTTTGGCCTGCTGCCCAACGGCGTTTTCTGCGTGGGAGATGGGCAGGCCAGGGTTGTGGAAACCCGGCGCTTCAATCGGGAAGGGCCGTCCTGTCGTTTTGCCACCCAATCGGGGCCGATGCTGGTGATTGATGGGGAACTGCACCCACGGTTTATCGAAGATAGTGATAGCACCTTCATTCGCAATGGCGTTGGCACCTCTGCGGATGGGCGCACGGTGTGGTTTGCGATTTCTGAGGGGGCCGTGAATTTTCACGCCTTCGGCTCGCTCTTCCGCAATTATCTCGGCGTGCCTCAGGCGCTCTATTTCGATGGCAATATTTCCCGGCTCTACGCGCCCGATCTCAACCGAAATGATCTTGGCTTTCCAATGGGGCCAATCGTAGGCGTCGTTTCGTCCGATTGAGCCGGGATGATTGACGCCAACTGGCGGGATTGATAGCCCCCGGGCGCATGCGAATTCAGGAATTTGACAAAGATGGCACGCAAGCGCAAAGGCCGCGATATCTCAGGTTGGTTGGTGGTGGATAAGCCCGCCGGCGTCACCTCCACGTCCGTGGTGAACAAGGTGCGTTGGGCATTGCAGGCCCGCAAGGCGGGGCATGCCGGCACGCTTGATCCGGCGGCGACTGGCGTCTTGGCGGTGGCTTTGGGGGAGGCGACAAAAACGGTGCCCTATGTCACAGATGCGCTCAAGGCCTATGCGTTTTCTGTGCGGTTTGGACAGCGCACCAACACCGATGATGCCGAAGGCGAGGTTATTGCCTCGTCTGATCTGCGGCCCTCTGAGGATCAAATCAAAGACGCGCTGTCGCAGTTCGTCGGCGATGTTGAGCAGGTGCCCCCACAATACTCTGCCGTTAAGATTGATGGCGAACGGGCCTATAAACGCGCGCGCGACGGCGAAGAGATGGAGCTCGCCGCGCGGCCGTTATGGGTCGAGGAGCTGTTGCTCACTGACCGGCCGGATGACGACCACGTCACCCTCGAAATGGTCTGTGGCAAGGGCGGTTATGTACGCTCCATCGCCCGCGATCTGGGTGAGGCGCTCGGGTGTCATGGACATGTGGCCTGGCTTCGACGCACGTGGTCGGGGCCATTTCGAGCGGAGGATGGACTGAGCATGGACGAGGTCGATGAGATGGCACAAAGCCCGGAGCTGGATGATCATGTTTTGCCGCTGGAGCTGGGTTTGGAAGATCTGCCGCAAGTGCGATGCTCGCAAGAGGCGGCGGCCCGCTTGCGCAATGGCAATGCTGCGCCGGTCGTGGCCCATGACATTGAGTTTGGGGCAGAATGCTGGGCCAGCTGCGATGGACAGCCCGTTGCCATCGGCCAGTTCCGCGCCGGATCGATGGATCCCACCCGCGTGTTTAATCTTGAGGGCGCGTCGTGACCGAGCCGGAGGCGCGCCATGACCCGGGCGGGAAGGTCAAGATCAAGCTGCCCGATGGTGTAATCGGCGGAGCAAGATTCTCAGAATGTGGGCGATACCGTCAGGCGTTGACGCGCGATTGGACGCCACAGGGCAGCACGGCCAAAACCGTCTTGTTTGTTGGCATGAACCCCTCTGTCGCTGCGGCAGATGTGTCTGACCCCACCTGTCATCGGGAGCTGATGTTTGCGCGGGATTGGGGGTTCACGCGGTACCTGAAGGGCAATGTGCTGGATTGGCGGGCGACATCCCCCAAAGACATTCCAGCCGATCCGGCGCAGGCCTGCAGCCCGGAAAACATTCCGCACCTTCGTGGCATGGCAGATCAGGCAGATTTGATCATCATGGCCTATGGCAAGCTGCACAAGCGGCACCACGGCGTGCTTCAGGCTGTGATCTCCGCTATGGTCGCAAGCGGGACGCCGCTCCAGTGCCTGGGGTTGAACAAGGACGGATCCGCCAAACACCCGCTCTACTTGCGCAAAGACACAAAGCCGTTTCCTTACCCGACCGCATAAAAAAAGGCGCCCCGTTAGGCGCGCCTTTTGTTGTGATATGGCGTTTCAGATTACTCGTCAGCGTCGAGCGTCAGGGCCACGAAACGCGGGTCCCCGGCGCGGCGAACGAGCAGCAGGAGCGACTTGCGTCCAGCGTCTTTTGCTTCGCTGATGCGATCTTCCAAGTCTGAGACAGACGCCAGTTTTTGCTGACCAGCCTCGGTGATCACATCGCCTGCGCGCATGCCTTTTTCATAGGCTTCTGACAGGGTGTCCACGTCACTGACCACCAGGCCTGCAGCGTCGCTGGCCAGCTCCAGCTGTTCGCGCAGCTCATCATTGAGCGGCGTGAGCGTGAGGCCAAGGAAGACCTCTTCCACCGGCGCTTCTTCTTCATCGCCACCAGGCTGCGCGGCCGGGATAGCCCCTTCGGCAACCTCGCGGCGGCCAAGTGTGACCTTAAGTGTTTGTGTCTGACCTTCACGGAAGACGATCACCCGCACGGTCTTGCCAACCTCTGTATTGCCAACACGCCGGACCAGACCACGGGTATCGGCCACATCGGCGCCATCGAAGCTGAGGATCACGTCGCCTGCGAGCATGCCGGCTTCCAAGGCGGGGCCTTCAGGCACGTCTGTGACCAGTGCGCCGGCCACTTCCTCAAGGCCAATGGCCTCAGCCACATCGTCGGTTACATCCTGAATTCGGACACCGAGCCATCCGCGGCGGGTTTCGCCGAATTCACGCAACTGATCGACGACGCGGGTCACAACGTTCGACGCCATGGAAAACCCGATGCCGATAGAGCCACCGGTCGGGCTCAGGATCGCTGTGTTCACACCCACGACTTCGCCGTTCAGATTGAAGAGCGGCCCACCAGAGTTGCCACGGTTGATCGCAGCGTCGGTTTGAATGTAGTCGTCATAGGTGCCAGAAAGAGCGCGGTTGCGCGCCGAAACGATACCGGCCGAGACAGAGAAACCCTGACCCAGTGGGTTGCCCACGGCGACGACCCAGTCGCCAACGCGTGCCGTGTCACTATCGCCGAAGCTCACAAAAGGCAGCGGTTCATCGGTGTCGACCTTGAGCAGCGCGATGTCGGTCTTTGGGTCCGTGCCCACCAGCGTCGCTGTCATCTCTTCGCCAGAGAAGAACTCAATGATGATTTCATCGGCGGATTCGATGACATGGTTGTTGGTGACCACATACCCATCTTCGGAAATCACGAAGCCGGAGCCAAGTGCAGAGCTGCGGCGGGGGCGGTCACCGTTGCGGTCTTGGAATTCGCGGAAGAAATCTTCGAAAGGCGAGCCTTCGGGCACGATTGGAGCTTCGTTCGTGCTTTGGGACACGACTGTTGATGTGGTGATATTCACTACCGACGGGCTGACGCCTTCGGCGAGATCGGCAAAACTTTCGGGGCGCGCATGGGCTGCGATGGCTTGTGCCAGGATCAGAACGCTTGCCAGAAGCGTGAGCCACATGGCGCGCGCGCGAAGATGCATTGGCATGCGTTGATCAAATGAGAGAGTGCTTACTTTTCCTGTCAATGGAATGTTCCTCCGGTTTTTCCGGCCTTTTTGGGTCGGTGCTATTGCCTCTGCTCTTGCATTTAGGAACGCATGGTCCGTTCGCAAAGTCCAGTAATGATTGTCACGTGCATGTGAAGCAAGTGTTACGGCCGCGTTAGCCAACCAAGAAATTCGCGCACCAGACAAAAATCAGGCCAATCACAATGCAGAAAAAACCCATCAATCGGCGCGCTTCGATGCTCAGTTCTCGCAAGGCAGCCAGCAACTGCTCAATAAGAGACGGGGCCAGTGCGTACACCAGCCCCTCCAAAATCAGCACCAGCCCGAGGGCCAGAAGCACATATTCCATTCAGTCGAGGCCTGTCACTGAGTTACAGGTTCTGTTGTGGTCCCAACCGAGACACTGGGTGCCTGTTTTGCTGCGTTGGCACGGTTGGCTGCTGCGCCCTGATCGGAGCGCAGATAGTTGAAGAATTCACTATCAGGCGACATCACCATAGAGGAGTTCGATCCCTGCAGCGCCTTCCGATATGCGTTGAGCGAGCGGTAGAATTCAAAGAATTCCGCATCCGCACCAAAGGCTTCGGCAAAGACTGCGTTGCGGCGGGCGTCAGCTTCACCTCGGATGATCTCCGCTTCCCGCGTTGCGTCAGACGTGATCTCAATATTGGTACGATCGGCCTGAGCGCGCACACGCTGTGCCGCCTCATTACCGCGCGCAATCTCGTCCGCGGCTTCCCGTTCACGTTCAGCGCGCATCCGCGCGAAGGTTGCATCCAAGTTTTGGCTTGGAAGGTCGGTCCGCTTCAATCGCACATCGATGATTTCCACGCCCAGCTCATTGGCCTGTGCGATCGCGCCATTGCGAATACGCAGCATGAGCGCCGCCCGGTCGGAGCTGAGGATATCATTAGATGCTACAGAGCCCAGGATTTCCCGTGTCTGCGCTCGCAAGATGGAATCGATCCGATCCTCGGCGGCTGTAATGCCACCGACACCAACGGCCTGTCTAAAACGTTCAACGTCGGTAATCCGGTAGCGCGCGAACGCGTCGACCACGAGACGGCGATCATCCAGCGGCGTGACTTCAAGCGGGTCGATGTCGCGGCTCAGGATACGGTCGTCATAGCGAACGACCTCTTGGATCAGCGGGATCTTGAACGCGATGCCCGGCTCTTCCTTCACATTGACCACACGGCCAAACTGCAGAACGAGGCCTTTCTCGCGTTCGTCCACGATAAACACCGCCGACAAACCAAGTGCGATCAGGACCGCCACGATTGGAAGAAGAAACGTTGTCTTTTTCATATCACTGCGCTCCTGCCGGGCGACGTAACTCATTGAGCGGCAGGTAAGGCACAATGCCCTGCGCACCACCAGAGGCGTCATCTAGGATGATTTTGTCGATGTCACCCAGCACCTCTTCCATCGCTTCGAGGTAAAGGCGTTTGCGGGTGACTTCAGGCGCTTTCTGATACTCGGCCAAAACGGCCGTAAAGCGGCTCGCTTCACCTTCAGCTTCGTTCACGACCTGCGCACGGTAACCTTCCGCCTCTTCGAGAGACTGGGCTGCCTGACCACGGGCCTCGGCGAGAACACGCGCGGCGTAGGCATCGGCCTCTTTCTCAAGACGGTCGCGCTCCTGCTCTGCGGCCTGAACGTCACGGAAGGCATCAATCACCTGCTGTGGCGGGTCAGCCTTGTCGAAGTTCACGCGGATGATGTTCACGCCGCTGTCGTAGCTATCAAGCGTGAGCTGGATGAGATCCTCCAGGCGCGACGCAATCACACCCCGGTCACGGTTGAGGATCGGCGCGAGGTTTGATTGGGCGATGATCTCACGCATCGCCGATTCTGACACCGCGCGGATCGACTGACGCGGATCGCGCAGGTTGAAGAGGAACTTAGCCGGGTCGTTGATGTTCCAAACCACCTGGAAATCGATGTCGACGATGTTTTCATCTCCGGTCAGCATCAGGCCCGCCTCGGACCCACGTCCACCAACACCGATATCTTCGTTCTGTTCCCGCGTTACGGCCAGTTTTTCGTAGGTCACGAGAGGCCACGGCGCAAAGTTAAGACCCGGATTGGCCGTGCGGTAATATTCACCAAGGAAGAGCTCAACGGACTGCTCTTCCGGTTTCACCGTGTAGAAGCTGGCCGCGGCCCAAAGCACGACGGCGATCAAGCCACCGATGATAAAGGTGCCTTTGCCGAATGTCGGCCCGCCGCCATCGCCGCCAGTTCCACCTCTGCGGTCGCCGCCACCGCGACCGCCCATCAGCACGCGCAGTTGGTCTTGACCCTTGCGCACCAGTTCGTCGATCTCGGGCATCTGCTGTGGGCGATCTGGTGGGCGTCGGTTGCCACGACGATCGTCGTCGTCACCGCCGCCGTTGTTTCCTCCACCAGGTCCGCCGCCCCAGGGGCCGCCAGAATTTCCAGCCATTTAAACGTTTCCTTTGTTAACCTGCCGCGTTAAAGCGCTTCATCTTTAAACTGTGTAATGTGCAGCATATTTCAAGCGCTTCTCACCGGCTCTTTCAGTGTCACGATCTCTTCCGACATGGTAGGGTGAACAGCGACTGTGCGATCAAAATCCTCTTTGGTCGCGCCCATTTTCACTGCAATGCCCGCCAATTGGATCATTTCACCAGCCGCAGGGGCGACAATGTGACAGCCCAGAACCTTGCGGGTTTCCTGGCTCACAATCAATTTCATTAAAACCCGATTGGGCCGACCGGCAAAGCTTTGTTGCATTGGTTTGAACGAAGTCGCGTAGACGTGGATCGGTTCCTGCTCCCGCGCATCCTCTTCGCTGAGGCCGACGGTGCCCATCTCGGGTTGGGTGAAAATCGCGGTCGGGATGAGGTGATGATCGACCGGCGTGGGATTGCCTTTGAAGACCGTTTCCACAAAGGCCATACCCTCGCGGATGGCCACGGGCGTCAGGTTGACGCGGTCGGTGACGTCGCCGATGGCATAGATCGAGGGCACATCGGTCTGGCTGTACTCATCGACGATGATCTGCCCGCCCCGGCCCAGCTTCACGCCGCCCTCTTCGAGACCCATATCTGCTGTGTTCGGCCTGCGGCCCGTGGCGAACATCACTTGTTCGAACACACGCTCCTGGCCATTGGTTGCCTTGATACGATAGCCGCCTTCGACCGGCTCCATTTCGATAATATTCGTGCCGAGCCGCAGATCGATGCCATTCTGGATCATTTCCTCTGAAACCAGCCCGCGCGCCTCTTCGTCAAATCCGCGCAGGATTTGCGCGCCGCGATAAAACTGGCAGATTTCTACGCCGAGGCCATTCATGATGCCCGCAAACTCACAAGCAATGTACCCGCCTCCGATGATCAGCATCGACTTGGGCAGTGTGTCGAAATGGAACATGTCATCGCTGACGAGCCCATGCTCTGACCCCGGCAAGCTTGGTCTGACTGGGCTGCCGCCTGTCGCGACCAAAATGTGTTTGGTCGAGAAAGATTCGCCCGTGGAAAGAGTTATAGTGTGCGGATCGGCAATCGTGGCGCGCGCGTCATAAGTTGTCACGCCATTTGAGCTGAGTATCTTGCGGTAGACGCCCTCGAGGCGGTCGAGCTCTGTGTGAAGTTTCGTTTTGAAGCTGTCCCAATTGAAGCCACCTGCATTCACGGCCCAGCCATACTCTTTCGCGTCTGCGATCATGGCCGGGTATTCGCTGGCAAAAACCATGAATTTTTTGGGCACGCAGCCTCGGATCACACAGGTGCCTCCGTACCTGTCATCTTCGGCCAAAGCGACTTTTGCGCCGGTTTGCGCAGCAACACGTGCCGCGCGCACGCCGCCGGACCCGCCACCGATCACGAAGAGATCGTAGTCAAATGCCATTGGATATTCGCCTTAGTCTTGCAGGTCAGAGAAAACATTCTCAGACTCAACGAAGTCGAGCCGATCCTCTTCCACCGTTCCTTCATTGATGTCGCGCGTCTCAACGCGACCGTCGCCATGGCCCAGCACGACAATGTCGCAAATATCCATGAAGAGCCCGTTTTCAACCACGCCGGGGATCTGGTTGAGCACAGATGCCAGTTGGCGGGCATTACCGATGCGGCCCAGATGGAGATCAAGGATGTAGTTGCCCTCATCGGTCACATAGGGCCGTGAGCCATTCATGCGCAGCGTGGTATCGCGGCGCAACACATCCATGGATATGAGAAACTCCTCAAGGAGGCTCTTGGTCGTCTGCCAACCAAAAGGGATCAGCTCTACCGGAAGTGGAAACGCTCCGAGCGTGCCCACCTGCTTGCCGATATCAGCAATCACGATCATCTGATCGCTGGCCGTTGCGACAATTTTTTCCTGCAGCAGTGCCCCACCGCCGCCTTTGATGAGGTTTAACTCACTGTCAAACTCATCGGCGCCGTCGATAGTGATATCGAGCCATTTGGCTTCATCCAGACTGATGACCTCAATTCCCACGTCTCTGGCAAGTTCAGCCGTTCGGGTGGACGTCGGCACGCCACGGATCTTGAGACCTTCGTCGCGTACCAGTTCGCCCAGACAGCGCACCATCCAGGCGGCCGTGCTGCCAGTGCCCAGGCCGACGCGCATGCCGTCTTCCACGAAGTCGACAGACCGCTTAGCAGCGACGAATTTCGCTTTGTCGATAGGCGACAGTTCTCCGGACATGGCAGCCTCTCCGTAAAGGTATCACTGGGCTTATAGGGGGATTGTGCGAGGGGCGCGAGGGGCAATGTCGGAAGGATTAAATCTTAGATGGGTATTTCAAAGATCGGGGCCGAGAGCGCCGAGAGTGAGCCCCTGGCCCAGCTCTAGTTTCGATACCTCAGCTAAGCGCAGTTTTCGGGAAAAACTGCTATTCGATTTCTTTTACTTTAGGTCTGCTTTGCGATGCTGCACCCTGTATGGTGCTCCAGGTCGGCCTGCCCATTTCAAACAGTGTGGGTTGTGACCCGAGGCGCTTTTTCAGGCGCGCCAGGGGCGTTCGCCCCAATTTCGCCTCAGTCCGTTGCAATGACTGCCGCTTGAAGGAGTGCTTTCACTATGACAAACCCAACCGAAGCGCGGCCTGGCGTGTATAAGGCCTATCGAATTAGCGCCGGCGTTGTTGCTGGCGTGGCTGTGTTGGCGGCGGCCTATATCATCCTGTCTGTTGGGCTAGCGTCTACAGGTGATCCGTCAGCTGGGGGTGCCATTATTCTGCTGCTCATCCCGATGATTATGTTTGGATTTGCGGTTGTGCTTTGGTTGTCCGGAAAAGCTATAGAGCGCATCGATCGCGCGCGCGCGGAGGAAGCGAAGCAGGGTCGTTCCATAACCGGGCGGGACTATGCAATTTTCGCAGCGCTATTGGCTGTATTGATTTACATGGGACGCAACCAGCTTTCGCCAGGCGCGGACTTTCATTGGACAGAATACGCAATTGTCTATTCGCCAGCCGGGTTGGCCGCCTTGGTTGGTGGAGCGCATCTGTTGGCATTGAAGCGGGGCCGCAAGCTCATGACTCAAAAACATTTTAACCTGCTTGCCTGCGTGGCGGCCGCCGTTGTGCCTTTGGGCATTTATGCACTTTTCTTCAGCAGCTTGCCTCCGCAATAGGCCATTCTGCGCGTGAGTATTCGCGGCCGATGTCAATAACACCCTGTTCGCCGGTGTTTCCCAAACGGTTTCGTTTCCGCTTCAGGACATGACGAAAACGACGACCTAGGCTGTTGGCGCGTCGTACCGCGATGTTTTTTGCAAATTGGCAGGCCAGAGGCCTGGTTTAAGAATTGATCATGTCCTGCACTTGCACTGCAGCACTGGACAGTTTGGGTTCCATCCGGTCATTCGCTGCGCCCATGAATTCTGTCGCTTTTAGGCAGTTTTGTTTGAACGAAACATTTTACCTGCAACCACATGACCGACCGCTATCGTCTCCACTGGGTGCCAGATAATGCCTCGCTTGTCATTCGGCTGGCGTTGGAGGAGATGGGTGTGCCTTACGACACCGTACTGGTTGATCGGTCTTCGGGTGCGCACAAGGCGGCAGCCTATCTCAAGATCAATCCGGCCGGCCTAATCCCTGCGCTGGAAACACCAGATGGTCCGATCTTTGAGACCGGGGCCATTCTGCTCTGGTTGGCAGATCGCCATGGGGCCATGGCACCGTCGCCGGATCACCCCGACAGGGGGGCGTTTCTTAAGTACCTCTTTTTTGCGTCCAATACGCTGCACGTGTCCGCACGGATGCGGTTTTATCCTGATCAATACCTTGGATCCGCTGAGCAATCCTATACGACGCTAAGCATGTATCTTCAGGGAGAGGTGCGTCGGCATCTCGACCTCATGGAAAACGCCTACGCGACAGGCGACGGCGGCTTGGGGCGGTCGATTTCGGTCATAGATGTCTATGTGGCCTGCATTTGTCGGTGGTTGATGCTATATCCCAAGGATGAAGAAAAGGAGTGGTGCGAGATTTCCACGTGGCCGCATCTATACGCTATGACAGAGCGCTTGGAGGCTTGCGAGTGCACCAAAGCCGCCATAACTGCGGAAGGGCTGGGGCCTAATCCGTTCACATGCCCGGTCTATCCGTCGCCACCAGAAGGCAGCGTCATGTAATGTTTCTCTCCGTCTTCGATATGTTCAAGGTTGGGATTGGCCCGTCTTCATCCCACACCATGGGGCCCATGGTTGCTGCGGGGCGCTTTCTCGACCTGATGCGCGCGTCCCCGTTTGAATTTCACGGCGTGAAGGCGTCTTTGCACGGATCGCTTGCCTTCACAGGTGTCGGCCACGCCACGGACCGAGCGACAATCCTTGGCCTCGCGGGCGTGTTGCCCGATACCTATGACCATGAGAAAGCCGAAGGTCTGCTGGCGCAGATCAGGGCGACGGATACGATCAATCCAGAGGGCCTCGGACCGCTGGCTTTCAACCCGCGCGAAGATCTGTCCTTTGATTTCGGCCCGCGCCTGCCCGGCCATGCCAATGGCATGATCCTCTCGGCGACAGATGCGCAAGGCGATGTGACCCTGCAAGAGACCTACTATTCCATTGGCGGCGGGTTTGTCATGTCGGCCGATGAACTGGAGGCTGGGCGCAATACCGATCCGGGCGCACCGGTGCCATATCCGTTCCAGAACGCCGTTGAAATGCTGGATATGTGCCAGTCCTCTGGCAAAACGATTGCCGATCTAAAGCGCGATAATGAGATCAGCCGCAGTGGTTCCGACCGTTTGCACACTGGCGTGGCGCGCATCTGGCAGGTGATGAATGATTGTATTGAGCGCGGTCTCGCGACCGAAGGCGAACTTCCGGGTGGCCTGCAAGTGCGCCGGCGCGCCAAGGGGATTTACGACGCTCTTATGGCAGAGCGCGGGGCCAACTTTGCCGCGCCGCATTTGATCAATGACTATATCGCCGTCTACGCGATGGCCGTGAACGAAGAAAATGCCGCCGGTGGGCAGGTGGTCACGGCTCCGACCAACGGGGCGGCGGGCGTTGTGCCAGCCGTGATGAAGTACTGGCTGGAACATGTGCCCGGCGCCTCTGCGCGCGATATAGACGTGTTTTTGCTGACGGCGGCTGCCATTGGCGGTCTGGTAAAGCATAATGCGTCGATCTCGGGTGCCGAGGCGGGCTGTCAGGCAGAAGTGGGCAGCGCGGCGGCCATGGGGGCTGCCGGATTGGCGGCAGTTCTGGGCGGCACGCCGGAGCAGATTGAGAACGCTGCAGAGATCGCACTAGAGCATCATCTTGGCATGACCTGTGATCCGGTCAAAGGCCTGGTGCAGGTGCCATGCATTGAGCGCAATGGCCTTGGCGCGATGAAGGCCGTGACAGCCGCCAGCCTCGCGCTGCGCGGCGATGGATCACACATCGTGTCCCTGGATGTCTGCATTGAGACGATGCGCCAGACCGGTGAGGACATGCACCAGAAATACAAAGAAACGTCGCTTGGCGGATTGGCCGTGAACGTGCCGAACTGCTGATGCAAGCGCATGGAATGGATCGGGCCCGCACGGGTATGGGCATCGGTCTCATGGTGTGTTTCGCGCTCTTTGCACCGATCATGGATGCGATGGCCAAACTGATCGGGGACAGCGCCGCTGTCGGGCAGGTCGCAGCAACCCGGTTTGTGGCGCAAAGCATCCTGCTTTTTCCTCTGGCGATCATGTTTGGGTGGCTGCACAGACCCGGCCTCAGGGAATGGGGCCTGCACTTTGCCCGCGCGGTGCTGCTATTGGTCGCGACCGGGTTTTTCTTTACAGCGCTGCGTTTCATGCCAATGGCGGACACGATCTCAATCTTTTTTGTGGGTCCATTTTTCGTGCTGCTTCTTGGGCGGATGTTTCTGGGCGAGCGGGTCAGCCCCAAGGGCTATGCGGCCTGTGCCGTTGGCTTCACCGGCGCGCTTTTCATCATTCAGCCGAGCTTTGCCAATGTGGGCACCGCCGCGCTCTTCCCGCTGGTCACGGCCGTGACCTTTGCCATTTACCTTGTGCTGACGCGCAAGATGGCCACCCGCATGCATCCGATTACCATGCAAGTCTACACCGGGTTTGCGGCGCTCGCCCTCTCCGTCCCGATCCTGTGGGCCTTCAATGGATCAGGTTTTCACCCGCTTGATCCGGTCTGGCCGCAGGGGAACATTTTGCTGTTGTTGCTGGGCCTCGGCGTGGTCGCAACGATCAGCCATGTGATGATCAGCTTTTCGCTCTCCATGGCGCCGGCGTCTCTGGTTGCGCCGGTGCAGTATCTTGAGATCGTCAGCGCGACGGTGCTTGGCTTCGTCATCTTTGGCGATCTTCCCGGCCCTTACACATATCTGGGGGTCGCACTGATCGTGGGCGCGGGGCTTTACGTCGTGGCAGGTGAAACGAAACCCAAACCCGCAGGCAAGGCAGCGGGTTAACTCACGTGGCCCAACGCGACGGCGTGTTGAGGAGGGCCTTGACCGTGATGTCGAACGCCGCTCTGGGCAGCATCACAAGCATCTTTGGGGCTGTGAAGGCCAGCTCGATGGGTCCGCTTGCGATGTTGGATGTCCCGCTTTGCCCGTCTGGTGCGAAATGCAGTCCTCGGATTGGCCACTCCAAACCGTCAGAAATCCCCTCAACGGCGCCCATGGCAAAGAGCGACACGGTGCTTCCCTTGGTCAACGCAAGCCGAAACGAGGGCGGACACAAGAATACAACTTCATGCGTTCCAAGCAGCAGGCAGCGCTTCTCTGGAAACCGCGAAAGCGTGTTAAACGCGGCCAGTTGGTGATCGACGCGCGCGCCTGTAAAACCAACCCCGATCACAAGCGGCGCGTCGATTGCGCGCAAAGCTTTCTCAAAGTCCGTGCTGTCTTGCTCGGCTATACGGTGTTGGTTCTCAGGCGCTATCTGCGCAAGGGCGTCTTCTGTCACGCTGTCAAAGTCACCGATAACGGCCTGAGGGGTAAACCCGAAGCTGAGCGCCCGATCTGCGCCGCCATCTGCAGCGACAAGTGTTGTTGCGTGTCCGAGCGCCAAGGACAGGTCGGTTTTGTCCACCTTCCCGCCACCGATCAGTGTGATTGGTTCATTTTTGGAAACAATCAAATTTTATACGCCTACATTGTCACGATTTTAAGATTAGGAACACATTGTGGACATGAAATGATACGCTTTAATTCGCAGAATCGGGCAGCTTTGGTCCTTTCCATCATGGTAAATAATTTGTCGCGGGCAATCAGATGCGAGCAACAAAATGGTAAGTACTAGTAAAATTCTCACTGTCTCCTATGGGACGTTTTCGTGCACCCTGGAAGGTTTTGACGATAGCTTTGACACAATGAAAGCTATTGCGGAGTATTTCCGCGACTTGGCGTCAGATGATCGTTACTTTGGTGCCGAGCCTCCCACGCCAGACGCAGAAATGCTCGCTCGTATCGCCGAGAAAGAGATCGCTCGCCGCGTTGAAGCGCATTTTGAAGCAGGTGGCATCCACTTGCGGGCGGCAGATGCGCCCGCCATCGCACCTGCTCCAGAGGCAGCTGTAACACCTGACGCGCCTGAGCTTGACGCGCCGGTCGAAAGCGCCGACGAAATTCCCGCTGAAGTCTCGTCTGATGCTCATGAGCAAGCAGGGGAAACACCTGACGTTTCCGAGGTAGAGGACGACGCGGTTGTGCTCGACGAAGTGCTCGAAGATGCTCCGGCTGCGGAAGAATTAGTTGAAGAGACAGCCAGTGACAACTTCGCCGACGACTCGGAAGAAGCGGCAACACTGTCTTATGCAGACGCTGTTGAGGCGGTCGATGGCACCGAAAATCTAGGTGATGCCGAAGATCTCGCTGACCTGAGTACTGAGACGGTCGCGGAGCAGCCCGAAGATGGCTCTGCGGAGATCGAAACGGCAGAAGACACGTCCGAGAGCGACGAGATTGCCGCGTCCGTCACTGCCGCAATGGCAGACGACACTGAGACCCACCTTGAGGAGGCGCCTGAAGCTGAAATGCTTGAGGCCGTCGAAGAAGACGTGGAAGACGCCATTGCCGACATCGCAGCTGATGCCCTGGAAGCAGAAGTGGAAGACGTCTCCGAAACGCCTCTCGAAGACGAGATTATGATGTCGTCTCAGTATGATGAGCAAGGGGATGCCGAATTCGAAGATCAGGAATCGGCCGAAGAGGCGGTCGAAGAGATTGCGCCAGTTCAGGATGAAGCTGTTGACGATGATGACAGTGTTGCCGCGCGCCTGCGCCGCATTCGGTCTGTCGTTGCGCGTGGAGCCGATGATTTTGAGCCTGCCAGCTTTGAAGAAGACGAACACGCCCAGGAATACCGGGCTGACACGGTGTCGGATCTGGATGCTGCCCTGCTCGCGGTTGCGCCTGAGGACGAGAACGCAGCCGATGATGCGATCTCAGAGACTTTGGATGAGGACACCACAGCATATGTTCTGACGGGACCCGAGGATCCTGTAGACGAGGCCAGTGAAGAGGACAGTGAAAGCGCCGAGCAGCACCGTCCCGGCATGGACAGTATCACCGAAGATACAGTGTCTCAGTTATTGGCAGACGCCATGATCCGCGACGACCAAGATGAAGCGTTTGAACATGATGAAGTGTTTGAAAACGCGGAAGAAAAAACGATCTTGGATGGTGATATTGAGGGCGAAGACGACGCAGCCAAAACCACCTTGCGCGCCCGCGTGATCAAGATGAAGCGCAGCGATTTTGAAGCGGCAATCGAGGATGGTAACCTTGAGGAAACCTTCGAGCAGATCGAAGACAATGTGTTTGCGGATGAGGCCGATCAGGCCATTCTGAGTGCTGAAGATGAGGCTGATCTTCAAAGCGAGCTTGATGCTGTCACGGCAGAGCTTGAAGCGGATGCATCTGAAATCGGTGATGAATTTCTGGCGTACGCTGATGCGGAGGATGCTCCATCTGATGCGCATGATGATCTCGAAGCAGACGCAGCATCGGAAGACACGTACACTCTGGAAGACGACCCGGTCACCGGAGGCCCCGCCGAGGTTGAGGAATACGACGCCGAGTATGAAGCGGAGGATGCACAAGCAGCCGCAGAGCTTGCGGACGACGATTTCGAGCAAGAATACGAAGCGGAGTATGAATACGAAGAGGAGATCGCGCCGCGCAGCCGCCTTCTGCGGGACGATGAGCGTCCGATCTCTCGGCTCTTCGATGAAACTCAATCGCACCTGGACACGCCGGAGTCAGCTCGCCGTCGCAGCACGATACAACACTTGCGTGCAGCGGTAGAAGCCAGCCAGGCCGAGGCGAAAGCGGGAAGTGAGCTGCGCCCCGAAACGGATGATGGTGCGTATCGGTCTGACATCGCAGATGTGATGCGCACGCATGAGACGGACGAAAACGTAGATGAAGAGCGCTCCGATACGCGTTCGTCCACCCGTCCGCGCAGCCGCCGTCCGATTGAGACGCGCCCGGCTCCGTTGAAACTGGTTGCTGAACAGCGCGTCGACACACCACAAAAACCCATCCGTCCGCGTCGTGTTGCGGCTGGACAGGGAGGTGACCAGTCGGACGAGACAGTCAAAATCACTCAGAGCGCCGAAAGCTTTAGCGAGTTTGCAGAAGACATCGGCGCCAATAACCTGTCAGAGCTTCTCGAGGCAGCGGCCGCCTACATGTCCGATGTTGAAGGTCGGGTACAGTTTTCGCGTCCGATGCTGATGGGTAAGCTGAAAGAAGCCACGCGTGAGGATTTCTCACGGGAAGAAAGCCTCAAGAGCTTTGGTAAATTGTTGCGCAATGGCAAACTTCAAAAGCTGAAAGGCGGGCGGTTCTCGGTCACGGATGAAACCGATTTTCGGGCAACCAAGCGTGACGCCGGATAACCGCAGGCAGATGTAAAAAAGGGCGCCAAAGGGCGCCTTTTTTATTTTAATTCAATGATTTAAAGCGTTTCGACTTTACTTTGACACATCAACGAAAGTCGAAACGCCTGCCTCATAGGAGACTTTGGCCACGCTTCGAGAAAAGCTCTGGAGCACGGTTTTTCGAAACGCTTTAGTTCTATTGTACGTTTTTGATCGACGTCTCCAACATATGCAGAAATGACCCCGCAGACGAGCTTGCCGACAATAGCAGAAACTGATCCTCGCCGGTGCGGATGATCAAGACGCCCAAATGCTCCATGACTGTGCGCGCGGCATCATCAACGGCAAAGCTGAGCGGGTGCAGGTCGATGGGGCAGATCCGCTCCAAAGCGGCGAGCGAACCGGGGCCGCTCAATTCCAAGCCAGTCCATACATCCGTTTGGTCGGTCAGATAGAACGCTGTTTTGGTGCGTTCCGCGACGGCCTCTTCGGCATCAGGTGTCGGATGTGTAAAAATTGCAAAAGCCTGATCAGGGGCCAAACGCACCAGTCTCGCAGCACCCTCTTTCGATACAACCGATTTGCCGGGCTCAGGCAGGTCAACCCCATAGCCCGACGCTACGGCCTTCATCGCTGCCTCATCTTTGCCCAATGGGATGGCCATGTTCACGATGGCCAATTCGTCAGGCGACCTCAGCGTGACAGACCCAAACCTTTGATGGTACCCCGCAAGGGGAGGTGCGGATGTCAGTGTAAATTCAACCACGTAGACGCTTCCCTTCTGGATCAATGAAGTGCGCGGAGACGATCTCAACATCCATCTCTGCATCGTGCACCGGGCTCACCGCGCGGATCACCTCACCCATACGGCTGTCGCCTGCTTTCACAAACCCAAGCCCGATCGAATGACCCAATGTCGGCGACCAAGCCACAGAGGTCATCCACCCTTGATCATTGGCCATATTGGCCGCATCGCCTTTGGAAATGAAATGCGAGCCAGCGATGAGGTTTTTGCTCCGATCCACCGGGCGCAGACCCACAAGCTTGACGTCATTTTCGCGGATCATCTCTTCTCGTTGGGACAACACATTGCCGATGCACTCTTTCTTTTGGCTGACCATGCGGCCCAAGCCGATATTGTGCGCGGTGGTCTGCCCGGTCAGTTCGTTCGCTGTGCAGTGCCCTTTTTCGATCCGCATCACGCCGAGCGCTTCGGTGCCATAGGGGATCGCGTCAAACTCCTGACCTGCTGCCATCAGCCCTTCGATCATCGAATTGCCGAAGCGCGCAGGCACGGCGATCTCATAGGCAAGCTCACCTGAAAATGAGATCCGGAAGAGACGCGCGGGCGTGCCGCCAAAGACCGTGACCTTGCCACAGGACATGAACGGGAAGGCCTCATTGGAGAGGTCGAAAGAGCCGTCCACGACCTTGCGCAGCAGATCGCGCGATTTGGGCCCGGCCACGGCAAACTGGGCCCAGCCGTCCGTGGTCGAGATGATATGCACATCCAGATCGGGCCACAGACATTGCCGCGCGAATTCGAGGTTGCGGTACACCAAAACAGCATTGGCGGTTGTTGTGGTCATCACATAGTGGTCTTCATCCATCCGCGCCGTGGTGCCGTCATCGTAGCAAATGCCATCTTCGCGCAGCATAAGCCCGTAGCGGACCTTGCCCACCTTCAGCGTTGAGAAGGTGTTGGCATAGACCTTGTCGAGGAACGCGCCAGCATCTTTGCCCTTGATGTCGATCTTGCCCAATGTGGTCACATCGCAGATGCCCACCGACGTCCGCGTGGCCAGCGCTTCACGATCCACACTGTCGCGCCAGCCTTTCTCACCAGGCTTTGTGTACCATTCTGCGCGCATCCAGTTGCCGACATTTACGAAACTCGCGCCGTTCTGCTCGGCCCATTTATGGCTTGGCGTCAGGCGGGTGGGGCGGAAATCCTTTCCGCGGGACCGGCCACCAAATGCGCCGATCGGCACGGGCGTGTAGGGCGGGCGGAAAATCGTTGTGCCGGTTTCTTGGATCGGGCGACCCGTGAGTTCGGACATGATGGCAAGCGCGGGGATATTGGCGGTTTTGCCCTGATCCGTCGCCATGCCAAGCGTGGTGTAACGCTTCAGATGCTCGACCGAGCGGAAGCCTTCCTGATAGGACTGCTTGACGTCTTTGACGGTCACATCGTTTTGCTGATCAAGCCAAGCGCGGGTTTTGCTTTCCTTCACATACCAGAAGGCAGCACCTTTGCTGGGCTCGTCCTCTGCCTCTGGGACATCCGCGGCGACGGGCGTAAATCCAAGATCGCTGAGCTGCGCATCGGCCACGGCTTGCCCCTGTGCCAAAGCCGCGGCCAGCGTCATCGCGCCATTGGCCGCACCCGCGATGGCCATGCCGGTGGGCAAAGTCCCGCCCGGCACGAACGCGTTGATGTCCTCGCGCCATTCCGGCCTCCCCCGCTGATGGCACGTCAGATGCACGTTGGGGTTCCAACCGCCGGACACGGCCACCGCATCAACCGGCACCGTCACACCATTTGTCAGCTCGATCGCTTTGACGCCTTTGCGCCCGATGGTGTTGACGATGCTTTGCCCCCGGATATGGCGCACGCCCGACAGCTTCATCGGCGCGTCAGTATCGCGGCTATCAATGACCGCCATCACTTCAACGCCCGCTGCTTGCAGCTCTGCGGCCGTCTGCCATCCGTCATCGTTGTTGGTGAACACCGCCATCTGCTTGGCCGGCACCACGCCAAACCGGTTGAGATAGGTGCGCACAGCGCCCGCCATCATGATCCCTGGGCGATCATTATTGCCAAAGGCGATGGGCCGCTCTGTCGAGCCCGCCGCCAGAACCGCACGCTTCGAATAGACGCGCCACAGGATTTGCCGTGGTTTTCCATCGCTCTTGGCAAGGTGATCTGTGCACCGCTCCAGCGCGCCATAAACGCCATGATCATACGCGCCGTAGACGGTCGTGCGGGTCATCACGCGCACATTGTCCATTGACGCCAGTTCCGCCACAATGTTGGCCGCCCACATGCTGCCAGCGATGCCGTCAACGTCCAGCGTTTCCGCGTTGAGCCGTCCGCCCGGCAGAAAATCCTCATCAGCCAGGATCACCCGCGCGCCAGACCGCGCCGCCGCGAGGGCCGCCATGAGGCCAGATGGCCCCGCGCCGATCACCAATAGATCGCAGTGCAGGAAGCCCTTGTCGTAGCTGTCGGGGTCTTCCTTCATCGACAGGCTTCCAAGGCCCGCCGCCTTGCGAATGAGTGGCTCATAGAGCTTTTCCCAGAACGCTTTGGGCCACATGAACGTCTTGTAGTAGAAGCCCGCCGCCAGGAAAGGAGAGGCAAAATCAGTGACCGCCATCAGATCGAAATCGAGCGATCCGCGATGGTTTTGGCTTTTCGCCTCAAGCCCATCGAAAAGCTCGGTGACCGTGGCGCGCGTGTTGGGTTCCTGAGCCGCACCAGAGCGGAGCTCGACAAGCGCGTTGGGTTCTTCCGATCCGGCGGTCAGAATGCCGCGCGGGCGGTGATACTTGAATGACCGACCGACCAAAAGCTGGCCGTTCGCCAAAAGCGCCGAGGCCAGCGTGTCACCTGCAAAACCGGCCATCGTTTTCCCATTGAAGGTGAAGCTCAGCTTTTGGTTTGGGTTTACAAGGCCCGTGCCGACCCGGTTCTTTTGTCCGTCAAAGGAGGTCTGTTTTGTGTCTGCGGCGTCACCAGACACAAATGCCATTGCGCCGCTGTTGATCTGATCCACTTGTGTCATGCGTCACGCCCCCGTGCCCGCCCACGTTCTCTGGCCACGTCGCGGGCCAGTTCCACTTTGGTGATCTCATGGCTCACCGTATTGCGCGTGACCACCAGCCAAGAGCGATCGCCTTGCTCGTGATACCAAAGCTCTTGATGCTGGCCTGCAGGGTTGTCGCGCAGATAGCCATATTCATAGAAGCGCTCGGCGGCGTCTTCGGCTTGCCAATCCGGGCGATCAAGCAGGCTCGCATCACCTAAGTAGACAAACTCTGCCGCGTCGCGCGGTCCAAGGAGGGGGTGTTCAATAATCATCTCGCATCCTCCTCAGTGCAGGTTGGGCTGATTGCCCGAACCTTTTTCGTCGATCATATGACCGCGCTTGAACCGGTCGAGCCGCAGCTCTGTGGCCACCTCATGTGGTTCATCTGTGGCGAGAAGATGCGCATAGCAATAGCCGCTTGCAGGCGTTGCCTTGAACCCGCCGTAGCACCAGCCGCCATTGAAATAGAGGCCGTCAATATGGGTCTTGTCGATGAAGGGGGAGCCATCCATCGACATGTCCATGATCCCGCCCCAAGACCGCAGCAACCGCGCGCGACCGATCATCGGCATAATCGCCATGCCGCCTTCGCACACATCCTCGACCACCGGCAGATTGCCGCGCTGGGCGTAGCTGTTGTAGCCGTCGATATCTCCGCCGAAAACGAGACCGCCTTTGTCAGACTGGCTAATGTAGAAATGGCCGGCGCCGAAAGTTATCACGCCAGGGATGACAGGTTTGAGGCCTTCGCTAACAAAAGCCTGCAGCACATGGCTATCAATCGTCAGGCGCATCCCTGCCATAGCCATCACGTGTCCCGAAGACCCTGCCACACAGACGGCCACTTTCTTGGCCTTGATTGCGCCGCGCGTGGTTTGGACGCCTTTGCAAACACCGTTTTCGATTTCAAAACCAGTGACCTCACAATTCTGAATGAGATCAACGCCTTGCATGTCCGCGCCGCGCGCATAGCCCCAGGCAACCGCGTCGTGCCGCGCTGTGCCACCGCGCCGCTGAAAGAGCCCGCCCTTGATCGGAAAGCGCGCATTATCGAAATCGAGGAAGGGCAGTTCTTTGCGCAGCTGCACGGCATCCGCCAACTCCGCATCCGCACCCGCGAGGAACATGGAATTCGCACGGCGGACAAAGGCGTCCCGCTGACCGTCGGTGTGAAAGAGGTTCAGGATCGACCGCTGGGACACCATGGAGTTGTAGTTTGTATCCTGCTCCAACCCCTCCCAGAGCTTCATCGACAGCTCGTAAAACGGCTCGTTTCCTGGAAGCATGTAGTTGGATCGGATGATCGTTGTGTTCCGCCCGATATTGCCGCCGCCAAGCCAGCCTTTTTCGACCACGGCCACGTTGCGCACGCCAAATTTGTTGGAGAGATAATAGGCGGTTGAAAGCCCGTGCCCGCCACCGCCCACGACCACAACGTCGTAGTCTTCTTGCGGATCAGGATCGCGCCACGCGGGTGTCCATCCTTTGTTGCCTGTCAGGCCTTCTTTCAAGATGCGAAACGCTGAATATGTCATCGGCAATGCCCTCAACTAACTGCGTCAGAAGATCGCGGATTCGCAAGCGATAGACTTTCCTAAAACAGTCACGTAGATGCCGTTTATGGACAAAATGGATCAAAACATCGGAAAGAAGCGGCGGATCGGTATTCTCGTCCTCGACGGCTTTGCCGCCATGTCCTTTGCCGCCCTTACAGAGCCTATGCGCGCCGCAAATCTGCTGGCGAGGCAGCAAATTTATGACACGGTGATCTTCTCTGCCAAAGGCCATCCGGCGCAAAGCTCAGGCGCCACGATTGTCATGCCGAATACCCGGATCGGTCAGGACGACCGGTTGGACTACGTATTTGTCGTCGCGGGGGGAGATCCTATGCGATTTTCCGATCCCGGCGTCACCGCATGGCTGACCCGCATGTCGCGCGCGGGCATACCACTGGGCGGTGTCTCTGGTGGGCCTGTGATTCTGGCCCGGGCGGGTCTGATGGAGAAGCGGCGCATGACCGTTCACTGGGAACACGCTACTGCCCTTGCAGAGGTGTCGCCCCATCTTGTGATTGAGCGATCCCTCTACGTGATAGACCGCGATCGGGTCACCTGCGCGGGTGGGTCCGCGCCGATGGATCTGATGCATGATTTGATCACACAGCACCATGGAACGGAGTTTGCCCGTCGGGTCAGTGACTGGTTCATGCACACCGACATTCGACCTTCTGGTGGGCCGCAAAGAGCGGGGCTTCTAGAGCGCGTGGGCAGTCAGAATCCAATTATTCTGGATGCCGTAAAGACGATGGAGGCGCATGTGGCCGAACCTTTACCGCTGGAAAGCCTGGCCAAAACAGCGGGCATATCACCGCGGCAACTCAACAGACTGTTCGCCGAAAAACTGGGCCGACCAACGATGCGCTACTATCGTGAGGTGCGTCTTGAAAAGGCGCAGAGTCTTTTGCGCAATTCACCCCTTAGCTTGACGGAAATTGCTCTTGCCACCGGGTTTGCCAATTCTTCGCATTTTTCCCGCGCCTATGCGGCCCAGTTTGGCCAACCGCCCTCTGCCCACCGATAGGTTTGGGCGGATACTTAGGGGCATGGGCGCGCGCGGCGAAGACAGTAGTCACCCGACAAGCGGACTCTATCTTTCCATTTGTCCGGCCTTCAGAATAGGATCGGAAAAGAACAGAAAGGCCATCCATGCATATTCTGGTTTTACAACACGCGCGGCTCGAGCATCCCGGTGTTTTTCGTGATTTCCTGACCCGCGACGGGCACAGCTGGGACGCGGTTGAGCTTGATGAAGGCGAGAGCCTGCCAAGCCTCGATGGCTATGATGCGCTGTGGGTCATGGGCGGGCCGATGGATGTCTGGCAGGAAGACCAGCACCCGTGGCTCAGGGACGAGAAAGCCCTTATTCGAGAGGCGGTTGTGGATCGCGAAATGCCATTTCTTGGGCTGTGCCTGGGGCAGCAATTGCTGGCCGAGGCGCTGGGTGGCACGGTAGTGCTGTCAAAGGTGCCGGAGATTGGCGTCCTCGAGGTCAATCTAACGGATCACTCGGATGTCTTTGCGGGTTTGCCAAAGACGATCGAATGCTTGCAGTGGCATTCCGCCGAGATCACGCAGATGCCGGAGGGCGCGCGCGTCTTAGCGTCGTCTACGGCCTGCGCGGTTCAGGCCATGGCGTGGAAAGATCACGCCTATGCGTTGCAGTTTCACATGGAAATCGAAGCCGACACGGTGACCAACTGGGCCGACATTCCCGAATATGCCGATGCGTTGGACAAAGCGATGGGCGAGGGGGCTGTGTCACGACTGCAAGACGCCTGCGCCGAAAGGATGGCGACATTCAACGCATCCGCCGAGCGGCTCTATGGCAATTGGGTGAAGGCCACGAAAAGCGCGTGAGCAAGACCGCCTGCGCGCATTCCAAATGGCGCTATTCCCATGCCCAATCGTCTGACTGCATTTCCCGAAGACGACTGGCTGTACGTTCAAATTCAAAGCTGCCGCGACCCGTCTCATAGAGTGCCTCGGGTTCTGCGGCGGCGGAGCAGATCAGCCGCACGCGCGCCTCATAGAGCGCGTCGATCAGGGTGACGAACCGTTTGGCTTCGTTGAAATTCGTGGAGCTGAGCTGCGGGATATCATCCAGCACCAAAACGCGCGCGGCCTTCGATAGCGCCAGATAGTCTGCGGGACCCAAAGGCTGACCGCACAGATCATGAAAAGACGCCCGCGCCACGCCGTTGTGGTAGGCCGGTATCAACACCTCACGCTTGTTGACGATCAACGTGTGCGGCGCGTCTTCACCGTCTGACATATCGTGCCAGATAGCATCCATTTCCGCTTTAGCTGCGGCGTCGTTCGGGCTGAAATAGCTCTTGGTCCCCGCCAGCCGGTTTTGGCGGTAATCCGTATCGCTTGCCATTTCATGCACGACCATCTGATCCTTCAGAAGCTGGATGAAAGGCAGGAACAGCGCACGGTTCAGCCCGTCCTTGTAGAGATCATCCGGGATCCGGTTGGAGGTGGTGACCACCACGACACCTGCCGCAAAGAGGGCCTCGAACAAGCGGCCAACGATCATGGCATCGGTGATGTCCGTGATCTGCATCTCATCAAAGGCGAGCAGCCGGACAGATTGCGCGACATCTCTTGCCACGGGGGCCAACGCATCGACCTCATTGCGTTGCCGTGCGGCGTGCATGCCTGCGTGCATTTCTTGCATGAAGGCGTGGAAATGAACGCGACGATTGGGGACCTCAAGCGTGTCGACGAAGAGATCCATCAGCATGGATTTGCCGCGCCCGACACCGCCCCAAAGATAGAGACCCTTAGGCACGGCCGTATCGGCCGATTTACGAAACCATCCATTTGATTTGGCAGGGTGTTTGAGGGCTTTTGCGATGCGATCAAACTCTGGCAGCACGTGTTCTTGTGCACTGTCTCTGGTCAGTGTCCCATCGGCAACGAGGGCCTCATATCGCGCTGTCGGCAAGGTCATTTCTCCGCCATATCGTGAGTTCCTGTCAGTGAAAAGCGCGCGATCTGGTTTCACATCAAAGTTCCTTAAGTGTCGGATCACAAATTCCGGTTTGACGGAAACTAGCGCGTCGGTAGGTTAAGCAAAGACGCTAAGGAAAGCCTTTTGGAAAAGTCCCAAGAAAGTTCCCAGTCTATTTTCACCCCGGTGCTGATTGCGGGGTGCCTGATCCTGATCGTGTCCTTCGGGATCCGGTCTGCCTTCGGTTTGTTTCAGATCCCGATTGCGGAAGAGTTCGGTTGGTTGCGGGTCGAGTTTTCCATGGCGATTGCCATCCAAAACCTCGCATGGGGCATTGGTCAGCCAATCTTTGGTGCGATTGCCGAAAAGATCGGGGATCGCAAAGCCATCTTCATGGGCGCGCTGCTCTACGCGCTTGGCTTGGTGCTCTCGGCCTATGCGGTGACACCCGGCGCGATGCAGGCGCTCGAAGTGTTGGTGGGCTTTGGCATTGCGGGCACGGGGTTTGGCGTGATCCTCGCCATTGTGGGGCGCGCCAGCTCAGACGCAAACCGCTCCATGAGCCTCGCCATCGCGACGGCGGCAGGCTCTGCCGGGCAGGTTGTCGGCCCACCCATTGCCGAGGGGCTTCTGGCCACAATGCCGTGGCAAAGTGTGTTTTTCGTCTTCGCAGTGGCGATCCTCGGCATTCTCTTCCTTCTGCCGATGGTCCGGTCCCCCCACGTGGCCAGCAAGGCCGAGCTGGAAGAAAGCATGGGCACGGTTCTGACCAAGGCTTTCCGCGATCCCTCCTACACGCTGATTTTTCTGGGGTTCCTGTCCTGCGGCTATCAACTTGGCTTTATCACCGCGCATTTCCCCGCCTTCGTGACCGAGGTCTGCGGACCAATCGCACCCGGCGGGATCCTGGATGGGATGGGGGTATCCACCACGTCAGCGCTTGGCGCGCTCTCCATTGCTCTGATTGGTTTGGCCAACATCTCGGGCACGCTTATGGCGGGCTTTTTGGGAACCCGGTATTCCAAGAAGTATCTGCTTGCCGGGGTCTACACCCTGCGCACGCTGGTGGCGGGGATCTTTATCTTGCTGCCGATGACGCCTGCCACCGTGATCATTTTCTCCATCGCGATGGGATCTCTTTGGTTGGCCACGGTGCCGCTCACCTCAGGCCTCATCGCGCATATCTATGGCCTGCGCTACATGGGCACACTCTACGGCATCGTCTTCCTCAGCCACCAGCTGGGTAGTTTCCTTGGGATTTGGCTCGGCGGGCGGATGTATGATCTTTATGGCAGCTACACCGCTGTCTGGTGGATCGGAGTGGCCATCGGCGCATTCTCCGCGATCATTCACCTGCCCATCCGGGAACGCCCTTTAAGGGCACAACCGGCTTAACCCGCCATCTGCGTGTCGAGCCCTTCCTCGGACAACCCTTCAAGCCGTGGCATAAGCCCCAGCAGTTCCTGCGTGTAGGGATGCGAGGGCGCCGCGAAAAGCGCCTCGGTCTCCTGCACTTCGACCAGCTTTCCCTGCTTCATCACGCCCACCCGGTTGCACATCTGGCGCACCACCGGCAGGTCATGAGAGATAAAGAGCATGGTCAGACCCAGATGCTCCTGCAGGTCTTTGAGGATGTTCAGGATCTGCGCCTGAATAGACACATCAAGCGCGCTGGTGGGTTCGTCGCAAATCAGGAAGCGCGGCTGCGTGGCGAGCGCCCGGGCAATGGAGATCCGCTGGCGCTGGCCGCCGGAAAACTCATGGGGAAACTTGGCGAACGCGTCCGAGGCGAGACCCACACGATCCAGCAATTCGCGCACGCGAGGCTCCACCTCACCTGACGGCAACAGGTTATGGTGCCGCAAAGGCTCGGCCACGATGTCGCCCACCTTCATGCGCGGATTGAGCGAGGAAAACGGATCCTGGAA
>ERZ1740068.103-NODE-103-length-52875-cov-9.758406_pt1 | contig 52875 bp, 53 predicted proteins | sample MGYA00581735_ERZ1740068 | MGnify/ENA primary metagenome ERZ1740068 (study PRJEB43018, sample SAMN04849740) | marine metagenome | isolation source: floating plastic debris | place: Pacific Ocean | collected 2008-08-30 | study: EMG produced TPA metagenomics assembly...
TCGGCCTCATCCGCATCAACTGGGACAACAAGGAACCTACGATTAGCCTGGAAGTAAGAGGACTGGACAACGAACTGTTTCTGAAAAGGGAAATATAAGTCTAGACAATAGACATTAGACAGGGTCGCTTAGACAGGGTCGCTCAGACAGGGTCGCTCAGATAGGGTCGCTGACTGCGCGTCCCGAACCGTAGGCAACGCAGTAGGCAATAGGCAGTTGGCAATAAGGAAAAATTACGGTATCACGACATTACCCAATTACAGACCTGGTGCCAGCGTCTCGCTGGTACTCTGCCAAGTTAAGAGCGTCACGCTCGACATTGTTATATAGTAGACAAAAGAACAAAGACGGAGTCCGCATTCCAAGCCAGGGTCGCTGACTGCGCATCCTGAACCGTAGGCAACGCAGTAGGCAACATAATGTTCTACTCAATGATCTCGAGGTTACTTTTCTACAATATCACGAATTACGACATTCCGGCATTTCGATATTACAAATCACGCATCACTGATCAATCATCACACATCAAGAACAGCAGGCAACGATAAAGGAAAAATTACGGTATTCCGCCATTACTTAATTTCGGTATTTAAAACGCTTTATTGCATAAAAACAACTATCTTTTATCAATGAAAACATCCATCAAATTATTCATTGCAGTACTACTGCTATCCACTGCTTCATTTTCCGCTCAGGCCAGACAAAAACCTACCGCAGCGGCTAAAAAGTTTCAAAAACAACTTAACAAGGAGTTTCGCAACCCGCAGGAATCGCCACTCACCAAAGAGGATTTCGGTAAGTTCAAAAAGCATAATTTCTTCCCCATTGACCTGAAGTATCGCGTCATCGCAAAATTTGAAAGGGCCAAAGACCCGGAGACTTTCAAAATGAAAACCAGCACCAAGAGATTGCCGCTATACGATAAATATGGAAAAGCCAGCTTCGAAATTGATGGTGTTGCTTATGAACTCATTTTATACAAAAGTCATAGCTCTTATGAAAACGAAGCGTACAAGGACTACCTTTTCCTGCCTTACAACGACCTCACCAATGGTGAAGAAACCTATGGAGGAGGGCGTTACATTGACTTGCAAATCCCGGAAGGAGACGAGATCATTATTGACTTTAACCAATCCTATCACCCCTTGTGCGCCTATAGCTATCGCTATTCCTGCCCGGTGCCACCCAGAGAAAACAGGCTCAATGTACGGATAGAAGCCGGCGTGAAAAATCTGGAGCTCTAGCTACCTTTACTTGGGGCCTAATTAATCACTTTTTTCATTCGATATCAATACAATCGACGAATTATGCCATAAAATCTGCGTTTTGTGTTAACCCCTGATTCAGAACTTTCGGATATTTGATAAGGATATAGTGCTACGGTTATGAAAGGAGACATCAAAAAGACGGCAACAGTGAGTGAAATGCATTATAACATGGGCCTGGAGCCACCCAAACATCCGCTGATCACCGTCATTGACACCCAATATGTAGAAGTATCGGCAGAGGAGGTGGGATCAAAACTCATTTCAGACCTTTATCTCATTGCTATCAAAGACAAAAATTGTGGAATGGAATATGGTCGTAATGCTTTGGACTTCAGTGAGGGAGCGATGGTGTTTTCCGCACCCGGTCAGGTGTATACACCGTCCAGGGAAATAGCGGCTGGTGAGGTAGAAGGCTGGTTGTTGTACTTCCACCCCGACCTGCTGTACGATACACACCTTGGCTCCATAATTGACCAGTACTCCTTTTTCAACTATGATGTATATGAAGCGCTACATCTTTCTGCGGAGGAAGAGCGGACTATCAATGACTGTGTAGACAACATCAAAAATGAGTACAATCAACGGATCGATTCGCACAGCAAGAAGGTCATCGTCTCCAATCTGGAACTCCTCCTCACCTACGCTCAGCGATTTTACGAACGGCAGTTTCATACGCGTTCCTCACAGAGCAAAGATGTAGTAGCAGCATTCGAAAAAGAACTAAAAGCCTACTATCGCGAAAGCCGGGCACTGGATGATGGTCTACCCAATATTCAGCAATTTGCTGCGCAGGCCAACCTGTCACAACACTATTTCAGTGATCTCATTAAGAAAGAAACCGGCAGGTCTCCCAAGGATCACATCAACGATTTCATTGTAGAGAAAGCGAAGAACATGCTATTAGCTACAGAAAGCTCTGTGAGCGAAATTGCTTATGACCTGGGCTTTAATTATCCGCACTACTTTACGCGTTTATTCAAGTCCAGAACAGGAAAAACACCGGTGGCATATCGTAGCCTGCATCCAAATTAGTCAACAGATCTTCCGCATTTTGTGTTAGTCGCTCCGCGCTCTGTGTAAAGGAAGTTACTCGCATTCACCGAATTTTGACTTAATAATAATCGAAACAAGAAATATCATGACAAATCAAATCAAAACGCTTCACCTTGAAGAAGTAGTAAACAAACACGGTCAGGACATGAGTGGCAAAGTGGCTGCAGTCACCGGCACTACCAGTGGCACTGGCTACGTTTGTGCCAGGGAGCTGGCCAAAAAAGGAGCAACAGTCGTTTTGCTCAACAGAGAAAGTGAAAGATCTAAAAAAGCATATGATCAACTGGTCAACGAAGTCCCCAATGGGAATTTTGAAGCCGTGGCCTGCGACTTACAGGACTTCGCGAGCGTGAAAAATGCTGCCCAGGCCATCAGCTCAAAATACGATCAGCTGGATGTATTGGTCAACAACGCGGGTGTCATGGCACTCAAGGACCAGGCCACCAAAGATGGCTACGATGTGCAAATGCAGACCAATGTCATTTCTCACTTTCTGCTCACCAAAGCGCTTTTTCCGCTATTGAAAAACAGCGAACAAGCCAGAATCGTGAATCATTCTTCCATGGCAAGACTTGGTGGCCCACTGCAAAGTGATTACTTTGAGCAAAAAGGCGGTGACCTTGGCGGAGATGGCACAGAAGAACAAAACGTGAGCTTCCAGGGACCAAGATGGGAGCGCTACCACCAGACAAAGCTGGCCAACTGCGCATTTACTTATGGTTTGAAAAACAAGTTGGAGGCAGCAGGTATCCAGAACGTAGTCCCTTTACTGGCACACCCGGGTCTAGCTTTGACCAACCTCCAGGTAACCACTGCAGCTGATGGTGGCATGGATGGAGACTCAGAATTTATGAACCAGGCACAGACTGCCGAAGATGGTGCCACCGGTATCATCAGAGCCAGTATGGACCCAACAGCAGCAGCTGGTAATTTCTACGGACCTACTGCGGGCTGGAAAGGGTATCCAGACATTCTGGAGCCTGAGGAATTACTAACCAATGAAAGCACTGTCAATATCAACTGGGATGGATGCGAAAAAGCCGTAGGCACTTTCAATTTCTAAATCAATGGTATGAACCCCAGGGCAAGCCCTGGACTTGGCGTCCCCGATCCTAAAAACGAGGCAGCGCCTCCGCTGAGTAGCTTTAGCGCTCGCGGAAGCCTCGGGGAAACCTGCCTGACGGCAGTCAGGTCAGACCCAAACCTTCTCGTCTGCCGAAGCTTCCGCGAAGGTAGATTGACGAACAGTTCCCAGACGATCAGCTATGTCGAGTATGAAAAGGCCTGCACAAGCAGGTCTTTTTTTGTTTTTCCCTACACCGGCGCCAGTCTGCGACTGGCCGCCTCAGCACAAAAGTCAGTTTGCTTTGTTATTGGAAGTATACACTATTCTATCAATCAGTAAAAAAAAACTAAAAATTCTTTAAGGGTTCCTCCATTGGCAGCGATCACTGTATAAAAACCTGATCGCTATGAAGAATTCCAGACACCTGCTAAAACTACTTACCTTACTACTGGTAATGACTATTTCTTTTGGGGCCATGAGCCAAATATCGGTCAAAGGCAAAGTCATTTCGGCATCAGATGGCCAGGGGCTCCCGGGCGTCAATGTCATAGAAGAAGGGACCAATAATGGAGACATCACAGACATTGATGGGAATTTCAGAATTCAATGTACTCAGGATACGGTCACTTTGTCATTTTCATTTATTGGGCTCAGTAGTAAGTCCATCACCATTACCAGCGATACCACCATTGAGGTAGCATTGGAGGAAGACGTTCAGGTGCTGAGCGAACCGGTCCTGTTTTGCTGCTGCTTTCCATCAAATTACATCAAGGTAGGTCTAAATGGAGGAGCCAGACAGTCCAATGCAGGACTGGACCTACAACACTTCAGGTCGTTTTGGTTGGGGCATTCCATCAGTAGCTATTCCCATGCAAGATGGCGCTTTCTGGGTCAGGATGATTTCCTGTATTTAAGGACAGCATCACCAGATCTGATAAAAATAGCCAGAAGAATAGTATTCGGTTTGATGGTCGAATACCGACATATCAGCGATCAACAGAATACTTATAAACCATTGAGCATTGCCATACAAACCAATTTCAAGGGATTTGATATCGCCGCTGGATATGCCAGGCGAAAGGCTGAAACGGAAGTCAAGGCGCAAACCTATGATGGTCTCCATTTTGAAGTGATTAAAACCATTTTAAGAAGATTAAAGGTACATCTTGGCACCATCAAATGGGCTGATACCTGGCAAGTGACCAGTAGGCGTGACTACAGACCAAAAGGTCGTTTTGCCTATGCCCTGGGTTATGAAAAACTCAATCGCTGGGAAGAAGTAGATTTATCAGTAAGCTACCGGTTTTTCTATTAGCAAATCCCTCATATCTGCTCTTTCTTCCTCGCCTCTTTCTGTTTGCGCTTGTTCTTGTAGAATGCCTTGTTGGCGATGTAGACGGTCTTTTTCACCTCGCAAAAAACCGTGGATTGGTCTTTGGTGGTCAACCGGGTGGTTTTGATAATCTCGATTTCATTTTCCGATGCCACCCGCTCTTTGATCTCCTGTATTTCTGCTTCAGTATAGGTAAACTCCCCGTAGACCGTCTCTTTGGCCGGCCTACGAAAGGAAATCTCTGCGTATTTATCCCAAACCACATAGTCTTCGCCAATGATGTTGAGCAACTGCACCATTGGGATAGGGTCTACCGAAGAAAACAGGCTGCCACCATAGATGGAGTTGGCATAGTTGCGGTTTTTCCAGCTCAGCGGAATCTTGATTTTTACCTGCAGCAAGTCGTCAGATACCTCCGTGATCTTGCCGGTACTTCGGCTGTACATGGGAGACCAGTTGAACCCATAGCGGAAAAGATTGGCTTTACCGATGTACTTAGGTCCTATTTTGGCAATTTTCTGATAGATCGACATGCTTGTAACGTTGTGAGGAGCAAAGATAGGCGAGAGATATCCGTTTGGCAATAGAGGTTATCACGGCAGCTCTTATGATAGATGGAGGATTCACTCACTATCTGTGGTCTTTGACGCCGGACCAGGGCAGTAGCCCCGGGTCAAGTCCGGGGCAGGCTCTTAGGAGTTGTCCCATGTCTGGCACGGGCATTCTCAATCCGCAAAAGTCAACGCTTCAGGCCACTTTGCCAACTTTGCACCGGCATCGTAAGAAGACTGTAGAAAATCCAATAGTGCTTGACGTGGATCGGCCTCCTTGCGCAGGTCATCGTACATCAACACCGCCATGGGGCTGCCATTGCTATCTACCCAGTTGGCACCTGCCGGCTGTAATGGTTCCTGGTCCAGCCCCTCAGGGGACGGATAGGTATAGCAGTAGAAGGCGGCGCCTCTTACCGTCTCATCACCTGCCCAGAATCCAGCACTGATGACCTCGTGCGAATACGCTTCTTTATCGGCAATGGTAGAAGTCTCTGGAAGTACCAGACCCTCATTTCCTGAGAAACGGGTGACGGCCAGGTCCATGTGGTGCCAGTAGATTTGCGATGGGCTCACCTTACCGATGTACCTGCCTGCAAACTCTTTGAAAACACTATCTACCTGCAAAAGTACCTGCCAGAACCTGGCCACGTAGTCCGTCTGATAGGAACTGTGCGTCTCGCACTCGTGAAATTTCTCTTTGCAGGGATGGTCATAAGGAACAGGGATGATGTTCGCCTCAATGTCAAGCGCCTTCAATGCTTCAAAGAACTGCTTGTGAAATCCCGCAACGCTCAGACCATCCTCAAGGGCAAAAGATCGTTCCTCCCCGGTACTGGTACTGATTTCCAACTGGTGTTTGATAAAGTTGAAATCCACTTGAAAACATCCACTGTGATAGGGAATAGGCCCCGTCGTCAGACCTTTCGGCGAAAGCCTGATGGTAATGTTCCACCAGTGGTTTCTGCGTGGCATCATGTCCAGTTTTACCTTGCCTACTATTTGTAGCCAAAGGTGCAAGGTGATCTTCGAATCTTCCCACTCTTCCAGTGGTAACTCGGGAAATTGTTTCATTTCAATACGGTTTTGATATTTTTTTAATAGGTAATATTTGCGGCAGCATGCCCAGTATTCTAAGGGATTTGCTAAGATGAGCTGCAGCTGTCAGGCGCTACTTGTCTTTTTGGTGATCTGACTCATTTTCTATCAGTCAGCCAAACAATACAGACAACTGTGCTGCCTCTTTATTCTTTTGTCCTGGTATTCAGGATATGATCACTTCAATACATCCCTGATCTCCGGCGTCTTGTCAAATATTGCTTTGGCAAAAGGACATAGCGCAATGGCTTTGATTTGGTTTTCGCGCAGGTAATCCACCAGGTTTGTCAGTAATTGCTTCCCTACCGACTTTCCTCTGAAGGCCTCATCCACCTCGGTATGGTCGATGATGATCAGTTCATCACTGGCCACAGAAAAAGTGATGGCGCCCGCAGGCACACCGCCTATCTGTCCCTGAATTGTTCCTTTACTTCCTTGTTTTTGAATTGTAGTCTCCATATGTAAAATCGTTGTACTGCTGTCATTACAGTATGATAAAGATCGTTTTTGTTGTTAGAATTATCACGTTTGAGTCAGCATAGACTGGATTACTGCTCCGAAACAGCGACCATCTACAAATTAAGACCCAGTGTTACTTCAATATAACTACCAGTTGCAGTGTATTTAGTTTAAACACTAGCATAAATGTGATTCAAACTGGCAGTTGAATGGTATCTCACGTGGTCAGAACTTCCGGATGACCACCACACCACCGATGATCAACAAGATACCCATAATTCTTTGCCAGCTAACCTCTCTCACCGGCAGCCCCAGCAACCCGAAGTGGTCGATGACCAACGACACCGCCAACTGTCCGGTAACTACCAGCCCGAAAGTCAGCGCCACCCCAAGCTTTGGTGCCAGAATGATCACACAGGCTACATAAAAAGCGCCCAAAATACCCGCCAACCACACGGTCCAGTGTACCTGGGCTGCGGTGGAAATGGCAGAAAGCTGCGTTTTGGAAGCCGCCACATAACCTAATAAGGCAATTGAGCCTACCACAAAAGAGATGAATGCGGCATAAACCGGATCACCTACGGCTTTCCCCATTTTACCATTGAGCGCCGCCTGGATAGGGAGCACTGCGCCTGAGACTACTGCCAATAGTATTAATATAGATTTCATTTTTTACAATATAGTTTTTGATCGCTGTTGTTTATTTGCTGGTGCTGGAGAAGCTTAAACTCCAGCCTGGTCAATAGGTTATCCTATTTGCACCTTCATTAAAAAAGGCGGACAATTGCCCGCCTAAGCAATGATCGCATCATTACTTACCTGATTCGCTGGCCTCTTTACCAGTCATCCACTTGCTCATGGTTTTGATGTAGTCGATGCCCAGGCCATAAGCACCACCGTATTTTTTAGAGATTTTCACCACGTCATTGTAGACGTCACTTCTCGCCCAGTCTCTGTGGATTTCCAACAGGTACTGAAGCGAAGTGATCGGCTTCACACCAGCCTGCATCATTCTGGCGACTGCCATGTCATGTGCCTCCTGAGAAGTACCGCCACTTGCGTCAACCACTACATAGACATCGTAGCCATCTTCCAGGGCAGACAAAGCCGCAGAAAGTGTACAAACCTCTGTCCACAATCCAGCGATAACCAGCTTTGGCTTCTCCAATTTGTTGATTGCCGCAACAACGCGCTTATCTTCCCAGGAGTTCATGGTAGACCTGTCGATGTAGTCCTCACCAAAAAACTCTCTGATTTCAGGGAAAACCGGTCCACTGAAAGACTTTTCTGCGACCGTAGTCACCACAGTAGGTACTTCATATAATTTGGCGGATGCCGAAAGTAATCCCAGGTTATTGCGCAACTCCTCAATGGGCTGAGACTCTACCGCAAAGGCCATCTGACTCTGGTGATCGATGAGCAGCAAAGCGTGGTTGGTAGGATTCAACAGCTCTTTGGAGGCATTGGCTGGATCGTTGTTGGGGTTGGGATTATATTGCTTCCACTGTGCAAATGCACCGGAAAACGACATCAATGTGACTACTGCAATTAATAAGATCTGCTTTTTCATTTTTATAATCGTGTTTTAAAAGGTTTTCGTTATCTGTAATGATTGGGGGGGTTCCCCGCCCGAAGGCGGGATTTTAGTTCATTGGTACTTCCATCAGCAAAATTTTGGCATCTGCCGATGCTTCTACCTCGAAGTTTTCCGCATCGCGGATACCCAGTCCGTCTCTGGCACTCAGCTCCTGACCGGCGATGGTGGCAGAACCTTCCAGCATGAAGGCATAGACACCGTTACCAGGCTTCTTCAGCTCATAAGAAGTATTGACATCCTTGTCGAAGTGTCCGATGTGGAACCAGGCATCCTGATTGATCCATACACCCTGGTCATCCTGCTCGGGAGACAAGACCTGCGACAGTGTATTGGGCTTCAAGAGCTTTGCGATCTCCATCTGGTCATATCTTGGCTTGACGTTCTGCTCTCTGGGGAAAATCCAGATTTGAAGAAACTTCACTTCTTTGTCACTATTCTTATTGTATTCGCTGTGGTAGACACCGGTGCCGGCACTCATGACCTGGATTTCTCCTTCTTTAATTACAGCCTTGGTGCCCATGCTGTCTTTATGCTCCAAATCGCCACTTAATGGAATGGAGATGATCTCCATGTTGTCATGCGGGTGCGTGCCAAAGCCTCTGCCCGGTGCCACCGTATCATCATTCAGGACGCGCAGCATCCCAAAGTGAACTCTCTCAGGATTGTAGTAATTGGCAAAACTGAATGTATGGAAGGAATTCAACCATCCGTGGTTGGCATGTCCTCTTGTATCTGCCTTGTGCAGTACTGTTGTCAATGTTTTTGTTTCCATTTCTTTGATATGATTAAATCCAACTTGTGCTGAGCGATCTACTGAGTCACTGGTCTCCTTAGCACTCGATTTGTTTGTCATTCCGAGTCCTAAGGCTCCCAGGGCGGTTTTCAGTAAGAATTCTTTTCGTTTCATAATCTCAAGCATTTGCCTTTATCATTGTCAGAAACGTGCCAGTTTATAACTAATTGATAATTAATTACTTGACCCTCATGCCAGGATTTTTTCATTCTCATAAAAGAGAATTTTCTGATATATGAGAAAAAACCAAGTTTTTTTCAGACCTTCGCTACATGAGCGAAGCGCATCCCTTATCATCTGCCAAAGAGTGGCAACTGCACAACCTCCCCTATGAAATCATGTGGATCAATGAAGAGGGAGAGATTGAATACATCAATGAAATGCTTAGAAATAAGCTTGGATACAGCGAAAAAGAGATAGATGCACTGACCATTCTGGACATTAACCCTCGTACCTCTAAAGAAGGTTGGGCGAAGCACTGGAAAGAAGTTGAGCAATCGGGGACCATCAATTTCAAGACAATTCACCAACGGAAGGACGGATTTCTCTACGACGTGGAGGTTCATGCACAGTTTTTCTCAAATAATGGAAAAAAGCTCATCTTCAGTATCGTCAATGAGATCACAAGGTCTTCTTTTTACCGCCGGGTACTTACTAAAGCCGAAGAGCTTGTCTGCGCTGGTGGCTGGAAGATGAACTTGCAGGACAGCTCCATCATTGTCACCGACCAGCTACTGGAAATCTTTGGTGTGGAGGACGCGGAAGCGTTGCGACCGGTGAATGCGCTGCGGTATTTTAAGAACCCTGAAAGGTTTCAACAGCTCATTACAGGTGCACTGGTCAAAGGAGAGGCCTTTGACGAGACCCTGGAGGTGACGGATGCAAGGGGAATTGCCAAGTGGCTCAAATGTGCCGGCCAGCCTGTCATGGTCAATGATAAGGTCAACAAACTGGTGGGTGTCTATCAGGATGTGACCGAATCGCAGAAGAATCTCTTATCACTGCGATTGTATAAAGAAGTCATCGATCAGTCAGATGACATTGTCTTCATTTGGAAAGAGTCGGGAGAGTTGTCAGATTTCAGTGATTCGGCGATCCAGCAATTGGGTTTTTCCCGGGAGGAGCTGGAGCAGGTCACTATTTATGACCTGGACGAGGACATCGACGAGCAATGGTGGCGGGATCATTTCATTGACATCAAAGAGCGAAAGCACTTCCGTATGGAGTGGAAGGCTACCAAAAAAGACGGCACTCAATTTCCTGTAGATATTTCCGTCAATCACATCTGCTACCGTGGTGAAGATCTCAACTGCGCCATCCTCAGAGACATCTCAGAGCGCAAAAGGCACGAAGAAAACCTCAGGAGTGCTTTTGTTGAAATAGAGTCACTGAAAAATCAGCTGGAAAAGGAGAATGATTACTTACAGGAAGAGGTACGCCAGCAAAGCAAGTTTGAGAACATCATCTGTGCCAGTGAGGAATATACGAAAGTATTACAGCAAATAGAAAAGGTAGCACCTACCGAAACTACTGTGCTCATCACCGGAGAGTCTGGTACTGGCAAGGAGTTATTAGCCAATGCCTTGCATCAACACAGTAAGCGCAAAGACAATATTCTGGTCAAAGTCAATTGCGCCACCCTGCCAAAAGAGCTGTTCGAAAGCGAGTTGTTTGGGCACAAAAAGGGTGCATTTACCGGTGCCGTTGCCAACAAAGAAGGGAAATTCTCCATTGCCGATCGGGGCACGATCTTCCTGGATGAGATTGGGGAAGTTCCTGTGGAGCTACAGGCGAAGTTGCTGAGAGTCTTGCAGGAAGGGGAGTTTGACATTTTGGGTGGTGGTACGGAAAAAGTAGATGTGCGAATTGTGGCGGCCACCAACAGAGACCTCAGTCAGATGGTCACCGAGGGTACTTTCCGCGAAGACCTTTATTATCGCCTCAATGTATTCCCTATTCATAACATTCCGCTAAGGGAACGAAGGGAGGACATTGCACCATTGGCCCAGTATTTCCTGGAAAAGTATGCGCCAAAGGCCGGCAAAGCGCTTAAGCGTATTTCTAAGAAAACCATCAGTGCCTTCATGGAATATGACTTTCCAGGGAATATCCGGGAGTTGGAAAACCTCATTGAACGGGCCGTCATCATCGAAGATGGTACTACCCTCTTCCCGGGCAGTTGGCTACCTGTTACCAGCGGTCCACGCGCCACTTCAGACAAATTTCTCACCTTTGAAGAAGCGCAGCGTGATCACATCCTGCAGGCGCTGGAAAAAACCAACGGTAAAGTAAGTGGTCCCGGCGGCGCAGCCGAGATCCTGCAAGTCAAAGACAAAACCCTCTTTGCCAAAATGAAAAAGCTGGGCATAGAAAAGAAGATGCTGGTGAAGTTTTCGAAGTGAGTAAGGAAATGGGTAATTCCCTCAATGCTCTGCGCTATCTACTACTGTGTGATCATGGCATCATTTATGTTTAACAGGTGGTACACTCCTCTCAACGAAACATTCAGTTGAGTCGTAAGAAAATCCTGATGACGGAATAGGTCGCCATGCGATATCCTCCATTTACAAAACACCTAAGGATAAATTAGATATCGCAATGATCAACCCTTATCTATGTATATCATCAAACAGCATATCATCCATGAAAAACACAATACTGATACTCCTTTTATTATTTCTGGGCAGCTACTCCAGTTATGGCCAATTATATGTGGAAAAACAGACACGCCATCGCTTTGCACAACTCAATTTTGGTGTTGATGTAGAAACCAATCTCGGCGGCTCCACCAGTTTTCTATCGCCCACCGGGTCCATTGAACAAATTGACTTACAGAGCACCATAAAGCCACGCCTGCTCATAGGCGGTACACATTTCTGGGGACATGCAGATTTCTATATTGCTATCCCGATAGGCTTCCCGACTTTGGAAGAGCAGCAGCAGGAAATACAATACCTTCGGGGTGTAGAAACGGTATTCAAATACTATCCATGGAGGATTACCAAAAACAAAATCAGGCCCTATGTAGGGTTTTCCGTTGCTCCGTTTTACTTCGAACAATCCAACAATCTATTGGATTTCGGCAATGGCCCTGAACTCAATCATACCAGTTTCCCACTGCTGACGGGCTTCACTTACCAACGCAAAAACAGTCTGCTGGAATTGGGGATGGCCTGGAATTACCGCAATGAGCAAAGCTATTTCATTGACAGAACCACGCAAACCACCATTGACACGCCACCTGTATACCTGACACTTTCCTTCAGAAAACTATTGGACACGACGCTTTCAGCTGAAAAAGACTGGGAATCGGGTCGTACAAAGGAAATCACAGATCAAATGGGCAAAAAACTCAATGACTTTTATTTTGGGGTAGGCCTTTCTTCCGCATTTTGGTTGGGCAGCAGTAGCTATAATGAGCGGAACCGACCTTATATGGAGGACTATGGAATCTCCATCATGCCAGACTTCACCATTGGCTACTACCTCAACAAGCCTGATATCAATTTTGCTATGGGCTACAGAGGCTACAGCACCTCATCCACCACTTATGGTGCCGCACAATCATTGCGACGCAGGTCTTTTGTGGCAGAGGTCACCAAGTACCTCTTTGACTACAACGGGTTTGCCCCCTTCATTGGGCCAGCTGTAAGTCACGAGAATATCCGCTTCATTGAGTCTTTTGAATCGCAGCAAACCTTCAATTTCACGGAAGAGCGCATGGCTTACGGAGTCACTTTTGGTTGGGACATACGCCCCAATAAAATTCAGTCTTTCATTTTAAGAACTAATCTGCGCTGGTATCCCAACCTGAAACTAGACATCAACGACAGAGGGTCGGTTAACTTTAGTAATATCGAATTTAACTTCATCCAGTTGATCATCTATCCAGATCGGCTTTTCTGATCAGGCATATGGCCGTATACTAAGAGACAGCAAGTCCATTACGATAAGTAGTGCACTCAATTCCGGAGCGATTTCGACAACTATGACAGTATAGGATACATTGAGGTTTACCTTAGGAATTAGAGTTTATCACGAAAGATTTATTATTGATGCAACCACCGGGTTCTTTCGCATATTCTGTTTTTCATCATTAGTAATTATGAATTGTAGTTTGTAAAAGGAACGTGTTTCAGCACTGTAATCTGATCTACAATAAGACAAACATGATGAGGTTTGTTAAAGGGTCTGTTTTGATGAATCAAATAAGTTAGTTGAATCGTTTCAAATAGACATGCCACAACTCACGCTAAGACCCGCCTCCATTGCCGACCTGGACCTGCTATTGTATTGGGATCAGCAACCGCATGTGATTGCCTCTGATCCGGATGATGACTGGAACTGGGCTGAGGAACTACAACGATTTCCATCATGGCGTGAGCAGTTAATCGCTGAAGTGGACGGGAAACCCATCGGCTGTTTGCAAATCATAGACCCGGCGAAAGAAGAAACCCATTATTGGGGCGATGTTCCTTGCAATCTTCGCGCTATTGATATCTGGATAGGTGAAGCAGACTATCTCAATAAAGGGTTTGGTACCCAGATGATGCAACAAGCCATAGAGAGATGTTTTGCAAACCCCCAAGTCACTGCCATCCTCATAGACCCATTGGAAAGTAACACTGGTGCCATCCGCTTCTATGAAAGACTAGGCTTTGAATTTGTAGAAAAAAGGAATTTTGAGGGAAGTGACTGCATGGTGTATCGGTTGGAGAGGAGTTGATCGTGCCACGATCTTGCGCTAATTGGGCAATGAGGGCTTGGTCTGACTTAAAGCGCTAAAATTGTTAGCGTATTTATGAGATTTTCACACACACGAGAAGTGATGCGTATCATGAGCAGATAATTTCATATGTAATCGGCATTAGAATTCTCTTTCTACTAGTTATCCTCCAAGCCTTTCTGCAAATTCAGTACATAAGAGACATCGACTTCGGCTGCTTCTGCTATTTGCTCAATAGCAAGTACGCCTCCTCTCAGTAAATTAACGATCATCTGATCTGTCCTTTCTTTAAGACCTACCTCTTTTCCCTCCTTATAAAGACCATCCTTCGTTATGTCATATGTAATCGGCATTTGATCTGTCTTTTCTTTAGTAATTACTTCTAAGTTACGTAAACGCGATAGAATAAGCAATTGTTGAATCGCGCGGTGTAGCTGAGTCTCATCTTTAGCTGCCTGCTGTAGCTTCTCAATAATTCGCTCAACGACCTTTCCTGCGTCGGTATCCGGATAATCAGTCAGAATAGCCAGGATAATCTCCTCTGGCATTTCTGAGTCGAGGGCCTCACCCGTAGACAGCTCCTTAATACTCCTTAGCTCAAAACCAATAATTTGCTCTTCTGGATATAACCTAGTGCGCATTGTAGATGGCTTGTCGCCAAGGTGGATTACAATCTGTATGACCGGAATCTTGTATTTACGTTGAAGAATCGCCTTATATTCAGCCATCCGATAGACCATTTCGTGGTCATCTTGCGTTTGGAATTCCAGTTGTAAGATGAATTCGCGGTTGTCTTGATCAACGATCTTTTTCAGATAGTCAGGTTCTCGCTCAATGGTGACTTGGAGTTTATCTTTGAGTTCAACTGTTTCTTTGATGGATAAATCGAGCCATTTTTCAACGATCTTGGAAAAAATAGCTTCTATATTCTCTTTAAGTACTTTATCGTATTCTCCCATGGTTGATGATTTTAGACTGGTGCTAAGTTAAGCTAAAACCTACGCATACTATGGGATATCTTTTGACTTATCTCATCGTTAAAAAATATTTACGTAGCTACGGCTATGTGCATATTTTTTGCCTTGATCTAAGCCAAACTCTATGACCATATTATACGTCATTTCAACATTAACTTAACACTGGTAAACTAATGAGAAAAACTGGCATTTGTAGAGAAGTCAGTTCAAAAGTTAATCGAGACGGTCAATAAAATTCTCTGGTGATCTGACATGGAAAACAGTGGTTGTATTATCCCATTTTCAGACCTATGAAATTTGATGTCATGGGTGAAGCACCTCAGAAAGGCATCAAACTCAAAAAAATTGAAATGGGCCGTAAAGAAATTAAGGGTGCATCCCATTGATGTTTTTTGTACATTAGAATAGAATTTTAAACTAATACATTTATTATGAAAAACAGCATTTTAGGACTGAAGGGCGTACGCCCCCTTTCCAAAGTAGATCAAAAACTCTTTAATGGCGGCGTTTCAACTGCCATAGGCGATTGCGGATCCGATGAAGACTGCCCTTCCGGCAGCACTTGTATAGGAGAAACTTGTTATACCAGTTGCAATGGTAGTGGTAACCCTCCTCCAGGCTGTAATGAACCTATCAGAGATTGCCAGTGGCCTGAAACAGGCTGTGGCTGCGTTTACTGATGATTTTTTAAAGAAAGAGGCGACAGCCTCTTTCTTACCTAATTACTTTCCCTAACGCTAAACACTCCAAGTCACTACACTGAAAACATTCACTTTCTATATTTAGTAAAAGTTGTGGCCTTACCTCACTATATCCTTACATTGTTTCTTACAACATCTGATTTGACAGTTCACATAGTTAAGCAAAGAGCGGAACCTAAGCCTGGAACAAGACACTTAGCTGATCGGAAAATTCTTTTCTTATGGGATACTGTGTACCTTGTTAATTCAATGATTGTCACCAATTATCGATGAAAGCGTTCTTAACCTTATTTGCCGCAATTATATTACACTACCATTTCACATGGGCAAAGGAAGACAAGAGGGACATCACTCCCCTGTTGGATACAGCCATTGTGCAAAAAATACCTTTCAATAACGATGGTTCGTTTCAAATCATCAAACATAGTAAAGTTAGAAAACTCCTAAAAAATGATCAGATCCAAATCCTAAAGGCTTTAACACACGACACACTCGATCTCAGGGTCATCCGGCTACTGACTGAAAATACAGTTCACTATCATCTGTTGGTTCGAAATAATGTAAAAGAGTCATTTAGAATGTTTGACTTAAACTTTTCATTCAATGATACCTTTTTGGATTCTATCACCGTAGCCCAGTTTCCCAACAATCAATTATTTGTATTGCATATGGAAAAACACCACAGGTGGAGCTCAGATTATAAAAAAGGTACTTCTTTCCATACAGGGAAGATGATCCTGTTTATTGACAACAATCAACTTTACCGAAAGTACTTCAAAGAGTATGAAGAGTTGGAGGAGGTAGATTTCCGAACGGGAACTCACAAGGAATCTTTGCAATATCAAATTGTAAGCCTAACCCGCGGACAGTTAAGTATCTCCTTCCCCGATCGAACTCCTCCCACACAACTCATGTACCGACTGGATCAAAAATCATTGATACTGGCACAAGAGATCATCGGAATCAACTCCAAGTAAGTCTGAAATCTAGTGTCTATTGTCCCGACCTATTTATATTTGCGCCCATGGATATCACAACAGCCAAACTAGGCATACTCGGTGGTGGTCAGCTGGGCAAGATGTTGCTACAGTCAGCCCTCGACTTCAACGTCAATCTAAAAATCCTGGACCCTGATCCCAATGCACCCTGCAGCAAGATCGCGCATGAGTTTGTCAATGGCCCGCTCACCGATTATGAGACTGTTTTAGCATTTGGTCAGGACTGTGATGTCATTACCATAGAAATTGAAAATGTCAATACCGAAGCCCTAAAAGCACTGAAAGCACAGGGTAAAAAGGTATATCCGGAGCCAGAAGTAATAGAACTGATTCAAGACAAGCGGGTACAAAAGACATTTTATAAAACGAATAGGATTCCTACTGCAGAGTTTGTGCTCACAGAATCCCTCGACGAAGTCAAAAGCCATGAAGCATTCCTACCCGCCGTCAACAAAATGGGAAAAGGCGGGTACGATGGCCGGGGCGTACAGCTTATCCGCACCGCCGCGGACCTAGACAAAGGCTTTGACGCTCCCGGACTGCTGGAAAAACTCATCGATTTTGAGAAAGAAATCTCTGTCATCGTTGCCAGGAGCAGCAATGGAGAAGTGAAGACTTTCCCGGTAGTGGAATTGGTCTTTCACCCGGAGGCCAACCTGGTAGAGTACTTATTCGCTCCTGCAAATATCTCTTTGGAACACGATCAAAAAGCCCGGGAAATTGCCACAAAAGTCATAGAGCAACTGGACATGACTGGTTTACTGGCCGTAGAAATGTTCCTGACCAAAGAGGGAGAGATATTGGTCAACGAAGTGGCCCCACGCCCACACAATAGCGGCCACCAGACCATAGAGGCCAATCACTGTTCGCAATATGAGCAGCACCTAAGGGCGATTTTTGGACTGCCACTGGGCAACACTGATGCCCTGGCATCGGCATCAATGGTCAATCTACTGGGAGAAGAAGGCTATACAGGCGATGCCATTTACGAAGGCATGACAGAAGTAATGGCCATCAGCGGGACACACATTCACCTTTATGGCAAAAAAGTCACCAAACCCAATCGTAAGATGGGTCATATTACTATCGTGGATGCAAACTACGAGCGATTAAAGGACAAAACAAATCAGGTAAAAGCACTATTAAAAGTAAAAGCATGAGCAAACCACAAATCGGTATCATCATGGGCAGTCAGTCTGACCTCCCGGTGATGGTAGAAGCTGCCAAAGTATTGGATGAACTGGGTGTAAGTTATGAAGTCACCATTGTATCCGCCCACAGGACACCTCACCGTATGGTAGAATATGCAGAGGCTGCCAGGAGTAACGGTCTCAAGGCCATTATTGCAGGCGCCGGTGGTGCCGCTCACCTTCCCGGAATGGTTGCATCACTAACATCACTGCCAGTCATAGGCGTGCCTGTTAAGTCAAGCAACTCCATTGATGGGTGGGACTCCGTATTGTCCATCCTTCAAATGCCCGGTGGCGTACCCGTAGCAACAGTGGCTCTCGATGGTGCCAAAAATGCCGGTATCCTCGCTGCACAAATTGTAGGATCCCACGATGAAAAAATCGGTAAGAACCTGGATGACTACAAAGTCTCACTCCGCAAGAAAGTAGAAGACAGCATCGAAAGCCTGGAGAAAAACGGTATCTACGGCAAGAAGATAGGGTTCTGATATTGTGCGCTACCGTTTGTGTCTCACAAACGGTAGCCTATTCCGCTACCTGTTCCTTCTGAGGGAATACGAGAGAAAGTAGGATAGAGCCAATCAAAGTCACCATAATGACTGCAAAAGAAACGCTGATGTCAATGTGGATGTGTTCGACTCCTGTAACAAAACTGATGGCATCCTGTATCAAACTCCACTCCAGGAGCATTTTCACACCAATGAATATCAGCACAATGGAAAGGCCTTTCTGAAGTAAATAGAACTTGTCCAGGATATTGGCAAGGAGGAAGAACATCGCCCTTAGTCCCATCACTGCAAAAATATTGGACGTATAAATCACAAATTCATTTCGCGTAATGGCGAAAGCCGCCGGGATAGAATCTACTGCGAAAATCAAGTCGGTAGACTCAATCAAAAGGATCACTATGAATAGCGGGGTAAATAGCAGTTTACCCATTCTTCTGATGAAAAACTTTCCATCATAGTCACTCTTTGTCAATGGTAGCACCTTGCGGGCATAACGTACAATCACGTTTTTCTCCGGTTCAATCTCCATTTCCTCATCTTCACTGAAGATTTTCACCCCGGAATAAACCAGGAAAGCCCCAAAAATGTAAAGAATCCACTCAAACTGACCGATGAGCAAACCTCCTAGAAAAATGAAAATGGCACGGAATACAATGGCACCTAAGATACCCCAAAACAGAATGTTGTGATAATACTCTTCTTTGACATTGAAATAACGAAGTATGAGTAAGATCACAAAAATGTTGTCGACAGAAAGGGCTTTTTCTGTCACATAAGCTGAGAAAAACTCAAAAGCGTCTTGCTTACCGCCACCGTAGAAATAGATAATACCTCCATAGACACAAGAGACAAATACCCAAAAAATGGACTGAAGAAGGGCCTCCTTCTGTGAGATTTTGTGATGTTTCTTATGAAATACGCCTAAGTCTACCAGCAAGAAAGCGACGATTACAACCCCGAAAACACCAAACAAAATGGGCTCGTTCTCACCAGCCAGTATGGATAAAAGCATATTTTTTGAGTTTCGTTTGCTTTGAGTTTCCTACAAGTAATCTGAATGCTCAAATTACTACACCAGACAAAATAAATAATAATATTTCAATAATGGAGTGAAATTATCCAATTTCTTACCCTACAGACAGGTAGGATGACCGAGATTTTGATAGTTATTGATCATTCTGCGTGCAAGATTGGCAATAAATTTGTTGCAATCGTGGACTTTGCAACATTTGGAAGGAGATACCATCGTCATTTTTGGAGCGAAAAAAATCACAGAAACGTTGCCTGTCTACCGTAGTAGCCCTGTCAACCAGCCCTTCAAAATTGGATTTTTCATGATACTTTTTATAAGGCATGGTGATGTTCAAATAAAAGAACAGCAACTCCACAGGAATCTCCTCCTTCTCAATGACAGGACGCATCATCCGCTCTGCCGACTCATACTGAGAATAGGTCGCCATGTACTTGGCAATATTCAATCGATCCTGATCTGTGAGCACGTTTTTGTAAATGGACAAAATGTTTCGGATTGCCCTCCTGCTACTCGCAAAATCATTGATTTGCCGATAGTACTCATTAGTCAAAATATAGTAGTTGATCCATGGACGGTATTTGAGGGAAGGGGCGAGCCTACTCATCTGTAGCCTGTCCATCAGTTCCCGCAATGCACGCATATCCTGTTTATTGATGCGCTTTTGCAATCGCTCTAGTTTTACGGCAACCAGGTTGTAGAGAATCTGTTCGTTTTTAGGAAACATATTGTACAAGTCTTCAAATACACGTTCGGCCTCCTTCTCGCTCATCAACTCTTCATCATATTCAAAGCCTGCGAGATTGTTGAGCAGCGGACTGCATTTCCTGGACAGCGGTATATCCAGTTGCTCAGTCAGAGATTGTGGGTTTTCCTCATCTTTGAATCGCTCCAGCAGGTAATTGAGCAACAAGATTACCCGGTTCATATCTTCTTTCTTCACCGCAGAGTTGAAAACGGTGACTAATTCCTGATTGCTGAGACTTTCTACTTTGATTTTTCTGGTCATGTAAATCTTGAGGACTGCCCTACGATGCCTCGCAAGTACAGGCTCCAGTTTCGAGAGCATCGATTCATTTCCGGCCAGTAGTTTCCGGACAGCATCTTTCTCCATGTCACCAATGTGGCGATAGCGGGTGCGCTTGATGTCCGCATAAAACTGATCCCAGTTTTCCAACGCATCCACCTGATAGATAATCTCCGGCTTTTGGAACTTCTGTAGTGCGTCCACCACACTTTTGCTCCTGCGCTTCATTAACTTTTCGTTGAGAGACCTACCGCCTTCCACCGACGCAAATGCCACAATATTGACAGAAGCAATGTCATACTCAGTGAAGTCCAGCGAATCGTAGATGGGTTTTAAATAACGGTCTTTGATAGTGGCGTCATTTTTTTCATATTTGATGGAAAACTCCAGTACTTTGTCATTCAGGGTAATCACATCGCCACTGCGTTCTACTTTCACAGAATCTTTGAAAAGCCCCATTTCCAGTAGCTCCCAATATTGCGATTCTATATTGAGAAATTTTTGATAGTCACAAATGGCCCGCTTCTGAAGAATCATCAGATTGCACTCATGCCGCTCTTCCGAAAAAGTATCTGGTAACTGCCCCAGGTCAAAAACCAGCTTATTGTCGTTGACACTCAGGTTTTCCATGGCATAGAGCTCCTCTTTGAAGAAAATCTTCCAGCTCTCACCCAAAAAATCATCCTGTTCTCTGAAAGGTGCCTTTCCCTCACACGTAAACTGCTCACGGTTGACGATGTCAATGGCAATGCCATCTTTCTTTTTGCTAATGATACTAATGAACAAACGTTTGTCATTGACTTGCAGAAATAAATGACCGCCCCTTGAAAACAGGCCAAAACGGGATTCCTTCGGGGCTTGCCTCCTGATGGTTTGGAATTTGCCACATTGTTTTTCAAAATTCCTGATGGGCTTCAGGTCATCGGGTTGCCACACCTTCACTTTCTGAGCAAAGCCCTGAGATGTTAAACCAATCCAGTAAATGAGTAAAAAAAGAAATCTATGCATAGCTAACCGTCCATAAAAGATACATGATCCCGCCGTCAAGACAAAAAACAAAGTAATCTAAAATATGCGTCCCTTCATTCTACAGCCATCTCTGGTGACAGAGAACTTATGAATACCTAGGGGAGTACACCACATTAGATTAATCACGTTTGATCCATTTCCATGAGATAATGGCTTTCTTTCTAAAACCCTGCGTTAATGAGGGTAAAGAAAATTTCAATAATCTGACCGTCTATCATCACGCATCAATCATTCATAATTATGCATGATGTCACTATAGCATTTGGTCAGACAATCAACCCATATCTCAAGCGAAAACCACCATGATAACCTCCAGTCAATAAGAGCAATTTAAAACTCCCCGCATTATGGTAATTCACTTGAAATCCAGAATCGTTCAATGATTGCTGGATTTATTGCCGCTGATACCAGTGATTTTCCATAAAAACGCACAAATCTGCATACAAAAGTAGTTTGTCCTGTAAATGACAACGCCCTCATAGCCGTCAAGATTATATCATTGCTACAGGCAATCCTGCTACATTGGAAAATTATTGAGAACGACGCTCTTTACTCTACAATCCAATTAAGTGCGAATAGTTACAAATTTGAAAATAAAAATTATGCGATATCTACACCTTCTGTCTGCAACCGCACCAGCTTGCTGTAGTGACCATTAGGGATCTGTAGCAATTCCTCATGCTTGCCAGACTCTACGATCTTACCTCCCTGGAGGATGAGTATTTTGTCTGCAGCGCGGATAGTCGTGAGACGGTGTGCAATGATCAAAGTAGTTCTGCCTACCATCAAATTGTCCAGTGCCTGTTGAACCAGGTGCTCACTTTCCGCATCAAGGGAAGAAGTCGCTTCATCCAGGATGAGGATAGAAGGGTTTTTCAGAATGGCCCGCGCGATGGCGATCCGTTGTCTTTGGCCACCAGAGAGTTTCACACCTCTGTCTCCAACCAAGGTTTCAAGCCCCTCCGGAAAGTGCTCTACGAAGTCGGCCGCATTGGCCTTCTTGAGGGCCTCAAAAATCTCTTCGTCAGTAGCATCTGGCTTTCCATATAACAGATTCTCTCTGATGCTTCCACCAAATAAAATGATTTCCTGAGGTACGATACCAATGTTGTTTCTGAGGCGCTTTAACCCAATTTCTTTAATAGACATGCCATCAACCTTGATGTCTCCGGCCTGGATGTCATACAGTTTCTGCAAAACCTGCACCACTGTGGATTTCCCAGCACCACTTTTACCAACCAGTGCTATCTGCTGTCCTTTACCAATTTCAATTGACAAACCGTCCAGTACCGATACGTCCGTTCTGGTGGGATAAACGAAATCAACGTTTTCGAAAGAAATAGTGCCTACCAACGGCTCATGTGTATCCTCCTCAAACAGGCCGTCTTCGCTTTCTTCAGCCAGTATCTCCAGAATTCTTTCTGAAGAACCAACTGCACGCTGTATCTGACCAAACAACTCACCCAAACCTGCAATAGAGCCCCCTACGAAGCCCATGACCAAAATCACAGAGATAAAGGATCCAGGCTCCAGCTGACCTGATTCAATCTGCCGGGCACCAAACCACATCACCAGCACATAGGCAGCAAAAACGCTGGGTACGGTGAAAGAAAAGAAAGCAGCCCTGTATTTGCCGGATTGTATACCATATTTGATACTGCGGGCAAGCGACTTGGAATAGCGGTTAAACTCAAAACGCTCACCAGTGAAGGACTTGACCGAATAGATGCCTTGCAGTGTTTCTTCCACTACCACGTTGGTCTCAGCCAGCGCGTCCTGCGCTTTTCTGGCATACTTTCTAATAAGTTTGCCGAAAGAGGCACCCAAAATGACGACCACAGGCAATACAGCCAGCATGACCAATGTCACCTGCGGAGCCAGCCATGAGATTACCACAATACTCCCTATCAGTGTGATAATTTGACGTAGCAACTCCGCCACTGTAGTGGTATAAACACTTTGTAAAAAGGAAACGTCTGAAGAAATCCTACTCATGACCTCTCCCGTCCTTGTGCCATCATAAAACTTCATTGGCAACTGGAGTAACTTCTTGTAGAGGTCCTTCCTAAGTCCCGCACTCGATTTTTCTCCTACAATGGAAAAGAGGTAAATTCTAATAAAAGAAAACAGGGCCTGTAAGACCACTGCTGCTGCCAATGTCAATACGATAGAATTAATGCTATCAAACATCAGATAGGGTCTGCCCTGGGCGACGTCAATCAGTTTTCCCGGTAAAACAGGAAAAACAAGGAACATCACAGAGTTGACCATCAGGACCAATAATCCAGTAAAAAACAGCCATTTATAAGGCAAGATGTAGGAAAAAAGTATCCTGAGTTTTCGTAAATTTTCTTTGTTGAGTTTTCGTTTAGGTCCCTGAGCACCTGCTTTAATTTCGTCTTTGTCTTTGCTCATGTCGTTTCTAGTCTATAATTGCTCCCTTCAATGTGAAATTGACGGTGTCCTTAAAGGTCATCTTCTGCGTACCAGCCACCTGGTAGTATTTCAAACAACCGGCGACCATTACCAGGCGCATTTTTCTACTGGTAAAGTAGAGGCTGTTCTCTTCTACAAACTCACCCTCCACGATTGTCCTCTCGCCTTCGGTGGTGATTTTCAAATTGATAATGCCTTCCTGCTTTTCCCGCTCCTTTAGCTGATAAGCAATCACACCATCAGCGATGGACTCATCATAGGAGAAAGTAAGGTTGGGCTTGTTGATGTCCAGCAGGCGAAAAATATCAACTTCTTTCGCCAATGCCGCTGAGTCCATGGTCAGCTGTTTTACCTCTTCTTCCTCATCGATGGATACCAGCTTTTCTACCGTTACTGTAGCGGACTGCAGCAAACATCCATTCACAGATGCCGTCAGCAGCGAATCCACATTAAAATAAGTAGAAGGCTTCTGCGCTATCTGTTGATCTCCCGGCGCGCAGGAAAAAAATAAAGCCAGCATTGTACAGAAGTAACTGATCGAAATGTAGCGCATCATATCAACACGTTACCAGTCATTTCGGCGGGGATGTCCACGCCTATCAATTGACAAATGGTAGGCGCCAAATCACCTAGTTTTCCATCGGCAATGCCGCCTTCATAGTTTTTATCCACCAGAATGCAAGGCACCAGATTCGTTGTATGTGCGGTATGCGGCGTTCCGTCAGGGTTCACCATGATATCGGAGTTACCGTGGTCTGCAATGATGATGCTGGTGTAGTCATTTTCCAATGCTGCTTTTACAACTGCCTCGGCACATCGGTCGGCTGTTTCGCACGCTTTCACTGCGGCTTCAAACACGCCTGTGTGGCCTACCATGTCCGGATTGGCAAAGTTGAGACAGACAAAGTCTACCTCCTGCTTTTCCAGCTCCGGGATGATTTTATCCCTGATGTCAGCGGCGCTCATCTCTGGTTGCAGGTCATAAGTAGCCACCTTTGGAGACGGGCACAGCAGCCTCGACTCTCCCTCAAAAGGCGCCTCTTTACCACCGGAGAAGAAAAACGTCACATGTGGATATTTCTCAGTCTCCGCAATCCTGATTTGTTTCTTGCCATGTCTGGCCAATACTTCACCTAAGGTGTTAGACAAGTTATCTTTATCAAACACGACGTGTACACCCTCAAAAGTGTCGTCGTAGTTGGTCATGGTTACATAGTGCAGCGGAATGGTTTTCATCCCATGGTCCGGAAAATTCTCCTGGGTCAGTGCTTTGGTGATCTGCCTGCCTCTGTCCGTACGGAAGTTGAAGCACATCACCACATCGCCTTCGGCAATCTGAGCGATCGGGTTGCCGTCGCGGTTGGTGGCAATGATGGGCTTGATGAATTCATCCGTGACATCGGCATCGTAAGATGCTTGTACGGCTGCCGCTACATCTGTGGTTTTTTCACCTACGCCGTTGAGCATGGCATCATAGGCCAGCTTAACTCGCTCCCAACGGTTGTCCCTGTCCATGGCGTAATATCTGCCAGTTACAGAAGCCACCGTGCCAACAGACTGATCCAGATGCTGTTGTAGGTCTGCCAGGTAGCCGAGCCCACCTTTTGGATCGGTGTCTCGCCCATCTGTAAAAGCGTGAATGAATACATTGTCAACACCCGAAGCTGCACAGGCAGTAGTCAAGCCCTTTAGATGATCGATGTGGGAGTGAACTCCTCCATCAGAAAGTAAACCGATAAAATGAATGGCTTTTTGATTGGTTTTGGCATAATCAATCGCATTTTTGAGCGTCTCATTTTGTGCCAGTGTCCCTTCTTCTACCGCCTTGTTGATCTTCACAAGATCCTGATACACCACTCTTCCGGCACCTATGTTCATGTGCCCTACTTCAGAGTTTCCCATCTGGCCGGCTGGCAACCCAACTGCCAAACCTGAAGCTTCTAATTTTGAGTGAGGATATTGCGTATATAAGTTGTCGATAAATGGCGTATCTGCCTGATCAATAGCAGAAACTGCCGTATCAGTCGCTACTCCCCAGCCATCGAGGATTATCAGAATTACTTTCTTGTCCATTAGGCAAATATATAGCAATAGACCGTACAGGAAAGGATATCGAAAGGTAATATTGGGGTTTCCAATCGTCGTTATCCAATGTTGTTTTTAAGTTGGAATCCATCACCCAAGGCTCCGAAGGATCGGCAACAATCAAAAAAGCCACTTATCAGGACTTTCATAAACCAGGAAGTGGACGAATATCGATCACTTAAACACTCCCTTTAATGAAAATCTTCACAATATGATCACAAAAGAAGTCGTTCATAAGGGAATTGCGGACCGTAGAACTTTGTTATAGTAGTCTCGCACGGGAAACCACATAAACCTGAGAACTTTAGCGAAGTATCCATAAAATCTCGCCCATGCATTAGCAGGAAGCATTTATGGCATAGTTTTCGTTAAAAGTTTTTGTAATTTTAAAGAAATTATGAAACCAATAAGATCATTTTACATCCTGGTGTTGCTTGCCCTGCTCGTTACGGCAGAGACAACAGCACAAAATGACGTCACTGATGCGACCATTGAAGAAATCAGCAAAACACTCCGTATAGGTAATTCCAGAGAACTGGCCTTCTACTTTAACGACGTAGTAGAACTTAAAATCGATGGCGAAAAACAAAACTACAGCAGCGTGCAAGCGGAAGCCATCATGAAAAGCTTCTTCGTTAAATACCCGCCTACAGGCTTTGTCAAAATCCACAAAGGCAGCTCCAAAGAAGGACTTTCCTATGTGCTGGGCAAGTACTCACACAAAAAAGGCACCCACAGAGTGTACATGCTCATCAAACAGGTAGAAGACGGAAAGTACAAGATAGACACTTTCGATTTTACGAAGGAATAAGTTGTTATTGGGCGCTTCAACGCGCTCTCCGCTATACTCCTCCCCAGCATCAAGTGCGGGGTCCGGGGTGCCGCTGCGATCACGAGCGCAGTACCAACATCCATTCACGGCCCGAACTAGGCGTAGATTCCGACCTGCGCGGCTCGATCTACGACTTACCTACAATTGAGCTTTCATAGCGATTTGTCGATGAACGTTAATTGTTTGTAGGAAACAAACTTTATAGGAGGGCTGTAGTTTGGAAACTACACCCAGCGCCGGCGGTGCCACCACTAATAACATAAATTCTAAAGAAAACGCTGCTTTTTCCGGCGGTTGCTTATTTTTGCGCCGTGGAATTATCATACATATCTGAAGAGGAAATAAACAGGTTTATTAAGTCTGCGATTCACGAAGACGTGAGGGATGGTGATCATTCCACGCTGGCAGCCATTGACGGAGATGCCGAAGACCACGCCAAGCTGTTAATCAAAGGCGATGGGATCATTGCAGGCGTCCAACTCGCACAGCATATTTTCGCCTACGTAGACCCCACTTTGCAACTGGAAGTGCTCATAGAAGACGGTGCCGCTGTCAAATACGGCGATATTGGGTTGTATGTGAAGGGAAAAGCGCAAAGCATTCTCACAGCTGAGCGATTGGTACTCAACTGCATGCAGCGAATGAGTGGCATTGCTACATATACCTATCAGATGGTTTCCCTCATTGAAGGGACCGGTGCCAGATTACTGGATACACGTAAAACTACGCCTAATTTCCGCATGATGGAAAAGTGGGCAGTTGTCATTGGCGGTGGTGTCAATCACCGGTTTGGGCTATTTGACATGATCATGCTCAAAGACAACCATGTCGATTACTCCGGAGGCATCACCAAAGCAGTGGCCAAGACCAAAAAATATTTAAAAACCAAAGGCCTGGACCTAAGGATAGAGGTAGAAACACGCAACTTAGCCGAGGTAGAAGAGGCACTCAACTGCGAAGGCGGCGTAGACCGCATCATGCTGGACAACATGTCCGTGGAAGACATGAAAAAGGCAGTGGAACTCATCGACAAAAGAGCGGAGGTAGAAGCATCTGGAGGAATCACAGAGAAAACCATCCGGCCCATCGCAGAAACAGGTGTGGATTTCATCTCTGTGGGCGCGTTGACACACTCATATACCAGCCTTGATATCAGTTTAAAAGCAGTATAGAAACAACATGATCGTTAAAACAAGAAAGTATAAGTTGCCTACAAAGACTTATGTGCAAATAGCCATGACAGGCGTTTTGAAGCAACAATGGTGGGTGATTCTCATTTACCTGGCACTGTGCTCAGGTTATTTCCTGGCACCCAGCATCTGGTGGATCATTGGCGCCAGCATCGCCCTTCTTTTATATGTGCTGTTCTGGTTGATCCAGTTTTACGGATTACCACAACTGGAACAGGGCAAGTTCATGTTTGAAAAGCTCTCTTATGAGATCAACAGTCAGCAGATTCTTATCAAACTCAACAGCAAACAAGGGATGCCGGTAAAGTGGGAGCAGATCAAGAGAGTAACCAAAGGACCAGACTATTTTGTCTTGTTCATGAGTAAAGCGCAGATCATTCACTTCCCCAGAAAAATCTTCAATACAGAGAACGAGTACAAGTTTCTGGAGACGATTCTTAAGCGCAAAAACCTCCTCAAAGAGTAATCCCTCGCTGTGGTGAAAGATTCCGGCAAGGAAAAAATCAATAAGTACAAAGCAAAGCTGGCCCGGTACTGCGCCTATCGTGAGCGTACCAGGCATGAAGTAACTACCAAAGCCCGAGACCTCGGGCTTTATCATGATGAAGCAGAGCAACTACTGGAATGGCTGGTAGCTGAGAATTTTGTCAATGAAGAACGCTTTGCCAGGACCTACGTGCGAGACAAGTTCTACCTCAACAAATGGGGTAAGAACAAGATCAGGCAAGGCCTGGCGCAAAAATTCATCAGCAGTCAATGGGCAGAAGCCGCGATGAGTGAGATTGCTGGCGAAGACTACAGCGAAACACTCTACCAGCTGATGACCAAAAAGCTGGCAACCGTCAAAGCCGACCAGCCGATTGCACGTAATCAGAAAGTAGCCAGGTACCTCATAGGCAAAGGATACGAACCCGAACTGGTCTGGCAGGCGATTAAAAATCAGTGAGAAGGGGTATGTCGTCCACTTTACATTCTGTCTTATTCAACACATGACACCGTAACTACAAATAAATCAGAGGGGTACATATCTTATAACCTCAAAAGGAAAATGTAATAAGACTATGAAGAAGCTTTTGATGATTTTTTCGCTTACTGCACTGACAGTAGCAGCTCAGGCTCAGCAACCCAATAACATTAGCAAAGACCAATTGGCCGCTCAAGGCTATGATGTGGTGGCCTATTTTCAAGACAAGGTGGTTGAAGGCAGTGAAAGACTGACCAGCGAGTACATGGGCGCCCGCTACTTGTTCAGTTCTGCAGAGAACAAGGAAGTTTTTGAGGGAAACCCTGCTAAGTATGCGCCGCAATATGGTGGCTGGTGTGCTTATGCCATGGGCAAAAATGGCAAACTAGTCAAAGTAAACCCGGAAGCCTTTAAAATCCTTGATGACAAGCTCTATCTTTTTTACAAGACCAAAAAGGTGAATACACTCACTTTGTGGAACGAGGATGAAAACGCACTAAAGCAACAAGCGGACAAAAACTGGCAGTCCAAAAGCTGAGCATCAATGCCCAATGATCGCAGGTAAATTTCATAGTGTCGATCTTTATCACGTTTGGATCATTACAGATAGACTTAGGCCTTGGATGGTGATCTGTGAATCATTAAGCTGAGTGAAAATTGCGGCATTACGGTATTTCGAGATTAATAATTACGCATAGGTTTTAGTAAGGAACTTAATTTTACTTCAGATAAAAACAATCATGATCATATTTAACACCACCGCGCAAAAATCCTAACCCAGGCGGCTTTACTTCGCCTTCACAACATGCTAAACGTATGATAAATTAGTTTTATATTTGGGAGTTTTTAATTTTGCTTCATGAATTTAACGGTAGCAGCGAGAGATTTACTTGGTCAATTAGAAGGCATAATTGATCAACTTTCAGAGGAGGATTTCAGAACGCCTGTTGAAATTCTTAGTAACTCATCCATTGGCCAGCATGTGCGTCACACATTAGAGTTTTTTATCTGCCTGATGGATGCCTCCAATAGTGGCGTCATCAATTACGACAAAAGAAAGCACGACAAATTCATACAGGAAGACAAGCAACTGGCCATCAGTGTGATCAAATCTATCGGGGATTTCCTTCACAACGTCAGCGAAAATGCGAATCTTTCACTGGAGATCGAGTACGGTACTTGTGATGAAGATGTAGAGTTGAACGTAGTCCCTACCAATTATGATCGAGAACTGGCCTACAACATCGAGCATGCCGTGCACCACATGGCACTAATGAAGGTGGGGATCATTTCCAGTTTCAACTACGTTGAACTACCTCCACACTTTGGCGTAGCCAGCAGTACAGTAAGGTATCACAGTAAATAGGTCGGGCAGGCCTACCCTTTTGAGTATTTTTTCGAAGAATTTCTGGCATAAGGTGACCCACTGGGAATACTGGCCTTTCAATGTCCTGTACATTCCGGTTTATCCATATTTTACCTGGCAGATCATCAAGCGAAGGAGCTACTTCTTCTTCACGGCCTCCAACCCGTCCATCGACTTTGGCGGCATGCTGGGAGAGAGCAAATCCGCCATCTTTGACATCATTCCAGAGCAGTACATCCCTTTCACCCACAAGCTCGCACCCGATGCAGACGTAGCCACCATCACACAGCTAATGACGGTGAATAATCTACAGTATCCGGTCATCCTGAAGCCAGATGTGGGCGAACGCGGCTGGATGGTACGAAAGATCAAAAACGATCAGGAGCTGGCAGCATATCTTGAAGAGATAAAAGTAGACTTCCTGCTACAAGAATATGTGGATTTACCGCTGGAGTTGGGCGTGTTCTATTACCGCTATCCCAATCAAGCGCGTGGAAAAGTCAGTTCTATTGTAGCGAAGGAAATGCTCTTCGTTACCGGCGACGGCCAGCGCACCATGCGCCAGCTAATCGATGAAAAACCGCGGGCAAGGTTTCAGGTAGAAGAGCTGGAGAAAGCAAACGATCCAGGTTTTTTCGAGACGGTTCCAGCAAAAGGAGAGCGAGTAGAGTTGGTGTCAATCGGGAATCATTGCAAAGGCACCAAGTTCCTCAATGCCAATGACTGGATAAATGAGGACCTGCACCAGGCCATTGACCAGATGGCGCAGGAAATACCGGATTTCTATTTTGGCAGATTTGACTTGCGCTGTAGCAGCATCGAGGACCTGCGGAAACTGGAAAACTTCAAAATCATGGAGTTGAATGGGGCAGGAGCCGAGCCAGGGCATATTTATCAGCCAGGGTACCCTCTTTTAAAAGCCTATCAGTCCATCTACCACCATATTGGCGTACTGTCTAAGATTAGTTATCTTAACCATCGCAGAGGCATTCCCTACTGGAGTACCAAAAGAGGGTTGGCCAAAATGAAAGAAATCAAAGCATACAACAGGCAAAAAGATTGATCATATGAGTCCTTACGCTGTATTTGCAGTAGCCACCGTGGTCAGCTTTGTTGGCTCTATTCCGCCAGGTACCATCAATATCAGTGTCATGCAGCTGGCCATCCTGCATCGCCGCTCTACAGCCATTGCCCTGGGAGCAGCAGCAGCATTGGTGGAGTTGTTTTATGCAGGCCTCACCGTCCGGTTTCAGCTTTTCCTTACGGAGAATACCAACCTGATGGATTACTTCCATGGCATCGCCGGCACCGCCATGATTGTTTTAGGGGTGCTGAACTTGTTGTCCAAAACAAAAGCCAGCAATGTCAAGACAGTCCACGAAGAAATAAAGAAAAGAAATGCCTTCCGCAAGGGAGTCATCCTGGGCATCGCCAACCCGCTCACCATTCCTTTCTGGCTCGCAGTAACGGCCTATTTGCAAAAAAACGAATGGATCACGCTGGACGGATATAACCTTTATGCCTATTCCATCGGTATTGCGGTAGGCACCTTTATATTGTTACTGTGCGTCACTCAACTGGGCAATAATTTCAAGACCATTGCTAATAACCGAGTGATTGTCCACATCATCCCCGGCATCCTATTCATCTGCATGGGGCTCTACAGTTACTATCAGTGGTGGCTTACTTTCTAAAACTAGACCTGATCAAAAATCAAGAGGGAGTTCTTAGAGGTCTCCTAAAATCATACGCCAGATAAAAACCTCGCAGTGTCAGCATCAGCACAAAAGGAACGAGCGATGGGTGGATAGGCTGCGGAAGAAAACCCCAGACCACAATCAACAACACATAGAGTAGGCTGGTATATCTGAAATACTGCTTCAGCAGCGGCCGATACTTTTCCTTGCGCAGCAGGAACACCGCAATCAGGTGTGTGGGAAGTGCCCACAGGATGTTCAGGTTCCACTGAGACATGTGAGCGGTGCCAAACCACAAAAACAACAGAAACCAGCCCGCCAGACCGGTTACCCCAAAGACCAATACGTCAACCCAGCCGGAGCGCTTGCGTTTCTTGAAATTGATATTGGTAATGAATCCCACCACCAGAAAAAGCAGTGTAAAAAAGTTGAATGGTGTTAAGATGGGAGTTTCATAGGTCTCAGGCTTTGCCTCAAAAACTTTTTCTGTCCTCAGCACCAAAGGTCGGGTACCACTGGTGTCTGAGAGGGTGGATTTTGCCATGGAACGAAAGACATAGTCAGGCAAAAACATATATTCTTCCCCTTTTGCTGCCTGGTCAACACGCATACCCAGTCCTGCATCAATACCCAAATCTCCCCAATATTGATATTCGCTGTAGCGATCCATCAGCTCTCTGAATGTGAGGCCAGGCTCTACATAGGAGGTATCGAAAGAAATTTTATCTCCTAAGGAAGCACGCAATACATCCTTGATCTTAGTCGCACAGTTGTCATAGACATAGTTATAGAGGTAATTGACATTTTCAGGCTTACTGTTATTTCTCAGATAATTAAAGACCGCCTGCTTCTCTTCTTGTGTCAAATCCAGAACTTGTTCGTAGACAAATCTGTTCTTTCTCTTATAGTAGGCCAGGAAGTCCTCGTAAGGAGCCAGGCCCAGTTTATAGAGCATGATTCCCCGGGCAAAATTGACGTAAAAGTTCTCTTGCTTAAAGCTGAACCTACCGTAGTCAAATACAATGTCATATTTGCGGACCGGGTCAGTTACCCTGAAGGCGCTATGACCAAATGCGGTATAAAGCTCTTCCTGCGAGGGACCAAGTGTCATCACTCTGATCTCAGCCTGCGACGATAACGTTTGCGCACGAAGCATGCTGGAGCTCAAAAAAAGAACGATGCAAAATAGAAGTTTGAATATTTGACTCATAACATTAGATTACGCCCAAAAGTAGGCAAAACCTCGGTAATTCATGAGCTACCATTACAAAGATATGATGAACATCGCCTCCAAGCTGACTGCTAAAAAAGTGGTCAATATGGGTAGGCTATGGCTCAGCTACGTGAGGTCTAAAAAGCACAAGCGAACGATTAATCCGGCACTGCCCTCTGCGATCTCAATAGAACCAACGACCAGTTGCAACCTACGCTGCCCGGAATGTCCCAGCGGATTGAGGTCCTTTACCCGGCCAACGGGAATGCTACAGGAGCAAACCTTCAAAAAAGTCATTGATGAACTATCCGATACACTCGTTTTCCTCACTTTTTACTTCCAGGGAGAGCCCTATCTCAACCCAAAATTCCTGGACCTGGTCAACTATGCACATCAGCGAAAGATCTATACTTCTACCTCTACCAATGCGCATTACCTCAAGGACGATGTCGCCAGGAAAACCGTAGAATCCGGTCTGGACCGTTTGATTATTTCCATTGATGGTACCACTCAGGAAACTTATCAGTCCTATAGAATAGGAGGAAAGCTGGAAAAGGTGATCGAAGGGACCAAAAATGTGCTGAAATGGAAAAAGGAACTCAAGTCAAGTACGCCTCATGTGATCTTCCAGTTTTTAGTGGTCAAGCCCAATGAGCATCAGGTGGAAGAGGCCCGTGCACTTGCCAATGAAGTAGGCGTAGACGAACTAACGTTGAAAACGGCACAGATTTATGATTACAAAAACGGCAGCGACCTGATTCCTACCATTGACAAATATTCGCGCTATCGTAAAGAGGCCAATGGCAAGTACAGCATCAAAAACAAACTGCTGGATCACTGCTGGAAAATGTGGCACTCCTGCGTAATCACCTGGGATGGAAAAATCGTTCCATGCTGCTTCGACAAGGATGCTACGTTTACCATGGGCAGTCTGCGAGAGCAAAAGTTTGCCGATGTATGGAACAGCGATCCCTACCAGCGCTTCCGGGCCAACCTGTTTCGCTCCCGCTCTTCTATAGAAATGTGTACCAACTGCACAGAAGGCACCAAGGTCTGGTCCGATTAAGCAACCTCTGATCTGGCTTCAGCTTGCAGCTGAAGCCCGCCAATAAATGGCAGTTTATAACTGCCCAAAGTACCCAACAGACAAATTGGCGATTTCATGGTGAGAAGCAGGAATAAATTATATTAGCAAGAGAACAAACTGCTATTCAAATGAAAATTGAGCACATCGCCATATGGAGTAGCGATATTGACAAGCTGGCAGATTTCTACATCCGCTACTTCGATGGTCAAAAAGGGCAACGCTATCACAACCCCAGGAAGGGATTTACCTCTTATTTCGTGGCCTTTGAAGATGGTTGCAGGCTGGAGATCATGCATCGTGCAGACATTCCTGCGTCAGCTACTGATCCTATCCAACAGGCGACCGGTATCACACATTTTGCTTTTGACCTGGCAACGGAGGCAGCCGTCAACGAAAAAACTGAAGAATTACGCGCAGCAGGGTATCAGGTCATCGATGGCCCAAGGACCACCGGCGACGGATACTATGAAAGTGTAGTGCTGGACCCGGAAAACAATCGGCTGGAGCTGGCTTGTGTGGCGGGAGGTTGATAGATCGGCTGTGGGACACAGCCGGAGGCACCTTCAACCAGCCTTAGCTTGCTGCACAGGCTGCGAACTGGTCGTCGCGTCCGCCGGGCGCTAACTCTTTTAGCGCCAGTGTCCACTGGTGCTCTCAAAGCCGAGAGCGTCTCGCTCGACAGTAGTGTTTATTAGTTGAATTTCGTTGGGGACGCCTAGTTGGGGACGCCTTGTGGGACAACACGTTAGCCTTGCTCAAAAGTGTCTACACTAGCAAAAGGAGTAGACAATAAGCTAGAGATAAAAGTCTTCTATTATATATATTCGACTCAAAAAACCAAGATGAGCAATCAAATAGCAGTAGTAGGAGGAGGCGTCTCTGGTCTCACCACAGCGGTAAGACTGCAGCAAGCAGGATATTCTGTGGAAATCATTACCGAAGAGACCTTTGAAACAACTACTTCTGCAGTAGCTGCTGCCATTTGGTTTCCCTATGAGATTCAACCCATCCAACTGGCCAACGAGTGGAGCTTATCTACTTTTCATGAACTGAAGCAGTTATCAAAGCTCGACAATACCGGGGTCTCCATGGTATCATTGAAGCTCTACATTGAAAAAGAAGAAGACGCTGTCTGGAAAGAGGCTTTACCAGCCGGCAGTCTTTCCACCATCAATCCGGAAGAATTACCAGATGGCATCCCATTGGGCTATCGGGCAACTGTTCCTCTTTGCGAGCCACAAACCTACCTGCCCTACCTCCGGGACCTGTTTTACGAGCTTGGAGGAACCCTGAGTATTCAACAAGTGAGCGACCTCAATTTACTCACAGTCGATTTTGATGCAGTCATCAATTGCACAGGTTTGGGGTCTCAGACTCTGCTCAATGACCATGAACTCTATCCCATCTTTGGCCAAATTATGAAAGTAGACCTGCAGGAAGGCATTGAAAGTACCGCCGCCGAGATGCCGGTGAGCGATGACCCGGAAGAGATTGCTTATGTGATCAGGAGAAGTGATTGCCTGGTCCTGGGCGGTACAGTCATCAAAGGTAGGAACTCTATGGAGGTAGACAACGGACTCATCATCGGAATCTTAAATCGCTGTAAGCAACTCGTGCCAGAATTAGGTCCGGGTAACATACATGAAGTCGTTGCAGGTGTACGACCCGGCAGAACAAGCGTGCGGCTCAGTCGCGAAGGGAGGATCATCCACAATTACGGCCACGGAGGTGGAGGTTTTACTGTCTCATGGGGCTGTGCCAGTCAGGTGCTGTCACTTGTCAAAGAAATTTGCCCGATCAAATGAACCAACTCAGCACGTCCATTGCCTTCACGGAGATTTGGTAATACAATAGAGTTTATCTCGAAATTTTTAGTATGAACAAAGATACCTCAGAATATTAGCCCAAAGTCGTATCAGCTCTCATCAAAACAGGGTCTTTTTTCTTTGATCTTTGTTCTTTTATCTCAAAATAGATTTATACAAATACAATCGTGATAATGTCTAATGATCGGATTATCCTTATCGGCTAATCTCACATTCCACAGAGATCGAAATTAGCCCTTTCAAAAAGGTTACATTGTTCAAAAACAGTGGACATACTGTTCGGAAATGTTCACTATTGAGACAAATTATATTCTTGAAATTTATTAAATCACTGATTATCAGGTATTTAGTTTTTATGGCACAAGCTTTGGCATAGTAGAGTCAACAAGGTCATACTCAAATAAAAGAACAATGAAAACTTACAACAACACAAAAAACATCATCAAAACAGCAGGCGCATTTGCCCTCGCATTTTGTCTTACTTTCACTTCAGTATTTGCCGGAACAGGTACCGGTGATTCTACTAAAGCAACCACCAAAGTAAGCAAAGAAGAAGCCGTGGTCATTGAAGACATCCTTGCTGAATTTGAAAAAGCTGCCGAGATGGATCAGCTGATTGAAATCTCAGAAGTTACCTTCGAGGTATACAATCAAAACGATCAATTGGTGTTCAGCGGTAGCCAGACTCAATGGGAAGATGAGCAAAATACCGATGTGGTCGCACTCAAGAGGAAAGCTGAATTTCTTTTCGAAATGGAAGGCGCGAATGTTTATAAGGTATTTTAATCTGCCCTAAAAGAAAAACGTCAAATAACTCAAACAAACTACTCACTTACTTACCCCCTGCCTGGTGCAAATCAGGTAGGGGACTCACTCAAAAAAATCAAAAAGGCAAAACTCTTTTCATTATATCTACTCACCCTATACCCTGGCGTCAAACGAGATGTCAGGGTATTTTTTTGCCTGACGTCTTCGGTCCAGGTACTTTCATCTGGAAGATTAATCCTGCCCCTGCCGTGGGCGAGCCACTTAAAAACACGATGCGAAATATGCCATCTGGTCTTTTCCGGTCCAATTCGGATGTAGAAATAAACTCATGTGTGTTGATTTACCTGGTCTCTGCATTTTTCCCGGGTATGGTTTGTGACTTAGGGCCTACTTATCTGTTTCTTTGGCTTTTTCCTTTACAATCTGTGTCTCCGCTAGGTCTGTCAATGGAACGTCATCAATCATGACATCTTTGAGTACTGCATTGCCCTCATAGACGCTAACGAGCGCATAGGCCATAGAATGACCATCCCGCATCGCATCGCGGTAGACCCTTTCGGCTGGTCCGGCTTTGGATTCTTCCATGTAATAGCGTTCAAACGGGTAACGTATGATGATCGTTTCCCTGTAACGCTTCTTAATTCTTACTTTGATGAAGCTTTGATTTTGCCATGGGTCCCTTGAGATGGCTTGAATAGTGGCAAAGCCTTCCAGGTCCGTCCCCAGCAACACATAGGCGTCATCTCCATCTTCCCATGTTGCCGTAGAATCCACCATAAAGCTACTTTCTACAAACCTTAAAGTGACGTATTTTCCTCTGAAAGGGTCCGTTGGGTCTACGGGGACTGTTTTGAACCTGTACTCCGTCCCATCGCCTAGCGTTTCTTCACTGCTCAAAATCATACTGGCCGGTACAATCAATTGGATCAAGGCCGTCAGGCAAAAGCCGATCAGCATATAATTTCTATTGTTCATGAGTTTTTCTTTTTTTAATCATCCAATAATTAGCGGCGAAGAAAGAAGCCCCTAATACAACAAATATGATTCCTCTGATCACAAAGCTCAGATCGGTATCAAAAAACCGGCACGTAATGAGTGCAGCTACCGTCAATAGTCCCAGGTTGAGTTGACCCAGATGGTTTTGTTGGCTCCCTGCTCTGATGATCAGCACACCAACGATGAGCGTGAGCAGATTCATCAAGACCGGCCCGCCGCCGATGAGGCTACCGATCCAGAAGATAGGAATGAACAGTAGAAATATGACTGATAAAAGGCTGATGTTCTCAAACCCATGTTTCGCATAGCGTCTATAAAGTAGTGCGATAGCCGCTAAAGTCACCAGTAATACTGTCCAGAATTCTACTGTGTAGGAGAGTTCTCCGAGGTTAAAGTCGTTCACCTTTCTCCCGATCCTGGACCATAGGTCTTCAAAACTGAGCATTAAAATCATGAAGATCGTCCCCAGTTCACCCAGTATTTTGTAGCCGTTATTACGTGATTTTTGACCCTGGAAAAAGTCAAGGTTTCCAACGGCGATGAACAAACCAAATAAACTCACAAATCCAACATGCAGCAACACTGGGAAGGTGTTAGAAAAGGCACCAAAAACTGTAAGGACGGAAATAGGAACCAGCCAATTGAAAAAATTCATGGAGTTGCTGTTGGGGCGGTTACGGTAGCACCAATAGTAGTAGGGCATGAGTGCTGCCAGCATTACCAGGTACCAATAGGGGGGTAAGGATGGATAAGACCAAAAGCCGTACTCAAAACCATAAAACGTAACTCCAATCAGGTAGAGCATGGCGGTCGCCGAGGAGCGCATGACATAAAAAAGTGGTAGACAGAGTAGAGTCCACGTGAAGAGGAAGCCACTGAGCTCGCCTTGTATGTGGTAAATCTGACTTATGAGTGCGATGCACGCCCCCATAGCAAAGGTCACAAACACGGCAGTGCTTTCCCGCCATACAGCACTTTCAGGTCGCTTCAGGAGCGTGTAAGCCGCAAACACCTGACCGATGACCAATGGGATAAAAGCAAATACGGTTTTGACCACACGGGGAAACTGGTCCCAGTTGTGACCGATGATCAGGATGATGCCCAAACCAACAAGTGTGGCGCCTAAAACGCCAAAAGCGATGAATAGCCTGTTGGGTGCGGCATCTTGCTTTGCTTTGTAATATTGACTGATTTTTTCAGCGGTTGTTTCATCAATCACCGCAGCTTCAATCAGTGCTTCTAGTTCTTTCTGTAGTTTCATAGGCACTAAAGCTTAAGCCACAAGAATAACCAGGGCCTTTTTAAAAGTAATTGACATTTGTCAAATAGTGCCTTGACTGGTTCAATCCAGTGAATCAATATTGTCGATCATGTATTTAGAAACCAAACGAACAATTGCATCCACTTCATCACTTAAAAACATTGTTTTATACTCATTTTCAATTTCAAAAATAGTATCTCTATTTGATAGAGCCTTATCACTGTTTCTAATCCTGCCAGTAATTTCCAACTTATAATTGGATTCATAAAACTTCAAGAAACACGATATTTCGATATCTATTTTGTTAGCAGCGGACTTTAGTGACATCATATTTCTCAACCATTCTATTGATTGGATATCTGTTTCATCAAAAAAAGCATTGAAGACGGGATATCGCGTCACATTAGTATTAGGTTGGTGAAAACGTTCCACTGTTGTCCTCTCAACTTGCTCATCATCTACATACTCGACAGTTTGACTTTCTGAAAAAAAACTATCAAATCTCCTGAGCATATGCTCCAAATCTTTCCAAAGAATATCTTTTACATGTCTAAAAATGCCATGGGCCACTCCCGGTGTTTTATAGATTGTCGATTTAGTTAGCTTCTTTCTTTTTAGAATCTCTATTTCCTTAGCTAAATCATCATACTCCTCAACATCCTCTTCTTTGGCAGCCTTAATACTTAACTCAAGTGACCAAATCGACTGCCTTTCCACATACTCGATAATCGCAACTTTCTCTCCCACATCTGCTCTTTGCAAAGCAATCAAGTAGCTTTCCTTATCATCAGATTTAATGATGACAGGAGGATAACCACTTTTCAGTAATATGTAATTCATGGCGAGTCGTGCCACTCGCCCGTTGCCATCATCAAATGGATGTATACAAACAAATCGGTAATGAAATTCTGCTGCCAGTTGCACCGGATGAATGGTTTCGGTGCCGGTTCGATACCAATCAATCAGGTCACTCATCAAGGCTGGAGTCTCTTCTGGAGAGGGATATTCATGAATCTCACCATTCTTGAGACGGACACTGTTGGGCATAGATTTGTACTCACCTATGATGATTCTCTTTCTGGTCGGATTACCATTTAAATCCACAGCATCCTTCCAGAAGTCTTTTACCAAGATGATCTTATTGAGTTCACGTATGAATTTCTCAGTGAGCGGTTGATCCGGGTCATTGGCTAACTCTTCAATTTTCCGCAAAGCAGAGTCATGGGCCTTCATTTCTTCCAAGTCACTGACCGGAACATCACCAGAACTTTTGTCAAATAACAGTAATAGCTCAGTCTGACCATAAGTCAAAGTATTTCCCTCCAGGTGATTTGAATTGTAATTGAATTCTAACCTGAACTTCTTTTTGAGTTTTTTTGCAAACTCCTCTTTGATAGGCCCTAAGGTATCTAGTTCTAGTTTCAAAGAATTGATCTTGTCGATATACTGAGTATGGTATGACATTTTTGCTATTGCTTTTCCGTGATTTACTGATTTCGGAAATGTATTTGACTAAAAGATCAGCAATTTTATGGAATTCTGCTAATGAACAACAATTTCTATGATTGTATTGCGGCCTCCTTACGAATAACACCAAAAACCGAATAGCTTTCTCAGTCAGAGAGCCTTTCACAAAACTTTACCTCTTAACCGTTACCCTTCGTCAACCGAACCGCGTGTCGCCTTTAGCTTTAGCGGTGGCACAGCCCATGGCGGAGGTTGATACTGCCTACTACCCCTTCAAAAACCTCACTCCACCACACAAATAATCTTCATCTCCACGGTCTTGCCCACCAGGAAACCACCGTTACCGCCCACCTTATAGTCCGTGCGGTTGAGGGAGAGCTCGCCTTCAAAAGTATTGTTGGAAAAAGTAAAAGGAATCTTCACTGTTTTAGTAATACCATGCATCGTCAGCGAACCAGAGGCTATAAATCCTGACGAACCTTTCGTAATCTGATTGGAGACAAAACAAATCGTCGGGAATTTGGCTACGTCAAAAAAGTCTTCTTTGCGTAAGTGTTCGTCCCTTTTCTTATTGTCTGTATCTACCGAACTGGCATCAATACAGACATTCATCTCTGAACTTGCCAGGTCAGTCGGGTCAAATTTGATTTGGCCTTCCATACCACTAAAAGCACCCTCCACCGTGTTGAAACGCATGTTGGAAATTTCAAAACTTACTTGTGAAGCATTGGAATCAATGACTCGCTGGCCATGAACTAATGGAGAAAAGAGTAATGTCAACGAAAGAATAAACAAGAACTTCATCATCATAGTCTTTTGAATGAGTAGTAGTACAAACATCTGGCCACAGTTTGAGACCTGTGACACTGCACTCTTTATCTTAACTCATAAACTATCCAATTCGTTGCCTGACCTAACTTCCTTCCTTGTTTAATTGGATCGGTAGCATGGCCACATACGTCTGAGTATGTCGCTGGTGTTTGCCAATCATGGCAGTCAACGCTTCTTCAGTCTTTGCAAGACTTTTTCTGAATGCGATCGGCTTTTGTTGACTCCCGTTGTCGGTCATCTCCTGCAGCCTGGCCTGGAAATAATCCTCATAAACAGGTAGGACCTCCTGTCGTGTCCTACTCAAATACCGGAGTGAAGACCTCCTGAGCTGGATATTACCCAGATAACTCGCAGAATCAGTGATCAACTCCTCCAGTGCCAATAAGCTTTCTTCCAGGTTTGCGACTTCGTCTATCGAAGCAATCAGCAAAGACTCAGCTTCTGACTTTTCTGACAATACCACCTGATGATCCAGGTGGGCTATTCCCTCATCTATGGTCTGGAAGACATCCATTGTTCGGCCGGTATAGACGCTGGGCTCTCTGTCAGTACGAGAAAACAACAAAAAGGCGACAATGGTCAAAAGAACGATATATTTTATTTTCATGAGGTCTTTGGTTTTACACTCAATATTATTGAAAACGCAATGGGCTGCCATTACTTGTTTCAAGATAACCGTTTTTGCTCAAAAAAACCTGTTAGCGCCACTTATTCAGGGAGACTTCTAAGCCAACTTTTGCCCACCAGGTTGCGACACGCAACAAGATCACATATTTTAGTATCTATTCTGCCAAAGAATCGTTTCTAACTGTAATTCCCCGTTAATCTTTATTATTGCCTGCTAAGCAGATATTATAGTGACAGAAAAAATACTCTTCTTTTTCAGTGCCCTGGGCGTCTTCAATGCGCTTGTACTAGCCAGCTATCTCCTATTGCTGAAGCGAAAACGTAGTATGTCAGATTATCTACTGGGAAGTCTTCTGCTATTTTTAGTCATCAGAGTATCGGTATCATGTTTTCATTATTTTGATGCAGTCACCACTGATCTGATCAGATTTGGTCTCGTTGCCAACCTCCTCATCGGGCCATCTGTTTTGTTTACCTCTCAGCACCTGATGGCGTCCAAAAATAAATCGGTTTCTCAGTTTCTGGTCCATACCGGCTTGTGCTTGTTAGTATTGTTGCCACTATGGCTATTCGTGGATTTTGCTACCTGGGATTGGAAAATACGGTTTGTTATTCATACAGGGCTTTTCGTCTATCTTGTCGCCACAGCATTGAGGCTAAGGATGCCCATTAAGAACTTCATTACCTCGAGGCCCCTGTCTTCCAATGAGAGAAAAGCAGTGATCATATTCCTGGCTGTATCACTGATTTGTGTTGGTTTTGCCGTATCACTTTGGACCAACTACATTCTCGGTCCACTCAACTTTTCGGTTATTTTCTATCTGACCATCTACTATTTTTTCACCCACAATCAAGCAGACGAAAAGCGTGTGACTCAAAAGCAAGTTGACCCTTCGGCATTTACCAGAATCAACGACAAATTACAACAGTTGATGGAAGTCGAAAAATTGTACAAAGACCCGGACCTGAGCCTCGATCTCCTGGCAGGCCGATTGGCAATTAGCCGGCATTTATTGTCACAAGTACTCAACGAAAACCTGCAAAAGAACTTCCACCTTTTCATCAATGAATATCGGGTAAACGAAGCCTGCAAGGTGCTGGAAACCCATCAACATTATAGCATCGAAGCCATCGGGCACGAAGTAGGTTTCAACAGCAGGTCTTCTTTCTTCGCGGCATTCAAAAAGAAAGTAGGCATGACGCCTGCGCGCTACAGAGACCAATTCAACCAACCCGGCACCGGGAAAAGCACCAGTCCAAATTGATCTATTCGGACAATGAATTGATCCGGTAAGACCTTTGCCACTGTTAAGACCGCTACTTTCGGTCAAAAAATCAAATGAAAAAAATTTTGATCATCGCGGCGATACTAGTCACCCAACTCTCATGGGCACAGGAACAGAAGGAAAAACCAAAGATTGTTAAGATACCGGCATCGCTGTTGGCAGGTGAAGGACTGACAAATATCCCACAGGAAGACAGCACCCGAACTGTCTACCAGGAACTGGTCTACAGCGGTGTAGATCTGGCGGTATTTATGGTGGCCATCGGAACGGGAATCACCAACGAATTTGATGGTTTCCCGCTGGAAGAATTTATCTTTTGGGCCAACGGAAAAGCGGTGGTAGAGCCTGTAGGAGAGACTCCCTTCTCTGTGCATACGGGAGATTATTTCATTCAGGCCAAAGGATTTCGCGGTAAATGGAATTTCATTGACATTGGCGGCCCGCACCTGGAGCTGGCGCTCATTGCCAAACACAGGCCCGATTCTACTTTTAAGTCTCCTATGAGTAAAGCCATGGTACTGGACCGCGATCTTCTTTCTGGTGTTTCCAAACCCAAAAACGGCAGGATCTATGAAGGCCCTGAGCTAACTGTAAACCTTCTGACAGAAGCATCACAGTTCGAAAAAGCTTCTCAGGAACGCATGCTGCACATCCTCAATGGCACTCTGACGATCCTGTCTAAAGATGGACCAGAAAAGTACTTACCTGGAGACTTTCTGGTGATTCCAGCAGACTATGAATGTGCATTTGAAACCAGTAGTATACAAAAAATCCGTGTGCTGGAGGTCTATAAAACCAGGTTGGGGCAATGATGCGAAGAAAGACATTAACAGGTTTAAAAGAACTATCCCGAATTAGAAACCAGAGGTGCCAAGTGGCGTTTACTCCGCAAACAATATCGTTTCCGAGGAAGCGCCTCAGGGAATCAAACGGGGTCGCCAAGACCACATTTTCTGGTCTTACGTAGTAGCCGCGAAGGCAGATTGATAATATCCTGAATGATGATTCTTCTAAAATCCTTCACTATTGAGTGGTGCACGGCTAGTGACGCACGGTCAGTTATACACGATTCAGAATGATCAATAGCGGGTGAATCATCATACATTACAGATCACACATTATTCATCAATAATCTATCATTACAAATTCATAATTATGCATATTAATACCTTAGAATATAGTCAGACACTTAATCGATATCTCAAAGAACAACTGCTGTGATAACCTTCATCATTCAAAAGCAACACTTTGCAGGATTAGCCCCGAGGCAGGGGCGATGTTTTTCAGTGGGATATCGTCAGGTTCAGTGAGCGAGCACCGGAGGTCTTCCAGCGTGAGCTCACCTCGCCCCAGTGATACCAGCTGCCCCATCATCAGACGGATTTGGTGACGCATAAAACCTTTACCCACAATATGATAAACGAAACTCTGCTCCGGGAAAAAATTGGCTTTATATTCCTGGTTTTCCGTGATCTCGCTCCGCAGAATATCTCGCTCGAATACCGTATGCTCACTGGGTTTCGTGCAATACTTCCTAAAATTGTGCAGCCCCTCAAAAACACCCGTGGCAGCTTTCATCGACTCTATGTCCAATTCATCGGGAAAGTAAGCCATCAGCGGTGCACAAAAAGGATGCGGCTTCGGCCCGTAAGTGAATAAGTACTGATAATACTTCTCTCTGGGCGCCTGAATGATGTTAAAAGACTCATCAACTGGCACCATTCGCAATATTTTGATGTCAGAAGGCAGGTTATCATTCACGTCTTGCACAAACTCATCGATAGGTAACTCCCTCTCCGTAAAAAGCTCAAAAGCCGTATTCGCCGCCGAGACCTTGGCATCTGTCCTGCTGCTACCCAGCGTTTTGAAAGGCACCCCTTTGCCCAGCACATACTTAATGGTCCGGTCTATCATGTGGTGGACTGTCTTCAGATCGGGCTGCTTGGCCCATCCATGAAACCGAAACCCCAGGTATTGCACATGTATCAAATAATAAAACTGACTCTTCATAGCAGACATCTACCCCTCATCACACAAAAATAATTGATAAAGGGGGATATGAGGAAAGTATGAGAGCAGATAACGGAGAAGTGATAGTCGATTTGGGCGCTTTTACAGCTTGCCCCGATCGCTATCGGGGTGCTCTCACCGCAGCGGCGGCCGCTACTCGCCAACCCAGCGCCACTGCCACTTCGGGCTCAAACAGGCCGTTCCATCACTAGCGCGGATCGTGCATAGAAGCCCTCTGTTATTTAACAGAATTTGAACTCCCCTCAAAAATTGGTTATTTTAGTACAGTGTTATGTAAAACCTGAATCTTCCGAACCTATGCAATTCGGGAACTACTTTGATATTGATTAACTATTCAGGTCTAAAAAGTGTAAGTGTATGAAAACCCTCCAGGTCTTGCGATGTAGCATCGTAGTGAGCTGGCTAACTGTCCTATGTAGCCACTCCGGTGCCCAAAACCTCATTCCCAATTTTAGCTTTGAAGAGCACCTTCAATGCCCTCAGGACATCTATTTCGGTCAGATCAAATGGCCTATCACCAATTGGTTCAATGTCAATACCGGCACGCCAGACTACTATCATCGTTGTTCTACTGGGCGCGTAGGCATCCCTTTCAACTGGGCTGGAGAGGCGCAGGCCATCCATGGTGATGCGTATATGGGCATCTACCTGTGGGGACTCAATGACTACCGCGAGTATGTAGGCGTGAAACTCAAAGAACCACTTGAAGCGGGTGCCAGGTACTTTTTTGATGGCTATTACCAACAATCCTTCTACAGCCATTTTGTCACCGGTAGCATTGGTGCCCTGTTCACCAAGGAGTCGATCAAAGAGGAGTTAGCTAAACCTATCTGGGCCCAACCTCAGGTATTTGTCCGGAAAAAAGATGCGCTCTCGGGCGATGTATTCGAATGGGAACGGCTGTCCGGGTCTTTCATTGCCGAGGGGGGAGAGCAGTACCTGGTCATTGGTAATTTTGATGAAGATATGCAAACTGCCAAAGCCGAAATTGATGTGAATGCACAAAAGGAGTTTCAGCTACGCAACAAGTCCTATGCCTACATCGATCACTTGCGGCTGTGGAAAGAAGGAAGCAAAATTCCTCCCGATTCTACCTATCAGGAGCCCGGAGTAGATAAGTTCATTCTGTCAGACATCAATTTTGAGTTCGATAGCTATCAACTCAAAGATACGGCTCAATTCACGCTTCAGCCTTTGCTCAACTACCTCAAAAGACAAGCACCCGATAACTACGTACTGTTGATAACAGGCTATACCGATGACGTAGGTGGGGATGCTTATAATCAGAAGCTCTCAAGAAACAGGGCAAAAGCCGTGGCATCTTATCTCTATCAGCAAGGGGTAGCCCGCAATCTGCTCAAAACTTTTGGACGAGGCGAACGAGACCCTATAGTACCAAACGACAATGCCGAAAACCGCCAAAAAAACCGGCGTGTGGAGATTGTCATCAATGATGTGAGGTTTTAGTATGTAGATCGGGGTCCGATATTCCAAAAATGGATAACCAAAAGTAGGCAGTAGCCAGCGTTGCCCGGCCAGTATGCAGTAGGCAAACTTGATTAAGTACAGCTAAAAAGGATATTATTTGTACTTTTTTAATATTATATAATAGATCGGGGAGATTAACGATGACATACAGAACAGCTTATGTGCTCTACCATCCTGATCGCTTCATGTTTTGGTCTACTTGTTGGCTAATGGATAGATAGCACCGGCCACCCGGCGGTTACCCCATATCCCGGACTTAATTCGGGAGATGAGTATGAGTGATAGTCTGATCCGAAGGGGAGCGAGCCCCCGGCAAACAATCTGCGACCGATAAATTTAATAACAAAAACAAACTGATACTTAATCATCAGACCCGTTAAAAGTGAAAAGGCAACAATTTTTAGGCATGATTAGTGCTAATGTTGGCATATTTGTATATTTTCAATAATAAACTTAGAAATGAACTAACCCCAACCCAGCGCCTTCGCAGAGTAGCTACTGCGCTCGCGGAAGGATTGAGAATTAGGTATCCTTCAGGGATTAAAGTTCGCTGCCGGGACGATGAAAACGGTTTTTTTAATTTATACCGGGCGGTTGCGGAGTTCTACGGGGAATACACACAATAGAAGTTATGAGGAAATTTTTGCCAGCCTTACTGATACTTTTCAGCACCTACTGCTTCGGTCAGGAAACATTGAAAGTAGGAGTGATTTCGTATAAATCGGACAAGAAAGTAAGGGAGACCTTTGAGCCGTTATTCAGCTATGTTGCTTCGGAGCTGGACAGAAGACTGGAGTTGACCATTGTCCCCGAGGACGATCTGGCTTTTCACCTGGATCAGAATGACTTCGATATCGGGATATTCACTATTTTCCCGTATCTGCGGGCAAAAGAAGATTTCCCGGGCCTCCACGTATTTGCAAGCCATGAAGTAGCAGGCGAGGGATCTTTTAATGGCGTCATCCTCGCTAAGAAATCATCAGGTATCACAGATCTCCACCAACTGGAAGGTAAGAAGTTCCTTTTTGTGAAGCCTACCTCTACCTCCGGCTACAAATATCCAAAAGGCGTATTCACAGAGTCTGACATGGACATCGACAACAATTTTTTCTCCTTCGGCTTCAGCTATGACCACAATCAGTCACTCGACTCACTCATCGCAGGCACCGTAGATGGGGTCGCTATCAATGAATCCTATTTTTTAAAAAGAAAAGACCTCAATCAGGACGATTATCAGGTGCTTGCCCGGTATGAAGTGCCTTATCATGCCTATGTGACGGCGCCCGCAATTGCTGCGGAACTGCATGACCAGCTGGAGCAGATCATGTTCAACGCGCACAAAAACCCAAAAGCCAAAAAGTTTTTCGACAACCCCCTCAAGGTCACCCGCCTGGTACCCAAAGATGACGAATACTACAATATCATTCGTCGCTATTTGCGCATCACGCGGGTAAAGCCGACGCTGGACCTCAATATTAGAGCGCTGGGGATGGCATCTGAAAATTTGGAAAAAAATGGTGATGTCTTGAAACTGATTGAAGACAAAGTGATCCGGGGATTGATGAAAACCAAGCGGTTCAGTGAGTCGCAAGGCAGCAAAAAGCAATATTTTGAACATGTTTTGGTCAATATCTATCAGGTCAACGAGGACATCTATCACTATCAGGTACTGTTCAACGATCAGGTGGTGGACGAGGGTGCTGATATTTCAGATGCCGACCTGCGCAGCTCCCTCCACGAAATCATCAGGAGATCTGTACTGGAGCATTTACCAATAACCGCCGAATTGCTCTTCAACGGCCGTGACTGGTTCATCAACTACGGCCGCAATGACGGGCTCACCCGGTCAGACTATCAATTTGACCTCATTACAGCAGGAAAACGAACTACGTTGGAAGAAGAAGAGATCGAAGACATGACGGAGCTGAATACCCACTTTACTACCAATGACCTGTTTCAGAAAGGTGCCATGGTAGAGGTTCGTTATAAATCCGCAGCACCGACAGATACAACCGGGGAAGAGGCGGAAGAAACTTCTATCAACATTTTCTCCGCAGAATTCTGGAAAACAAGCTATTGGGATAAGCTGGGGCTGATCATCGGTATCCTGCTGACCGTCGTTTCCGCGCTGCTCGGTGGCTACTTCAAGAAACGAAAGAAACAAAAATTCAGAGGTTTACTGGATGAAACCAATGATTTGATCAAGGAGTGTGTGGGTGATCACGTGAAAATGCAGAACAAGATCATCACCCAGAAAGAAAAGATCAGCGATCTGCTGGAAAACGGAAAAATCACCGAAAACCAGTTCCTGATTCTCAAAAACCGACTGGTAGACCTGCAAAACATTTTTGATACCCTGGAACCCAAAAACATCCGATTGAGTGAGGAGCAAAAAGAGCAGATAGAACAGATTGTTTCCGATGGAAAAATCAATGAAAAAGAATTCCTGAAGATCACAAACATCCTCAAGAACCGTGGAGCGGAATTGGATAATTAGTATCTAAAATTGGTGGTGGAGCGTAGTGCTCTGCAAAAAAGTGGTACTGCGATGAAAGTTAGGTGGTACTTGATTTGTGCTTTTATATAGCTGGTCTCAGCTGCGCAATTTCATTTTTGATCAGGGACCCAATTTCACGGATGGCCTCGCAAGGTTCTGCATAGTCACTTTTGAAATTGATGACCTCATAAGTATGACCATTTGCCGTGGTAATGCAAATGCTGATATTGTGCTCTTCGTTGGTGTCTTTGAATGCACTGGTGTAAGAGGCCACAAACTGAGAGTTAAAATCCAGCGATTCTATGCCAGAAGGCTTAAGGTTGACATTCGCTACCTGAATGGCCCTGCTATACTTGTTGATACTGAATTTGATCTTTCGCTTACTGTTCTCATATTGCCACACGGCAACCGCTGCAATCAATAGCCACGCAATGACACCAAGTCCCAGGTGAAGCGATGTCGCTACAACACCCATAAATAACATAAAGAGTAGAAGAAAGACATGCAGGACAATTCTGTCCAAAGACCATCGGGAGATTTCCAGGCCTTCACCAGATTGCTTTAGCTGATAGCTATTATCTTGTAGTAGTTCGTTAGCTTCTTTGCTTAGTGTCATCGCATTACATTTTTAAGTTAGAAAAAATATCGCTTTGCGGCTGTTGTAGTTATAAAACGAACTCCGATGAATTTACCCCACCCCTGTCAAAAAATTAGATCGTCGATGATGTTTGAGTTTTCGTCTAAACTAGCTATTTGGATACCTGTTCAATGCCTCTTTTTTCCATGTAATCTTTCACCTTGATAAAAACCGCATGACCAAGCAGACTAAATCCTGAGTTGAGTACGATAAGCGCTCCTGTACCATACCAGATCCAATTACTTGAATCTGGCGAGCTATGCTTTAAGAATGCTGCTTCGATGCAGAAACAGGTACCCGCACCTATCAAAATCAAGCTTACAGGCGATAGCAGCATCCACTTTGTGTAGTTACTCATATGGTGACTTTTAGTAATTAGAAAGTTAATTCAAGAACGCTGTACATCATCTTCAGGAATAAAATCTGGCGTAGGTGTCACTTCACTGCCCAGGTAAAAGGTCATGAAACCGATGCCCATGTACTTTACCGTTACATTGCCAAAACTATATTTGAAGCTACTGAAAAGCAGGTAAGTTTTGTAGGACGAGCTGCCCAAGGACGAAAGCATGTCCGTACCGATGGCTGCCCCATGATGATTGGCCATAAAATCCTCCTTCACCGCTTCCATAAACGTACCTTTGGTAGGATTCCCGATCACCAGGAATATCATCAGCACCAACAATATGATTTTGTACTGCTTTTTCATCCGGAGAAAGAGATGTTTTTACCAGAGAGTGTCCTGTCTGTAATCACTGCGGCAGCTTCCCCGGAAATCATGGCAGCGTTCAATGAACCATTGAGCTGATGGTCTCCTGCCAATGCGATTTTCTCTGTTAGTAAGTTCTCTCCTTCATCACGCGCGTATTGCAGGTCATTGAGCGCCGGTAATGCATGACCAATGGCGTATCGCTTCAGGAAGGTAAGGTCGGTGATCTTAAACCGGGTGCTCAACTCCGCTTTCACCTGATCTATTAAGGCAGCTTCGTCCAACTCGTGGTCTTTGACTACTGTCACCGATAATAATTCACCATCGCCTTTATTGGCAGTATCTATACTTGTAGGGTAAAATATGTTGTTTACTAATGCATCTTCCGCCGCATTCAGTCCAATGATCGCCTGATCAAACGACCTGGATTTTTGCACGAAGTAGAGATTGTCGCAGGATTTCCAATCCAATGACGAAGCATAGTTTCTCATAATGCTACCGGGCTCGGTGGCTATGACGGTGAAATCATGTGAGAGTTCTTCACCACTTTCTAAGGTGATCTTTTCATTGCTCACATTGGCAACCGCTGTTCCAAATCGGATTTCAGTGGTTTTTAGTTTCGATTTCAATTGCTCGGTAATGGCTCCAATACCGGCTTTGGGAATCACCGCATGGCCCTGACCAAATAGTTTATAGACATATTCAAACATTCGACTGGAAGTCTGCAGGTTAGGCTCCAGGTAAATGCCGCTGAAAAAAGGCTTGAAAAAATTAGCGATCATTTTATCGGAAAACCCTTTGCCTTTGAGATAATCCAGCGTGGTTTCTTCTTTCCGGGTAAAGATTTCCTCCAACTTGGGCGACTTCAGCTGACTATTGAGTCTGAAGATTTTCCACTTGTCGGAAAGCGACCCCTGTGCAGAAAACAAAGTCGGAAACAGGAATGAACTGTCCCGAAGTGGGTCTCCAAAAAGGTGTCCACCTTTCTCATCAAAGATCAGAGCCCCGGGTAAAAGCGTTTGCAGTTCCAAAGCATTATAATCGAGGTATTCCTGTGCTTTGGGATAAGCATCCAGCAATACCTGAAAGCCGTGGTCCAGTTGAAAGCCATCAACGATATCGGTTTTTACTCTGCCACCTACGCGATCGGTAGCTTCCAGAATAACAGGGGAATATCCTCGTTTTTCTAAATTGATAGCAGTGATCAATCCGCTGACGCCAGCTCCAATGATGTAGATTTGAACTTTGTTCTCTGTTTCATTCATAACTGTCAAACTCTCTTAAATGACTTCTGTTCGTGAATTAGCTCATATTCCTGTACAATATTAATAATCTAATCAGGTTTTGATCCGGAATTCTTTGGCTAAGACAAAAATACATTGTCTTCTAAGGTAACTTCGCTTCACTATTGGTAGATGCAGCTTCAAAAAAGTCAACAGACGGATAACTTCTGTATAGCAATATCCGTCATAAGTGGTGACCAAAAAAGAAATTAAAACCATGTTAAGATTCCACAAGACCTACTTCCTTCTTGCAGTCGTACTATTGATCATTGAAGTATTGATTGCGTTATACGTCAAAGACACATTTGTAAGACCCTATGTGGGTGACTATCTGGTAGTGATGCTGGTGTATTGTGGTGTAAAAGCCTTTTTGAATATCAGCGTAATCCCGGCCGCGGTTTTTACGCTTTTGTTTGCGTATGCTGTGGAGGTGGCCCAATACCTGAACCTATTGGGAGCTTTAGGCTGGCAGGATAACAGCCTTGCACGCATCGTGCTTGGTAGTACTTTTCAGTGGGGGGATATGTTAGCTTACACGTTGGGGGTAATCACGATTCTGATCATTGAAAAAGTGGTTCAACGGTGAATTGCAAGACTACCGGCTTATAGTTGTTTACTCATCATTACCTAATTGTTTTTGCAAATGCAGTACATAGGATGCATCAACTTCGGCCATTTCAGCAATTTGCTCTATCGTTAGAGCGCCCATACGCAAGGCTTTGATGATCATTTGATTTGTCCTTTCTTTAAGGCCTTCTCTAAGGCCTTCCTCACGACCTACCTCTTTTCCTTCCTTGTAAAGTCCATCCTTCGTTATGTCATATGTAATTGGCATTTGATCTGTCTTTTCTTTAGTAATTGTTTCTAAGTTACGTAAACGCGAAAGAATAAGCAAT